>Ga0310123_10001139_pt1 | contig 22642 bp, 30 predicted proteins | sample CB6_AW_1057_MG_FD_203505 | JGI IMG/M metagenome (GOLD analysis project Ga0310123, IMG submission 203505) | Marine microbial communities from Western Arctic Ocean, Canada - CB6_AW_1057 | ecosystem: Environmental > Aquatic > Marine > Oceanic | place: Canada: Western Arctic Ocean | collected... | reverse complement strand
AGGTAACGGTGGAGCAGGTCGTAGACTAAAAAGGCCCGGTAGTTACCGATGTGCGGGTAGTCGTAGACGGTCGGACCGCACCCGTAAACGCGCACGCGCGGCGGGTCGAGCGGCCGGAAGGGCTCGAGGGAGCGCGTGAGCGTGTTGTAGAGGTGCAGGGTCATCGGAGCACTCAGACCTCGGCGATGCGCCAGCCGGGCTCCCCCGCGACGAAGCCGAGGAAGACGACGTACCTGAGCCCTTCGGGCGAGCCGGGCTCCATCACTTCCCACTCCAGCTCCGCGAACCCGCGGCGCGGCGCACCGCCCAGCTCCTCCACGCGGGCGATGCGGACGCGGCCACTCCGCCCCAGCAGCGCGGCGAGCGCCGCGCGGGCCTGCCGGATCCCCGCCGCCGGCTGGCTCTGGTCGAGGAGGTAGAGCGCGACCCCGCTCTCCGACATCAGGCGGGCGTCCGCGTTCCCGTTCGACCAATGCCCCGCGACCGCGGCAGCGATCTCGCCGAGCGGGAGCTGCTGCGCGGCGGCAGGGGAGCTTCCCGTCCCCGACCCCAGCAGCGCCAGGGCGAGCGCCCACCCAAGCCGCTGTCGGCGCAGACCGAAGGGGATCCGGGGACTCATGCGTCCACCTGCTCGGGGCGCTCCAGGTTACGCCGCACCTCGGCCATCGCCGCGACCGGATCGGGAGCCGCCGTCACCGAACGGCCGATCACCAGATGGGTCGCGCCCGCGCGTACGGCCGCGCCCGGCGTGGCGATCCGCGCCTGATCGTGCGCGGGCGCCCCCGGCAGCCGGATTCCCGGGGTCACGATGAGGAGACCGGGGCCGAGCCGGCGGCGCAACGCCTCCGCCTCGTGCGGGGAGGCCACGACCCCCGCAAGGCCGCTCGCACGCGCCGCGGCGGCCAGCCGCAGCACCTCCTCCCGCAGCGACGAGATCGGCCGCCCCCACGCGGCCTCGACGTCCGTGGGCGAGAGCGAGGTGAGCAGCGTGACGCCGAGCAGGGCGAGCCGCCCCGGCCCCGCCTCCGCGGCGGCGGCCGCGGCGGAGAGCATCGGTGCCCCACCGGCGGTGTGGACGGTGAGCAGCTCCACCTCCAGCTCGGCGGTCGCGCGCACCGCGCTGGACACCGTGTTCGGGATGTCGTGCAGCTTGAGGTCCAGGAAGACCCGTTTGCCCCGCGCGCGCAGGTCGCGCACGACATCCGGGCCCGCGCGCGTGTACAGCTCGAGCCCGACCTTGTAGAAGTCCACCTCGCCGCCGAGCCGATCGACCAGGCCGAGCGCCTCCGCGCGCGAGGGGACATCCAGCGCGACGATCAACTCGGCCATGGCTCAGTCGCCCGCTGCCGTGGTCGTCAGCGGCTCGGGCCGCGCGACTGCCGCCCCCACCAGATCGTCCACCGAAGCGACGCGGCTTCTGCGCCCCCATCGTTCCAGATCATGCACGATGCGCTCGGCGGCGCGCGGGTCCGCGAAGCTCGCGGTCCCGACCTGCACGAGCGAGGCGCCGGCGAGCAGGTACTCGAGCGCGTCCTCCGCGCGCACGATCCCTCCAACCCCGAGGAGGGGAAGCGCGGTGACGCTCCGCGCGGTGGCGACCGCGAGCAGCCCGAGCCCGCGCAGCGCCGGGCCGCTCACGCCGCCCTGGCCGGCGCCGAGGAGGGGCTTTCCGCGCGCGGCGTCGAGCGCCAGGCCGGGGAGCGTGTTCACCAGCGTGATCCCGTCGGCGCCGGCTTCCTCCACACGCCGGACCGTGTCGGCCAGCTCGGGATCGTTGGGCGCGAGCTTCGCCAGGAGCGGCCGCTCCGAGCGCGCGCGCGCTCCGGCCACCACCCGCGCCGCCGCGTCAGGATCGAGCGCGAAGGGCCGCCGCCCCCGGTCGTTGGGGCAAGAGAGGTTGAGCTCGAACCCGATGAATCCCTCCTCCCCGTCGAGCCCCTCAAGGAGCTCCAGGTAGTCCTCCACGGTGCGTCCGGCCAGGCTCACGAAGACCCGGGCGCGGCGCAGCTGGGCGCGGATCCAGGGGAGCTTCTCGGATCTGACCCGCGCGAGCCCAGGATTGGCGAGCCCGACCGAGTTGATCATGGTCGGGCCGATCTCGGCCACGCGCGGGGCCGGATTGCCGCGGCGGGGCTCGAGGGTGACCGACTTGGTGACGAAACCGCCCAGCGCTTCCAGGTCGACCACGTCGCTCAGCTCCTCGCCGAACCCGCAGGTTCCGGCGGCGAGCAGCACCGGGTTCTGGAAGGCGACGCCCCACCGCTCGACGGCGAGCTTCACGGGCAGTCTCCGCGGCGCGGAGGAAGCGCGAGCCGGCTCATCGTGGCCGCTCCGCCGCGGCCTCGGCCCGGGGGCGCACGAGCATGTCCCGCTCCCGGACCGCGGCGGTCACGTCGGCGAGGAGCGTGCGCAGCTCGTCGCGCAGCTCGCGCTCGAGGATCTCGTAGCCCCGCGGATCCCCCGGGATCCCCATCGCCACCGCGACATAGGGGTCGCCCGGGAGCGATGTGGCCGCGTGGCGCAGCAGGGCCCAGCGCTCCGGGTCGACCGCCACCGCGGCGGCCGCCAGCAGCGCCTTCCCCCGCCAGGGCTGCGGGGGCGTCGTGCCCGCGTACTCCACGAACAGGGCCTCGGCGAGACGGGGCGCGGCGAGCGCGTCGCGCGCGACCTCGGCGGCCGCGAACATCCCGAGCGGGCTCGCCTGAGGGCCGCGCTCCGCGAGCATCTCAAGCTGCCGCGCCTGTTCGAGCAGCGAGCGCACCGCCGGCTCGTCTACCGCCGGCAGCAGCAGCGGCCGGAGCCCCTCCAGCTCCTCCACCCGCCGCATTCCGTCCAGGGCCAGGCGGGCGAGCCAGAGCCGCCCTTCGGTCGCGCGCTCTCCCCCCGCCAGGACCACGCGGACGGCGTCGGCACGCGCGGCGGCCGTGTCCTGAGCGCGCAGGTGGAGCTGGGCGCGAAGCAGAATCAGCCGGTCGCGCCGGGCCGGGATCCAGGCGGCGGTGTCGGCGCCCGCCAGCAGGAGAGCGCCCGCCGCGGGGCCGCGCCGGGCGCTCTCCGACTCCGCGAGGGCGGCGATCGTATCCACCCGCTCGGCGCCCCTGGGATGGACGAGCAGCGCATCCAGCCCTTCACGGGAGTGCGCCGGATCGCCCTCCAGCACGCCGGAGGTGAGCCATTCGAGAGCGGCGGGCACGCGCAGGTTGGGATCCTCGATGCGCGCGCGCTCCAGGTCGGCCCAGCCCAGATCGGTCAGCCCCCGCGCGAGCAGGTAACGGGCTCGCCACAGGTGTCCCTCCCCGCGCACGGGCCCGCTTCCCAGCCCGACCAACACCCGATCCAGGAGCGTGACACCCGCTGGATCCCCGGTGGCGAGGCCGAGCGCCCCGAGGTACAAGGTCGCGCCCAACGTCACCTCGGAGTCCGCGCCCCGCACGCGCGCCTGCTCAAGCGCATCGCGCGCGCCCTCCCAATCGCCGCCGCGAAGCCGCGCGCGCCCAAGCAGGTAGAGCGCGTCGTCGGCCCACTTTCCTTCGCGATCCTTCTCGTAGCTCCGCTCCGCGCCCGCGGCCGCTCGCTCGTATCCCGCCCGCGCGATGCTATCCTGGCCGGCGAGCCGCGCCCGATCGGCCTCGGCGTAGGCGCGCTCCGCGTTGTAGAGGCCGTTGAAGTAGACGCATCCGGCCGCAGCGGTGGCGAAGGCGAGCGCGAGCGCCGCCCGCAGGGCAGTCACCGGAAGGCCTCGTCCGCGCCCGGCGGATAGCGCTGGAAGAAGTCGTCCACCGCGGAGGCGATCGCGCGCGCAGCGTTGGTCTGGAACTCGCGCGCTGCGAGCAGCCGCTCCTCGGCGCGGTTCGAGATGAAGCCGACCTCCAGCAGCACCGAAGGCATGAGCGCGTTCGTGATCACCGCGAGCGGCGCCTGCTTCACCCCACGGTTAGGTCCCGAGTGGACGGGCGCGATCCGCTCCTGCACCAGCTCGGCGAGCAAGGCGGACCAGTGCTGGTGATCGAGGTTGCCCAGGTCCCTCAGGATGAAGTCGAGCGCGGGGTCGCCGGTGACGGGGTCGTCGGCCGCGGCGGTCGCGAGAAAGGGGGCGTTCTCGAGCGCGGCCACCCGGCGCTCGTGCTCGGTGCGCGCCTCGGAGAGGAAGTACGTCTCGAAGCCGCGCGCGAACAGCTCGCCACCGGAGTTGGCGTGGATCGAGATGAAGATCCCCGGGCGGTCCCCCTTGATCCCCGTCGCCCACTCGCCGCGCTCCCAGAGCGGCACCTGGCGGTCGCTCGAGCGGGTGAGGTACACCTCGAGCCCGGGGTGCCCCTCGAGCTCGCCCGCGAGCGCCAGCCCGAGCGCGAGCGCGACGTCCTTCTCGCGCGTACCCGCCGGGCCGCGAGCCCCCGGATCGGCACCCCCATGGCCGGGATCGATCACCACCACCCGGACGGGCGGCGACGTCCGCGCGGGCCGTGGGGCAGGCGCGAGCTCCGGGACCGGAGTCGACCAGGCGCCCGCGCTCAGCGCGCGCAGCGTCAATGGGTCGGTCTCGAACCGGTAGTCCTCCGGGAAGCGCTCCGGGAGGAAATCGGAGAGGAGCTGGAGTGGCACCCACAGCTCGTCGCCGATCCGGTAGGGCTCGTGGGTGAGCTGGAGCAGCGCGCCGTCCCACTCGAAGAACGGGCTCCGCTCGCGCACCCGCACGGTCCGCCGCGCATGTTGCGCCTCGCCCCCTGCTCGCGCCGCTGACACCGTCCACCCGATCCGCTCGAGCACGCGGAAGGGGACCGCGGCGTAGCCACGGTGCCGCTCGACCACGACCGCGATCCCGTCCTGGGGCCCCACCAGCCGCAGCGTCTCGGCCGACTGCGCGGCGGCCCCGCCCGGGAGGACCCACAGCGCCATCGCGGCGCTCGCGAGCGCGGCGCGCGGACGGCCGCCGCGCCTCACGAGCGCCCCTCCATCGCGCGCCGCGCCTCCCGCTCCTGCTCCTGCTCCTTCACCTTCTCACGCTTGTCGTGGAGCTTGCGCCCCCGCGCCAGGCCGAGCGTCACCTTCGCGAAGCCGCGCCGGAAGTGAAGCTCGAGCGGCACGAGCGTGAGCCCCTTCTCCTCGACCTTTCCGATCAGCCGCCGGATCTCGTGGCGCCCGAGCAGGAGCTTGCGCGTGCGGAGCGGGTCCTCGTTGAAGCGGTTGGCCTGCTCGTACGGGGAGATGTGCAGGCTGTGGAGCCAGAGCTCGCCCCGGTCCACCCGCGCGAACGCATCCTGGAAGCCCACCTTCCCGGCGCGCAGCGATTTTACCTCGGGACCCTTGAGCACGATCCCCGCCTCCATCGTCTCGAGGATATCGTAATCGTGGCGGGCCTTGCGATTGGTGGCGACCACCTTCTTGCCCTCGGCTTCCGTCATGTTACACCACAGACCGGCTCCCCAGCATGTGCAGGAGCGGGGGCCGAAAACGGAGACGGAAGGAGGAAGGCGGGCCGGCGCGGTGGAGCGCGCCCGGGTTCATCAGTAGATGAGCACCGGGGTGCCCACCTTGACCATGTGCATCAGCTCGCGGGCGTGCTCGTTGGTGAGCCGGATGCACCCGTGCGAAACCCGCCGGGCGTCGGGATCGGGGTTCATCAGCAGCTGCGGCTGATTGGTCCCGTGGATCGCGATCCCGTCCCCCAGGTAGATGGCGGTGTTCCCCATGATCCCGGCCATGGTCCGGGACGGGTGGTTCCGCGGCGGCGGGGTCTGACATTTCTCGAAGTAGTACCAGTCCGGGGCCTCCCAGAGCGGATCCTTCTCCATGCGCCGGATCCGCATCAGCCCACGGAGGGTGGAGAACTTCCACGCGTGCTCCCCGGTCTCGAGCTGGAAGCCGGTCCCGGTTCCGGCGAGGGCGGACCAGACCGCCTGGTCGCCTTCGACTGGTCGAGCCGGTGCTCCAGGTCGGCGCGCGCCTCGCGCGCGGCCTGCCGCCCCGAGTCGACCGCGCTCCGGACCCCGTCGATCCGGTTCTGCACGCCCGCCCGGGCCTCCTCGAGCCGGCTCTCCAGCTCCTCCTGCACCGCGCGCACGCGCGTCTCGGCCTGAGCCTTGAGCTTGCGGGCCTGCGTGCGGATCTCCTCCTGCGTCTCGGCGCCGCTCTGCGGGGCGAACAGGAGTGCGAGGCCGGCCCCCATCAGGGCGCCCAGGAGGAAGGAGCCGACGCTGCCACCCCGCTCCCGCTCGATCACGATAGTGGGCCCTTCGTCGTCGCGCATCTGAATCTCCTCGCAGGCTGGGTGACCGCTCGGTCACGGGATCGCAATGTGCTTCGCCGGCCACTATACCCGCCACCGGGGATCGCCGTCTCCAAGCGTGGGTGCCTGGAAGCCGCTGCGGCCGAGTAGCCCGTACGTGAGCCGCTTCCCCAGCTCCACGCCCGGTTGATCGAGGGGGTCCACCCCGTAGAGCGCACCTGCGTACACGGTCGCGATCTGGAGCATCATGAAGAGGGCCCCGAGCGCGTGCGCGTCCACCCGCTGCAGCTCAATCGTGAGGCTCGGGCGTCCGCCTTGGCGCAGGGCCTCGGCGGTGGCGCGGCGCTCGGCGTCGAGCAGCTCGCCGAGCGTGTGACCGCCCAGGTAGCCCAGCTCCGGGATCTCCCCGTGCAGCGGCGGGATCTCGACCGGATCGCCCGGATCCCGGACCGCGACGAACGCGACCACCTTGTCGAGGGGGCCCTCCATGAAGAGCTGCACCTGCGCGTGCTGGTCGGTGGCACCCACGGCAGAGAGCGGCGTGGGTCCGGTGAGCCCCTTGCCGAGCGACTCTGCCCACAGCTGCTGGAACCAGAGCGCGAGCGAGCGCAGCCGATCGCTGTAGGGCATGAGCACGTGGATGGGCTGCCGGTTCTCGGTATCCGCGGCGTGGAGCAGGGTGGCGAAAAGCCCGGCAGGATTCGCGACCAGCACGTCCGTCCGGCAGCGGTCGACCATGGCGCCCGCACCCGCGAGCAGCGCGTCGATGTCGATGCCCGTCACGGCGGCGGGCCAGAGGCCGACGGGCGAGAGCACCGAGTAGCGGCCGCCGACGTTCGCAGGAACGGCCAGCGTCGGAATCCCCTCCGCCTCCGCGATTCGGCGGAGCGCCCCGCGCGCGGGATCGGTGGTGAAGAGAAAGTGTCCGCGCAGCTGGTCCGGCTCGACCAGCCGCGCCAGCCGGTCGCGGATCACCAGATAGAGCGCCATCGTCTCGGCGGTCGAGCCCGACTTGCTCACCACGTTGAACAGCGTGCGGCGCAGGTCGAGCCGCTCCAGGAACGGACCGACCGTGGCGGGATCGGGATTGTCCAGCACGTAGAGCCGTGGGAAGTAGTCACGCTGCTCCACGCTGCGCTCGTTCCAGAGCGGGCCGAGGAGCGCGTCGCGCAGCGTGATGGCGCCGAGCCCGCTGCCACCGATCCCCAGCACGACCACGTTCTCGAAGATCTGCCCGAACGAATCAGCCACCTCCTGCACGCGGCGCGCGGTCTCGGCCGCCCAGGGGAGGTCGAAAAAGCCGATCTCACCCCCGGCGCGCCGCTCCTCTACCGCGCGGTGCGCGGCGCGGAAGCCGGCGGCGAGGTCGCCCTCCAGACGCGCGGGATCGATCCCGCGGCTGCCCCCTCCGGTGCTCCCTCCCGTCCGGGGGAGCGCGGGGGCCAACATCAGGTTCACGTCGAGGACGGGCAGGGTCATGGGTCGATGGCGAGGCCGTCGTAGGCGGGAAGCACACCCTCCGGCAGATCGTGCTCGAGCGCGCGGTGGCTCAGCCGGTGGGTCATGTGCACGAGATAGGTGCGCTCGGCCCCGACGGCGCGCGCGGCGGCGACTGCCTCCTCGACGTTGAAATGCGTCGGGTGCGGGTTGCCCCACCAGAGGGCGTTGAGTACGAGCGTGCGCACCCCCGTCAGCGCGTCGAGCGTGGCGGGAGGCAGCTCCTTGCCGTCGGTCACGTAGCCGAGCGGTCCGGCCCTGAAGCCGAACACCGTGGTCACCCCGTGCGGCACCGGGAGCGGGGTCACCTCGGCGCCCAGAACGCGTACGGGCTCGAGGGGGCGGAACGCGCGTACGTCGATCTCGGGCTTGGTCGTCCCCGGCTGGACCGCCACGCTCGGGTCGAAGATGTAGGGGAAGCGCGTGCGCAGCTCGGGCTGGTGGATCTCGGGCACCCACATGGTGAGCGGCCGGTGCCGAGAGAACGCTCGCAAGTCGTCGATCCCGTGCAGATGGTCGGCATGGGTGTGCGTGATCCACACCCCTTCGAGCGCGTCCACCCGCTCACGCAGGAGCTGCACGCGCAGCTCGGGCGGGGTATCCACCAGGAGCCGGCCTGCGGGCAGATCGAGCAGCGCGCCGCTCCGCGTGCGCCGGTCGCGCGGATCGTCGGACCGGCACACGGCGCAGCCACACCCGAGCACCGGGATTCCGAAGGAGGTGCCGGTCCCCAGGAAGGTGAGCCTCAGAGCTGCTCCACGCGCATGGTGTTCGTGCTCCCGGAGGTCTGGAAGGGGACTCCCGCGGTCACCACGACCGAGTCTCCGTCACGTCCGCCGCCGCCCGCGAGCACGCAGAGCTTCCCGAACGCGGTGAGCGCCTCGTAGCTCACCTCCGTGTTCGGGTAGAGCATAGGGCGCACCCCCCATACGGGGGAGAGCTGCCGGTAGGTCGGCTCCTCGGTCGTCACCGCGAAGATCGGGATCGCGGGACGGTAGCTCGAGACCAGCCGGGCCGAGAAGCCGCTGCGCGTGATCACGAGGATCGCGCGGGCCGAGAGCTGGCGCGCCGCGTCCACCGTGGCGGACGCGATCGCGTGCTCACGCGGCGTAGCCCCGGCCCGTACCCCGTCCCCCGAATAGGCCAGATAGCGCGGGCCCCGCTCGAGCACCCCCGAGCCCTCGATCTCCCTGGCGATCCGCACCAGCGCCTCCAGGGCGCGCACCGGATGCTTCCCCTCCGCGGTCTCGCCAGAGAGCATGAGCGCGTCGGTGCCGTCGAGTACCGCGTTCGCCACGTCCGACGCCTCCGCACGCGTGGGGCGGGGATAGTCGATCATCGACTCGAGCATCTGGGTCGCGGTGATCACGGGCCGGCCGAAGAAGTTCGCCCGCTGGATGATCCGCTTCTGGGCGAGGGGGACCTGCTCGAACGGCAGCTCCACCCCCAGGTCCCCGCGCGCGACCATCACGGCGTCGGTCTCGGCGAGGATCTCCTCGATCGCCGCGAGCGCGCGCGCCTGCTCGATCTTGGCCACCACCAGCGCGCGCCCCTTCACCCGCTCCTTGAGGCTCACCACGTCCCCCGGGCAACGCACGAAGGAGAGCCCCACGAACTCGACTCCGCACCCGAGCGCGAAGTCGAGGTCCTTCTCGTCCTTGGGGGTCAGGCAGGGCGCCCTCACCGCGACGCCCGGAAGGTTGATCCCCTTGCGGCTGCGGAGCATGCCGCCGCGCACGACGGTGAGCACCGCGCGGTCGCCGCGCGACTCTCTGGCCTGGAGCTCGATCAGCCCGTCGTCCAGCAGGACGTGATTGCCCGGCCTCAGGTCGTGCGCGAGCTCCGGGTATGTGGTCGGGATCTCCCCGTCGTGCTCGGTCCCCTCCGGGACGAGCACCACCTGCTGGCCGGGAACCAGCTCGACCGAGCCCGGCAGATTCCCGACGCGGATCTTGGGTCCGGCCAGATCGGCGAGGATCGCGACCGGGTGGTCGGCGGCCCGCGCGGCCTCGCGGACCGCTTCGACGGTCGCGCGGTGGGTCGCATACGAACCGTGGGACATGTTGATCCGGGCCATGTCGAGCCCGGTATCCACCAGCGCCCGGATGACGTCCGGCGACGAGCTGGCCGGCCCCAGGGTGCAGAGCATCTTGGTTCTGAGCATTCGCAGCTCGCTGAAGAAGTAGGGGGCACCGCCTTACCGTGGCCGCGGCCCCAGATCCTAATAATAGGCGGCGCGCCAAAGGCATAGCCCGAGCTACGCCGAGCGGGGGCCCCCACGCTACTCTCAGGCGAGCTCACGCCCGGCTTCGGAACGGGGCCAGAGCCAGGGAGTAGCAGGCTGCCGAACCCGCCGGGACCCACCGCGAGAGTCGCACCGCCCGCATGCCCTTCATCCTGATCGATGACTCGGCGGACCTCCCGTCGCTCCGCCAGGCGCTCGCTCGGGATAGTCAGATCGCGCTGGACTGCGAGGCCGCTGGGTTCCACCGGTACTCCGACCGGCTCTCCCTGCTCCAGATCACCACGTCGGACACGACCACCCTCATCGTCGACCCGCTGGCCTTCGACCCCGGCGAGACCCTGCGGGGTCCGCTCGGCGATCCCGCCGTCGAGGTACTGATGCACGGGGCGGACTACGATCTGCGTCTGCTCGACCGAGACCTGGACGTGCACGTGCACGGCTTGTTCGACACCCAGGTGGCGGCCGGGCTGCTCGGGGAGAGCTCGCTCGGCCTGGCCGCCCTGCTCGAACAGCACCTGGGGGTCAAGCTCTCCAAGAAGTATCAGCGCGCGGACTGGGGGCACCGTCCGCTCCCGGACGACATGCTCGCGTACGCGGCCGCCGACACGCGGCACCTGCGCGAGCTGGGGGACTTGCTGCGCGACCGGCTGGCGCGCGCGGGTCGGCTCGAGTGGGCGCTCGAGGAGTGCCGGCTACTCGAGGAGACCCGCTGGACGGAGGAGCCCAACGACGAGGATCCCGTGGTGCGGGTGCGGGGCGCGCGCGACCTGGCGCCGCGGGAGGTGACCGCGCTGCGCGCAGCGCTCGAGTGGAGAGACCGGATCGCACGGGAGCGCGATCGGGCACCCTTCCGCGTGGCGGGCGACCAGGCGCTCCTGGAGGTGGTGGTGCGGCGCCCCCGCTCGGCCAAGGAGCTCGCGGAGGTGAGGGGAATGAGCCCCGCGCTCGCGCGGCAGGAGGGCGCGGAGCTGATCGAGCAGCTGGACGGGGTGGACCGGCTTCCGGACGCGAAGCTGGTGGGCTATCCGCGCCGGCCCCGAACCGGTCCGGGGCGCACTCCGCCCGAGGTCGACGAGCGCGTGGAACGGCTGAAGCAGGTGCGGAACCGCCGGGCGGACGAGCTCCGGATCGATCGCGGTACACTCCTCCCCAACGCGGTGCTGCTCGAGGTGGCGCGTCTGGAGCCGCGCAGCGCCGAGGAGCTGGCGGTGGTGCCCGGGATGAGGCGCTGGCAGGCGGAGGTGCTGGGAGAGGCGCTGCTGACCGTGCTCAACCGGAGGGCGGCCGCGCGCTAGGCGGTCAGACCGCCTCTTCCTCCTTCAGCTTGCAGTCGATGCAATAGCGGGCGTGCGGCAACGCGTCTAGCCGCTCGAAGCCGACCGGCTTGCCGCACGTGTGGCAGGAGCCGAAGTGCTCCGGCTCGTTGTAGAGGCGCCGGAGCGCCTCCTCGAGCCGGTACAGGTACCGCCCTTCCTTGGTCGCGAACAGCGCCGCCTTCTCGCGTTCCATCGCCTCGGTGCCCTGATCCGCCATGTGATCGGTGTACGCCGAGAGGTCGGAGTCGCCCGACTCGCGATCCGCTTTCGCCATCTCGTCGAAGAGGCCGAGCGAGCGGAGCGCGCGGGCGCGCTCATCGAGCAGCCGCTTCTCGACGTGCACCAGTTGCTTCTTGTTCAGTACCGCCATCCCGCACCCCCGTCTGGGAAAGCGCAAATAAAAGTTAGGAAGGCTAGCGGAAAAGGGCCTCGCGGTCCACCGTGCCGAGCGCTCATGGAGTGGATGGAGAGCATGCCCCGCTCCGCATCCTCGCTCGCCACGAGCACGGCCGCTGTGGAACGTAGAAGCCGGTGCCCGCGGCCCTGCTGCGGACGCCGGAAGCCATCAACGTATCCTGGGCTGGTCGAAGGGGTAGCCGCCCGCATGGAGACGATCACCTGCCGCCGCTGCGGCCGCGAGGACGCCCCCACCCTCGAGCGTCCACCCTTCAAGAACAATCTCGGGGACCGGATCAAGGCGCAGATCTGCGCCGACTGCTGGAAGGAGTGGCTCGTCCACCAGACCCGGCTGATCAACCACCACGGGCTGGACGTCCGGGACCCGGAAGCACGCGACTTCCTGTACGCGCAGGTCGACCAGGCGCTGTTCGGTACCGGCGAGGCGGAGCAGGTCGACACCTCGAAGGAGGGCGAGATCGAGTGGTAGCTCCCACCACCCCTGAGCTGGCCTAGTAAGCGGCGCCGGCATTCGCGACCGACAGCCCCTTGACGTCCAGCCGGAAGGGGCGGTCGAGGACGGCCCCCATCGAGACCAGGAACTTGAGCCCTTCCTTGATGGACATGTCCACGGAGAAGATCCGCCGGTCCGGGATCATCACCACGTTTCCGAGGTGCAGGTGGTTCGAGGGCAGCAGGCACGCGCTCATCGCGTCCCCGTGCGGCCCCACGCAGGCTCTGGGCTTCACCAGAAAGCCCAGCATGTAGAGCCCCTCGGCCGGCCATTCCACCAGGACCACGCGCTGGAGCTAGGCGGATTCCTCGGGCGAGAACGGAGACAGGAGCTGCTTCACCCACGAATAGAGCGTCCGGATGATCGGGATCCCGAGCAGCAGCCGCTCGAGCGCGCCGAACAGCGCCTTGGCGATGAAGGTGGAGACGCCCGCGATCATGATCAGGATGAAGGTCGCGAGCATCCCGATCCCGGGAAGCGCCGGCGGCGGGAAGAAGTCCGCGACGATCGAGCGCAGCGGCGCGTCGAGGTGATTGAAGAGCCAGAGAATCACCACGACCGTGATGTAGGTCGGGGCGATCAGGAACAGCCCGGTGACGAACCAACGCTGGAGCTTGGTGAACACGCTGGCAGCTACCCTGTCAGCACGTCGCGGATGTCCTCCAGCGCCTCGGCCAGAGTCTCCCGGTCGATAACGAGCGGGGGCGCGAAGCGGATCACCTGACCGTGCGTCTCCTTGGCCAGGATCCCCCGCTCCTTGAGCGTCTCGCAGAGGGGGCGCGCCGTCCCCGACGACGGCTTGATCTCGACGCCGATCAACAGGCCGCGCCCGCGTACCTCGGCCACGTGCGGCGAGTCGATGCTCGCCAGCTCGGACATGAACCAGCTGCCCAGCTCATCCGCGCGGTCGGCCAGCTCCTCGTCCAGGATGACCGCCAGAGAGGCGCGCCCGATCGCCGCGGCGATCGGGTTACCGCCGAAGGTGGATCCGTGGTCTCCCGGCCGGAAGACGTCCATGAACTCCGCGTCCGCCAGGGCCGCGGAGACCGGATAGATCCCCCCGCCCAGCGCCTTGCCCACGATCAGCACGTCCGGGCGCACGTTCTCCCAGTTGCAGCCGAACAGCCGGCCGGTACGGCCGAGCCCGGTCTGGATCTCGTCGGCCATCATGGCAACGTCCGCCTGGTCGCAGATCTGGCGGGCGCGCGCCAGGAAGCCGTCGGGCGGCACCACAACGCCCCCCTCTCCCTGGATCGGCTCGAACAGGAAGCCGACCGTGTCGTCGGTGATCGCGGACGCGAGCGCGTCCGTGTCCCCGTAGGGGATCGTGCGGAAGCCGGGCGCGAAGGGGCCGAAGCCAGCGCGGTATTGGAGCTCGGAGCTGAAGCCGACCACGGTCGTGGTGCGGCCGTGGAAGTTGTTCTCGCAGACGATGATCTCGGCCTTGCCGTCGGGCACCCCCTTCACCTCGTAGCCCCACTTCCGGATCATCTTGATCGCGGTCTCGACCGCCTCCGCCCCCGTGTTCATGGGAAGGGCGCGCTCGAAGCCGGTCGCCTCGCACAGCTCCCGCAGGAACGGTCCCATCTGGTCGTTGTGGAAGGCACGCGAGGTGAGCGTCACCCGATCCAGCTGGGCCTTGGCGGCCGCGATGATGGCGGGATGGCGGTGCCCATGGTTGAGGGCGGAGTAGGCGGAGAGCATGTCTAGGTAACGGCGACCCTCCACGTCCCACATCCACACCCCATCGGCGCGCTCGATGACGACGTCCAGGGGGAGGTAGTTGGCTGCGCTGTGCCGCTCGACTTCCTCCACGAAAGCGTCGGTGCGGGCGATCTGTGTGGCCATCGATCTCTCTCGGATGATCCCACCCTCGTCCCATGGACCGAGAGGGCGGGCAAGGTTCATCGCTGAGCGGGAATCTCGCGGCGCCCCGAGAGGGGCAGCAAGGCGGGGGGCTCAGGAGAGTCTCGACCGCGGCGCCGAACTCCTCCGGCGTCTCCAAAGGGGGGGGATCATGACGAGCCGGGAGCCCTCGATCCGTGCGTCCAGCTCGCGCGCCAGGTCGAGTGGCGTGAGAGTGTCCTCGGCGCCCACGACGACGAGCGTCGGCAGATCGATCTGCTCGAGGATTCCGGTGGTGTCGGTGCGCGCCGCCATGGCCAGCAAGGCCCCGATCAGCCCCCTCGGGTCATTGCCGGCTGCCATCTCCTTCACCGCCTCGACGATCTGCGGGCGCTCCTCGAGCGTGGTCTTGCCGAGGGCGCCCTGCACGAAGGCCTCCGCGTAGCCGGTGGTGCCGCACTCGCGGAGGGTCCGCATCGCCTCGACCCGCTTGAGCTTCCCGGCGTCGTTGTCCGCGCTGCTCCGCGTGTCCACGAGGATCAGCCCTCGAAAGCGCGCCGGCTCGCGCTCGAGGGCACGCAGCAACACGTAGCCCCCCATCGACAGCCCGCACAGGCCACCACCGGCCCGTCGGCGGCGGCGTCCAGCACCGCAAGCAGGTCGTCCACGAAGAAGTCGATCGTGTACTGCCCGTCTCCGACTTCGCTCCGTCCGTGCCCGCGGAAATCGGGGACGATGACGCGCCAGCGCTTGGCCCACCGGTCGACGTGGTCGTCCCACATACCGCCGTGCAGGAGCACGAGACCCGGGGCGTCCTCCGGACCAGCCACGCGCACGTGCAGCTGGGCCCCCTCGGCCTGGACGTCGAGCGTCCCGGCCGCTGCTGGACTCGCCCCTGTACCCGCCTCTTTCGCGCTCATCAGCGTGCCTCGAGGCGCGCGAGCTGGCGCCGCGCATCCGTGTGGATGCGGAAGTCGGGGGGGGTGCGCGCGGGGAGCGCGAGCGCGGTGCCCAGCTCCGCTTCCGCCTCGCGCGGGCGGCCGCGCCGCATATGGATGCGCGCCAGGTCGTAGCGGTAGAGGATCTGCTCCGGATCGAGCGCGACGGCGCGCAGTTGATGGCGCTCGGCGCCCTCCCAGCTCGAGCTGCGGAGCGCCTCGTTGCTCCCCAGGATCATGCGGGCGAGGAAGCGCTCGATGCGCGAGAGCGTCATCACCTCGTACTGGAGCCTGCCCAGCACGTTGTGCGCGCCCGCGTGGTCCGGATCGATCGCGAGCATCCGGTGCGCGAGCCGCCACACCTCCTGTCCCAGCCGGGCGGCGTCGCGGACGCTTGCCTGGACCGCGAGCTGCCCCTTGGCCGCGGTAAACCAGAAAAGCGCGTCCAGCGAGAGCGAGTCGGCAGCCACCGCGCGCGCGGCGTGTACCTCCCCGCGCAGATACCACGCGTTCTGCTGCGCCTCCTCCTCCGCGAGCATGCCGAGCGCGACCGCCGCGCGCGCCGCCCGCCAGGCGGCGCCCACGTCGCCTGAATCGGCCGTGACGAGCGCCTCGGCCGCCTCCAGCGACGCGCGCGGGTCGAAGGATGTGTAGAGTGAGTCCACGCGGGCGGACGCGGCGACGCCCGCCGGGGAGGTGGCACCCCCGAGAACCATCTGGGCCCCCAGGGGCCCGACCCAGCGGAGAGCCGCGAGCGCGTATACCATGGTCCGGATCATGCCGCAATCTCTGCCCCTCGTGCGATCGGCTCAACCGACACGGGTCCGCCCCAGCCGGGCGCGGGGCGCGCCAGGAGCCCCCTCAAGGCCCATGCCGGTCGCAGCCGTGCTTCTGCTGCTGGCGGGAGCGCTCGCGGCGGCTCCCGCGCTCCGGGCACAGGCGAGCGCACAGCTCCAGCCGCTGGACGCGGTGCATCGCGAGCTCGAGCGGCTCGGCGCCTGGGGATTGATCGACACCCTGCTGGTCGGCCAGCGCCCCTACTCGCGCGCGCAGGCCGCGCGGCTCACCGCCCAGGCGCTCCGTGGGCGCGCGCGCCTCGTCCCCGATTCACCGGCGGATGCATCGCTTGCCGCAACCGCGGACCGTGCTCTCGCCCGGCTACGCGCGCGGCTGGCGCCGGAGCTCGAGGCGCTGGGGGTGGCACACACCGAGGACGCCGCGCTGCCCGCGGGTGGGCTCGTCGGCGAGGCCCGGCTGGATGCGACCTGGACCGACAGCCCGGACCGCGTCGTCCCCTCGAACGTCCTCGGCTCGACCGCCGCGCGGATCAACCCCCTGCTCGCTTACGACCTCGGACGACCCGTGGGGACGGGCACCACCGTCGGGGCGGAGATCGAGCTGGGGGGAGCGCTGGGCAGCCACCTGGCGGGCGCGGTGCGTACGCGGGCGCAGCTCTCCCTCCCCCTGGAGGGGGGCTCCGAAACGACGGTGAGGGTCCAGAGCGGGAACGCGCGCCTCGTCGTGGGCAACGCCGCGCTCACGGTGGGGCGCGCGCACGTCGTGTGGGGGCAGGGACCCCGGGGCGGGCTCGTGCTCTCCGCCAATCCCGGCTCGCACCTGCTCGTCTCGATCGCCAACGAGCACCCCGTCGGGTTTCCGCTGCTCGGACCCGCACGGTTCCAGCTCTTCCTCTCCGACATGGGGGTCGAAGCACAGCGCTTCGCGCACTCGCAGCTCTTCGGGGCGCGCGCCTCCTTCCTCCCCCACCGCCGGCTCGAGATAGGCGCCCAGTTCCTCGTGCAGTCGGGCGGCGAGGGCGCTCCGGAGCAGAGCGTCGTCGAGCGGATCCTCGACTATCTCTTCTTCCCCGACCTGCTCAAGGGTGCGGAGCTGGAGTTGCTGTTGTCGAACAAGGTGGCGGCCGTGGACGCGCGCCTGCGCATCCCGGAGGCGCGCGGGCTCGAGCTCTGGATCGAGCTCGCGATCGACGACATCGACATCAACCGTTTCCAGAGCATGATCTGGGAGGACGGCTCGTGGACGGTGGGCGCGCGGGTCGCGCGGGTGGACGCGGCCGGGACGCTCGCACTCCGCCTCGAGGCACAGCACACCAGCCTGCGGATCTACGAGCACGTGGACTTCACGAGCGGGCTCACCCTGGAGCGCCGCCTGATCGGGAGCGAGCTGGGGCCCAACGCCAACGGCGCCGCGGTCGGCCTGGACTGGGAGGCCACCCCCCGCCACTCGTTCTCCTTCGAGGGGTCGATCGAGCGGCGGAGCGCCGACCCGTACACAGCGATCAGCGGCACCCCGTACTATTTCGCGCGCCTGGGGATCCGGCCCAAGGAGGTGCGCTGGCGCGCTCGGGTCGGCTGGACGCTGCTCCCGGAGCGCGCGAGCTGGTGTGAGCTGAGCCTGGAGGGCGGATATGAGTTCGTGGACCACTTCGAGTTTTCGCATCGCGGAACCCAGCACAACCTGCTGGCGCGCACGGTGATCGTGGCGAGGTTGCCCTGAAGGCGACGGTCGCGGCGTTCCTGCTCGCGAACGTGCTCGTCCAGACGGCGCTCTACCGCTGGCGTCTGGCTGAGGCGGACTCGTCCGCAGGAACCGGCACCGGCCGGCCCGGGAGCCCGTGAGCCCCGTGGACGCCCCGCCCCGGCGCGCTCCCGACGTCCTCCTCACCGTGGATGTCGAGCCGGACTGCCTCCCCTACCTGGGAGGCTGGCGCGGTCTCGAGGAGGGGCTCCCCAGGCTGCTCGACCTGTTCGCCGAGGAGCGGGTGCCGGCGACACTATTCACCACCGGAGAGGCCGCGGAGCGCTACTCGTGGGAGCTGCGCGCCGCGGTCGCCGCGGGGCACGAGTTGGGCTGCCACGGCGACACGCACGAGCGCTTCGGCACGATGGAGGCCAGCGCCGCGCGCGACGAGCTGGCGCGGGCCTCCGAGGCGCTGCGCAGGATCGCGCCCACCACCGCCTTCCGTGCCCCGTACCTCGACTTTCCCGAGCGCTTCCTGCCGCTGCTGGTCGAGGCCGGCTACCGGATCGATTCCTCCGAGGGCGCGCACCGGATCAGCCACCGCGTGCTTGCCGCACGCCGCGCGGGCGAGGCGTCGTGCGGCATCCTGCGCGTCCGCGCATCGACCACGTCCTCGGCGCTCCGCCTCCCTGCTCCATTGCGCGATCCCTGGCTCGCGAGGCTCCCGCGCCCGGCCGTGCTGTTCGTCCATCCGTGGGATCTGGTGGACCTCCGGGCCGCGCCGATCCCCTGGCATTGCCGCCTCGGCACCGGAGCGCGCGCGCTGGACGCGCTGCGCGAGGTGATTCGGCTGTTCAGGGGGCGGGGAGCACGCTTCGGGACGATGGGCGAGCTCGTCGCGTGAGCGCGAGACTGCGCGTGAGCGCAAGGCTCCGCGTGATCCTGCTGGCGCTCGGCGCGACCGCGCTGGTGGTGGTGAGCTTCCGCGGAGTGGACGTGGCCCGCGTGGCCGCGCTGCTCGTCCGCGCGGAGCCGGCGTGGCTGCTCGCGGCGTTGCTCGCGAACGGCACGATCCCGCTGCTGTGGGCGGCGCAGTGGTCCCTCTTCCTGCCCCGCGCCGCCCTGCGCGGCAGCGCGATGGGCTTCCGCGCCATGTTCGGCGTCACCGCGGTGATGGCGATGATGGTGAACTCGGTCCCGATGTTGGTCGGCCAGGCGACCGGGCTCCACCTCCTCGCCACGCGCGCACGCGTGGGGCACGCCACCGCGCTCTCGGTGATCGCCCTCGATCAGCTCGCCGAAGGGATGGCCAAGCTCAGCGTGCTCTGCGCACTCGCCGCAGTCACGCCGCTGCCGCCGGCGCTCCGCAGCGGGCTGGCCGTGCTGGCCACCGTGGTGGCCCTCCTGCTCGTGGTCGTGATGGCCGCCGCCTGGTCGCACGGGCGCGTGCGGCTGCCGGCCTCCGAGCGGCCGGTGCTCGCCCGAGCGGCCGGCTTCGTGACGGACTGGGTGGCCGGGCTCGAGAGCGCGCGCCAGCCCGCCGTGCTCGCGGGCGGGATGGCGATCGGCCTCACGATGAAGGGCGCCGAGATGGGCGGGATTCTCGCCGTCCAAGCGGCGCTCGGGGTGGAGCTGCCGCTCTGGAGCGCGCTCGCCGTACTGGCCGCCGTGAGCCTCGCGACCATCATCTCGGTGTCCCCCGGCAACGTCGGGGTCTACGAGGGAAGCGCGTACCTGGCATACACCGCGCTCGGGGTGAGCCCCGAGACCGCGCTCGGCCTCGCGGTCCTCCAGCACGTGGCCTATCTGATCCCGATGGCGGGGACGGGATGGGTGGTGGTGCTGCTCGCGCAGAAGCGGGCTCAGGCCGCGGCGATCGCTCCCGCCGACCCACCGCTGCGAGCGCGCTCGTAGAGCTCCAGGTGGCGCGCCATCGTGCGCGTCCAGCTCACCGCCGGAGCCGTCGTGCGATTGTGGCGGGCGATCCGCTCGCGCAGGTGCGGGTCCGTTCCCAACCGGACGAGGTTCTCCACCACCCCGGCGTCGGAGGCGGCCAGGAGCGCCTCCCTCCCCTGCGTGAGCAGCTCCGCCATCCCTGTATCGCCACGCGCGACCACGGGCAAGCCCGCGGCCCGGGCCTCGAGCGCGGCGATCCCGAACGACTCGAGCACGCTCACCAGCACGAACGCGTCCGCGCAGGCGAACCGTTCGCGGATGGCCCGGCGGGGCAGGTAACCAGTGAAGTCGACCCGGTGCGCGATCCCGAGCCGCTCTGCCTCGCGCTCGAGCCGGGCCCGCTCGGGCCCGTCGCCGATGATGGTCAGCGTCACGCGGCACTGGCCCGCCAGCCTTGCCGACGCGTCCGCCACCACCCGCAGCAGGGCGCGCCCCCGCTTCCTCGGCTGGAGACGGAGCACAGAAACCAGGCGCAGCGCGCCGGGGCGCCCCGGCACCGGATCCACCAGCCAGTCGCTGCGATGGATGCCGTTCGGGAGCAGCTGCACCAGCCGTCCGGGCGCGACCCACTCGATCTCGCGCGCGACGGCCTGCGAGACCGCGGACAGCACGTGCGGCCAGCGCGTCCAGCCGAACGCGAGATCGAACGCGCGCAGCACGTGCCGGTACCGGCCGAGCACCGAGTGGAAGGTGACCACGGTCGGCAGCTCGAGCGCGTCCGCCGCCCACCCCCCCGCGAGCGCCGCGGTCGACCCGATGCTCGCGTGTACGTGCACGACGTCGGGATCGAGCCGATTCAACAGCTCGCGCACCACCCCACCCGCTCGGGGCGAGAGGGTGACACCGAGCCCGGGCGCCACAGGCACGTCGAGCCGGTGGAGGCCGATCCCCGCCGGGACCGCCATCGCCGCGGTCTGAAGAGCGCCCTGCGCGCGCGGATCGGACGGCGTCGTCGTGACCACCTCGACGCGATGGCCACGCGCCGCCAACTCGCCGGCGAGATCGCGCAGCTGGAGCTCCATCCCCCCCAACCGCGGAAGGAACCAGTCGGAGAGCAGAACGACCTTCACGATTTCGTCCGTGCCCAGTTCACGCTGTGCTGCACCACTCGGATCCAGCAGTAGAGCGCGATCACGCCGAACGCGGCCGCGAGGGCGAGCGTCCGGGCGAAGCCGTGCGACACCGCGCCGCCGATGGGAACCGCGAGATACCAGGCCTGCGCGGTCAGCATCGCTCCAGCGAGGGCCCAGATCGCCCGCGCGCCGGCGCGGCCCTCGCCGGTTCGCTCGTGCTCGGCCTTGGCGAGCAGCGCTCTCAGCAAAGGGTCGTCCACCAGCCTCGAGCGCTCACTTCTTCCTGGCCGACGTCGCCTTCTTCTTCGCGCTCTTGGGACGGCTGTTGCCGTAGCTGCCCTTGAAGCGCTTGCCCTTCTCGGTGCGCTTGTCGCCCCTGCCCACGTTTCGCCTCGCCGTTACGGGTTCGTTCCGAGCCGGCCGGAGGGCCGGCGGCGAGAGAACTTATCTGCGGCGGCGAGGCGGCACCAACAGCGTCAGCCTCCCAGCGGGAAGCGCAGGCCGGCGACGATCTGGAAGACCTGGTTTTTGATGTCGGTGTCTTCGGCCTCGGCGAACGACTCGAGATCGATGTTGAAGCGGCCGTCGAGGAACGCATCGAGACCGCCCAGCGGCAGGTCGAGCCCCACCCCAACCGTGGCCCCCGCGACGAACGACTTGCGCTCGTCGTCGAATTCGTCCTCATCGTCGCAGTCGCCGTCGCAGTCCCCCAGGGCCATGTCGATGTCCACCGTGCACCCCACCTCGAAGGATAAGGTGGGCCCAAGAGCACGTGGAAGGCGGTCATGGATGGCAGGCCGAAGGACAGGAAGAGCGGGATGTCGATGTAGGAGAGCTTCACGGCCGCCTCGCCCCCGGCGAAGTCTCCCTCGGCGCCCTTGCGCACGAACTGCGCTTCGGGCTGGAATGCGATGATCTGCCCGAGCTGGAATCGGCCGAACGCGCCGGCGAGGAAGCCCACGGTCCGGTCGAGGTCCTCCTGGGCATCGTCGCCGGTGATATCCGCGAACGTCACGCCCCCCAGGACGCCGAACTCGGCCTGCGCGGCCGCGGGACGGCGTACGCCCGCGAAGCAAACCGCAAGCAGGACGAGCACCAGCATGATGTGGCTGCGCATACGCAATTCTCCCTGTAGTGGAAATCCATGCGCCCCCCCACGGGGGGGGGGGAGGGGGGGGGGACCGAATTCGCACGAAACCATCGCGAAGCCGTGCGCTCCGGTGGTGCATGGGTGAGCGGTCAGGACGTGCGCGGGCGATAGGTGAGGACCATCACGCCCTTGGTGGTGCGCTGTGCGTCGACCAGGTCGAGCCGCCGGGGGTGGGGGACCTCCTCGAACAGCCGGCGCCCGTGCCCGGCCGCCGCGGGAAAGACCGCGAGGCGCAGCTCGTCGATCAGGTTCTCACCGAGCATCGACTGCACGAGCGTGATGCTTCCGTGCACGCCAATGTCTCTTCCAGGGAGGGTCTTGAGGCGCGCGACCTCCTGAGCCACGCTCCCCCGGACGATCATCGAGTTCCGCCAGGTGGTCTCCCGGAGCGTGCGGGTCGCCACGTACTTGGGGACCTCGTTGATGAAGCTCGCGAATGGCTCGTCATTCGAGCTCGGCCAGTACGCAGCCCACTCCTCGTACATCCTCCGACCCAGCAGCACCGCGTCCTGCGCGTCGATCGTGCTCTTCAGGTGTGCGAGCATCTCATAGTCGAAGCGGTCGAATACGAAGCGGTCAGGGTCGCTCACGACGCCATCGACGGCGTAAATCAGGTACGAGACGACCTTGCGGCTCATCGTTCCTCGGCTGCGTGGAAGAAATCGACGATGCCCGTCTCGAGCGAGTACAGGGCGCCCACCATGCGCAGCCCCTCCCTGAGGATCAGCTCCTCGAGCACTCCGGAGCCGTGCCGCAGTTGATTCACCGACGCGTGACGTGACCCCCTGAAACGAGACCAGTGCGGATGTTAGGATCTGGCGCCTGGTCCCAGCTACAGGGAGGTCAGCATGGGCAGGAGACGGCACACGCCGGAGCAGATTATCACGCCACTGAGAGAGGCCGAGGTTGGGCTGGCGAGCGGGAAGACGGCGGCGATGGTGAGCCGTGAACTTGGGATCAGCGAGCAGACGTACTACCGGTGGCGGAAGGAGTTCGGGGGACTGA
>Ga0310123_10001135_pt1 | contig 22697 bp, 15 predicted proteins | sample CB6_AW_1057_MG_FD_203505 | JGI IMG/M metagenome (GOLD analysis project Ga0310123, IMG submission 203505) | Marine microbial communities from Western Arctic Ocean, Canada - CB6_AW_1057 | ecosystem: Environmental > Aquatic > Marine > Oceanic | place: Canada: Western Arctic Ocean | collected... | reverse complement strand
TTCCCTCCGTTTTCCCACCCCACAAAAGTAACAACGTCTTGCAGATCACGATTAAATCTTGCGTTGTTATCCACGACTCCATCGTAGTAATTCAACAGGAAGGTGTTGTCCCAAACCGTCGCCTTCCGAGAGCCGGAAAACAAAGAAATTCGATAGGGCGTCAGCACGGGATTCGCATTGTCAAACATGAAAAGCAAGATCGGGTCATCGAAACCTTCCGATTGCAGGTGAATCACTTGCCTTGAGTCGCCGGGAGGGGAAGAACTTTCAAGCTTCCATACCCAACTTTCCAAACCGGACACATACCACATGGCATTGCTGAAAGAGAAAACACTGGAAGCATGCCTTGGATTGAAGGGGACGAAAGGCAGGGAGTACCAGTTCTCTCCGTCATCCGAGTACCAGACGTCGTTCATTTCCAGGGGAGCTTGATACCCTTCTATCACCCAAAGGCGGTTGTCGAAGGTGAGCACGTAATGATATTGCCTTGGATCCCAGGGAGCGTCTGTTGTGTGCAGATCCCAGTTGACTCCATCCGCGGAACTCCAGACATCATTGTAGTATTCCCTGGGCTTGGTGGGGGTATCGTACCTACCCCCGCCCAGGATCCATATTCTGTTGTTAAGGACTGCTTGACCGCAGATCAAGCCACGGGCTGACCAGTACGGTTCTACGGGTATTACTTGCGTCCAATTCGTTCCGTCGGTCGTATTCCAAATATCCCGGTAAAAGACATCGGGGCCTTGGATGAAAACCGGCATCGATTGCCCGCCCATAACCCAGATCTTGTCCTGAAACGTAACGGTGTGATGAAGCACGCGATCGTCCCAGGGCACATGATTATCGATCTTCGTCCAATCCATCCCATTCGTCGAATTCCAGACATCGTTCTGGTAATGTCCCTGATTCGCATCCCCCCCAAGAACCCACAAGGCTCCGTCGTACACCGCGTACCCCGCGGTGTGCCGGCCTTCCCAGTCGACCGCGGGGTCCCAATTCGCATCGTACGTATTGGCCTTTTCCAATGCCCAAGTCAGGCCATCGCCGGAACTCCAGATATCATTGCTGGTGATCCTGGGGTAGTTTGCGGTGTCCGCGGGATTCCAACCGCCAAGCAGCCACATCTTATTGTTGAAAACCAAGGCTCCTCTTCCATCACCTCCCGGGAAAGCCGCATTATTATTTGCCACGAGCGTCCAGGAGTATTCCGCCTCGCTTGAAGCAATCATGTCCAACGTTCGAAGAAATGCTCCCTGTCCGGGAATCAACAATCGTATTAGAGCGTTGCTGACTATCGAATCGGGCACCGTCCAGCGGAACTTCCCTGTCAGTGACGGGGCATCGTCTACGATCGTGTCCCATGAAACTCCATCGTCCAAGGAGTAGGAGAGACTGACCGTGTCACCTTGCGAGAACGATTTCGTTTCCCAGGTAATGTGATGTTCGGAGCCGACTTTCCATGCATCGCCGTTTTCCGGTTCCAGGATGCCAAAGATAGGGTGAGATGACGGCTCGTCGAGAGTCTCGATCCGGTACACCGTGCCGGAGGAGGAGCCGGCCGGATCGAAGAACATGAGGGGTCCACCGTTTCCTTCCAGGATCGCCCCGGTGGGCTGGAAATTCGTCACCGCAAGATCATCCGATACAGCCAGTCGATAAGTACGTCCGGCGACGCTGTCGAAATCCATGCCCACGACATTGGTCACCAGGATGTCGTTGAATTCGATCGGCGGTGCGATGTCGTTGGTATTCCCGAGTTCTATGGAGTCGTAGAACGCATGGACCCCATCCCGCTCGAGAAGGATCAGACCGCCGCCAACCTGAAAGTCGTTGCTGCTGATCGATCCGGTCGCGCCCGTTCCCAGGTCAATTTCTCCGCCTCCGCCGGTGAGGTTTTGGCTGGTGAACGCAACCGATCCGCCGGAGAAATCCACCTGCATCTTCATTCTGTACGTTGTATCGAGAAGGTAATTCTGTCCGGTGTCCACATTCCCCGAATTCGGGGTTACCCTCCGGATGTTTCCCCCGGCGTCGAATAACAGTCCGATCGTCGTGGCGAGTCCCGCTACGTCGGGCGACAGATAGATCTCCGTCCTGGTGAGACCGCCCACTCGCATAAGCCAGGAGATCTCGAGGCCGTCCTGGACATAGTTTTCCAGCCCGGCCCACTCGCGAACAGCATGGACTGCCGATTTCACGTAGACCGATTGCGTGCCCGCCAGGACGTTCGTAATAGGGGGCGGCCCAAGGTCGGGATCTACGGTCGGGGTTACTCTCCCCCTGGGGGCGGCGCCGATGGAGGTGGTCCAGCCGTCCTGCCCATTGAGTTCCGAGCCGGCGGTATACGTCGGCGATTCGAAGTCGCTAAATATCGCCCCACGGGTAGTCGTGACTACGAGCAACACCGCGACTGCCGGCGGCATGATGTATCGTGCTTTGTACATTTTGACTTTCTATCGTTTAACAAGCTGCGCAGGGCGCGATCTCTTCCGAGGCCCGTCAGATTGATCAAAACTCTGCCGGAGGGGACTGGATTGACTAGTCAAGTTTACCACGATGATGCGCTTAGCGCCAGTACCAATCAGTCCGGGCGAGACGGCATCGACGTTGATGACGTGGGGAGCCCTGCGTGTCCTCATCCTCGCGCGCGAGGACTTCTCGAACCAGCGGGCGGGTCATTCCACGAATCTTTCGCGCAGACGCGAGGCGGCTTGCGTGAGATGGCAAAGTTTCTCGTACGCCTCGTCGATGGAAGGGGGTTCTCCGTAATCGGGGGCAAAACCGCAATCGGGATTCAGTGCAATTCGGCCGGGATCAACAACGGCGGCCCCGGCCACTCCGATCATTTCGATTTCCGCCACGGTCTGCACGCGTTCGCCGCGCACATCGACGACGCCCATGCCCACCCCAAGCCCATCGGGCAGCAACTTCAGGTCGTCGGCCTTGCCGGTGCCACGATAGGCGAACTCGAGGTTCACCCGGTCGATACTCGCATCCTTTAAGAAAGGAAGGATCGGCTTGTAGTCGCCCTCGACATCGCTTTGGCGTTCAGAGACGCTATGGCAACAGTGGAGGTGCACCTCGACCGGCAGTTCGCGTGCGATCCGATTTATCGCGGCGATAACCTCGGGCGCCTGGCGCTCGATATCCCACTCGCGCCTCAACCGGTCGTCATGGGTTACGCCGTCGTTCGTCAGACGCCGGTCACAGAAATAAGTCAATGCCGGGTCATCCAACTGAATGATGTCCACGCCGACCTGGGCCAGGGCCTGCGCCTCCAGCGCCAGTAGCTCCGTGAGGTGCTCCATGTAATGCTCCATCGTCGGGTAAGCGTCGGTGCTATAGTCTTCGTGCCATTTGCGGATAGCAATCAGGAAAGGGGAAGGCAGGGCGTACTTGGTACAGCGGTCGGTGTGCCTCACCAGAAATGCGGCATCATCCGCGAATAAGGGATCGGCGCGATCCATTCGTCCGGTCACGACCATGGTGAACTTTTGTTCTCCGTGATGCATGAACGGTCGCACCGGTTCATGACCGCCCGCCCGGCACAGAAACTCATCGAGGTAATGAATCCGCCGCCATTCGCCGTCGCTGATTACGTCGAGGCCGGCCTGTTCCTGCAATCGGATGGCAAAGAGGACCATCTCATCCATGATGCCCTGGTACCGGTCCGCGGGAATGGCGTCCCGCCGATTAATCAAGTCCTGCACGACCATCGGCCTGGGTAGCGAGCCGATGACCTGCGTAAAAAAGAGCGGCAGTGCTCGTGTGCGTTCTGTTCTCACGGTGTATGCTCAGGCCTCCATTCCATGATTGAACTAAAATTTTCGGCAACGCGAAACCGGTAACCCATTGATGTTGTCGGCCGAGTATTTCGCGATCCCCTCCACGTCCGACAACCCGGCAGGCAGCACCGCCGGGACGATGAACTGGCCCTGCCTTTCGATCGGTTCAATCGGGGTGGAAACGCCGGCGAGCGTGATCTCCTGCAAGGTGCACCTCGCGAATACCGAGGGTAAAATAAGGCAAAGCGATTCACACGCAGCGCCCTGGAGCACGAATCGCAGATGCGCTCCGTCCCATTCGTGATGCGTCAACCGCCACGTGGCCCGGGCGCGCCAGAAGTCGTGCCAGCGATCCAACGACCAAATAGGCACGTCTAGCTCGAGGGCGCGACGTATCAGCATGCGCCCGTGCTCGCCGGAAAAGTCCACGTAGTTGCAGGGATGGAAGTTCGCGCAGATCGGGCTGTGATAGAATCGAACGGCATCGTCGAGAATGCGGTGTGCGATCCCGTCGAACTGCCCGGCCGAGTATTTCATCGAATGCGCAACGGTCGGGTGAAACCAGATGTCGTCGGAGATGTGCGTGGGCTGTTGATAGACGTCGATCAAGCTTCCGTCTTCCCGTACGAAAGGGAGTGGCAGCGCGGCGTGAACGTTGGCAAACGGGCCGCCGTCGAGAGACTGGCGAAACAGGAAGGCGCAGGTGTTCGCGTCCAGACCGATGCCGAGTCTTTCCCATAGAGAGGGAAGCTCCAGATAGCCGGGCCAACCGTAGCTGTGGTTGCGAACGGTGTGCACGGGCCGCTGGAATTTCTCCTGGAACAACCGCACCTGCTTCTCGGCTCTGGCGAGTTGCTCCGCCACGGGCCGCCCCGCGGCGGGCACGAGGTTGGGATGCACCGAGATCGTGTGGCCGCGCCGGGTGTACTCCTCGATTCGCTGGTGAGTGACCGAGGTGTGGTCCGGGAACACGTACAGACTCATCGCACCGCCGGCGGATTCGAGGGCTTTCATCTGTCTCTCGTTGGCCGCCTGTTCGCCCGCGTCCTCGTCGCCCGAGAACAGCAGGATGGCCGGATGGCCGGCGGGAATGTGCCAGAGCGTGGGGACGGGAGCGTGGCGGGCGAGCAGGCCCTTGATGATCGCACACAATCCCATGCAGTGAAGATCAGCCGTAGGCCGCCAAAGGGTGTCCGCCGGCGGATTCGGTTCCTGTAGATAGAGCGACCGCGGCCGGGTCTCTCCGGGCGGGAGTTGGCCCGCGCGTTCAGGCCGGCCCTGGCGCAACTGCGCGATACACTGCGCCGGATCATAGGCGTAAATAACAAGTCGCCCCGCTCCGATGGCGCGCTCGATGATTCCCGGCGCCTCGCTTTCCAATTCGCCGGGCCGGAAGAGGTAACCCGCGACGTCCGGCCCGGGATCGTTCTCGAACACCGTGACCTGTCCGAGCGTCCAGAGCGGCTCGCCGCGCGCGCCGAAGCATACCGGCTGAACCAACCGCAGAGAAGACGGGCCGTCGGCTTCCTTTTGGCGTGACAATCCGGCTAACCGTTCTACCGATGGATCGGGTCGAATCGCCACCACATTGCCGCCCGCGTGGACGAACGGCTCGATTCCCCTGGCCTCGCTCCCATGCGGCAGCAAAATAAGGTCGCGATGTGGGTCCACCGCCTTGAGCGCGTCGCGCAAGGAACAACGCTCGGTGAAACTGAGACCGCCGGCGAGAAGAATCTCGGCAAGATAGGCCGAACCGTCCGCGGGATTTCCCGGTGGAATGAAGACGCGCATCGCTATTCTTTTCCGGAAGCGACTCTTTGCGGACGCAGATGACGGGAAAGCCAATCCCAAGCACGTTCCTGCATGAGAGCGTTGAGTTCATGTGGAGCGTCGAAGCACAGGCTGCCCAGGTTTTGGGCCGCACCGGCTTTGCTCCAGACTCGGCGTAGTTTACGATGAGCCGTCGCGATCCCGAACGGATGCATGAGGCGATCCCGCCATCCGGAGATCGCCATGAAAGACCGCGGACAGGCGAGCGCGGGAATATCGCAGATGTCGAGGTGTTCGTGAATTCCCGGGATGAGCGTGAAAAAACCCATCGCTCCCCGGACATTATAGCCGATGACGGAATCCACGGTTGCCAGCCAGCAGCCGCTCACGGAGGCAGCCAGGCGTTTATCAATCGCGGCCAGGTAATGCGTCCGGTAGGCGCCGAATGAAAGGCCCACGCAGCCGATGCGTCGAGGGTCCACATCGCCTCGCGCCACAAGGTAGTCCACGGTGGCAATGTCCTCCTGTGCAATCAGGCCGGCCCAAGTCTGTCCCGTCAGGAGAGCGCTGGCAAATCCGGCACGGTCCCAGTGGAAGGCTATTTCCCCGGAAAAATCCGTGGCCTGGGCATCGGACCAATGCCCGCGTTCCTGTAAGAAAGCCTTGGGGTCGGGCAGGATTGCGCCCGCCCGCTCCCCGAAAATGAGAGCGTCGATGCAAATCGTCAGGAAGCCGCGACGGGCCAGGTCCAGGCAGACGCTGCGGCCTTCGTAGCAGACTCCGCGATGTTCCGTGAGGTAAGAAGGCTCCCCCTGAAACTCCAGCATCTTTTCTCTTCCATAGGCCCGCAAGTCACCCATATCGTGAAGGACGGCGACCGCCGGGAAGGGTGGCTTGCCGGCTCGCGGGACCAGCACCGTGGCCGGAATCCGTGACCCGGTTTGGCAGTAGAATTCGACCTCCTCACGTATCACATCGGCCATCGGGGTGCGTGAAAGGAGCCGCGTGCCAACGAGACGCCGACGTGCCGGCATCCGCAGCGCCTTGCGCAGGCGGGGCAGAACCGAGCGTCGCCATTTTCCGACATCACTATACCGTTCCTGGTCGAATGAAAGGCCGAACGTGAGGGCTTTCAGCGGCTCTGCAAAGAGGACTTCGAGCTCACCGAGGCTGTTGGTATGCGGATGACGGGCCGTTGCGTAGCGGGCCAACTCCGTGTCGGGAGTCCAATCAAGGGGTATTGCCGCATGGTCGGAACCTTTCATCGCAGATCTCTTAGAAGAATTCATTTGAGTAGTGAAACGACTACGTGTGGATTGTCGGCCTCGCAGACGATCTCTGTGCCCTTGAGCCACGCCTTTAGCCTGATGATCCCAATGGGGGTCTGAATGCTTGCCTGGAGCTCCGGACGAACAGCGGACAGTAAAGGGGCAATGGTTAGAGCGCCGTCGTTCCAGCGCGCGTTCCACGAGTGAGCCTGGGCATAGGGCAGGTTCTGAATCGACTTGTTGAAAAGGTGATACCGATCGGAGGGCACCTGGCCGTGCCAATTGGATCGGTAGAACCTGATCCACAGATCAAAATATGCCGGATCTCCCGTTCGCCGGGTAGCAAGGTTCAGCGACCGGGCCTTGTGGCCATAAGCGTGCCGGATATCATCCGGCAGCTTGACCAGGTCCGGCCTCCATGGATTCAATAATCCGTCTCCGTAGTCATGCTCATAGGGCCAGTAGACCTCATCCCCTTCCTGTATGTGCGCGTTCACCAGGAAGTCCGCATAGTTCAGGAAGGCTTCCCACAAAACGGCATCATCCGGCCATCGCTCCAGATAATCCATAACGGCATCGTTGGCCAGGTCGGCCATCCATGGCTTCTTGGGCAGATGACTCACCGCGTGAATACCCGTCGCCCCTCCCTGGTCACGATAACCTCCGTCTGATTCCTGGCACTGGGTGAGCCGTCCCAGGGCCTCACGAGCCATCGCGCGATAACTCTCATTCCCCGTATAGTCGCATAGAAAAACCAAGTGACGAATGCTTGCCGCATCGCGACCATAGGCATACCTGGGCCACATATGACGATCCATCCAGTACCATCGTGTGGAAGCGGACTCCGCGCATTCCAAAAGATAGGGATCACCCGTTTCAAGATACCCAAACAGCATTCCAACCGTCCTGAACACCGGTGGTGCTGTTGATCCATCCAGCGGATAATCGTACATCCGAATCATCTCCGTGGAGTGATCAAACGCGATGTCGGCCACATGGTACGCATCCCGAATGGCTCTGCGCAAATGCTCCACATTCCCAGACCGGTAATAATACAGGGTCTGCGTGTACGGCACTTCCCCCTCCCAGGTCCTCCCCAGCACCCCATCGTCAAAGCGCCCTGATTGATCCTTGGCGGCAACCGTGTAGGTCTGGTCAATTCGCTCATCCCATGAGTCGTGAACCGGCAAAACCGAGTCGTTCCAGAGATCACCCGAAAGGGCGTACCACCAATAGGGCACGGTAAGTCGATTCATCCGCGGATCCACCTCGGAAAGGCTCGCCCCAAAACGGACACTGCGGGCCAGCCCCTTCGGGATCCGCAGCTCATCAGCCCGGACATGAAAGCCATCGGAGCGGGCGCGGCCTGTCGAATCCCCTTCAATTTCCACTCCTTCATATGGATGGTACAGGAGCAAATCGTCGTCGCGGTACAACCGTCCAGGATGGGCCGGACTGACCAACGGCATCGCCTCAGCAAGGTCTAACGTGAGTGGGCCAGCCACAAAACGGGATTGTGACCCATCCAGCATGGAATCAAGCCCGCAATCACCCAACCCGGAAAACCCGATCACCGGAAGACAGTCCTTCTGTTCGCGCCCCTCATCAAAACGATGATTGTTTACGTGGCGACAGGTGAACTGCATTACACCACAGGAAAAACACAGCACGTAGACTTCGGAAAACAGCCAATTCTGGCGATGAAGCCACGGACTCTTGATTACGCTGTCAGGATCGCTGAAATCATTCTCGCCGAGTGGTACGATTTCGATCACTCCGCCAATGCGATATGCGTTGACCACCGGACCGGACCACAGCTTCTCGATGCGCAGCCATTGCCACCAATGGAGCTGATCCTTCCACCGAACTCCCAGTCGCAACCCAAATCCTTTTCCCCCGGAGGAAAAACGGGCTTCGCCGGTTTGGTGCGGCAGCAGTGATGCATAGTCTTTTTCCAGCACCACCACGCCCGCTTCCAGAGGGGCGCTCTGGTCCGGATGACAAGCCGACACCCCCAGGCGGAGTGTGGCCGGCAGCGGATCTCGACTCACACCGAACAGGAGCTTGCGCCGCACGACACGCACCCCCCCACTCCGCGAATCCGGCCACCACCCGATCTCCTGACTCTGCGTCGCAAGGCCCTCCAACTGGGACGGAAGCTCGACATTCATCGGAACCGGCAAGCTCACCATGGCAATACGCGAGGACTCGCTGCGATCGGGATTACCGAAAGTGAGACGAGACACTGTCTCCCTGTCGCAGGCTGGGAAAGGTCTCATCATTTTCCCCGGTACAACGCAACCGGGCCGATCAAGCCGCCGGTGCCGAGCTCGTTGAGAAATGTTCGTATGCCCATAATCGGGATCTGGTTTTGCGCTCCCGGCCGCGCCGCAGCGGTGATTTCGAACGACGCCGGCTGACAATAGCCGGTAAACTCGTCGGCGTTCTCGCTCTTCTCGTTCAGGGAGGAGATGTGCTGTCCGTTGATGAACACCTTCGCGCTACCGTCGGTACTGCTGATCCATAAGTACACCCTTTTGCCGGCCGGAACCTCCGGCAATTTGACCTGTGCGCGATAGAACATCAGCCCGTAGTAGGCATTGAGCCCGAGCGCAGACCACGTCTCCACGCACGGATCGGTGACCCGCCAATCGTGGTCGTCAAAGTCTGCCCGGTGCCAGCCGCGGGTTTCGCTTTGTTTTTCCTTGTCCACGGCGTACCGCCACTGCCGGAGGATCGGCGCGAGCACCGTAAAATCGTTGATAATGCGCGCGCCGGACAGTGATTGGGTTAGCAGGCACCAAGAGAATTTATCGACATACGATGCAACGATCATATCAAGGCCACAACTACCGGTGACGCGCATACTACTTCTCTCGGTAGAGAAAAACCGGCCCCAGCAGCCCCCCCGTTCCCAGCTCGTTGAGAAAGTCCCGACGGCAAAGAATAGCTATCTCATTCTTCTCGCCAAACCTGACAGCCTTGGTTATTTCAAATGAGGCTGGCTGGGCATAAGATTTAAATTCTTCAAGCTCTTTTCCTTTATCATCAACATAATGTATCAGCTGTCCATTGACAAAGATCCTTGCGCTTCCGTCTGTCGCGCTCAACCAAAGATACATCTTTTTGGGGGATTCGATTTTCGGTATAAAATGTTCATTCCGGTACCACATCAATCCAAAGTAGCTGTAAAGTCCCAGGCTGGACCATGTCTCCACCCCCGTGTCGGTTGTTTCCCATGCCTCGTATTCAAAGCCCGGGTTAAACCAGCCCGATTGAACACCTTCGTCTTTCGGGTCCTGTCTGTAGTGCCATGTTCTTAGGGGAGGAGAAGTCATGATTTCAAAGTCTCTTGAGATCAGTGAAATATCCTGGTACGTCTTTTTACGAAGCATACTAAAATACAAGAAAGAAAAGCATTGTTCAGACCGAGCTCCAAATTTCACGAAGCAATATTGTTTCTTGTATAATTCAGATAGGAATATTGCATTCGAACACCATTTTTCTGAATCCTCTTCCAGTTGGGCCACTCTGCCGTCCAGCAAATCCCGCCTCATCTTCATGAAGAGTTCCAATTGTTGCAGGCATTCGTCGCCGATTTTTACCCGCTTTCTTTCCCGATGAGTCTTGCAACTCATCTTGGCCTTATCCATCAACTTCCTGGCCTTACGCATAACCTCCGGCGTGAAAATTTTCATGTAGCCCCATGCGTCTCCGGAATATTCCCCGGAACTGGCCCAGGCAGAATCAATATGCGCATAGTATGCCTCCATCGCATCGCCTGCAGAACCATAAAAAAGATCCATTATTTCGCCAATGATCTCTCCGGGATTCTCATCACTTTTCCATGAAAGGCGCATACCCAGATAAAGGGCAGGCATGGCATACTCAAAATTTGCCATCGTTTCGGGCATCCAGAATTTGCAGTTGTTGTTAAGTATGATCGGCAAGTCAGTACTCCACTTCTGAATCATCGGAAATGGGGCCGTCACTTCTCCCAAATTATAGGCATAGGCATAGTAACCCAATTGATCTACTCTCTTGCTATAGCTTTCTAAAAGGTTAAGCAGGGATTTCCCTGCAGGATGGCCTTCTGCCGTCATGGGACGATGACGGTTATACGTTATGGGAGCAATCACGGGTATAATATTGGGATGAATCTTCTCTCTTACGGGGGGCCTGGTGTAATCGGCATAAACAGATAACCCCAACAATGTTTTCGGGTATCGTTCAGTCACCATGTCAGCGATCGCGTTGCAGGAATAAATCAACCTGTCTGTCTTCGAAATTCTGTTGTTAGAGTCATCGTAGTCTCCGGCATCGAATTCAGGGTCAACGGATTCATCCCATGCCATTCCGTCGCGCGGTGATATGGATACAGACGCGCTGGGGTTTTTATCGAGCTTCACTATAATGCTCTCGGCAATCGCTTTCTGCACTTCCGGATGGGTCCATTTCAACGAATGGAAATGCGGTTTGCCTCCGACCATGGCTCTCCAATCCGGATGCTGTTTGCGCTGTTCATCTGAAATAAAAAACTCAAGAGCGTGCCGATTTTCCAGTTTGACGCCACCCTGGCGGTTTCTCCGCCTGAAATCCTCATCTCCGTACCAGATATCACGATATACCGTCGCGGGCGCTGATGATATATCCATAGTCGGCAAGGTTAGCCGCGTTTTATCGGGGATGCATTCTCCCATTTCACTCGGCATGAACCACCGGCAGCCCAGCCGTTCAAGCAATTCGTAGATCGCGTAGCTGGTGGCGAGATCGGATTCGCCAACCAACCCGATGCCCTTGGCGGAGATTACCACCCGGAACCCTTGCCGATAGGGGGTCGGCTTCTGCGGCGGGCCAAACATTGCCTCCGCGAGCCCCCCGATAAGGATGGGCATGCGCTTGTCGTCAGCGGTGGGGGCGTTTGTGACGACTTCGATTTTCGCGCCGGAGATCTTTTCCAGGTAATAAGCAAGATCCCTGGCCGATTCGCGTAACCGCCGGCGTTGCTTCTCGGCTTCTTTCCCGGCGAAATTGTTCGGAGCATTGATTTTGTCAGGAGCCATAACATCTTCGGAGACAAAAATGGCGGCTTGGGCATGCTTGTTTTCCACCAGGGTGATCGTGACGGGTGCACTGGACAGTGATCGGGTTAGCAGGATGAAGGTGAGAACGACTGCGAGTCTTTTCATCGAATAAAGCCTTTCGTAAATAAGAAACAATCGATCATATCACCCGGACGAGTTTCCATACGTCTGGAACCATGTTATTGCCGGCCACCAGCCAGAGTGCGCTGTCGTGGACGAACACTCCGGCTGCATGTCGCGCCCCCCAGGGAGTATCGGGCAAGGGATACCAATGTTGACCATCGGACGAGTGCCAGACATCGTTGCGGTTGGCCGGTCGGTTTCCCGGCCCATAACCTTCCAATACCCACATACGACCATCGAACACACCCACGTCATGATATTGACGAGGCTCCCAGGGCGATTTTTCAACATGACACTCCCAGTTGACGCCATCGGCCGAACTCCATACATCGTTAAAATACTTTCGCCGCGGCGTTTCCGGAGTATCATAGGTTCCTCCCCCCAGGATCCATATCCGATCCTTGAAAACCACGTTTCCGCCGATGATGCCCCGTTGCGGCCAATACGGTTCTTTGGGAATCACCTGTTTCCAGGTAATGCCATCGGTGGTTGTCCAAATGTCCCGGTAGAATCGCTCCTCTCCGCCTGCAAACGCCGGCATCGTTTGCCCGCCGATCACCCAAATCTTATCCTTGAAGACAAGTGTATGATGGATTGCGCGTGGTCCCCACGGAACGGGCTTGCCCTTGTTGACATAATTCCAGGTCTTGCCATCCCCTGAGTTCCATACATCGAACATATAATGGCCCTGGTTGGCGTCGCCGCCCACGATCCACATTTTGTTCTTGAACACCACATAGCCGGCGGTATGTCGTCCTTCCCAATCCAACTCCGCATCAAAGGACTGGTCCAAAAAACTGTTTGGTTTTTCCAGCGTCCAGGCGAGGCCATCCCGGGAACTCCAGACTTCGTTGTTGCAGATGCGCGGAAAGTGCTTCTTGTCATTGGGATTCCATCCGCCAATCACCCACATCCGACCTTTGAAGACCAGCGCTCCCAAACCATCACGAGCCGCGAAGGGCGCTTCCATGGTCACCTCAACCCATTCGTAAGCGGGAACGTCCTGCGCGGGACCGATGGAGAATGCACGATCGCTTTGTGCGACCAAACCCGATTCGTTGGCGGCCACGCGAATTCGGCAGTTCGCCGATGGCGACGCTTTTACCTGCCATAGGAATTCGCCGGTGTTGGGCGCCGCCGCACTAAGTTGTTTCCATGTTTGACCGTCATCCGTACTCAACTCGATTTTCAGGGAGTCGCGGGCGTTTACTTTGTTCGATTTCCACCGGATCCGGTGCCAACTCTGCGCAGCCGGCCGATCATTGCCGTGAGGCGCCAGCAACGTGATGGAGGGAGGACCTGCGGTTTCAGCCGTCTCCGGTCGAAACGAAGCATGTCGCTCAATGTCGGCGTCGGCAAGCGCCTTATTAAAGATGATCAACTCATCCATCAAACCGCTGAAAGTCCACACCCCCTTGCCGATGGCACCGATGCGAAGCGGCGCGTCGTTGTTGGATGTGGAGATCGTCTTTCGTTTCTCGATACCAACCCGGACCCCATTTCTGTAGAGACACAACATCTGGTCATCGATCGTCATGGCCACGTGGATCCACTCTCCCTTGTCGATGACATCTCCATCCGCAGTTGTAATCACTTGATTCCCGGGCTGCCGCCCCATGTAAGCAGCTAACCGTGAGGCGGGCATCCAGAGCGCATAGGGCCCGGAGCTCGCGTTGCCATCCAATAACTTGCCCACGATGGCGGCATTTCCACTGCGCGTGACCTTCATCCACACCTCGATCGTCATCTCACCGGTGCCTCCGATCTTCTTATCGATCGGACAGAGAAGATCATGGGCGGGGATCTCTATCCTACTCGATTTCCCGTTGAAGTTGAGCGCCTTCTTGCCCGGCCATCGGCCCTCTCCCCACACCCCTTCATGAATCATTCCATCCAACACAGAACCTGTTTGGGACCTATTCTTCAGTGTTGTTCCTGTGCCGTCCTGGAAGTCATAATATGCAACGACACTCGGGTCGTTCATGCGCGACTCGCGTTCACTCTGCCACTGTTCCCATCCCGGCATCTCCATTGCTTCCTTCACGGTTCGTTCCTCCGCCACCACGAGCAAGGTTGCGGTGACAAGCAGGGCGGGGAGAATGACCGGCAATAGATACCGATTCATTCGAGCGAGGCCTTCTGCGGCTCCGGCATTTGTCCCTTCGGTCGCACGGCGCTCGGCCGAAAGTCGGGAACTCGCAGGGGCCTCGATCCCTGTGCGACGGATTCCGCCGCGAGAATCCCCGCCGCGGCCACGTCCATGGCCTTGTACACATCGAACTCGAGGGGCTCGCCCTCGAGCACCGCCGCGCGAAACGCGGCATGGACGAAGTAGTCCAGGCCCCAGTGGCCGGCGCTCTCGTTCGCCTCTGCCGGCATATCCGTGCGCTCAATACGCCAATCCATTGCGCGCTTGTCATTCGCCCCATCGGTGGCAAGCCACTGTCTTGGTTGATCGTCAGCGGATCGCCGCCATTCCACGCTGCCGCGGGTGCCGATGATCTGCTGCCAGTGACAGTCGCCTTCGGGGTGGGGTTGGGTAAAGCTGACGGCCAGGCGCAGCAGGGCGCCCTTGGCGGTCTTCATCAACGCGGCCTGCAGGTCGGGCATCGCCAGTTGGGGATGCGCGGCACTGGGTGAATCGGTGGTCATGCCGACAACCTCGACCACGCGGTCATCGACTACGCGCAGGATCGGGCTGAGGTCATGAACAAGATAATGCATCGGCGGCATGTCATCGAACCAGGTCCGTTCCGCATCGGGGTTATCGCCAAGGTCCTTTAGATCCACGAGTCGCCCGGTCCGGGGATTGCGATGAAACAGGATCGGGGCGTAATGCAGATACTGCCCCTCAGCATAGGTGATCTTGCCAAGCGATCCGTCCTCCACGAGCTCGCGCCACGCCTCGACATAGCCCGCGTAACGCATCTGCTCGGCGGACTGGTAGACCAGGCCGGATCGTTCCTGCGCCACCACGATCCGCCAGCAATCGTCCAACGTGTGCGCCGCGGGCACTTCCTGGTTCACATGCCTGCCGGACTCGAGCGCCTGCGCCGCCATCGCGCCCTGTTCCGGGCAGCGGACGGTGAGGATGATCGCGTCGACGTTGTCGTCCGCCAGCACGTCCTCGTATTGCGTGTAGGCTTTGACATCGCCCGGAGATCCCAACACCTCCCGTGCCCAATCATGCAGCGCCACGATGGGGTCGCAAATCGTTGTAATGCGGAAACCGTGGAGGCGCTCGAGGGCCGGGATCCAAGCCAGGACTCCGCGTTTGCCCAATCCCACCACGGCCACACGGATATTCTTCATTCTGTTTTCCATTTTTGAAACGAAGTTGGAATCGGCACGGTTTTGCTAATAGAGCGGGTCCGACTCATCAATACACTCGGCAATCAGATCGTCGGAGCGGTTTTCGGCATTCCCGTAATTTCCGACCAACTGCGTCTTGGCCAGCGATTCCACGTGGCCCTCTCCAAACAGGAAGTTGCCTCGGGTGAGGTGCCGAAGGTGGATCGAAGTTCTCTTGAGGGGGAAGAAGCGCCACCCGATGAAGTACCACGACTGCCATCCGTCCCATGGCGAGATCGTGGGAGCGACGAAGTGGGTGTCACCCATGAACAGGAAACCCGCCGGCGAACCGAAGTCCATGCCGCCTTCGTCGCGAACAGTGCCACCGTCAATCCTGTATGCATAGGACCCATTGCGTGAGTAGCGGATTCCATAACAGAGTTCAGCCTCGGCGCTCGACTCGCCGGCGACAACATCCCCGTGGGTCCAACTGTGCGGCTTGTTGCTGGGACAGAGGAAAATGTGCGGCCGGCCTGGGGCGGGATGAGTGATGTATCCGTTGTTGATCAGCGTCGTCGTGTAGTGTTCCCAGGGACTGGCGGTAAACGCGCGAGCTGACCAGCCTTCATGGTCGGACGCGTAGGAGGTCATCAGGACCCCAACCTGTCTGAGGTTGCTCATACATCCGGCACTCCGGGCTCTCTCTCGCGCCGTTCGCAACGCGGGGAACAACAGCGCAGCCAGCATGGCGATGATCGCAATCACCACGAGAAGTTCGATCAAGGTGAACGCGCGACGGTGTGGTCGCGCCGCTGTCTCGGGGATCGTCGTCTTTTCGCCGGGTCGCTGCGTAGTGTTCAATGCAAGACCTCCCTGGGCGCCAGCAACTCCGCCGGGTGCCGGGCCAGGTACGGCGGAATGTCGTAGAGCTCGACACGGCACCGGTAGCTCTCAAGCGACAGGCTCCAGATTTTCCCGTCTTCCCCCTGGGGAACGATCACGGCCACTCGCTCACCGACGAGTTGATAGGACGGGATCGCCTGCATAATCTGGTCGTTCTCGAAGTACACATGACCTGTCGGGGATTTCAGAACCAACGTACTGTATTTCCGCGCCCCATCAAGGCCGATCACGAAACGCCCCGTCCCCTTGGGGACGAAGAAATAGAGCGGGTCATCAAACGTAGGCCGCCAAAGGGTGAATTCATCGTGGACCAGGTGCTCGGGATCACGATCCCAGTACCGGCCCGCAAAAGCGGCGTGCCGCCCGGGGCCCACCGTTACGTCCGCCGCGCACAACGTCGCCTCAGATTGACCCGGGACGATGACCAGGAGACCCGACACGGGAATGGGAATTTCACACGTGGCCGGTTGGCCCTGCGGGGCGGTGACGTCTCCTTCCGCTAAGATTCTGCTATCGCCCACTGGCCGGAGCTTCCAATGCGCGTCGATCGGCGGGGAACCTTCTACGGGCTGGTAGTCAAGGCGAACGACTGATCCCTTCTTTGCCCGGAAGATGAGTTCCCCCGACGTCATGGGCCAGGCCGAACGTTCCACGGCACCCCATTCCCGGACCGCATCCGGCAAAAGTTCCTCGACGGGCACCAGGTCGTCTGAAAAGACCTGCCCCGCGAACGCAACAGGTTGCACGTCCTGGTAGCGCGCCTGATCAGCGGCAAAGTTTTCCGCCGCCTCTGCCGGTGTGGGAATGTCGGTTCGTTCCGTTTTCCAGGCTTCGGTCTGTTGCCAGTCGAAGGACTTGATGGTCTTGAGGGTGGAGAAGCGGTTTTCAAACCAGGTATCCACCAGCAGCATCGGGAAGGTGTGGATCAGCCCGGTATCCATGATCCGTCGGGAATAGGCGATCATCTCCCGGGCGGCGTGAACCACGTCCTCCGAGTTGTGATGAATCACACTCTCCACGTAGTCATCATTCAGCCGCAGCCAGTGTACGTACATCGCGACGCGATCCAAGCGGGCGCCGACCGCGGGATCCTTCTCCGCCCGGTACGCCTCGGCCAGGTCATCGAGGGCCGCCTTCACGCCCTGGCGGATCACGAACCCGTCCCCCCTGTTCCATCGCTCGTACAACCGCTTCATCGGTGTGGCGGCCTTGCCGAAGGCATTCACGTAAAAGTCCTGTGCCAGTTCCTCGGGCTTCAGGTTGGGATTCCACATCATCTTCGAAGCCACCCAGTAGCCCAGGCCGTTTGGCCCCCAGTTGCAGGAGGATTCTGCGTTGAGGGTAACCACATTCAGCTCCTTGTAGTACTTCCGGATGCGGTAACCGAGCATGCGGGCCCGGCCTCCCAGTGCAGCCCCCGGCATGTCCCAATCCCAAGGGTACACGCTGAAATACTCATACACGCCAACCGCTGCTCCCAATTCCTTGAAACGCCTGACCTGGTCATCAAATGAGAAGTCCGTGTGCCGAAACCGGGTAGTGACCGATACATACACGCCGGGATGAATAGGGCGGTTAGGCGGGTCGCTGTGGAGGTGGTAACCATTCAGTCCTACCCATTTCTGAGGGAATTCCTTTCGAACCGCGTCAGCGGCCTGGTTGGCGAGGTGAAACACGCGATCGCTGATCGTGCCGAGCTCCTTACATGGGTTGCACTCGCAATGATTCCCTCCATCATTGGGATCCACCGACACCATGTTGAGGTTTGTGGTGATCCGAAATTTGTTCAAGACGCTCTCGATCACCCTGTCTTGAACCGCTTCATTGCTGACGCAGAGTTGTCTCGGTTGCCGCTGGCCGTCGATGAGGGAGAAGTATTCCGGATGGTCCTTGAACAGGTCTCGCGGAACATGCCTTATATAGGAATGGGAGGTGTCGACCTGGAATGCCGGCGGCAGAGGGGATTCATTCCAAAACATGAGGTTATGCCTCGCCCACGCCTGGTAGTGCTCCTTCAGGGCCGGCGTCTGCGCGGCCCAGCCATACCAGATTTGCCGATAATCGTACGCAGGCCGCTCTCTCCGATCCAGGCGCACCGAGAGGTCCGGTTTTCGCGGCATCACCGTCCAGACCGGATCCGGGAAAAACCATCGGCACCCCAGGGACTCCAGGAATGCGAAGACGGCGTGTTGCAACGCCAATTCCGTGTTTCCGAGGATCACCAAGCGCTCGGGTCCACTTCGAATCACGAACCCTTCAGGACCGAGCTCCTGCAATTTCAGGTTTTTCGCTTCCCGGGGGAAATCGCCTGCCGTGCCCATAACCAGGCCGGTTTGCCCATTCCCGCCGCTTTCTACGGGCAGTGACGCTCCGGTCACCCGCTGAAGCCAATGCCGGAGTTCCTCCGCGAGCGACAAGCGCTGTTCACCGGCGTTATCGGCGGTGACAATCGTGGCCATCGGCCGGCCCGATTTCGCGATGACAAATGGCTCGGCCGCCTTCCCGGCTGGCACCCATACCAGACAGGCGGCCAATCCGGCCACAGACACGCACCTCCTACAAACCAATATCGCGCGTCGCTGACTTTGCATATCGGCTACCGGAGGAGACCAATGGAAATCTCCTGCCGATGCGAAATCTCCTACCCACTCCTCGGCTACATCTTGATGCAGCGCCGCCGCCAAAGCACCGCCAGCCCGCCCATGGCCAGCAACATTGCGGTGCCGGGCTCGGGAACGACTTCTATGGTATCGAAGAACGCACGCTTACTGTCGCGCTCGACCAGGTACAGACCGCCACCGGTTGCATAGTCGACGGGGCTGATCGAACCGGTGTTGCCCGTACCCAGGTTGATCACTCCGCCTCCGTCCGTGACGTTCTGGCCAGTGAAGTCCACCGTTCCGTTGGTGAAATCGACGAGCATGGTAAACCGGTACGTTTTGTCGACGATGTAATTCTCTCCGGTGTCAACAAACCCCGAGTTTGGGGTCGCCGCAATGATATCCCCGTCATTTTGGAATTGCAGCCCAATCGGGGTGGAGAGTCCGGCGACGTCGGGAGACAGATACAATTCCGCTCTGGTGGCAGCGTCCACTTGCATAAGCCAGGAGATCTCCAGACCGTCCTGGACAAAGCTCTCCAGCCCGTTCCACCCTCGATAGGCTTGAGTGCCTTTCAAGTACATCGATTGCGAGCCGTCGAGGACCGTCGTAATGTTGGCCGCGATATCGGCATCATAGGTCGGGGTCACTCTCGCCCTGGAGAGACTGCCGATGGCGGTGACCCAATTGTCCTTGCCACCCAGTTCCCCCGTGGCATCCGAGGCGGCGGTATAGGTCGGCGATTCGAAATCGCTGAAGATCGCCCCCTGGGATGTTGTGACAGTGAGCGACACGGCGACTGCCGTGAGCATGATGGTTTGTGCTTTTTTCATTCCGATCTCCCTTTGCATTAGTTGCTCCTGCTGATTTCGGTCCGGCGCGTCCCGCCGAGCCCCTTGTACTTGTAGTCTACTTGCGTCGAATCGGTCTGCGGCTACGGGCCGGTCACTTCAATCCGGTACACCTTGCTGGTGGAGGGCCCCGTGGGGTCGAAGAAAACAAGGTTCTGGCCGGTTCCTTCCAGGATGGCGCCGGTCGGTTGAAAATTCGTGACCATGCCGTCGGAGGCCTTCAGGCGATAGGTGGATCCGAGAGCGCTGGCAAACTCCATGCCCGCCACATCGTCCACCACGATATTCGTGAATGCGACCGTCGGCGGTTGAACATTCGGATTCGAGATCTCGATGGTGTCGATGAACATGTGGACACCTTCGCGTTCGACAAAGATCAGTCCGCCGCCCACCTGGTAGTCGTTGCTGCTGATCGCACCGGTGTTGCCCGTGTGGAGGTTGGTCAGTGCGCCTCCCCCCGTGACATCCTGCATGAAGAACGTCGTCGTAGCCGCCGTGAAATCCACCGACATCACAAACCGGTACGTGTTGCTGACCACATAGTCCCCGATATCGACAAACCCGGTGTTCGGGGTGGCCGCGATGATATCCCCGTCACTCTGGAATTGTACCCCGATCGGGGTGGAGAGCCCGGACAGGTCGGGGGTCAGATAGACCTCCGCCCGGGTGAAACCGGCTACCTGCATGAGCCAGGAGATCTCGATGTCGTTCTGGACAAAATTCTCCAGGCCGTTCCATCCGCGCAGGGCATGAACGGCGGTTTTTACGTAGGCGGATTGCGAACCATCGAGGACCGTCGAGACTGTAGCCCCTAAATCGGCATCGAACGTCGGAGTCACTCGCCCCCGGGCGGGGGAACCGATGGTAATCGTCCAGCCGTCCTGGCCACCCAGTTCCGCGCCGGCATTATAGGTTGGCGCTTCGAAATCGCTGAACGTCACCCCGCGGGATGTAGTGACGGTGAGCAATGCGGCCACTGCCGCGAGCATGATGGTTCGGGCTGTCTTCATTCTGTCAACTTGCTTGTCTGTACAATTTCCATTCTCCAGGGCCAATGAAACGCCTTACTAAGCTACGCCAGGTTAACCATCGACAGCATCTACTGCCAAAAGACGGATGGGGTCAAGAATAAAATCTCTACCGGAATCAAAAACCCAGGTTATCTCCATTTTTGGATCGATTTATTGCTCACAGAGGTATTAACTGGTCTGCCATGAAACTTTAAATTAACGAGCGCGCTATGTTGAACCTCATCGAAACGGGGATTGCTACCAGTCAGATTCAGTTGGGGCGTACCCTTGGCGTGCAGCCGGGCTCCGTCAACAACATGCTCAAACGCCTGGAGAAGACCGGTCCTGGTGTATCGTGACCGGATTCACCGTTACGGCCGGGGACGACCGATGGTGCACTTCCGCACCAAACGCACCGGCCCGACCCTTGTTATCATGTGGACCGATACGCACTGGACTTCGGGCGTGTTTGTTGACGACGCCCCTCATGGCACCATTCAGCAGGTTGAGTCGAAGCCCAGTGCGAACCTGGGCGAAGTCCTCGATCACTTGCGCGAGGTCCACGAACTGGCGCGCACGGCGGATAGGTTCACGCCTAAGGGCTGACAACGTGGAGTTCCACAGACCATGAAAGCGCTTGGGACTGGTACCGGCTTGCTGCATTCCGAAACGGGGAGAATTCGGCCTGCCGACTTTCGGCCCTGTGACCGCGAAGTGGCCGTCACCTTTCAAGTCGCGCCGACTGAATTCCAGAAACCGGAACTTTATATTCTGGCTAGCAGAGCGGAACCAGCTTCCGCACCGCTGACGGTTCTCATGAACGGACGCCCGTACACGGTTACGGGCGAGTGCGGCGCGCGCGGCAATTGGTGTCGCTGCGAACTGGATAGAGATTCGGTTCGGATCGGACAGAATCGGATTCAGATCGAGCCGCAACCAGGCTGGCGGCTTCCGTTCGAGCCTGCTAGCGGGCATCCGATCGTGCGCCTGCGCATTGCGTCGCCGATTGCCGGGTTCGAATCGGTTTGCCCGCAGTACGGTGACTCGCTCATTGAGCAGCATCGCCAGGAGTGGTTGGCCCTCCTGCCGGCATCTCTCCAGACGGGCGGACCGCGCTGGCCATGGTGCTGGGAACTGGCAGGGTTTCTTGCGAACGCCTGGCGCTACCGCAACACCAGCGATGGTGGCGTGGCCTATGCGCCGTGGGACGCGCGCGTCATTCTGCAGTGGGGGCGAGATGGAACCGATGATCGGGGACAACCGATCATAGCCATGTGCGTCCACTATGCGGTCTGCTTCGTCCAGTTTTGTATCGCCATGGGCGTTCCCGCTCGAGCCGTGGTGCTGACCTCAAGGATCGACTTATTCGACGGACATTTCGTGGCGGAAGTCTGGCTCGACGAGTTTCAACGCTGGGCGATGATCGATCCGAATCTCCATCTCTGTTTCCGTGATTCGGAGACCGACCGACCGCTGTCAGTCGCCGAGCTCGCCGCGTACACGCAAGAACGCGGCCGGCCCCCGGCAGAACGTGCCGAGTTTGGAGAAGGGTACGCCTTCCAGCGCGAACGCATGGAACCATTCGCCAGAAACCATTGTCTGACCGGTCACGTCTACAGGCTCTGGGGTGTGTGGGCACGCCATGACTGGATTGCGCGACCTGAGCTGGCGCCCCCAGCCCACGGCAGTGTTCCGTACTCCGAAACCGACATCCTCTGGTGTGCGACCCATGAATCCGTCGTCACGGAACTCGGCATGTTCCCGCATTTCATGACACCGCAACAACTGGCATGTGCACCTGAAGCGTTCACGTCTCCCCTTTCCGAACCTCTCACTCCCCCCGCAATTGCGCATCGGACAGCTCGTTAATCAGCGGTTCCCCCGACAAAATGCGGCGGCAGTTCTGTTCGAATATGTCGTATGCCCGCTCCAGGAAGCGCTTGCTCGCCGCTGAACCGGAGATGTGCGGGGTGAGCACCAGGTTGGGCATTTCCCATAACGGATGCTCAAGC
>Ga0310123_10001134_pt1 | contig 22723 bp, 21 predicted proteins | sample CB6_AW_1057_MG_FD_203505 | JGI IMG/M metagenome (GOLD analysis project Ga0310123, IMG submission 203505) | Marine microbial communities from Western Arctic Ocean, Canada - CB6_AW_1057 | ecosystem: Environmental > Aquatic > Marine > Oceanic | place: Canada: Western Arctic Ocean | collected... | reverse complement strand
AGCGAAAGCAGGGCCCAGGGCCGCCATGGCGGCCCTGGGCCCTGCTTTCGCTGTTACTCTGTTACTTTCCCAGTAAAACTCCTGGCGAAAATCAAATTTCCTATCAGTTATCAGTTATCAGTCGATCGGTGACGTCGACGAAAGGGAAAATGCACGAGACTTGCGGACGCCCTGGAGGGTAGAATGCCCGAAAACAATCAGAGGCCCTTCCATGAAAATCGATCGCATTGAGCTTTACCACGTTGCCATGCCGCTCATCTATCCCTGGCGCACCGCGTATGGGGAGGATGCCGCGATTCACTCGGTATTGTGTCGCATGTCGAGTGGCTCGGTCGACGGGTGGGGTGAGAGCGCGCCGTTCGCGGCGCCGTGCTATAGTCCCGAGTGGGCGGGTGGAATCTTCGCCCTCACGCGTGATTGGCTTGCTCCCGCAGTTGTCGGACAGGACATCGAGACGGGCGCGCAACTTCAGGATCAGCTCGCGGTTTATAAAGGCAACCCATTCGCGAAGGCGGTGCTCGATACCGCGTGGTGGGTCCTGTCGAGTAACATGTTGGGCAAGCCGCTCCACGTTGTCCTCGGAGCAACGCGAAGCGAGGTCCCCGTGGGCGCGGACTTCGGGGTCATGGACTCAATCGACGATCTCGTGGCAAGTGTAGGGAAGGCGGTCGACGACGGGTTTCCCCGCGTGAAGTTGAAGTTTCGACCGGACTGGGACATCCCCATCCTCGAGGCCGTCCGCCAAGAGCACCCTGATTACACGTTTCACATTGACTGTAATAGTGGCTATCGACTCGGCGATCTCGATCTGTTTCGAAGGGTCGACGAATTCAATCTGGCAATGATCGAGCAGCCGCTCCAGCATAATGACTTGATCGACCATGCTCAGCTGCAGTCGAAGATAAAAACGCCGGTCTGCCTGGATGAGAGTATTACGGCCCCGCGACAGGCCCAGCAGGCGGTGGGGCTCGGAAGCTGTCGATACGTCAACGTCAAGCCTGGTAGAGTCGGCGGGCTCACGAACGCGGTGGCGATTCACAATATCTGCGCCGGAGCAGATATTCCGTGCTGGGTCGGGGGAATGCTGGAGAGCGCGACCGGCGCGGCGATCTGCGCGTCGCTCGGAATGCTCGAGAACTTTACCTATCCTGCTGACATCTTCCCGAGCAGCCGCTTCTACCATGAGGATCTTTCGGACCCGCCGCTCGAGCTTCACACATCGGCAGACGGTGTCCCGAGCATCCGCGCGTGCAAGCAACTGCCCGAGCCAGCCCCCGCGCGACTCGAGAAGCTGACCGTTCAGAAGGCCGTTGTGACCTGAGCTATTTGGGTCCGCTGCGTTGCATCAAGAAGAGACCGGCGATCATCAGCGCCAATCCGGCAAAGAGTCCGAAGCTGGGTGACTCCCCGAAAAGAAAGATTCCCGCCAGCGAGGTCAGCGCCAACTGAGAGGAGGTGAGGGCGTTCGCCCGCAAAATCGGGATCAGTTGGAGACCTTTGCTGATCGAGTAGAACGCGATGGCATTGAACACGCCTGCGGTCAACATGTAGCCTAGCTGGCGTGGCTCCGTTTCCAGAAGGGGAGTGATCCCCAGACGGAGCACGCTCGCGAGACCGAGCCCGATGACGCCAGAGGCGCCAATGACCAGCAGTGTTCCTGACAGTGGCGAGTTCTGCGTCAGCAATCGGCGTATGGTGGTGTTGAGCGCTGCGTACGCGACCCCGGCCATCAGTGCAGCCACGACGGCAAGCGTAATAATGAGTGGCGGCGTGGATTGAAACGTCTTATCGGATGTTCCTTGTCCCACTGACTCTGCGGTCGGACCTGCCGCAGATCCGATCAGTGCAATTGAGCAGAGTAATATTGCCAGCGCAAGGATCGAGACGAGCGTCATACGCTCGTGCAAGAAGAGCCAACCCAACACGGCACTCCCTGCTATGAGGGCGCCGAAGGTGAGTGGCGAGGTGACCGCGAGCCCGACGTGGCCGAGTGACCACTGATAAGCCGCGTTGCCGCAGAACTGCGAAAAGAGCGACATCGCAATCAGAGAAAGCATCATATGACGTGGAGGTAGCGCTGGAAGATTTCGGCGAGCGCGGTCAGTCGCGAGGACCAGTGAGACCAGAGTGACTGGTACAGCGCGGACACACGAGACCCATGTCGGGTCGCAATCGACGGCGACCAGGCGCAAGAAGATGCTCGAGCAAGTGTAGGCCGCTGCGGAGAGGACCGCGAAGAAAGTGCCCACGGTGACTGGATCAAACTTGGTGCTTTTCACTGGGCTGTGTCTGTCTCGTCTGTCGGCGCCAGCATAATTTGGATACAATACACGACTTGGCCCTCGCGAAACAAGACGAGGACTCCTCCGACGAAGCGAGAAGTGAGTGTGATGCCAAGTACCGACGACCGAGGGGCTCTCTTCCACCGTGCCCCGACATATCACTACCCTGTGCTCGTGCGCAGCGATGGGATCTACGTCTTCGACAAGGACGGCAATCGATACATCGACGGCATCTCGGGTGCAGGGAACATGACGCTCGGCCATGGTCAGAGCTCGATCGTCCAAGCGATGTCGCAGCAGGCTGAGGCTCTGGCCTTCTGTTTTTCGACGTTCTTCACCAACGAGCTGGCGGAGCGCATCGCGTTACTGGCGCCCGGTGATCTGAATCATCTCTTCTTCGTGTCGGGTGGCTCGGAGGCGATCGAGGCAGCGATCAAGATTGCCCGCCAGTATCACGTCCAGCGCGGTGAGGAGCGGAGGCACGTTGTCATATCGCGCTGGGGCAGCTATCACGGCGACACTCTCGGCGCGCTCGCAGTTACTGGCCCCCCCGGGATGCGTGCCTCGTTCACGCCGTGGCTGCCGGAGTTTCCGCATGTCGCGCCGTGCTATCCGTACCGGCGAGACTTTGCGGGTTGCGAGGGAAAGTGCAATTTGAAGTGCGCGGGTGACCTTGAGCAGGCGATCGTTCAGGTGGGACCAGAGAACGTCGCAGCTTTCGTTGCCGAGCCGATTGTTGTCGCGAGTTTTGTCGCTCTGTGTGTGACCTAGAAATATCCACCGGTGATTTGCTTCATGGTGATGAAAACGGACTTATCAGCGTACCACTTGATATAGCCGACGGGGTAATAAAGCAGGCTCAAATAGTCAGGAACGATTAAGAGGATTATTTTAGGTTTGTTGACCCTAAAGACCTGACCCTGGAAGAACTAAAGAAACGACTAACGATACACTAGTTTAATCCTTGAAGGCGTGATCTCTTACCAACTATTGATAAGATGAAAAATGAACTATGGATTTTCCGGTGATGCTGCCAATCGTTCCACCTGATTATTTGTCACAAGGTACATTAGAGAAATGAAATGAGTGCAGATTACGATAGATTACGGGAAAGAGCTAATTTTGTACGGACCGAAACAATTAGGCTGATTGAAATAGCGAAATGTGGGCATTACACATCGGTATTCTCAGCTGCAGAAATACTATCTGTGCTGTATTACCATGTGATGAATTTGTCGGATGATCCGGATTGGCCAGATCGCGATCGTTTTCTGATGTCCAAGGGACACATGGCGGTAGGAGTCTATCCCATCCTTGCCGATTTAGGTTACTTTCCGAAAGACTGGCTTGATACATATGCGCTGCTCGGATCAGCGTTGGGCGATCATCCTGACATGCGGAAAATACCCGGTATAGACTTTAGTTCTGGTTCTCTGGGACACAATCTGTCTAATGGGGTAGGGATGGCACTTGGACTACGCCTCCGTAATTCTCCTGCACGCGTTTTTGTAATTATGGGTGATGGAGAGCAAAATGAGGGTCAGATATGGGAAGGCGCACAAGCGGCTTCACAGTTTAAGGTCGATAATCTTGTCGGAATAATAGACAGAAACGAACTTTGCCTAGACGGGGCTACTGAGGAAATTATGTCTATTGAGCCCTTAGCTGACAAATGGAGCGCATTTGGATGGAATGTGCATGTCATAGACGGACATTCTATCCATCAGTTAGTAGATACATTCGAAAGTTTGCCACAAGACAGCAAATCTCCCCAGTTAATACTTGCCAAAACCGTTAAAGGGAAAGGATTGGACTTTATGGAGGGCACCCGCCTTTGGCATGTAGGGCTTCTGGCAGGCAAAGATGCGGAACGTGCTGTTGCCCAACTACAATAAGACGAGTGAGTGAAACCATGGAACTCCTGGACAAAGAATCGTATCACTTAGGTCATCTACCAGCTCAAGCCACTTCGGCCGTTGCGGGAAGAGTATTGGCCGATATTGCTGACACAGACGACAGGATTGTAGTATTCACTGCAGATTTAAAATATTCAAACGGGACCATAGAATTTGAAGAACGTCACCCAAATCGTTTCTTCAATGTTGGTATTGCCGAGCAAAATATGGTTAGCATGGCGGCAGGTATGGCTGCTACAGGCAACATCACATATGTAGCCACATTCGCCTCCTTTTTGGGATTATTGTGTTGCGAACAGATACGGACTGACGCTGCTTATACCAATCTCCCTGTAAGACTGTTAGGTCATCACACAGGTATCTCATTCGGATATTACGGTTCTTCTCACCATGCGACAGAGGACATCGGAATTATGCGTGGAATCGCTAATCTCGGTGTTGTATGCCCATGCGATGCACACAGTTTCGAGCAAGCGCTCCGTCAAACCGTTGACGTGGAAGGCCCTATCTATTTTCGATTAGGACGAGGTCGAGATCCAGATGTGTACACACCAGACATGCCTTGGGAGTATGGTAAGCTGTCTGTATTGCGAGAGGGTAAGGATGGTCTGGTAATTGCCAATGGAATTATGGTGGTTGCTGCGATGGAAGCTGCTGAAAGATTATCCAATGAGGGTTTGGACTTAAGTGTTGTTGATTTGCATACCATAGATCCACTGGATGTTGACAACCTGGCATCTCAAGTAGCCTCAGCCAACAAAGTTTTTGTTGCCGAGGAACACAGTACTCGTGGAGGCGTCGCAACTACCGTAGCTGACACCATGGTAGACCAAAATATTGCAGACGTCGAATTGATCAGGATTGGTTTTCCGGCAGATGAATACTCGGAAATTGCAGCGCCATTCTACCTATATCGGCATTATGGTTTGGATGCAGATGGGCTGGTCAGTCGAATTAGCTCTGAGTACAAGTGATCGTCATGTCTGCTCATTAGATTATCAATGAGCTGTAGCGTACAAGCAAGAATTTAGCAATCATTTTTGATTTGGTTTTTGGTGTTGTGCAGCATTTAGTGAACAAATGCCAGGGAACAGCCAGCACGGCTGTTCCCAAAAGAAACAAAGAGAAAAACGTTTCAGTTGCACATACATCCCCAATATCAAGTGGGCAGACGGCAGGGTTAAAGGTTATCTTGCTGCGGTTTACTGAATAATAGAACCCAGCGATCAGTTTTGTAAGGATGATGGATTAGTGGAAGTAATACAAAGGATCATCAAACAGGCAGGAGTTTTTTTTCAACACTCGCTTGTGTCTCGTGTGGTGCAAGCAGAACTTGTTATCAGTCAAACCGCGCCGCCGACAGCGGTCCGGGGTCGCGGCCGTCCAGCGCCAGCTCCACCATGCGCTCGGCCGACAGCAGCCCGATGGAATTGCCGTATCCGCTAAAGCCCAGGGCGAAGGCGATGCGCGACTCGTCCGGAATCAGGCCGACGGCTGCTCGGCGGTCCGGGGTGAAGCCGTGAATACCGGCCCAGTGGCGCTCTACCTCAAAATCGATCCCCGCGAACCAGCGGCGCAAATAAGCCTCCAGGTTCTCCAGCAGATTCGGCGTGGTGACATCCTCGGCGGTGTATTCCTGTTCTTCGAAGAAGCAGCGTGCCCCGCCCATCAACACCCGCCCGTCCTCGAACTGGCGGAAGTAGTTGTATTCGGTGATGCCGGCCACGTCGATGAGCGGCTCCACCGGGGTGGTCATCAGGATCTGTCCGCGCACCGGACGCACGATGCCAAGCAGGTAAGGATGCAGGTTGCCGGTGTAGCCGTTGGTGGCCACAAAGACCCGCTGGCAGCGGATATGCGCCCGGCGGCCCGCCACCAGCAGGTGGTCACCCGCTGACTTGATAGTGTGGACCTCGTTGTGATCGTAGAGCGTTGCACCCGACGCCGCGGCAATGGCTTCGGTGAGTCGAGCCGGCTGCACCGCGAAATCATTCTCGATCCGCATAGTCGCCGCAAAGCCCGCACCATAGGGGTCGCCTTCGGCGAATTCCACTGACATGCCGTCCGCCTCGTAGGCCCGGGCCCATTCTTCCAGATCGCGCGCCTCGGCCCGACTATGAGCCAGGTGTACGGCGCCTTCGTCGAAGGGCACGTCATATTCCACCGCCAGTGTGCGCATGCGCGACACATTGTCGCGCACCATGGCCAGAATCTCGCGCGCTCCCTCGCGTCCCGCCTGCTCGATGAGCACCGGATAGGTCTCGCGCTGCGAGGTCAGCACAAGACCGGTGTTGCGGCCCGAAGCGCCGGCGGCGGGAAAGCGCGCATCAACCAGAGCCACGTCCCGGCCGCGCTGCTCCAGGACGGTGGCCGCGTACGAGCCTACGATTCCGGCACCGATGACCACGTCGTCGTGTTCCGCCCGCATCGGCTCGGGCACGTCCTGCCACAGAGATGTAGTCATAGTCGCACCATTAACTCCTCGTAGAAATTATTGACCTGCCCCCACGACTGATAGCCAGCGCCAGACCAATCGGCGCACCTTCGGCCACTTGACATTGCACGGTGTGGTGCGCGCTCAACGTCGGGCGCGTGTCGGTAGCCATGTCGCCGTCGTCCAAACCGTCAATCACGGTCCGCGAAATGTAGGGCGAACTGAAACGGTCGCCCAGCCAACGCGCGAAAAAAGTATGGCCTCGACTGAGATTCGCCCAGAATACCCAGGCAGATCCCTGGTAGTCCCTGACCAAAATCGGGTTGCGGTACTCCTCCTCCGTCGCGTTCAGCGATTCGTACCGCCAACTCGTGCCATCGAAATAAGCGTAGAGCGGAATGTGACCGGTTCGTTCGAACGCCACCAAGGCGCGCTCACCCCATCCCACCACGCTGTAGGCGGAGCAACTTGTGCCGTGCCAAAGCGGGTAGGGGAGTGTCGTGGTGAGATCGCCCGCCTGCTCGAATTGGGAACTAAATTCTGGATAGCGGTGGTAGTAGAGGTGACGGGACCACGGGCCCGAGTGGACGACATGCAAGGCCCCCTCTTCATCGAGATCGACGACGGGACGCTGATTGGGACCGGGATCCGCCATTCGACGACGAGTGACTCGGTCGCCACTGATCCGGGAAATCCACAGTTCGTATCCCTGATCTCCCAAAGGCACGCGCCGCTGCGCGCCGAACATTGCCACAGGATAGGAGTAACCAGGTTCGACTTCGACGGCTTCCGAATAGGCAATCCACAGGTCACCCGACGGACCCAGCGTGGTATCTCCGAGATAGGCATCGCGAGTGGGATCACCCACTCTGACGGCCTCGCCGCTGCCGTTCAGTCCGGTCCAACTCTCCTTTCGCTTTACATGTTTCACCACATCTGCGACACTCACGTCGCAGCGACTGTACCAGACTCGCTCCGGCTCGCTGCTTTCCCAGATCAGGTGTAACGTATCGCGACGGTCGATGACGATGTTGGCGAGCCGGACCTCGCCCCCGCCTGACGCCAGCACTCCGCTGCCATCACTAGAAACCAGTGAGATGGCCGCGTGAAAATCTCCGGGAAACCCGGGCTCGGCCGATCGAGAAGTGGCCAAATACGTTGCGGTCCCCTGTTCTGTTTGCGCTTGATAAGCGACAAACCAGAGCCCCGCAGAGTTGCGCGCGATTTGCCGGCCGTTGCGGTGAGGGAATGGCGCGACACCACCTGCCTCGCCAACCTGGAGAACCACAATCGCCTGGGCAACTCGAGCACCAATCAGAACAAACAGGCAAACCGAGCATCCACGAACGTAGCGCCGCCAACTCGAAGGTGTCTTGGGACGAAATGTCATTGAGGTGCCATCTGCCATCCGTCATCTGCCATCCGTCATCTGCCATCCGCCATCCGATCACGCATCCGGCGACAGATAATCAATGTTCAAGTCGATCGACCGAATAATTTTATCGGTATCGCTGCCAGGTTTCAGTGCGAGCGTAATCGTATTCGCGCCGCGATGCATGGGTGGATCGGCCAGAATGATCTCAATCAAATCTGGTTTGCGAAGCTCGATTTGGTAGTGCTCCGGGGTCTGGGCCCGACCGTTGACGTCGAAGTTTAGCTGGTCGGCGTGGAGACTCAGTTTCTGGTCCTTCAACGTCACGACAAGCTGCGACGAACGGATGCGGTTTTCCCGATCTGCTCGCTCCAAATCGTCACCAATGGTCAGTGTGAACGTCTTCGAATTCCCCACGGGCAGCCGGCACATCAGCGGACGATTGCCGCCGTCCTCAGCCAGCCGCCGCATCGTGTCTTGGGAAATGAGGTATTGTTTGTTTTGGTCACGGATTACGGCGGGATCGAGCGCGTGTTTGAGAAACGCCACTTCTTGCGGAGTGTAGTCCTGCAGATTACCACCGTACTCCCAGCCGGCATTTTTCAAGCGGTGGCAATCATAGTTGAAGAGGTAAACACCATCGACACCGTGGTACAGAAACTTGGACACTGCAGCGAACGTTTGACGGTTGCTCTGCTTGTATCCGCGCACCTTCGGCTCAATGCCTCCAAGCACGACGACATCGGAGAGGTTTCGCAGCGCCACAAACTCGGAGAGCCTGGGCTCGGGATCGAAATAACGGCGGTCCATCGGAATTACCACGTCCACGAGGCCGCGTTCGATCCACGTTTTGACGTCGATGCCGGCCGCACGGCACAGGTCTAGTGACTGAGGCACGCGGACGGCTAGTTGCACTGGGCGTTGCCGTTTTTCTCCTGACGCATCGGCCGCTGCCCGCAGCTTGGTGACGAAATCGGTAAGCAGCGGTGCACCCGCCACTTCCTTGCCGGGCGGGAACAGACAAGGGCTGCGCTGCCAGTCTAATTCGATCCCGTCGATTTCGTACTGCATCCACTCCTGGAACAGTGCCAGGAAATGCGCGCGTACTTTGTCGTGGGAATAGTCCCAGGCATAAGACCAGTCCTTCTTCGACGCGTAGATTGCTTCCGGGTGATGGTTTTTGCCATGCAGCAATTCCGGATGCTTTTCTTTGAACAGGCTGCGCACGACCATGTAGCGATCGTCATCTTCATGGATTTCGTTCATGCGGCAGGAAAGCCAGAAACGGATTCCCAGCTCCTTGGCACGTGCCGAGAGCATCTCAATCGGGTCATCGCCTCCCTCGATCAATTGGCGGAGATTGTCAGCCATCGCCCGCCCCTGCTCGCGATAATACGGGTGGATCTCATCCCAGTTGCGGATATTGTCTCCCATCCGCTCCCCCACGTTCGTGGGATAAATGAACACATTCCCCCCGACGATGGGGCACCACAGGAAGTCGGTGACGGCCGTCCCTTCCAGCTCGTTCAGCTCGCGACAGACCACGTCGCGAACCGGTTTTCCTTTGACGTGGGCGATGGCGGCGGCACCACCGTCCGAGTTGAATACAAACAAGGATGGTTCAGCAAACACGGAACCGGGCGCGACCCAACATATCGCGACCACGAATTGCAGGTAAGCTAACTTGCGCATCACATCATCCATTGATGGAAGTGTTTGAGTCTGTCAGAATAGTTCAGCGTCGTTGTTACTCAATCTCTACACCACTATAATCGTTGGACCGCAGTTGTCGAGGTTGTCGAGGTTGTCGGGGGGGATTGCCCACGGGAATTGGGGAACTGGATGACACGAAACTGGTTGTTCGATTCGCTGGTTTGTTTTTTTATACTGGCTGGATGAATCGCGAATCGGCGGGCACCCATTCCGATGGGTCGCTGTCCGTACATTTCTAAACCAATCGGCCAAGGAGTAACGATGATACGTTCCTGGCTCATTCTGTTGTCCCTCAGCTTGTCCAGCCCCGTCAGCGCGGAGACCGCGGCGCAACACGATCGGCCGGCAAATTTCGGTACCCAATGGGTCCGCAGTCATCCCTTCACCATCACGGGGTTGACAGCATTGAGAAAGCATTTTGACCCGGAACTGTATCATCGAGGAGGGTTTGGACCAGCCTTGGCGTTTAAGAACAAGTCCTTTGTATTTCAGGCATTGAGTGAAGCGGGGATTCCTTATCACTACCGTGTGCAGCCTATCGACAAAGGGCCCTTGACCGACGAGAGTCACGTTGAAATCGAACCTGACTCTGTTAAAACCTGATTGTTTGGAATGTGCCACAGGTTACGTCAGTGCAATGCCACACGGCTCGCACACCTGCGAAACACTGACAGAGCCGGTGGCACCCTAATTCTTAGCTTTGACAAAGCCTCGTACCACGTGCAAGATTAGAGCAACCAACTAGCGCCACTCCGAAACGCAACAACCGCAATTCTCGCGAACCTATGTGCACCACCTATCGGCAACTAGCGAGTCGTCTTGCCTTTGTCTCATGGCTGGGCATTGTTCCTGACACTTTGCTTGGACAACCGCCGGAAGAGGTTCAAGCCTCTGGAAAGCCACACAGCCATCATCAAGTTCTCACTACGCCGGAGGGGGTGCGTTTTGGCCTTCTGGGCGATAAGGATGGCGCCCCGGCACCGGTCGCGTTTTTGTTTGGCAGCTTGTTTGACGAATCGCTTGCAGGGGAACACTGTCGCATTCTGCGGAAGCTGGGTTTCGTCTGCGTCGCACTGGACGCGCCGGGGCATGGCTCGGATCGGAATCCCGCCGAACCCTTGGAATTACGCGCCTGGAGACATCGCTTGGAATTGGGAAACGACTTCGTCGCGGTGTTCAATCGCAAGGTTTCCGGCGTGTTGGATTACCTGGTGGCCCAACACGATGCGGACCCCGAACGAGTCGTGGCGGTTGGCGGGTCCCGAGGGGGATTTTTGGCGTATCATTTTGCCGCCAGCGACGAACGGGTAAAAAGCGTTGCCGGCCTGGCGCCGGTTACGGAACTTCGTGCGCTGGTTGAGTTCGAGGGAATGGGCGATCATGAGCTGACGCAATCACTTGCTCTCATCCGCCACGCCCCGCGTCTGGCCGGTCGGCAGGTGCTGGTGATCATCGGCGATCAAGATGAACGGGTCGGTACGGATCACGCGGTTGCCTTTGCGCGGAGTGTTTCTCGGGAGGCGGATGATGCCCGCGTCGATCTGCACGTGCTCTCGGAACCACGCGGGCACTACCATCCGGTCGAAACCGGCTGGCTGCTCGCCCAGTGGAGCGGTAAATTCCTGGAAGGGAGTAAACGATGAACAGACTCTGGTTGATCCGCTGTTGCCTGCTCGCGAGCCTTGCGTGTACCCCGCGAATCACGCCATCCGAACTGCGGGCGGAGGATGATGTGATCGACGTGGGCACGCGCAAACAGCTGATGGTCGATGATCGCTTTGTCGAGTCGAGCACGGGCGTGACGCTGACCATGAACACGCCGCGGCGGGATGGTCAATTGTTAATCGCTCCCGACCAGCCCTGGGAGCAGGGATACAGCACCCTGGTCTATTCAAGTGTGATCAAGGAGAATGGCAAGGTACGAATCTGGTATGACCTGTATGGTCCCGCAACCGATGCGCCCTTTCGCCAACGTCGCGTGGCCTATGCTGAATCAGAGGACGGCCTGCATTTCACCAAGCCTCACCTTGGCCTGCACGAAGTCGATGGCTCGACGTCGAATAACATTGTGTTGCCGGGTATCATTGGTGGTTGCTCGGTCTGGATCGACCCCCGCGCACCTGCGGAACATCGCTACAAGACGCAGGCCAAAGTCTATCCCAGCGGTGAATTCCACATGCACAGCTCCCCGGATGGATTACGATGGACATTATTTGCCAAACAGCACCTCGGCCCAGGCGGCCACGACACACAGAGCATCGTCTTCTGGGACGACAACGTTGATCGCTACGCGATGTTCACCCGCTCGTGGACACCCAAAGGGGGCCCGCGAATTCGTCGTGTGCGACGGCTGGAGACCGATGACCTGAAGACCAAATGGGACAACGAACAACTGGTCGTGGTCCCCAACGAAGCCGACCGGGCCCACCCGCTGACCAAGGACCGGCCACCCGTCGACTACTACGGCGCGTGCGTCTTTCCCTATGAGGAAAACCCGGACGTCTACTTCATGCTGGCGCAGGCGTTCTGGGCCTGGAACGAGCGTGCGTCTTTCGATGTGCGGCTGGCCTTCAGCCGCGACGGAAAAAGTTTTCAGCGTCTGGGCGACTGGAGCCCTTTCATGGCCAACGGTCCCGACGGCAGTTTTGACTGCGAATACGTGTGGGCCATGCCCCACCCGATCCGGATGGGGGACGAGTTGTGGATCTACTACGTTGGCTCCAACAGCGACCACAACGACAAGGTGGACCCGGCCGCGCCCGGAGGCAAAAAGCTGTCTGGAATAAGCCGCGCCGTGTTGCGGCTGGACGGGTTCGTCTCCGCCGATGCCGGTTATCAGGGAGGACAACTGACAACTCCCCCGATTCGCTTTGCGGGTCGCCGTCTGGAATTGAACGCGGTGACCAGCGCGGGTGGCATGATCGAGGTTGAATTGCTGGACGAGCAGTCGCGGCCGATCGACGGCTATGCGAAAAAGGACGCCCGGATCATCAACGGAAACTCGATACGGATGCCGGTCCGATGGAAGGCAACGGACGACGTGAGCCAACTCGCGGGAAGCCCCGTTCGATTGCGATTCCACCTGCGGGATTGTAAACTGTATGCGTTTCAGTTTGTCGAGTAAGCTCACGGCGGAAACGCACTAAGGCACGGCGATACAGCAACGCGGTGGGTCACTCTTGCCGAGAGTGAATCGTGTGCGATGACAGATGTTAAGTGACACTCGGCAAGTGTCACCCACTGGATTCTTGGAGGATCAACTGATGATAAGAAGGTTCTTTGTTTCAGCCGTTATCGGTCTTGTGTTGTTAGCTGTCTCGGCGGAGACCGCCTGCGCCAAACCTCTGATGTTCGCGTTCAACTCTGACGGTGGCGCCGCTGCCATTGCCCACGTCAAGGGCAAGCCGGTCAGAGACGTGGTGTGTCACGAGTTGAACGAGTTGGAAGGGACGGCCGTCACCGACTTCCTGTGGTGCCCCATCGTCGGGGGGAATGTGTTCATTTATCCCACGAACGTGGGGGAGCGGATGGGAGACAATATCCGCAACTGGGATGAGATCCATCCGTATTATCGCGAGCAGGGGCGGGCGATGGCTGACAATCTCCGCCAATTGATCGAGGGTGGCGATGACCCGATTGAGATGCTCTCGGCACGAGCCAAGGAATTGGGAATTCGTTTCTGGCTTTCCTGCCGCATGAACGAAATCCATGAAGATGATGACCGTTTCATGGTCGTGCGCAGCCTATTCAAGGAACAGCATCACGAGCTGCTTCACGGGAAGAACTTTCATCCCGAGGCCGTTTACGCACCGAATAATGGTTGGTCATATGCCTGGGACTACGGCAAGGAGCGCGTCCGCAATCATTTTCTCGCACTGTTTAAGGAGTGGATGCAATACGAGATCGACGGCATCGAGATGGATTTTTGCCGCAGTCCCTGCCTATTCCCGCCCGGCAACGAAACTGCCGGGGCGCCGCTGCTCACCGATTTCGTCACCAAAGTGCGGGCCGCGGCCGACGAGATCGGAGAGGAACGCCAACGCCCGATCAAATTGGCGGTTCGAGTACCACCGTCCCTGGAACGTTGTCGGGCGGCCGGCATTGAGATCAAGACCTGGATCGATCAGGGGCTGGTCGAAGTGGTGATTCCGATGGATCGCAGCTATTTCCATCCCGAACCAAAACTGGCAGAGTTCGTTCCGCTGGGCAAGCCAAAGGAAGTTGTCATTCTGGGAGGCATTGAGCCGGAGGTGCGCGGTTACAGCAAAACCAGTCGTCAAACATTTGCCGCGGCGTGCAGCTTCCTGTACCAGGGCGCGGATGGGATCTACACGTTCAATTACGACTGCCACCGAACGAAGGCAAGGTCCTCCAAGTTCGGCGGCATTGGGGCCCACGGCTACACGCCCGAGGAGATGGAATTTCTCAAGCACGCGCTGGATCCGGACGTGCTGCGCGACCATGACAAGCAATATTTCATTTCCCAGGATACGTCCTATCGGCTGGCCAAGGAGGGCGGTATGCGGCCGTTAACGTGCCGCCTGCCTGTCGGCGAGCTGAAGGAATTCACCATGACCATCGGCGACGATCTGGAAGCGGCGGCTAAAGAGAAACGCATTCGCTCATCTCGGCTTTTCATTACTTTCAAGGACGAAAAGCTGAGCCTTCAAGCCGACGAACTGATCTTGGAGGTCAACGGTCAGGTTCACGGGCCGGAAAGTTATCAATTCAAGCCTCGCAAACCGGATTTGATCGAGATCACCTTGGCCGATCCTCCCGTCCATCGTGGCACAAACACTGTCAAGCTCGGACTAAAGCCTGGCAGTGCCGCCGATAAAATCATCCGCTCGATCGACTTCAACATTGACTATTGGTCGCCCGAGGAACTCCGCGAATCCAAGGCGCCGGACGCGAGCAGCCTGCGGCCGGTGATGGGCAGCCAGCAGTTGTTCGCCTACGTGCCGACTGCCTTGGACATTCACATCAAGGAACCGAGACGGGTACCTGAGCCAAGCGATTGGCCGGCCAACATGCTGCGATTTCAGTTTCCGGAGTCGGTCAACGCGTATGACGAGAACGGGCGGCGACTTTGGGAATCAAGTTTCGAGACGTCCGCCCACGCGTGGCGGGTCGTGAGCAAAGCCGAGGAAAAGTCGATGGGGGGCATTCGCAAGAATCGCGTGATGGAGTGCGAGGACACAGTGCCGGGGGAAGCCGAAATTCGTCGCACGGTCACTTGGAGCGACCAGCAGCTTGATTTGCACTTCAGCATCAAGAACCTGGGCGAAAAACCGCTGCCGTCGCTCGAGACCAGCATGTGCTTGCAGCGCACGGCAGCTCCCGATTACATCGATCACGACAATACGCGAACATTTTTGGTCAGCGATGACGGCTTTGTCGTCAGCCAGGAGTTGGCCTTTCATCCGGAGGCAAAATACTTTTACGGAAACGTTGGCGGCGCCTTGGAGTTGCTAGATTCGCCCTCGCCTCGATATCTGCGCGAGGAAGCGTTGTTTGTCGTTTCCGCGGGCCGACGCTATGTACTTTGCTACGCTTGGCGGGGAGCCGAGAGGGTGTTTATGAATCGCGCAGGACGCGTACGCTGTCTGCACTCGGACTTGTCTTTCTCGGACTTGGCACCGCAACGGGAAGTCGAGGCACAAGGCGTGGTCTTTGTCCACGAGGGAAGTCTGGATCAGGCATATCAACGATATCTGAAATGGAAGGGAAATGCGTAGGCGCTCCGATGCACGCATGTTGGTACAAGAATGCGAAACGGCGTTGGGAACTGAAGGGCTTTCAGTTCCTTCGTCATCTCCGACTGCATACCTCCATATTTCTGACGCCAACGGTAATACGTCTGTTCGAAAATCCCAAGCACCTTGCAAGCATCAGGAACCGTCTTTCCTTTACCCAGCTCAACATCCGCTCGGCGTAATTTCGCAATAATCTGATCCACCGTGTGTCGCTTCTGTGACATCGCAAAGAATCTTTTCCGGCCTCCGACCGGACTGGATTCTCTCACTTAACCTGGAGCAAGTTTAGGGGAGGACGTCAACTGTGTCACTTGAAAATCCACAACCACAAACCGGCCTTCTTTCGGCTGCTTTCCCAGTGCATGCCGGATTGGGAGAAGCGGAAAGCAAGGCTCGACTCGTTTCGATAGGAGTGAGTGAAAAATCGAAACCTTTGGCTCCCATTCTCCCTGCCAGAGTGTCAACCTACCATTCGCAAGCCCACCGAGACTACATGTTGCCCAGTTTCTGAAACCATTTCGAACCGCAGAACAGATTTCGACCCGCGACAGTATTTTTCACCTGTGGCACTTCTTAAAGGAGAATTTTGCACCATGGCGAAAAAGAAAATACCTGTAATGCAAAATACATACCTCGAATGTCGGAACACAGTTCGCCGCGAAACCAAAAACCACCCCGCGGACAAGCTTGGGCTGACACCGTAAGACGAACTGGGTACAGTTGGACTATCTCCGCAAAAGACGGGATACATCCGTAATTAAAATTCCTATCAGTTTTTGCGTTGACGTCATTATGGCAAGCCGTCAGAGGGGACCTCTCAGGAGAGGGGAAGAAGATGCCTGGAAGACGCGTATTGGTGATCTTGTGCATTTCTGCTTTGACGACGGTGCCGTATTGGAGATCGTGGGCCGCAGATTCGGGCCCGATCTACTGCAATAATCCCAACATAACCACAGATAAGGAATGGCCCGGTGGACCTTACGCCAATCTGTTGGATTGGGATGGTGACGAAAGAGTCGACATTGTCCGCGGAACAGCTTACAAGGGCGCCTATCTTTGCCGGAATGTCGGTACCGACGATAACCCGCCGGCAACGTACAAGTTTGACGATCCCTATGAGGTTTTTCCGAGACGTGCTATAGGTTCCAGGAGCCTCAAGCCGGTTGACTGGAATGGCGATGGTGTGTGGGACATGATCTTCAGTGAGCGCGTGAAAACCAACGGACTGGACTACTTCATAAACGCAGGCACAAACTCAAAACCTGTCTGGAGTCATGAAGGTCTCATACCGAGCACGGAAGGCCATATGGGCTTTCCTGGAAAACACATGAAGTTCTTGGAAGTAGTTGACTGGGACGGGGACGACAAGTGGGACTTATTGGTGGGGGATTCCGACCCTCATTACTTGCACATACGTACGGAGGACCACATACACGGGGACCTTTTTTTCTGCAGGAATATCGGCGAGAAGAATGCGCCTCTTTTTGCGCAACCAGTTAAGATTGCGACCGGCAAAAAGAGTATATTCGGAAGACCAAAACCGGCTGCGGCCGACATGGACTGTGATGGTGACGTGGATATCGTCTGCGGCACGAGTTCTCCGGATCTGTTGTACTTCGAAAACATAGGGACCAGAAGGGAGCCGAAACTAGCACCTGCAAAAGTGCTTCTTTCCGCGACGGAAGATCCTATTGGAATGGGTGACAAGCCGAACGTTTACGATCTGGACGGTGACGGCAATACGGATTTACTCATCACTGGACAGTTCTATGAAAACCAATCCAACAAGGGTGTTTTGAAACTCGTACATCGGGGCGCACTCACTTATGTACCACCGGGCGGCACAAAGGTTGATCCTCGGACAACGGTATGCGTGGGAGGCAGTTACCCCACAGTGGTTGACTGGGAGGGCGACGGCGATGCCGACATCGTATGTGGCAACGAACCGGGCGTGATAACGCTGCATGAGAACATTGGCAGGGACAAGGCCGGGCGCATATTCAAGCCGAGCAGACGACTGGAAGCGGATGGAAAGCCCATCTGGGTGGCCAGCGGCCCGAAGGGTTCCCTTGCCTGGGGGCCCGGTGAACAGCATAGCGACCGTACGTGCAGCAACGTCTGCGATTGGGACGGCGACGGCGATCTCGATATCGTCACTGCGGGTTTCTCAGGACAGATGTTCTGGTTCGAGAATGCCGGAACGCGCAAAGCACCGGTGCTGAAGGGTAAGCGGCCGGTAGATGAAGTCGAAGGTTTGTGGCTTCTTCAAAGGTCACGGCCGGGATGTGTCGATTGGAACGGTGACGGGAAGATGGATGTTGTCGGCCCGAATAGCAAGACCTGCGCAATAACGCTTTACGAGCAGAAGGAAACCGAGGGCAAGAAGGTCCTCAGAGCATGCACACAGTTCAAGGATGCCTCCGGAGAACCGGTTGTACCGACCAACGAGGTCGGAGCCGGGGCCGGACGGACTAACTATGATGTGTGTGATTGGGATGGCGACGGGGATTACGATATTGTGATAGGTGCGTCTCGCGCAATGATGAAAGGTAAGCTGATAGGTGACATACTCTTATACGAAAACATCGGTACCAACCTGAGCCCGATACTTCACGGTCATGTTCTGATTGCAGACTGCGAAAGATCCAGGCATCATTCGATTGGACTATGTACCTATGATTGGAATGGTGACGGGACGAGGGATATTCTGTACCGCGCCGACGATGCTCCGGGCCTATGCTGGTACAACGGTAAGATGTTCTCCGATATCAAATATGAAAAGAAAGCCGATTGACGCAACACACGCGCCGTAAGGTCTACGGATCAGGCAGCACGAAAAGGAACTCATTCTGGCTTACCGCCAGTGAATGCCCCCTTCCTCTTCCCACAAGAACGCCGCTGTAAGGCACTTCACTCTTCAGCCAGCAGTTCAGCCGGATTTTTCGAATTTCCAGTTGCCTGGGATCGTGCACTATCTTCCCCGTGTATTCCAGCACAGGTACAGCCATCCCCATCCCGCTGTCCGGAAGAGAAAAGGCGAGGTGATTGACCCGTCTCAGATCTTCAGCCGGAATAGGGATATCATACGCCTTCCTGTCTTGCAGGATGCCCACGATCTTCCCATTGAAGACGGCGTTTATCCGTTTTGACGGTTTGTCCGCCCAGCCCACCTTGGCCACTTTCAGCTTCAGTTTTGCGCCTTCATGCGCAGTGAATGTATCCCTGCCATTGTCTACAACCAATACACTCTCGCGAACTTCGCGGGTATCTCGTGCTCTTACGAGCAGCTTTACCGGTCCGTCGGGAAGGGCTGTGGTGTCCACACGAGCCAGAAACTGTTTGCGGTAGAACGAAGGCTCCTTCTCCTCCATTGCCCTCCATTCCCGGCCGTCCAGGGAGTACTCCAGGGGACCTTTGCTCTTTCCCTGCACAAGATGTGCATGAACGGAGACTAGTCCCTTGACAGCGGAGCCGAATTCAGGCGCCGTAACGCAAACGTCCTCTCCGAGCCCCTTGTAGAAACAGTCGAGGTCCTGCCCATTAGCCTGGTATATCATATAGCCCTGCGGCGAAAGGTCACAACACTTTCCGGCCCACCAGGTTCCTGACAGCGCTCCGCCGCAGCGAGATGGGACGGGAGCTTCGTTGTAGTGGACCACGTGGTCATCGCCATAGAGTTGCAGCTTTACGGCGTGTGCAGACGCAAAAGAGGCGAAGTCGGGTATGAGATCCAGCCCGATCCACGGGTCCAAAGGATGCTCCGATCCTGTGACTACCGCAGTTCCGGGTATGCGCTTCTCCAAGTCGCGCCTGAGCCACGCAAGGTGCTCTGGAACAAGGGTGTTGGACAGTTTTGCCTCGAAATGATAGGCAGTATCCACGCTTACGAAATGAAGCTTCCCGTACTCGAAGGAAAAGAAGTGTGGTCCGAGGTATTCCCAGTACATTGCCTTACCGCAGAGGATATTCCCCGGCCCGTACCGCTCCATGCGGTAACCTACGTCGGTGTGGTCACCCGCCACATTGTAGTAGGGCATATTCAGTTCGTTCATTATGCGGGTGTAGTTGTCGAAGTAGGAACGCGCCATATGAACGGGTGTGGTCAAGTTCTTGGAGCACTGAATCAAATCGCCGGTATTGAAAACAAACAGTGGGGGAGATCGAAGATTGTTTATCTCCTGCACGAAGCGCTTCAGACCCCGAAGGCTGGTGGGGTCGGTGGAGACGTGTGTATCGGTCACTTGAATAAACGTGAACTTCGTTTCATCTCTTTCCGATTTCACAAGTGCAAAATCAGCCTGCGCGGAAATCGGCTTGTACCAGGGACCCACAATGTCATGCCCTGACGGCCGTGTGACGTAAACAAAGACCGCCTTGTCGGACGGCACAAGGCAATAGCGTCCTTGCTTGTCGGTAGATACAACCGAGTACCCATCGCTTACGGAAACCCCGGCTACGCCTTTCTCAGTTTTGTCGAGAACGCCGTTCCTGTTGCCGTCTGTGAAGACACGCCCCTCGATCGTGTCGGGTATTTTTCCTGAGTAGTTCGGCTGGGGCGTGGATGTCGCCGATACAGCCTTTGAGCAAAGAAGTAGGGCAGAGGCAGCCATACAGCAGTACGCGAACGAACTTAACATGGGCTCAATTTCCCTCCAAGTTGTTTGAGAACCTTCCCGGCGCTACAGTTGTACCGTAACAATGCGTGTAGTATCGACCAAGCGCTGGAGGAGCTCGTGGTCGACGTGCGGATCGCGCTCGGCCATTTTGGAGGCGAACCACACGCCGCGCTGATGCGAGGGGGTGGGGGCCAAGTCGGCCCCGGTCCAGGCAGCTATGTCCGCGACCTCCTCCGGTGTCATACCGTACAGCTGCTGGCGCGGCACTTCCTTGCCCTGCAACGGGTCGTAGCTGAGCGGCTCAATGCCGCCCACGCTAAGACGACACACGCGCCTCTCAAACGGTAGCGACGCGATAGATTCGGCAGTTGTGGCGTCGGCCTCAGCGATGGGTTCGGATACGGCGGAACCGGTCAGGCACGCGTTCACGATGAACACCAGTACACAAAGACAGAGATTGATGTGCTTCATCAAAGAGAACTCCTTAGGTTGGTTGTGCTGGAACTTCGGTCGCTTTTTGTGATTCCGAGTTCGAACGCAGTATTGATTCTCAACTCGAGGCATTTGCGCTGTTCCGGCAACGAACTACGCGACCTCGGTTCGGCCTAGGTGAGAAAACTTACCAAGAGTACACATCGCAATCGCTTGGATTGGTGCATGTCAACGAACTGAGGTCGTGATGAACGAATTGCCAACTACCGCGGGGCAGCCGTCGCCAAAAACTACCTCATCGACGGCCTTGCAAGACGAACTCACGGTCCGACAACCGTAGTTTAGAAACAGAGCTAGTATATTTTCTTGCCCCTTAATGTCTTGCCACTACCCTATTTCTGGGCGAACAAGGCAAGAATATTCTCAAAATGATGCCGTACCAGGTGTCACTATTAGCTTTGCCCAGTATCTAAAGCTGAACTCCCTTTAACGCAAAGGTATGAACTTGATGCCAACTTACCCCTTTAAACATCCTTGCCGAATCGATGCTTTCTTGGCGAAAGTCTTGACGGGATGTCTCATGGTTCTTTGCACCTTTGCGTTAAGCGGATTCGGATCAGCTACTGATAACTGATAGGGATTTTAATCCCCGCTGTGGTTCGATTTTAGACCCCAAGGGGACCAGTTTTCAAGCAAGCGGAGGGGATTTGGTTGCGTGAACTCGCCTCACACAGGTCCGTGATGGCTATTAGCTGTGGCAGGCATTAGCAAGCACTTTCCAGGGGATGGCAATCTCCACCGACCAGAAACGATCCCGGTCACGAGGCTCGTTGAGCGTCCCGGCCACATGCACCAATGTCTTGAGGCCCGGGATCTCCCAGCCATTATCCGCCTTGCCGCCATCCTTGTACGGCCTGGGAAGGAACAGGTCCCAGCCGGTATTGAGCGCATTGATCTCGAACTCGTAGTACTGGTGGTTGTCACCATCGGGATCGATAAAGATCTCGAAATCGTTGTCATGGAAGATCACCGAGTCGTGCTCGGTAAGCGTCCCCCAGACATGCGGTTCCTGCATTCGGGCTCCAATATGAAAGAGACTCGCTGTCCCAGGTCATTTTCATCCGCGTCAGAAAACGCGGCAATGGCTTGACCGTCCCCTCGATATCCAAAAATGCCTGTGACCAGGGAACCATTCGCCAGGCCTTTTCACCCAACCGACCATCCACCTCTATCGCCGAAACGGCAGGTCGGCAGAGATAGCTGCGTGGAACAATACGTCTCATCTTCTGCCAGTCCGCTGCCTCGTCGGCCTGGCTCGCTCCGCAGCAGACCAGTCCCGCCAGCAAGACAATCACAACTCGCTTCATCATCCAACCTTCCTGCTAGTCATGCCTGGGCGGGTCCGGGACCAGTGGCGGGTGCTCCTGGGCTACTGAGTAATCACGCTCCTCGACCGCCGGGTGCCCCCAGGGACCAAAACTGTCAAACTCATCACACTGCTCGTCTCCAACCACGAATGTCACCTCGATTCCCGACTCGCTGACATCACAACGCTGGAAGCCAAAACGCGTGTCCGCTTCCGGCCAGCGTTCGGCAAGCCGCCCGGTGTTCCCGGCCGGCGGGGTACGGTAAAGTCGGATCCCCTCCACTTCCTGGACTGGCCGGCCGGTATGCACATGTCCACAGAAGAGAATTTCCACCCCTGCCGCTTTGAGCAGGTCCCACAGCCGGCGGCGATGGGGCAGGTCAATGGAAAAATACCAGTCGTAGTACTGGTCCGCGTTGGTCAGGTCCCAGTCGGGCTCGTCCAGCTGCTCAATAAAGGGCCAGTAGTGCATCACCGCGACATGGTGCTCACCCACCGGCAGCTCCGGCAGTCGCTCCAGCATCTTCCACATTCGCTCTTCATGCGGTAACCCCGATCCGGCCACGGCTGCATAGAATCCGGTGAAGCGGACATCACGGTGCAGGAAACTCCAGTGGATTGGGCCAAAGTAGGATGAAAACAGGTCCAGCCGCCGGCCCGTCATATTCAGGTCCGGATCATGCCAGTCCCAGCTGCGTGGTCCCTTGCTCGTATCCTCTCAACCGCAAGCGGCAGCAGATTGCGCTGCAATCCGGATGGATTGTGCGAGCGAGGGCATTTCAAGGGCGCCGCTGAGGCGGTCGCGGAGATAGGCGAAGGCGCTTATTCCCAGCTTC
>Ga0310123_10001129_pt1 | contig 22747 bp, 16 predicted proteins | sample CB6_AW_1057_MG_FD_203505 | JGI IMG/M metagenome (GOLD analysis project Ga0310123, IMG submission 203505) | Marine microbial communities from Western Arctic Ocean, Canada - CB6_AW_1057 | ecosystem: Environmental > Aquatic > Marine > Oceanic | place: Canada: Western Arctic Ocean | collected... | reverse complement strand
CGGATCATTATGGTCAATATGTTTGGACCTTGTGAAAACATCTCGTAAAAACAAATTCCTATACGATAAATTCATGGGACATGCTGAGATCCACGATGCAGGATGCGTTGGTTCGAGTCACGCCCCGATCGCCTGTGCCTGTGGCCGGAACTGCCCGATCCTTTGTGGGTCGGTGACAGAAATTTATTCATCACGAAAACGCGATGTGCTCGCCGAACCCGCCGCTGACGGCCTGGTCATAGATGGTCCTGGCGATGGTCGTGTCCTGAATGCCGATGCCGACGCCGTCGAACATGGTCAATTCGTCATCACTGGTCCGGCCCGCCACCTCGCCGTTGATCACCTGCCCGAGCGAACCCGCGTAGCACTCTTTGGTCAGAACGCCTTTCTCAACCGCCTGGCTCACCTCGCCACGCTGGAGCGCATGCTCGATGACGTCGGCAAACATGCGGCATCTGGGGAGGAGCGCCATTTCGCATTCTATCTTGTCGTGCAGGTCGGTGCCCATACAGGAAAAATGCGTGCCCGCCTTGACCCACCCTGCCTGTACGATCGGTTCACGGCTGTTGGTCGCGGTCACGACGACATCGGCATTCTCGACGGCGGTCTGCGCGTCCGCCACCTTCACCGGCACCGGCAGTTCGCCGGCCAATTCTTCCGCGACGGTCTCGGCGTTGCCGGCCATCTGATCATGCAGAAAAATATTTTGGAATCCACGCACTCGGCTGACGGCGCGAAGGCACTGCCGCCCCAACTGGCCGGCGCCGATCACGGCCAGCGTTTCGGCATCGGCCCGTGAAAGCTGCTTGGCGCCGACAGCCGCCGCGGCCGCCGTGCGCAGCATAGTCGGAAGGGTGCCGTCGCAGATCATCAGGAGCTCCCCGGTCTCGGGTTCGAACACCGGGATCCAACTGTTCGTTGTCGGCAGCCCCCGCGATGGATTGGCTGTGCGCTCCTGTCCAACCTTCATTGACAGGAGCGACGTCACCTTCGTGTAGCCGGTGATGCAGGCGGCGAAGGCGGTGCCGGGCTCGCCGACCGGGATCTGGTAGATGGCTTTGGGCGGCAGATAATCCTCGCCTTTTTCGAAGGCGCCGAGTGCCTCCTCTATCGCCGGGATCGCCTGCGCAATGTCGATGTGCTCAGCAATCTGCTGACGGGTCAGAAGGATTGTTTCTCGAGCCATGGGTTCATCCTCTCAAATGCAGCTTCAATGATTTCGGTCGAAGTGGCGAAACTGATACGCAACGCATTGTTGCAGCTCGGCCCGAAGGCGCCGCCGGGGATTGTGCACACGCCGGCTTCTGTCAACAGGCGCATGGCCACGTCGAAACTGTCGGCGCCCGGCGGTAGCGACGGCATGATGAAAAATGCGCCGCCGGGTCGGTAGCCCGTAAATTGCGGGGCGGCGTCAACAAGGTCGACAATACGATCGCGGCGACGTCGGTACTCGGCAACCATTTCATCAACATAGTCCTGATCTTCGGTCAGGGCGGTGACGGCAGCCCATTGCGCCGGTGTGTTCTCCGCGGTGCTGATGAACATATGGGCGCGCTGCATGGTTTCGATGTTCTCGCGCGTCGAGATCACCCAGCCGATGCGCAGCCCGGCCATCGAGTACGTCTTTGAAACGCTGCTCGCCATGATCAGATTGTCCATTGTCGGCGCACATGTGAGGGCGCTTGCGAAGCACCCCTCGTCCAGGATGATCCGGTCGTAGACTTCGTCGCTGATCAGGGTGATGCCGCGGCGGGCCGCCGCGTCGCAGACAGCCGCCATGGTCGCGCGGGGATACACGGTACCGGTAGGATTGCCCGGTGAATTCATCAGGATAGCCGCCGTCTTGTCGTTCATGGCATCGATCACTTCCTGAGGATCGACCTGGTAACCGTTGGCGGCCGTCGTAACGACCGGGCGCAAGGTTGCACCGGCCATTTCTGCAATGTGCGCCAGGACGAAGTACGGCTCGACCACGATTATCTCAGCTCCGGGACGGCAGGCGCCGAACAGTGCGATGAACATCCCTTCGCAGCAGCCCGTCGTTATCAGAACATTCTCGGACCGCAGCGTAATGCCGTAATGACCGCTGTAAAACGAAGCGACTGCTTCGCGCAGGTGCGGCAGCCCGGAATCGAGTTCGTATCTCGTCTTGCCCTCCCGCAATGCCCGTACCTGCGCCTCGATAATATGCGGCGGCGTCGGAAAGTCCGGTTGCCCGATGGACAGATGCAGCACGTTGTCCATCGTCGCCGCCGTATTGAACATTCGCCGGATCGGCGAAAACGGCAGCGCCTCCAGCGCCGGATTCCAATTAATACCTGCCACCGTTTTCCCTCTCACGTCAAGTAAAGAATGGCGGGTTGTCGAGAATACTGTGGATCAGCAACGTAACCATACAGTGCGCTGGGTCAAATCCATTCCGAAGATTGCCAAGTGAAAGACACGCCTCGGCATAGAGCGACTCCACAGTAATCTGCGTTTCTTTGCGCTCTGCGGCGTCTCTCGAATCAGTCTGACAGACGTGGAACCGTCTCTTTGGTGTTGCAATAATATCGACCTGTGCAAATAGAATCCGCCGCGACAGCACCTTCGATCTTATTACACAGGCCGGATAATATTTGTGTATCATATTTTATTATAGATATTTGAGGTAAGTGTCACCAAAATAAAGGACCCGACTCAACTATGACCCAAATGCCCAAGGCGTGGCTTAACTATGGCATTTGGGATTCTGCGTGTTTTGAAAGACTAGGGAAAGTGGGCCGGGTTGACAGAAGGTACTCATATATTATTTTATGTATACAAAATGTCAATAATTGTCAATAAGGGGCTGGTATGCAGACCGACAAGATCATTCGTCTTGCCAGAGAGCAGGGAGTGATACGAGCCGCTGACCTCGCAAGTATAGGGGCGAGCCGTACGCTACTGCCCTATCTGGAACAGAAAGGCGTCCTCCGGCGGGTCGCGAGGGGGGCCTATATGCTGGTGGACCATGTCCCGGAAAGGCCCGGATTTGTTGACATTGCCGCTGCAGTTCCCCACTGCGTCATATTCCTGCTTTCAGCCCTGCAATACCACGAGATTACCATACAAATGCCTAATGCAACCTGGCTGGCTGTTGAACGCAGCAGCCGTAAACCCGTCGCCAAAGGATTTCAGCTGCAGGTCGTGCAGTTAAGCGGGAACATGTTCTCGGCCGGAATCGAAGAATACGAAGGCGACGGCGTCATCATTCGCGTCTACTCGCCGGCTAAGACGGTAGTGGACTGTTTTCGCTTTCGGAACCGCACTGGACTGGATGTGGCCCGAGAGGCACTGCGCGACACTCTAGATCAGCGCAGAGCATCCCGTGATGAAATTTGGCACTTCGCCAAAATCTGCCGGATGGCCAGTATCATGCGGCCGTACCTGGAGATGGTCTGATGGATTCTGAAAGCGTCTCGAAATTCGTTCACCAGCGACTGATAAATGTCCGCGACAAAAGCGGTGAGGAATTCAACACTCTTCTGACGCGTTATGCTCTGGAGCGTCTGGTATGTGGTGAGATCGACTAACCGAACCGGAGGGTGATGTCGGGAGACAATTACGCAAACGATAACGGTGCACGACGACGCGAGACGATTGCGGAGTGGGTGTCCCGTCATCGTTCCCAGACTGACGTGCACGCCGTGCGGGCGACGAGTCAAGTTGGCGTCGGAAAGGGACCCACAACGCGCAACACATACCAACTCACTCCAGCGGACAGCGGGTACAGTCTATCATGTCGAATGACGTGGCCGCCGCTGAGTTCCGCGTTGTCGTCCCCAGCCAGGCGGAACTCGAGGCCATCGAATCCGGCTGCCGAGTGGACGTTCTAAGACTGAGGCAAGCAGCGCTCGCGTCCCGCTCCTGAGGATCAATTGAGATCAGATTGCCACCGGGTCTTGATTTCCCGTTGCGCTCTGATAAATTTTCCATTGCGATCACCAGCGACGGCATGCAGTGCTGCCTGTGAACCGGCCGAATGACGACCCGCCAGACGTTTTTCCCTGAGTTGAAGAAATTCGTCACGGTCCGCGCACACGCCGTTTTTCGTCTCGGCATGTCTTGGATTACCGCCAGAGCACACGCTGGAGCGTCTGGATGCCGATCCCGCCACGGCGGGAGACGCCCGCGACGCGGAATCCTTTACCGGCATCCCGGCGCTCCAGCAGGAACGGCGTTCCTACGCTAAACATGTATTCTCACACACTACCCGGGCCGATCCGAACCGCTGCGGACAAAATGCGGCGCGGCAACCTGTTGCTGCTGGTTCTGGTGCTCGCCTTGATGAGTGTGGGGATTGCGTTTATTTACGGCACCGGCCATCAGTCGGGCGTTCTGGCAGGACACTGGAGCCGGCAGACTGCCTGGGCGGTGCTCGGGTTGCTGGCAATGGCGACGCTCGCCCTTTTCGACTATGAGGTGCTTGGCCGTCATGCCGTCTGGATCTACATCGGTTCGATCGTCCTGCTGATTGCGGTGCTCGCGTTCGGCAATGATCCGGTGAGCGGTTCGAAGATGCGGCTTCGCATCGTCCCAGAGATCAACGTCCAGCCCGCGGAGTTTGCCAAGCTCGGGCTTTTGATACCCCTGGCATGGGCCGCGTCGCGGCCGTTCATCCGCTTGGAGCGGCCGCGCTACATCATTCCGTTCCTTGCCCTGGCGGCGATTCCGGTCGTCTTGATTTCGCGGCAACCCGACCTGGGGAGCGCGTTGGTCTTGATCCCGATGACTGCGGCCGTGCTCTTTGCCTCGGGATTGCCCCTCCGCTGGCTACTGGTGCCGATGGCCGCGGGAATGATCCTGTTGCCGAGCTACTACGAGCTCAATGATTACTGTCTGAAGCTTGCGCCGGGCGATCCTCCCGTCGAGCTTTCGGCGTCACGTCCGCCTGGCAAGCAAAAGACACAGGAACGACCGGTCATATGCCGGCTTTGCCTGAAGAAGTACCAGTTCGACCGGCTCAAGACGTTCATCCATCCGTCCACGAACCCGACCGGCAGCGGCTGGAACGCCCTGCAGTCGCTGCTGGCGGTGGGAAGCGGCGGCCTCTACGGCAAGGGATATATGAAGGGCACACAGAACGTGCTGGGGTTTCTTCCCTGGACCGTGGCGCCGACGGATTTTATTTTTTCAGTGATTGCGGAGGAAACGGGGTTTGTCGGTAGTTCCCTGACAGTGGTTGCATTTAGCGCGTTGCTGATCTTATGTATTTTTATTGCGGCCAAGGCGCGGGATAATTTTGGACGTAATCTTGCGTGCGGAATTGCGGTGATGTTCGGGTGCCACATTTACATTAATATCGGTATGACAATGGGCATGGCGCCGATTATCGGCATCCCGCTGCCGTTTGTGAGTTACGGCGGGTCCTTCATGATCCTGAGTCTGAGTTGCGTCGGGATTCTGCAGAGTGTTTACATCCACCGGCGAAACTGATCGTTTCATTACCGGCGTGCGGCGGATCGCCGCCCATGTGTCGATTGGATATGGATACTTCGTGCGGATTGAAATTCTGATACCGTCGCGGGTTCGCCTTATGGTGCCGCGATCAGCGCCCGTTGCAGGGAGAAAGCCATGGAAAACCTGGAATCGTATATGACGGAGATGGTGTCCGATGAAGAGCGGCTGGAAAACCTCCTTGCCGTGAGTGCCGGGATACAGACCGGATTGAATTACATGTTTAAGCGTCTGTCCAGTTACCATGCGCTGCTGGAACTGGAATTGGATGAAAGCCCGGCGGGGCGCATTTACCTGCAGGAGGGAGACATCGCCTTGCGCGTCGCCTTTGGGCTCCTGAAGAAATTCCAGCAGATTTTGCAGTCCGGCAAGCGCGAGTTCGAGTCCATTGACCTGAAGGTGCTTATAAATGGCGTTGTCAGCCGTTTGAAGAGAATCGGTCAATGTGAGATCACCGTTGATTTCGGCAAGATGGAAAACCAGGAGACATTTGTCGACGGTCGGCTTTTTTTACTGCAACAGGTCTTCTTCGAGCTGCCCCACCTTTTCCACGGCAAGGAGCAGCCGGAACTGGCCGACAGGCTGTTCCTTCGAGGCCGGATCCAGAAGCTCGATGATGCCTTCTTCAAATCCTGCAAATCGGAGCTGGGCAGCGGCGAATACATATTGGTTACACTGAGTCGAGAGGATCGGGAATTCGACAATGCCGGGCTTGTCGGAATTTTCGAAAAGCAGGTGATCTCACCCAAACTGGAACTGGTCGACAGCCTGATTTTCTTCTATGGCACTGTCCTCATGCACGGCGGCGATATTTTGTGCCTGAAAAAGGAGGATGATCTCCGCTCCATCGCGCTGCTGTTTCCGCTCCTGCGGAATACGATCGACATGTTCGAAGAGAAGACCGTGCAGGAGGAGGCTCTCAAGGGTAGCGAAACGATTCTCCTCGTCGATGACGAGGGCATCATCTGGGACGTGGTCATCGACATGCTGCAGGGGCTGGGGTACACCGTCGTGCTGGCGGCAAACGGCCGCGAGTGCGTCGAGGTTTATGAAAAGAATCCGGGGCAGATCGATCTTGTTTTGCTGGATATGGTCATGCCGGAGATGAACGGGCACGACGCTTTCTTTGCGCTGAAGGACATCGACAAAGATGTAAAGGTCTTGCTTTCCAGTGGCTATGTCGAAGAGGATGATGCGCGCGACGTCCTCGATGCGGGTGCCTGCGGATTTCTCCGCAAGCCCTATCGGATGGTTGACTTGGCGCAAAAAATCCGTTCGGTAGTCGACTCATAATAAAAAATTGCCCGTGCGGGCATTTTTTTTTTTTTTGCTTTTGCAAGTGGCGTTTTTTGCATTACAATGACTTATTGTTTTCGCCGCTTTTAACCGCGGTCTGCCGCGAGTTGGGAAGCGTTTAAGTCAAGCAGGACGGGGCGTCCGGCGTTTCCGGCCCCAACCACGACATCACCGTTTAGTGAAAAAAAATCGCCTTTTTTCGCCGCATATTGTTCCCGCCAATGCCTCGCTTGCATGCCGATTCTGCGAACTTCACCCCGGGTCTGAGTTGGTCATGAAGTTTGCGGAGAAATTCACCGCCTCGGCCGTCTGAGGTTCGGTCGGGGAGCCTGTCGCGCCGGTGCCGGGTCTGCGCATAGCCGCCTTTCGCCACCGAGCCGGGTCGACGGGGACACACCTTCCGTTTTCCTTTCTCAGGACCGGTGCTGGCCCGTCGAACGCGAAGACACCCCGATGGAGTATAGGACTCGCGTAAAAATAATTTCATCCCGCATGCGGGACGAAATTATTTTTACGCGAGCCCTTACCAATGATCGCATGCCGAGACGGTTCGCGGTCGCGGACCATGTCCGCGAATTACAAGACTCAGAACACGAGTCCCGGCCATGTCTTCGGATTTTCCAAGAGCTTCGATCAACGGGCACAACATTCTCGTTCTGGGCCTCGGAGCCAGTGGCCTGGCCGCTTCCGAACTGGCCCTCCGGCATGGCGCCAAGGTCACTGTTCTGGACAGTGACAGCGGCGGCAACTTGGCGGAGCGGACCGCGCGATTGAAGAACCGGGGCGCCGACGTTCACCTGGATTGGAGCGAGATTGACTACCCCGGCGACCTGGACCTCGCGGTCATAAGTCCCGGCATTTCGCCGGCCGGCATCCTCGGCCGGTTGGCCCGCAGGCTCGCGTGTCCAATTGTCGACGAACTCGAGTTCGGTTTCTGGTTCTGCTCGTGTCCGATCCTGGCTGTGACCGGTACCAACGGCAAGACGACTACCGTCGAAATGACGGTTCATAGCCTTAAAGGTGCGGGAAAGAATGTCATTGGTGCCGGAAACATCGGGCTGCCGTTGAGCGAAGCAGTGCATAAGAGCAGCGGGCTCGACCTGATCGTTGCCGAGGTCAGCTCCTTTCAACTCGAGCATATTCGGTCCTTTCATCCGCTGGGGGCATGCATCCTCAACATTTCCGATGATCACGGTGATCGTTACCAGTCGCGTGATGAGTATCTGGCCGCAAAGCTGCTGCTGCTGCGCAACATGTCCAACCCGGCTTCGGTGGTCATGAGCGCAGCGTTGTTCGCGGATGATCGGGTGCGGCGATTGCCTCTTTTTCGGCGGCGCAAGCCGATCCTGTTGGCGACGGATGCCGCCGGCGAAGACATCGACTGGTTCGTCGATGCGGACGGCTTTCTGTGCAGCGGCGGCCGTTGTCCGATGCAGCTGTTGCATCGGAGCGATCTGAAACTCAAGGGGCGGCACAACATCGAAAACGTACTGGCCGCGCTGGCGATGTGCCGGATCGCCGGTGTTGCCCCGGCGGCAGCGGTGCCCGGCGTCCGCCGGTTCGCGCCAAGCGGGCACCGACTCGAACTGGTGTCGATTTTCAACAATGTCCGATTCGTAAACGATTCCAAAGCAACTAATCCCGACGCCCTGGTGCAGGCGCTCGAAACATGCGGGGAGGAGTCTTCCGCAGATCAGGGCAAGATTCTCTTGATCGCGGGCGGCCGGGATAAGAACATGAATTTCAAGACGGTGATCCCCAGCATTCGACGCTTTGTCAAGCAAGTCTATCTGATCGGTGAAGTAAAGGATACACTGGCGGAGCTTTGGGGTCGGTATGTGTCGTGCAAGAAATACGCATCCATTGGAGGTGTCATTGACGATGTGATGGAAGTGGCTGCGGCCGGCGATACAGTGTTGCTGTCGCCCGGATGTGCCAGTCACGACATGTTCTCGGATTACGCCGAACGCGGCAACGTATTTACCCACGAAATAAAAAGGAGAACGGGCGAATGAAAACTCTGAGCAGAAACAACGACGGTGGCAACGGGACGATCGACGCGGCACGGTTACTCCAACGGAGTCCATTTCTGCTGGCAATCGGGGCGTTGCTGTGCGCGGCCGGCTGTCAGTCGTATCGCGCGCAGCAGGAGTTGAACGCCCAGCGGATTCTACACCCGAGGGTTGTCGTCCCGGCGCCCTACGAGGAGCCGCCGTCGACGGTCGCAGACGACGGCCCGCGCTATTCCCATTACCAATCAACCGTGCCGATCGATCCGCAGACGCCGATCCCGGCGGTCGTCGAGCCGCCCATCCCGGCGTTGCCGACCCCGGTCGCGGACTGGCTTGTTGCGCGAATCCCGGAGTTCGAGCCGCCGGTGCTCCGGGAGCCGGCGTTGCCGGTGGATGAGCTGGTCATCAAGCGGCTCGAATCGCCGATGCCGCTCATCACCAAAATACACGAACCGCCGACGCCGAGGGTTGAGACGCCGACGTCCCTGCCGAAAGTGGATGTCAAGCCCATTGTCTATAAGGTGGAACGGGGGGAGTCGTTCTGGAAGATAGGTAAGAAGTTCGGGGTCAGCTACAAGTACCTGGCCGCGTACAACAATCTGGAACTCAATAAGCCGCTGGCCATCGGCGCGACGCTGAAAATTCCGCCGGGTGGCGCCACGCACGCTCCGCGCGTCGGCAAGCCGCCGCTGATCAAATCGGTGCTGGCAACCGGCTTTGATCGTGGGGACGCGAAAGAGCGCCGACCGCGCCAGGCGCACACGCGCATTAGAGTCGACAGGGAGAAAATCCCGGCCGCTGGCAAGTACATCGTACAGCCGAGCGACAGCTTGTGGAAGATCTCACGGAAGTTCGGCGTATCAATCGAGAATCTTCGTGAGTTCAATGACCTTGACGATGACGATGATATCCTGCGAATCGGGCAGATGCTGTTGCTGCGCGATTCCGGCGGTCTGGCCACCACACCAGCCGAGCGCCCCAAACCGCCCCGTTTGTCGAATACGTCTGGAGGGGACGAGGAACCGCCGGCCGAAACGACGGTAGAAATCGAGATTCCCGATAATCTTCAGGAGATCCCCCACTACGTGGACGAGGGTGACACGCTGCAATCGATCGCCGAAATGTACGGCTCGGAGGTCCTGTGGATCATCCATCAGAACGCCTCCATCTCGAGCGAGGACAGTCTGAAGCCGGGAATGCGGATCAACGTGCCGTTTCTGGACCTGGACTAGAAAAATTCCAGGGTCCGGGTCTTGGCGTCGGGCGGCAACTGCTGGAGGAGAAAGGTGGTGGCGAGATCGCGGACGATACGTGTCATATCCGAGTAACGCATGGCCGCGTCCTTTTCCAGACAGCGGCCGACGATATCGTTGAGTTTCTGCGGCACAATGGCGCACTTTTCTTTGAGCGGCACGATCGGATGTTTGGGATCCATCTTGTACTTCCGTGATTCGGCCGGGGTCCCACCCGGGTACGGCATTCGGCCGGAGTACATATTGTAGGCAAGGACGCCGAACGAGAAGACATCGGATTCGGCGCTGATCTGTCCCCGATCGAGGAGCTCCGGCGCCATATAATTAAAGGTGCCGTAACGCAGGCTCTTATTCGGCTTTGTCCTCTTGAGCGGCATGGCAAGGTCGAAATCGGTCAGGCGGGCGAGAGGCTTCTCGCGGTTGGTGACGTCGATGAGGAAATTTCCCGCCTTGATATCGAGGTGCAGATAGCCGGCGGCGTGGCAATGCCGAATACCCTCGGCCATCTGCACCAGCAGATTGAGGCCATGTTTCTTGATGAAATCGGGTTCCTGTACCAGCATGACCTGCAGGCTTGGGCCGTTGACGAAATCGATCAGCTCGTACGGCAGAAATTCTCGGATGCCCGTTCGGAACGACCACACGATGTTTTCATGGCGCCCGAGTTTCTTGCGTATCTTGGTGCCGTACTTGAACTTCGCGCGCATCTTCCAGTCGAACCGGTATTGTTCTTGCAGTTGGCGGTGGATCACGAAGCCGCCGGTGTTGACCGTACCCTTCCACAGCCGCGCGACACCGCCCATGCGGAAGTCCTGCAGGCCATAGACCCTGAGTGGGACGTTGCTGCCCATTGTTGCTTTCCGTGTTCGCGTTACGGTTGTGTTGTCGTCCAGGCGGTGGTCTCAGCCGTCAACCGCTATCTGCGGATCGGTTTCCAATGCGCGGCGCGCCATTTCTTCGGCGCGGTAGGAACTGCGCACCAGGGGCGCACTGGCGACGGCTTTGAATCCCATCCTTTCGGCAAGTTCGGACCAATAGTCGAATCTCCCCGGTTCGACGTACCGCTGCAACGGCCAATGCTCCCGTGTCGGCGGCAGATATTGGCCGATCGTCAGAATATCGACGCCGGCGTCGAGGATATCGGCCATTGTCGCCTCGACCTCTTCGTCCGTTTCGCCGAGGCCCACCATCATCCCTGATTTCACCGCTGTCTGCCGGCCCGCCATCTCCTTGGCCATCGCCAGCACGGACAGCGACCGTTCATAGCGCCCACCGCTGCGAACCGGACGCGACAGACGTTCGCACGTTTCCATGTTGTGATTGAAAACCAGCGGCCGGGCGCACATCACACGCTCAATGAGCTCGTGACGGCCTTTGAAATCCGGCGTCAAGACCTCCACCCCGACTCCTGGAATGCGACGTTTGAGGGCCGTAACGGTGGCCACGAAATGCTCGGATCCTTTATCCGGCAAATCATCCCGGTTGACGCTCGTGACCACGACAAACTTGAGGCCCAGCCGCGCTGCCGCCTCAGCGACACGCTCGGGCTCGTCACGCTCCACCGGCAGCGGTGAAAACGCCTTGATGGCACAAAACCCGCAGTTTCGTGTGCAGCGATCGCCGAGAATCATGAAAGTCGCCGTGCGGCGGTGCCAGCACTCGGCGAGATTGGGGCACTTCGCGCTCCGGCAAACGGTGTTCAGTTCCAGATCGTCAATCAAACCGGATACCTCGCCACGATTCTGCCCGGCGTGCACACGAACCCGTATCCAGGGCGGCAGCCGACCCACGTCCGGAGCCTCTCCCGATGCCGCCGGCGCTGGCCGATTCGCCTTGCCACCGTTGCCGGATATTGTCTTGCGATCAGATTTGTTCACGACTCACTCACTGGTCCAGCTTAGATTACGAATAATCCAAGCATAATTTCCGATGTGGGGATTGTCAAGTCTCTCGCCATTCTCGACGCCTCGAAAATCGCGAAATAGGACGCATTGCGCTGTGGCGGCGCGCCGCTGATGACCACGCAACTCACGCCTCGGGGCGATATCCGACAACGGCGATGTTCGCGTGATTCAGTTCATCGATGACACGATCCATTTCGATAAAGAGCGTGACGCCGGCCTGTACCGCCAGAGCTTTGGCGCCCGCAGCACGCAGCGTTTCCACCGTGCGCAGCCCAATACAGGGTACATCGAACCGTATGTCGTGGCCGGGCTTCGCCGCTTTGACGACGACGATACCGCCGCGGCCCAGCTCCCCGCCGCGACAAATCGCCTTGTCCGTGCCTTCAAATGCCTCCACAGCAAGCACCGTCCCCCCCTTGACGACCACCGTCTGCCCGATGTCCAGGCGACTGATCTCCGCGGCGATGCGCTGACCGAAAGCGACATCCTGACACTCGGATTTTCCCGGTTTGACTTTGCCGATGAGACCTTCCGGGGCAAGGAACCGTTCCAGAAACGTTGTCGCCGGCAGGACGTTGATACCGTCCTTGCCGAATTCATCCGCGACGGACGTGAAGATGGATTCGGCGTTACGCTCCTTCAATGCCGCTAGGATCTTCAGGGTTCGGACATCCGGGCGCAGGCCGTCGAACAAGCGGCGCGGCGAGACCTGGCCGGCGAAGACAACATCGGTCACCTGCTGGCGCCGGAACGTTTTGATTGTCTTGTCGAGTTGCCCGACGTAAACCCAGTCGGTCCGATCGGCGAGCTCGTTGATTTCCGGTTCGGTTTCGCCATGCATGGCGACCACAGCCAGATGGCGGACGCCGCGCCGTTTCGCCTCGCGACAGAACATCAGCGGATAATGGCCCCGGCCTGCAACCAGGCCGAAATGTGTGATTGCGTTGGTACCGGCCTTCATGGGATCCGATCGCGATTGGCAGAAGATGCTGTGCACCAACTCGCCGGGTGATGGTCACAGAACACGTCATCACCGCGGTCCGGCAGTCCACCCGCGGCGGGCCGTCGGAGCACGAAGTTATGACGGTCAGTCTTGTAAGGTGCCGGAGGCGGCAGTATATTAACAGTTTTTCGGCGGTTGCCGGCAAATTCGAAAGGCCGAATTATGCGGCTCGCACCTTAATTTCATACGCACGGCAACTCGACACCGGTGAATTTTGTCGAGCGCGGCCTTGGACGTCGGGCAATTTCGGGCTTCGCACGCCGGTTTGGCGGCGCCTCGGGGCTTGACAGGAAGTCAACCAATTGTAGTAACTTATTATTGGTCCTTGGAGGATTCAAATTGCATGGGAAATCTTAAGAAGACACGGCGAAAGAAGATCGCCAAACACAAACGGCGCAAACGCATAAAGGCGATGCGTCACAAGAAGTGATAATGTGACGACGCCCGGTGGTGAGCCTGGATGGATCGACGACTCGCATAAGCCATGGTAGCCGCAATGGATCACCAGTTCAAAAAATACAGGCTGATCCATGGGATTTTCTTTGCCGGTGGCATCGTGCTGACATTTGTCTGCGAAGGGCGCGGCCAGACGTCCAAGTTGGAGGAGCACGTCAATGCGCTTTACCCCCCGGGGACCGAGCAGGCAAAGACAGAGGCATTGAGCCGGTATGCGTGGGGGTTTTACCTGAGCCTGAACGAAGATTCGGATGCCGAAATTGTCGCGGATCAATATCTGGCGGCAGTAGCCAACGATCCGAAATCGGAGTTTTTCGTCAAGGAACTCGTCGAACATTGGACGGTGCATAATCCGGCTGAACAACACGAGCGCGTCATCGAATATCTGGCCGATATCGCGTGTCGGGACGCCGCGGCAGTCGGGCTGAATACAGTCGTCGCCAACGCCTATATGTACGAGGAACGCTACGAGGATGCCCGCCAGCTGCTGATCACTGTATTCGACGAAGTCCGGTGGCGCCATCCCCACGTAATCAAGCAACTCGTCATCTGCCATCTGAAAATCGGGGATATCAACAAGGCCCATCGCCTTGTCCGGCGGGCGACAAAAAAAAAACGGCTGGGCGGCAATTTCACCATGGAGCAGACAGCCGCCGCCTTTTACGATGCGGTTTCGCAATCCTCCCGCCACCGCCTTTCCAGGTCGCGGCGTGAAGAGTTCAACAGGCTGGCTTACGGTCATGCCCTGGAGGCACTCGACGCTGTCGATCAGCCGAAGAGCTACGACGGCGTGATGACCCTGGCCAACATGTTCGTCCGCGTTGATTCCCACGATGAAGCCGCGCGTTTGCTCGAGGTCCTCCATTTGCACGCTCAGGCAACGGAAATGTCGGAGCGCACGCTCGCCGACTGTTATGAGCGACTGGACCGTCCGGTCGCGGCGTTAACGGTGCTGCAGCGACTGGCCGAATTATACGGATTCAATCACAACTATCATATTCGCACGGCCCGTTTGCTCCAGGGGGTCAATCGCCATGAGGACGCTGCCCACGCGTTCGAGAATGCGTACAAGCTCACCTTGAACCCCTATCTTGCCTACGAGACCGCGTCATCTTATCTGCTCGCCGGGCGCGCTGAACGGACGCTCATTTACGCCAGTCACGCACCGGATGATGTCCCGGCCACCCACCTGCTTCGTTGTCAGGCCTACCGGCAACTCGGCCGCAACGTCGAGGCCCTGGCCGCTCTCAAAGAGCTCGAGAAGATCGCAACTCAAGACGAGCGCATCGGTTTTCCCAACGTCGACTACCTGCTTCTGCTGGCTCAGATTTTCCACGACATCAACGACAAATCAGCGACCATCAAGGCGCTTGAGAGCGCCCTGAAATTACAGCCGGACAACCACCAGGCCAACAACTTCATTGGCTATTACCTTGCCCAGTTCAATGAGCAGCTTGACCGCGCCGAGACCATGATCAACCGTGCATTGGAATCGGTGCCCGACAGCCCGGCGTACATGGACAGCTTGGCCTGGGTCTACTATCGGCAGGGTAAATTGCAGCAGGCCGCCGCCGTCATCCTGGAAGCCGTAAGCCTGCAGGGCGGCCAAAAGGACGGTGTCATTTTGGAACACGCCGGGGACATCTTTTTTGCCTTGGACGAGTTCCGCAAGGCCACTTTCTATTGGGAGGAGGCGTTAAAATGCCAGGTTGACAGGCCGGACGAGGTTCAGCGAAAAATCGACGAACACCGGCCCGCGGTAAAGTAGCCAGTGCTCCCGAGAAACTTGGATTGTCCGTTTAGGCATCCGTTGCAACCATCGGTTGATTTCAAATCGTAATAATCCGTCGGCTGACGGAGACGGATTGCAGCGCGAGTCGGCGTGACGCACCGGAACAGGCAAAAATCCCATATCTCGTTACCCGTCTATTTCCATGGCTGCGCCAAGTCAACCGACGCCTGCAAAGCGCCGCAAGCATCCGCTTGCATGGCTGCTCTTCTGGCTCCTGATCGCGGCTGCCGCCGGCTTCGTCCTCGAGGTCCGCGGACCCTATCAGGGTTGGTTTCGCCGTCTTCTGCGGCCCGAATCGGCTCTGGCAACGGCAGACGCCGGCCGCCTGTCTGACGCCGGCCTAATGCCGGACGACATGCCAGCTGTCGACTCCCCGCTGCCGACGCCGACGGCGGCAGACGCCGCCCCGCGGACGGATCTGGAAATGCTCTACGACCGCCGCTATCAGGAGATTCTCGAGAAGTTGAAGCCAGCGGAAATCGGCAAGAAATATAAGCTGCGTCTCCGCAACCGGCAGACTATCGTCGGCAAGCTGATTGAGGTCAGTGCCGGTCAGATCCGCCTCGCAATCGAGTACGGCACCATCACCATGCCGCTGAACCAGGTGGACCGCGCTCTGTACCCCTTGTTCTTCCCCGAACGGGCGGCGAAGATCATGGCATTAAGAGCCGTGAGAGAGGAAATTAAAAAACGCCGCCGTGAACGGAAAGCGGCTCTGGCAACAGCGAGCGGCATGACCGGTCAGAGTCCGGTTCCTGACGTTGATTCGGAAGAGCCAACGGCGTCAAATCAACTCCGGGAACAAGGCCCCCTGCGTTACGATCCGGAGCCCGGGCCGACACCGGCGCACCTGCAGAGCAACCTCGAGGGGTTCGGCCAATGGCTCAAAGTTCAGCAGCGCCGGCTCGGGGTGAAGATCATCGACCGTGTCTACGCCCGCGAATCCGGGCGGCATATCGTTCTCTATATCAACGTCAACGACAATTACCTGTCCCAGGGTTACGACTGGCGTTTCCAAATGGCTGAGAGCATCTGGAAATTCTGGTCCTTCCGCTGCCAGGCCGAACAGAACCTATTCGATCTCAGAGACGTGCATGTTGTTTTGACAACCCCCGATCTGGAGATTATCGGCGGCTCGAACGAATGCGATGGCGCGGATATTTGGGTGGCGGCGTCAAGAAAATCGACACGTAGACGAAGCTGAGATCAAGAAAAACGTGGCCGGTACACTTGATTGCCGAATCGATTTAACGTAGATTTTAATTTTTTCGTTTTTCCGGGTGCGATAGGCCCTGTGGTGCGCTCCCGACGGCGACGCCGGTGTGACGAACCGGAAAGGCCCGAACCTTGATCAATAAACAAAGAGGCGGTGGTGTATCATGATTTCATGGATAAACCGATTCTGCGAAAAACATCGTTACGAGACGTACATCATCATTGGCCTGGCTATCATTTTCCCGTTTGTATTTTTTTATGGCGTTGACTGGGGAGCCAACACCTTCGCCGACTCCGTGCTGTCACGCTCCGCCGTCATCGGCGACATGTATGGGCGAAGCATCAGCCGCTCAGAGTTTTTCCAGCACATGAACGGCACGGCCGTTAAATACTTTCTGGACAGCGGAAATGCTATCGACACATCGCAGCCGCGGGCCGCACAGGCGTTGTCGGAGTTCGTCTTCAACCGCATGCGCGCTCTGCATCTGGCGGACCAACTCGGCATCAATCACGTGACCGACGAACAGGTGCGAAAGTACATCACCCGGCAACCGCAATTTCAGACAGAAAACAATTTTGACCGCAACAAATTCACAGGGTTTCAAGGAGGCTATCTGACCTTCAACGGAATCAAGCCGCGCATGTTCGATCAAATCGTGCGCGAGAACATCATCATCGAACGAATCGAACAGCGGGTAACCGGAGCCCTGACCATACCGGAGCCCGGGGCCAAGGCCGTTTACTTTCGCGACTTCAGCAAGACCGAGGCTCAGGTCGCCCGCTTTACCGGCGAACAGTACCGGGACGATGTCGAAGTTACCGAAGCGGAAATCGAGGAGTATTTCAATGACAACGTCGCGGACAAGTATATGATCCCGGAGAAGAAGAAGCTGCGTGTGGCATCTTTTTCAGCGACCGATTTCGAGGGTGGCTTTGAGGGCATTACCGACGAGGACATCAGAAATGCATACGAGGAACGGAAGAGCCGTCTATACGCACGTAAACAGGTGCATGTCCGACACATTCTGATTCAGAGCACCAAGTCCGAGGCGGACATTGTCCGGCAGCAGAAACGGGAACGTCTCGAAGGCATTCTCAAGGTGGCGCGCGAAAGCAACAATTTCGCTGAGTTGGCCAAGCAATACAGCGAAGATGACCTGACCAAGGCCGATGGCGGCGACCTCGGGTTCAAATCAGAGAATCTGCTTGAAACGGCGTTCGCCGAGGCCGCCTTTGTGTTAAGGGTCGGCGAGATCAGCGATGTTGTCGAGACAAATCGCGGGTTTCAGATCATCGAAAAACTGGACGAGCGCGACGTGATTCCATTGGACGAAGTTCGCGATGGGCTCAAGCGCTATGTCCGCACGAACCGGGATTCGGACATCGCCAGGGAAATCTACGACCGGGACAAGGAAACGAAATATGCCAAGGAGGAGTTTCGCGCCAGTCACATTCTGATCAAGTCCGCAGCGTCCGACAGCAACGAGGAAAAACAGCAGAAGCGCACGCGTGCCGAGGCCATTCTCGTTGACGCGCGGAAGGCGGGCGCCGATTTCGCCGGGCTCGCCAGGGAGCACAGTGAGGGACCGACGGGTCCGCGAGGCGGTGACCTCGACTGGTTCGGCCGCGGCAGGATGGTTCCGCCATTCGAAAAGGCTGTCATCGATATGAAAGTGGACGACATCAGCGGCATCGTCGAGACTGTGCATGGTTTTCACATCATCAAGAAGACCGGCGCCCGCGATTATCTGCCGTTCGAGGAGGCGCAACGCGAGATCCAGCAGCAGCTACGGGTGGGACGTCGCGATACGGGCCGGATTGGAGCCCAGGAAGCAGTCTACGGCCTGGCCGAAATCATGTTCCAGCAGCTCGGTTCCGTCGCCGCCGACGATAAAAGTGAGAAGTTCTCGAGCATTTGTGCGACCTACGACCAACCGATGAAGATCCGTGACAGCGAGTTCTTCAGTGGCGACGACCGGCGCCTGAACGGCATTCTCGGCAACACCAGCCAACTCGTTAATAGTGGCATCGAATTGGACGATATGAATCCAGTGACCTCCGTAGTCGACGGTGGCAATTTCTTCTACATCGCATGCCTGCTCGACACCAAAGAGCCATTGGAGCCGGCGTTCAAGGAGCCCGCCCGTGGTGCCGACAGTGGTGCCGATGGCGAGGAGGTCGAAATGGTGCTCACAGAGCAGGCTCGGCAGGCGGAGCGGGACCTCAAGGACGAGAAGGCGCGCGAGATTGCCATCCTGGAAGGCTGTACCATATACGACGAAATCAGAGCCAAGATGGACGCGGAAATACCGTTTGAAGACGCCATCGGTGATGTTGAATTCGAGGCCACCGGCGCCTTTGTGTTGAGTGCCGGCGTGGGGCCGCCCGGTGATGACGGTGCAGACATCAGACGTATCGCGGAGGAATTGCCCGATGGGACACTGGCGGAACCGGTGAAAACGGACAAGGGCGCGACGATTGTTTACATCTCGAAGCAGTACTACCCGACGACCAAGGATTACGAGCGGGCATTGCGTGGCGTCTTCTACACGCGGGAGCGGCAACAGGCAGAATTAAAGAACTTTTATGATACGCTGGCGGACGCCTCCGGCACGGAGATCACGGAGGACTGGCAGTTCCTTCTCGAGGAGCCGGCGCCGGTCGGTGGTGGTGGTGGTGGTGCCGGCGGTTCGGGCAGCCGCAACACCGGCGGCTCAGGCGGGCGGTGAGCCGTCCGTTGGGTTTCGGCTTTCGATTGCCAATGGCCCGACGGCTCTCGCCGGACACGCCGGTGTGGGAGGAATCCGTCAGCCGATGGAGACGGACTTGGTCAGAATGTGACTGGCGCGAAACTCCTCCTTGGCATATTTCGCTTCCTTGTCCCGGTCGTAGATTTCCCTGGCGATGCCCGCGTTGACTCGCTCCTAAATCAGCGACCTCTCGAATTCGGCGACGGCACCGAAAAATTTGAATATCATCCTCCCGACCGGCGTCGACGTACGAATACCTTCCGAGTACGAAATGAAATCGATGCCAAGCGTCCGGAATTCTTCGAGCGAATGCAACAGGTGGGTCACGGACCGACCGAAGCGGTCAGAGCGCCAGACAAGCACCCCGTCGAATTGGCGCTGCCTGGCGTCCCTGAATAGGCTCCGTCAGGTGTTTGTGCACCTGGCGGAGCCTATTCAGGTTAGGATTCCTCTAATCGCTGCCGTTCCACCTCCATTTGTGTTTCGATTGCCTTTCGTAAGAAATCAGACACGCGTGCACCGATTTCTTTGGTCGGACCAGCGTTGCCCGGCATGAATCCTTCCGCATTATGTCGGCGGAGACACCCCGTCACAAGGGTCGGGAATCCAATTCTCTGAATGCACAAGCAAGGACTTCGACTTCTGCCGCGCGTCACTCGACTATGAGCGCAAAACTCCATTGGATTTACCGGGAATTGGCACTTTCGATCACAACCACAGGCGAGACGCCTGTGCTACGTTGGGCTCATCCAACGGAGCATTGCGCTCATTGGCCATCGACCAATGCCCATCTTGATTTCGTAAGAAAGTGATATCGGTGGCTGTAAGCCGGATTCTGTACCCCGCCACTCAATCGCTTGTGCGCTCACACACGAGCGATTGAGTGGCGGGGTGACGACCATTTATCTATGCGGTCAACCCGGAAGACATCCCGCTGGCGCGGGGCGGCGCGGGCAACGCCTTCTTCCCTATTTGTCCTTGCTCCGAGAGGGGTTTGCCCTGCGACCCGACTTGCGTCAAAGCCCGGTGGGCTCTTACCCCACCTTTTCACCCTTACCCCTCGACACAGCGCGGGGCGGTATGTTTTCTGTGGCACTTTCCTTCCCGCGGCATCTGGTCCGCGGTACCCCACCACTCAAGCGCTCGTGAGCGAGCGCACGAGCGATTGAGTGGTGGGGCTCCCTGCCCTGTGGAGTCCGGACTTTCCTCCCCGCACCTAACTTCACGCGACGGGCGACTCGAGGCGTTCGAGTGATCCATCGTCGTCAAGTTAGGTGCGGAGCGGCCGTCCACCACCGATATCAGCATTATTTAAGATATTCCCGATTTCACGTTATAAAACCCACGGTCGTTTTTCAGCCGGCAGTTTACATTCTCTCGAGGTACACACATAAGATACCATGCAACAATTCAGGTGGAGGGTGGACGGTGGATGGTCGCGACCGAGTTCCAGCGTCTAACACCAAATTCGCAAAGGCCATTTCCGTGCGCATGCGACGGACGGTGGACGGATCTTCTCCGTCCACCGTCTCGCCTGAATAGTTACCCGTCCCCGCCAATAAATACCCGCGGCAATCCGTTCCAGCTGATATATGACGGTAATCGGCAATCAAGGGATGATCTCCCGGGAAATGACGCAACTTTCCGTGTGCATGGCACGCGCCGACCGTGACCACTTCGAACCGGGGATCTGTCGCGACGACAGCGATGAATCGCTGCTATGACGCTTTGGTGACGGCAATGAGCAGGCATTCTTCACGTTGTTCCACCGCTACGAACACTCGTTGCTCGGCTACCTGATCCATTTTGTCAAGGAGCGCGAGCTGAGTCGTGACCTTTGTCAGCAGGAATTCATCCGGCTTGCGCAGCGGTCGCCCCGCATAGATCCTTGGCCGCAAGCTGAAGCCGTGGCTGTTCCAGGTGGCGCGATAATCTGGCGATTGACCATTTTCGCAGGCTACACATGGAGATGACGGATATCGATGAACTCGAGGACGCATTTGAACATCCGTTCCGCAACCCGGCCGAGGAGGCGGCACGGATCGATGAGGATGCCCGTATGCGTCGGGCGTTGGCAGCTTTTCCGGACGACCTGCGCGATGTGGTTTGCCAGCGGATTTATGCCGGGCTGACGTTTCGGGACATTGCCAGGATTTCCAGGATCCCGATCGGAACAGCGTTGTGGCGAATGCGCCGGTTCCTCGAAGTCATCGAATGGTAATCGAGCGTCGCTCGATTACATCGCCTCGTCCGACTCTCCAATAGAGAATTGCCTTTCCTGATCGCGAAAGCAGGGGACGCCGATCAGTGCTTCGAAATCCTCGAACGCTGTCATGCCGGCGCTGCAACCGGTTGTCGTTCCGTTTTCCTTCAAGTGCCGAAAGCAGGTCTCCATGGCGCGAGTCGCCGTGAACAGGCCGGACAGCGGAAAAACCACGATTTTAAATCCGAGATCTTCCAGTTCCCGAGCGGCGAGCAACGGCGTCCTGCCGCCCTCGATCATGTTGGCGAACAGATGCGTATCGGGAAAGGCCGAGCGAATCGCCCGTAAATCTTCCAGCGACTGCGGCGCCTCGACAAAGACCACGTCGACGCCGGCCGCCTCGTACGCCTGTCCCCGGCGTATGGCCTCATCGAGTCCGAGCGGCGCCCGGGCGTCGGTGCGCCCGATGATCACCATGCCGCTGTCGCCGCGAGCCTCGATGGCGGCGTGAATTTTCTCGACGTGTTCGGACATGGGGATCACCCGCTTGCCCGCGAAGTGGCCGCATTTCTTCGGCCATTCCTGATCCTCGAGGATGAACCCTGCAACATCGAGACGCACCAGTTCCGACACGACCTGGTAGACATTCAGCGGATTGCCGTAGCCGGTGTCGATGTCCGCAACCAGTGGCAGATTGACGGATCCGGCGATACGCCCGACGCTGTACAGCATTTCGGTGGCCGTGAGGAAGCCGAAATCCGGTCGTCCGAGAGTCGATCCGGAAAGGCCGAAGCCGCTTGTGAAGACCACCTCGAATCCGATCTGCTCGATCAACTTGGCCCCGACGCAATCGTACACACCGGGAAGGACGATAATACCGGGATTATCCAGCAACTGGCGTAAGGCGGCTGCTCTTGCCATTTTCAACGCTCCCTTTCTATGATTACATTGCATTTGTACGACAGTAGTTTAGTGAACGACATGGACGCCATGGATCGCGAGATTATATTAGAGGCGCTCGTCGCAATTTGCGAATCCGTCATGAGTCAAACAATGACTTAATTATGAAGGTAAGGAACAACAGCATAATCGGAACTCGGAATTCATTCGGACTTGTAGCCTTTGCGGGGCTGTTGGCTACCATGTCGACGACGGCCGGCGAATATATAATCGACGGTGATCATTCTCACGTCGGATTTCAGGTGCGGCACATGGGAGTCAGCAATGTGCGGGGCAAGTTTACCGAGTTTGAGGGCTCTTTTACGTTGAACGACAAGAGTAAGAATCTGGAAGCGATGAGCGGTACTGTCAAGGTGGCATCAATCGATACCGGGCATAAAGATAGAGACGGGCATCTCACCACCAAGAACAAAAAGACCGGCAAA
>Ga0310123_10001128_pt1 | contig 22765 bp, 13 predicted proteins | sample CB6_AW_1057_MG_FD_203505 | JGI IMG/M metagenome (GOLD analysis project Ga0310123, IMG submission 203505) | Marine microbial communities from Western Arctic Ocean, Canada - CB6_AW_1057 | ecosystem: Environmental > Aquatic > Marine > Oceanic | place: Canada: Western Arctic Ocean | collected... | reverse complement strand
CCCCTTCGGCGCAGTGGGCGGCCGTCAGGACGAAGGTCTGGCTGATCAAGGTACCGGAGCAGAAGTCATAACCCGATTCGCCGACGGTTCCCACCGAGGGGAAGTCGCTGGTAGGCGTGCCGTTGACAATGCGACTCTGGCTCGATGTGGCCGGAGTCGTCTGCTCCCATCCGTCGGGCACCACCTGCGCTACGCGGTAGTCCCCGGCCGCCAGGTTGTCAAACGTGTACAGGCCGTTGGAGTTGCTGGTCGTCGAATTCTCGCTGCTGTCCAACTGGCCGTTCCCGTTGGCATCCAGGTAGACGGTCCAGTTGCCCAGGCCCGTTTCCGTGAAATCCTGCTGGCCATCCCCGTCGGCATCATTGAACACCGTCCCGGACAACGATCCTTCCGCCACATCCTCCACGCTGAGGTTAAACGACTGGCTGTAACTCAAGGGTGGGGAACCTGAATCGTAAACGGTAACCGTCAGGTCCACGAACGATTCGGTCTCGTAATCCAATACCGCGGTGGCGGTTAATTTCAGCAGGTTGTTTTCGACGACAAAACGCGTGTCAGAAACAGTAAACGTGTGGGTGTCCCCCTCGTTGGGATCGGTCACCTGTAACTGGCCCACCACCGCGCCGGGAGTGTTCTCCGCGACGGACTGGTTATCCAGGGTCAAGGCGGTGGGAGCCTGGTTGGCCGAATCAAACACGAGGTAGGCAACCTGTTCGGTGGTGTGCCTGCGCTCGTTGTCACGAGCCTGGTCTTCGTCAATCACCAGGTTCAGACCCGTCGCTGTCACCGGATCCGCTCCGTAAAGGACCGGCCGGCCCCCGTCCCCACCATCCATGGCGGCAGAACTTAGGATGGCTGTCGACGAAGAGGTCAATCCATCCAGTGCGTAGCTGTAGGGCGGTGAGTTGGAGATGCCCTGAACGCTATCGGAGCCCGTTCCTGCCAGGACACGGGTGGAACCGATAACGTGGTTTCCCGCTTCAAGCACCACGTAGCCGAGCGTCTCTTCGTCCCGGCTGGGTTCGGGATCGTCACCAGTATGTTTACCAACACTCAGGGAATCGCTGCTGGGTGCCTTCCGACGGGACCCGTCGTGGGCCCAGAACGATGAGAAGCGGGCGTCCTGGTAGCTCATCACCTGCCCGACGACCACCGGTGATTCGTAGGAGTTGCTGTATTCGCGCACCTCTCCCGACCAGGAACCCCGGTGATCGGTTACGGTGGATGTGAACGTCACGGCCTCCATGTTGACGCCATGTTCGGCCTCGGTGTACACCCCCTCTTCCACCACCAGGTAATGCAGATTGACACCAGCTACTGCTTCCGTCAGGCCATCGGTCCGGTCGACGCGGACTTCGAAACTGTTTTCCGAAAGGACTCGCATCCGCGGTACCAGCGGAAGACTCTCCTGGTCGTAATTCGGAGTCAGCACCACCACCATGGACTGGTAGCTTTCCGGAAACGTCACCGTCTGCCAGCTGTTGCTGACATCCGATAACTGACCCGTCGAAAACTGGGGAGTAAAGGGTGGCTGCGTGGCGGAATCGGCAAAGAGAGTATCACTGGCGGTGGTAAGTGGGTTGATTGTCGCGATGGCTGGCTCGGCGAGGATGGATGGCTCCGTATCCAGCTCCGAAGTGAGAGAAACCAACTCCGTGATGGAGAGGAGGCAACGACTTTCCAGGGACTCCAAGGAAAGTATTCTGGTTTGCCGATGCCTTGAAGGACGCCCGGTTCGTGTCGAACCGGGCTTTCTACCCGAAGTTCGCTGCGACATATCCCTATTCCTTTTTATTGGTTGAGAAAACCAGGGAACGTGATGTGAAGTAGAACCGAGTCGAACAAGGTAATTTGGAGATTGCTCAAAAAACAGGCCAAATGGGATCCGTGGTTGATTTTCGTTATCCTTTAGTTTATTCGGGTGGTCGTGATCAAATCAAAATGATCGCATCTAGTTTTAACATGTCGGAAGCAAAAGTTAGAAATCTATTTCGGAAAAATGGTGGATGTTGCCTGACAATGACGGCTGGAACTTCCGGGTTCCATTGAACTTTCTGGTCTCCCCTGGCGATCTGCGAAGATCGGCTGGAGAAAAAAACTCTTGTCACCAGGATCTTCGGAGGCATGCCAGGGGTTGCCCATCACACCAATTTCACAAGTTTTCTCAACGATGGCTAGGCTGCTTGTGCGGAAAAAGTGTCTTGAGACGGGTTTGATTGACTGAGCACCACCGACGGTACTCCTGACCGGCTGGATATGGAAAAATCGTGCTGGTTGTAAACGACAAAGGGCCGTACTTTGTGGCACGTACGATTCAGGATACATGCCGGACTTCCAGGGAACTTGGCCTGGTGACAACCCTGTGTCGAACGACACGCAGTTTGTCTGTCCAGTTGTTTTACGCTGCTCGGATCTTTTTCTTGCACGCGATTAAAAAAAAATCGGAAGAGGGGTTCGACGTGGTGCATTATTGCTACAACAGCAGCGTCAGGGATGAGCCGTGCTTTCCGGAAGGTCCGGAAAACCTGGACTGTACGGGGCCGGGATGTGCCGGTTTCAACGTCGAACTGGGTCGGGACTTCAGCCGGAAAAGATTTGCCCGGCAGAAGAAGACGCGGTCATGTTCCGTCACCGGTGTCCGTCGCTGATTCTGCCTCCGTTGTGACGGGCTCTTCGTCCGGGCGTACGGCTTGGGACTCCCCCTCTAATATTTCCTTCTCCTGGGCAAGGGACTCCTCGGCGGACTTCATCCATTGGAAGAAGCCGGGGTGGTTTTCCGTGTTGATGTTTTGTGCGGTGCGCAGGACCACGTCTTTTGATTTTTCCAGCCAGCGGGATTTTTCCGGCAAACTGGGTGTTACCCGAATCATGTTGATGGAATGACTCCACAATTTGCGCCACATTTCGTAATTGCCGGGGTCTTCCTGTAGTAGTTGTTCCACGATTGCGGCCGCCCTCAACAGTTCCTGCCTGGAGGTTTGATGTTCGTTGAGTGTGAACGCGATGTGGCTGAGCATTTCATGACAGTGGGACTGTTGCCAGGATGAGGCCTTGGTGGTCTTGAGCAGTCGTTGGAGTGTTTCTCGCGATGACTGTCGCCACTGCCTGCCAATTTGGTGGTTGCCAAGGTGGTCCTGAAGCGCGGCCAGTTCCGAATTCATCTGCAGTGTTTCCTGGTCGTTCGGCCAGGCCTCAAGATATTCGTTGCCGAGTTGCCAGGCTGTTTTGTAATGTGACTCGGCGCGCTGTAATTGCTCCGACTCGGTCGCCGCCTGGCCGAGCAGGATGTGGGCGTTCTTAATGTGAGTGCAGGGATAGGTGGACTCCCAGTCTTCCCCGGTGGCGAGGCAGTTCGTCAGGTGGAGGCAGCCGATATGGCTGTTCCCGCCGGCGACTTCGAATTGGCCCAGGTAAAATAATCTGGCCAACAGGTCATGTCGCAAATCAGAGTCCTCGGGATGCTCTGCCAGGAGTGCCTCTAAGATCGCGATGCATTTGCTGTAGAACTCGACCGCTTTTTGGTGGTCGGAGTCTTCGGCCACCTCCCCCATTTCACGGTAACCGTCCGCCAGAATTTGCTGCGATTCTTCATCCGCGGAATCCTTGTTAACGAGCCGCTGTCCGATGGCAATGGACTTTCTGAGGTGTTCTTCTGCCTGCGCGTTTTCTCCTGATTCTGTCAGGCACGCGCCCAAATTAACCAGTACTTCCGCCTTGAGCCGTTCGGTGGCGATGTTGTCGGGGGTGATGAGCAGAAGCTGCTCGGTGGCCCGGAGCGCCAGGCGCAGTTGGGAAATAGATTCGGAAAGATTTTCCAGGCCGTATAACGCCATCGCCAGGCGATTGCGTGCGACGGCCGAACTAAAATCAGCCATCTCCGAATTGTCCGCGGAACTGGCCACCTTGCGGAGACCGACCAGGGCTGTGTTGAGAATGGAAAGCTGTGTCTGGTGCACGTCCATTCCACCGTCTTCGAGGTCATCATGAACTTCGAAGACGAGTTGTCTCAGTGTCTCCAGGGCCAGATTTCGCTGCTCGGCGGCAGCCTGTGCGTCTTCTTGCGCTTTCAGTCGGGCCTGACGAGCCTCCTGCTGGGTCGAAGCGAGTTGCACTGCAAAAAAGGTCGAGCCGATGGCAATGCCCAGCAGTAGCATGACGACGGCTGCAGCAAAACTTGCAACGCGCGGATTGCGGCGCACGGTTCGCCACATTTTTTCAGTCGGACCTGCTGCCCGGGCTTCGATCGATTCGCCGTCGAGAAACCGCTGCAAATCTTCCGCCAGTTCCACGGCGCTGGCATAGCGTCGGCCGACTTCTTTTGCCATGGTTTTCGCCACGATCGTCTCCATGTCGATGGCAACGTCGTCATTGAGTTCTCGAACTGGTCTGGGGTCTTCGTGGAGCACTTGGGTGAGGGTCATGCGGACGACGCCGCGGAACGGCAATTCGCCGGTCAGCATCTCGTACATGGTCACGCCAAGACTGTAAAGGTCGCTGCGACCATCCACCTCATGAGGATTGATGACCTGCTCGGGGCTCATGTAAGCGGGCGTTCCGGCAATCATGCCTTCCATCGTCACGCGGGTCTGATTTTCGTCAAAGCGGGCCAGCCCGAAATCGGTGACCTTGGCCCTGCCTGTTGCCGCTTCCAGCAAAATGTTCGAAGGCTTGACATCCCGGTGGACCAGTCCGACCTGGTGAGCCGCATCCAGGGCCAGGGCCACCTCGCGGGCAATCCGAGCGGTCTGCAATGGCGACAGAAAACGCACGCGTTGAAGACGTTCGTGCAGAGATTCGCCTTCAATCAGTTCGTAGACAATGTGAGGGGTATCAGCGGTTTGCAAGGAGACGTCGTAGATTTGTACGATATGGTCGTGTTTCAGGCGGGCGGCCGCCCTCGCCTCCCGCTCGAGTCTCACTCGTCCCTGCTGTGACTCCGCCGGGCGTTCGCGCAGAATTTTCAGGGCCACCGCCCTTTCCAGACGCTCGTCTGTCGCACGAAACAACCTGCCGCCGGCACCACTGCCGATTCGTTCGATCAGTCGGTAACGCCCGATTCGACCACCGCGCGGTGGCGCGGAATTCGGCTCGCCCCAACTCTCGAGTTCCGTTGGCGGATTTTCCGGTGAGATACCTTCAATTTCAGCGGGTGGTTGTTCGCAAAGGTGACTCACCAGATTGTCCAGTGCAACACGTTCGCTGGTGGAAAAGGTGGCCACTGCCTGGCCGGCCGGCGGTGTTTCCTGTCCCAATGTCAGGCGGTCGAGTTCTTTCTGGCAAGTGTTGCAGTGTTCAAAATGCTCGTTCAGCAACTGCACCTGGGATTCACCGAGACTTCCTTCCAGCAGTTTTCTCAGGACGCTACCAGGAGGGCATTCACTTGTGTCGTTCATCGAAGTTCTTGTGTCAGGATGGTTGGCGTGCCGCTGTCCCGTGTTTAAAAATCCTCTAACCGGGTAATGGTTTCACGCAACATTTTCAACACACGACTTTTCGCTACATAGACTTCCGAGATTGGGATTTGCAGGTCGCGGGCGACCTGGGCGGCCGGACGTTCTTCGACGGTAGTCAGCTGATAGGCTTTCCAAGTGTGCGATTGGACCCGCAAAGCAACTTGCGTCTCTGCTTCCTGCAGGAGCTGCTGGCGGTGAGCCCCTTCGATGACCTCCTCCAGGGCCCTGACAGCCTCCGGGTCTTCGAGTGATTGCATTAACTGGACCAGTCGCTCGTCACCACCGGGTCGTCCGTCACGTTGCCAGGTGCGGCCCAAATCACGGACCGCATTGGTGGTGATTGTTTTCAACCACCCTCGGAAGGTTCCCCGGGCCGGATCGTAGACGAAAGATTGCATTGCGCCGACCAGTTTCACAAGGACCTCCTGGGTGATGTCGGAGGCATCTGATTCCTGGAGATGAAATCGTCGACACCACAAAAAAATCTTTGGGGCGTAACATTCTACGAATTCCTGCCACGCTTGCTGATCGCTCACGTCACGAACCCGTGTCAACAAGGTGTAGCTAGTTTGTGTATCTGAAACCGGGTTCGTCGACATCAGGGCCTGTCCAATGTGAGTTGCGGGTCAACACCAATTTCAAAGGGAAATTTCGGGAGGCAACTACAACGATAACTTACTAGATTTTCCCCGATTACGCCCGCTACTTTTGACCGGTGCAGAAAAACAACGGTCAAATGGCTGAAAAATAGAAGGGCTGAACGTTCTGTGGTGATTGTAGACGGATAGAGGGCTTTTTTAATGAAAACGGTTTCATCGCGTCTCCGCTGGAGCTGTCACGAAGAAACACTCGGCGTGTTCCTTAAACCGGTACGGCGTCCCGGAATAAATGGTCAGTAGGCGTTGCATGATGATATTTCAGTTGAGAGAACGCGTGAAGCACTTGCGTCCGTTTAGACGATCGATCAATGCCGCTGAAATGTATCGGCAATCGGCACAAATTCAACATCCTGATCCAGTGGGAAAACCGGCCGTTGGCAAATCGTGTGTCCCAGGCTGGCCAGATTGGCGCTGGTGGCACCCGGGGCGTCAACATTGATTAACTTCGTACACCAGTCGGCAAACATGTGCGGCTCGCAATGCGGGGATTTGACCACCACCGCAGCAAAATCACGAGGGTTTTGGCCGTTGGCATAAAACCAGGATCGATCGAAGAGACTCACCGGTCGTGTTCCCACGACGAGCGTCACAGGTTCTGCCTCCAAAACAGCCGTATCACCTGAATCCCAATGCCAGCCAAAGGACTCACTGCAGAATTTTCCATCGGAAAGTGAACGTATTTTGGTGGAAAGCTCGAGAGGCTGATACCGTTTTGTATCGAGTGATCCGCCTACTTTTGTCTCAATGGTGGCTCCCACACCGGCGGCGAATGCTTGACGTACGGCCGCCGGATCCACCAGGGGTGCCAACAGGCGGCCGCTGTAGTTTTGTTCGACCCATTGACGAACAATCGCATTGCTGTCCCCCGAGGCGCCGGAACTGGTCGCATCGGCGGCGTCCATCAGTACGACTGTGCCTGACTTCACTTCGTCGGCTAATCGGGTGGCTTCTGCAAGGCTGGTCAAAGGAACGCGCATGGTGGGATGTTGTTCCCAGAATCGATTTGCCATTTGGATCGCGTGTTGCTTGGCCGCTGCCGGGTCGCCATCCATGACAACGACGGCGTTACTACGCAGTTGGGGGACATCCGTAAATGGATTTCCCCACATGACGCCGGCAGCAAGCCCAGTGTCGTGAGATTCGATCTCTTGTGCCATACGGATGCAGTGACCCACTGCACCCGTTTCGGTGATCATTTCGTCACCGCGGGCCAAAACGGGTATTTTTACGCGAGCGGTCACGGGTCGGGTTTGGCCGGCAACGATTCGGGTAAGTAATCTGGCGGCTCGGGCTCCCGTTTCAAAGAAATCGATGTGCGGGTAAGTGTGGTAGATGACAACGGCATCACTGTGTGTCAGCATTCGATCGGTCAGGATACCATGTAAATCGAGTGATACGACAAAGGGTATATCCTCGCCCAGGATTTGCCGAGCTTGTTCCAGCAGATAGCCTTCCGGATCATTTTCATTCTCGGCTTGCATTGCCCCATGGAGTGAAAAATAGGCCCCATCGATGTTTTCCTGCTGTTGCAAGTTTCCCAGGAAATCATGACACAATTGGCCAAAGCTTTCAGCCGTCAGTATGCCGCCAGACGTGTTGGCGCTCATGCCGACGGTCGGGACCAGCTCAAGATTGCTGTTGGGTTCGAAAATGCTGAGCGCTCCGCCGATCTCTTCCCCGACCTTACGATGGTAGTCCAGCATTGCCTGACCACGCACGACGCGAAAGTCGCTGTAATGGCTGGCAATCGGGTTGAATGTGGAAACTTCCTGCTTGCACTCAGCAAGAATCAATCGGGGCATTGTGAAATCCGGAAAAACACGGCCTATGAACTGGCAAAGGAACGCCACCTTCTATCATGCGACATGGACATTCACAACAACGGCGTTGGGAAGCCAAATAGAAAAACCGGGTTTTGCCTAACGCCGGCGATGGAGCAGGCAGGCCTGGATGGTGTTGGGGGTTCCCGTTTCTTTAATCAACGCTATGGCAGTGTTGTTATCGACTACCTCAACGACTGTGTACCAGCCCCAGTCACTGCGCGGCTCGTCGGTAACCCAAAGTTTGTTGGCGTACCAACTGCGCCCGGCATCACTACTAAAGGCCAAACGTGGCGCACGGTGGTAACCGCATAGCAGGATGCTGCCGGGCAGTTCCACTACTGCGCCATGGGATCCGGTCAGGGTTTCAATGGGGCTTGTCCAGGTTTTGCCACCATCGGTGCTGTTGACACGGCAAAGACCGGTCCGTTCACCACGTGGCTCACCGGGGACGATGTTGTTGACTCGGTCCTCGGTTCGCATCAGGGCAACCAGCGAACCATCGGCAAGGGCGGCGAGGGTGGGCTCGCTAAAAATCATCTGGTTTTCAGGATTTCCCTGACCCAGAACCACAAACTCCCAGTTGTCACCATGGTCCGTGCTGCGCGCCACGCCGGCGCTAAGCCAGCCTGACTGAAGGTAGCCGGCCACCGGGATTAACAGCGTTCCATCGGTCAATTCCAATGGACGGCCACCGGTCCAGACCCAACTTCGCTGGAGTGGACCGGTATCCACGCGTTTCCCCCGGGTCCACGTTTTTCCCTGGTCTTCGCTGTAGGCCAGTCGCAGCGGTTTTTCAGAAACGGCCATCAGCCGACCATCTCGACAGACTCCCAGTGTACTGTGGTCCAGGTTTTCGTTACGCAACAGATTTCTGTTGTTGGGTTTTATTTCTCCCGGAAGAATGTCGGCGCATGGCTGGCTGGACGAATTCGTGCCGTGAGTAAACCGGGTGGCGCGGGAGTTGTTATAGGAGTTGCGGTCAACGCGCGGCTTCCTTTGACAGGTTTAATTCAGTCAAGTTATAATTACCGCCTGCCAAAACTCATCCATCTTTCGAATAGGCAATTAACGGACGATGTCATGCCTGTGACCCGTCGCACCCTGGTTTGGGCTTGTGCCTTGGTTCTGATGGCCAATGGTGCGTGGGGTGCTGCGGATCCTGTCATTCAGCCGGCGGCGGACGCTCCGCAGCCGATGTCCCCGGAACAGAGCGCTGAAAAAATGCAGCTGCCGGCAGGCTTCCGGATTGAACTGGTCGCCAGCGAGCCCCTTGTCGCCGAACCCACTTGCGTAGCTTTTGACGAGTACGGACGGTTCTTCGTGTGCGAGCTTCATGGGTACAACCTGGAAGGCCACCTGGATGTCGTAGAACTGAACAAGACGGGAAAGCTGGACACGAGGGTCCGGAGGATTCGTTGGGAGCGGGTTGAAAACCAACGGATTGCGGAAGAAACAAGGAAAAATCAATACGGCACGGTGAAGCTTCTGAGGGATCTGGACGGTGACGGCCGCATGGACCAGGCACACGTCTGGGCGGACCGGATCCCGACGTGTTACGGAATTGTTCCTGCACGTGACGGAGTGATTGTGGTGTGCGCGCCGGACATTCTTTTTCTGGCGGACCGTGACGGTGACGGGAAGGCGGAAATTCGGGAAACGCTGTTTACCGGGTTTCGTGTCGAGTTGTTGGAACGCAGTATCAATAATCCGCGCTGGGGACTGGACAATTGGATCTATGTTGGTGCTGGAGGTGGAGGTGGCACGATCCGGGGTCCCCGACTTGCCGCCCCGGTTGAAGTTGGCGACACCGATTTTCGTATGAAAGCCGATGGCACCGCTATTGAACCGGTGCATGGAAAAGTCCGCACGTTCGGCATGACGATGAACCACATCGGCGACCGGTTTCCGTCCACGTCCCGTCCCCTCAACTACGCCCTCCCGTTGCCATACCACTACATGAAACGCAACCCCCACGTGGTGACCCCCGAGGCGAGTCGGATCGCAGCCAGCTTCTCCCGGGCTTATGGTATCAGCCGCCCCCATCCCTGGCGGGTGAAACGAGGTCAGGATCCGGACTGGGTCAACTTCTATGGCAAGGGTGAAACCGCGAGCGGCTACTTTACGGGTGGCTCTGGAGGTGAGATCTACATGGCGGATCGGTTCCCGCCGGATTATCGAGGCAATTTTTTTTCGTGCGAATCTTCGCAGAACCTTATCAACCGTGCGATTCTCGAGCGGGACGGGGCTGGCTACCGGGCTCACCGTGCGGCCGGCGAAACCGAGTCCGAATTTCTGGCATCGACCGACCAGTGGTTTCGGCCGGTCAATTTACGAACCGGGCCGGATGGGGCACTGTACATTGTCGATATGTATCGTGAAATCATTGAGGACTACTCAGCGATTCCGCGGTTCCTGCAACAGCAGTACGGCGTGATCAAAGGAAGCGATTACGGCAGGATTTGGCGTCTGGTGGCAGGAACGGACACAAGGTCCGAAAACGTTCCACTGAATGAAATGACAACGGGCCAACTGGTTCAGGCCACGGGCCATGCGAATGCCTGGTGGCGACAGACGGCGCAGCGCGTGCTGATTGAACGTGGCGACCGAACGGCCGTTCCCGCCCTGCTGGCACAGGTGCGACGCGGCAGGACGACGCCCGCGCGCCTGCACGCCCTTTATACCCTGGATGGTTTGGGAGAACTGGCACCTGCGGAGGTGACGGCCGCCTTGAGTGATTCCAGTTACGCGGTCCGGATGCATGCCTTGCGGTTGGCCGACCGTTGGTTGGGAACCCGTGAAGATGTGTTGGCGAAGGTGCTGGCGATGTCCGGCGACACGGATCCGAAAGTCCGTTTACAACTGGCCATGTCGCTGGGGGAAACATCCGATCCACGCGCTTTCAAGGCCCTCTTGGAGCTGGCACACACCCGGGGTGATGAACGTTGGATGCGCGCTGCCATTCTCAGTTCGGTGCGCCAATCGGCTGGAAGGCTGCTGGTGGCCATATTGAACGAAGAGTCCCTGACTGCCGGTGACCGGTCGGTTCTGTCCTGGCTGGCAACGACAATGATGGCTCGCGAAGAAGCTGGCCACGTGTCCCTGGTCCTGGACTCTTTCTCCCACCATGACGACGACGTACAGGTCGCCTGTTTGCAAGGTTTACTGATTGGTCTGTCTCCCGGTGAAGCGTCCGGTCCCCTCTTGACGGCCAACTGGGACAGCCTCACGAGGCTTTTGAAGAGCCAATCGGGCGAGGTGCGGACCCTTGCCCTGCAACTCGCTGCGCGCCTCGGTCTGCAGACGGTAGAAATGGAACGTGCTTTTCAAAAAGCGGCACAGCAGGCCCTTGAGGAAGACGCTCCGAACGACCGGCGCCGGAAAGCAATCCAGCTTTTGGCCGATGCACCCTACGCAATTCTTTCGGTAACCGCGTTAGAACTGTTGGACGTGCGGCAACCGGTTGCGTTACAGAAAGCGGCCATTGAGGCACTCGGCACATCAGCTGGCCCGCGTGTCGGGGTGGTGCTCATGGAAGGCTGGACCGGGTTCACACCCCAGGTACGGCAGGCCGTACTCAAAGTGGTTTTCAGTCGCGAAGACCGGTTGCCAGCCCTGTTGGATGCGATGGAAGCGAAACGAATTCGCCAGGATGACGTCAATGACTTGCAGTGGCAGCAATTGCTGCAATCCCGCCACGCGCGGATTGCGACCAGGGCCAGGAGTTTATTTGACCAGACGGGGGCTGATGCGCAAATGCAAGACAGAATCGACCGTTACCAGCAGGCGCTGGTTGGTGATCGCAACGTCGACAACGGCAGACAGGTATTCGCAAAAAACTGCCTGGCCTGCCACAAAATTAAGGAAGAGGGACAACAGGTGGGACCTCCCTTGGGGAGTGTTGTGAACAAGCCGGATGAAGCAATTTTGCTGGACATACTTTATCCCAGCGGCCACATTGAGTCCGAATATACCAGTTACGTTGTGGTGACCCAGCGCGGCCGAATCTTTACGGGCATCCTCACTTCGGACTCAGCCACCAGTATTGTGCTGTTGCGCGACAAGGGCTTGACGGACACCGTGTTGAGGACCGATATCGAATCGATGACGGCGTCCGGCATGTCACTGATGCCGTCGGATGTACACAAAGTAGTCAGTCCGCAGGACGTCGCCGACCTGATTGCCTACCTGCGTGAGGTTTTTGGACCTGTGAACTCCGTTGAAGAGTGACGCCGGGCCAAGTGGTGACGGCCGCCTCCCTTTTGTGCAGTGTTTGTCAGGGCGTGTCCAGAAGAAGTCCTCTACCTAAGCTAGGATCTCCGTGACCACCCTGCCCGCCTGACCGGAAAGGAGCGAATCCTCCTGCCCGTTACGTTGGTAGGACAACTGCCCGGGGTCGAGACCCAGAAGGTGCAGGAGGGTGGCATGGTAATCATAGTGATTGACGGGATTCTCGACCGCGAGGTGACCGAATTCGTCAGTGTTTCCGTAGGTGCAGCCCCCGCGGAAACCTCCTCCGGCCAACCACATGCTGAAGCCGTAGGTGTTGTGGTCGCGACCGATCTGATCGCGGCCGGCATCGTTTTGAATCACCGGCAAACGGCCCATTTCACCGCCCCAGTGCACGATCGTGCTATCGAGCATCCCGCGTTGTTTCAGGTCGATCATCAGGCCGGCGATCGGTTGGTCGGTTTTGAGACAGGCTGCCGGTAGAGCGCCGACGATTTTTTTGTGGTGGTCCCAATACTGATTCTGGGTGAATAGTTGGATGAATCGTACACCCCGTTCAATCAGGCGGCGGGCGATTAAACAGCGCGTGCCGTACTCCTGCGTTTCCTTCCGATCGATGCCATACAGGCGATGCGTGGCTAAGGTTTCGTGCCGGATGTCGAGCGCCTCCAGGGCTGCCGTCTGCATGCGTGCAGCAAGCTCGTAATTGGCGATCCGGGCCTGCAGTTCTCCGCGGTCGGAGTGCTCGGTAACGTGTTCGCGGTTGAGCCGCTGCAGGAAATCGAGATAGTTGCGTTGCGTACGGCCGCGCAGTTGGCTGGGGGCTTCGAGGTTCAGGATTCGTGGCTCCCGGGGGCGAATGACATTCCCCTGGTACAGCGAGGGTAGCCAGCCGTTAGACCAATTCAGCACGCCCTCAACGGGCAATCCCTTCGGGTCCGTCATGGCCACGAAGGCGGGTAGTTGCTCGGTTTCTGCCCCCAGTCCGTAAGTGATCCAGCTGCCCAACGAGGGGCGGCCCTGTTGAATTCGTCCCGAATTCATGGCGTGAATGGATTGACCGTGATTGTTGACACCCGTCTGCATCGAGCGGATCACGACCATGTCGTCGACCACTCCGGAGAGGTGCGGCAGTAACTCGGAAATCTCGGTACCGCACTGTCCTCGCGGTTTGAATTTCCACGGGCTGCCTAAAACTTTGGTACTCGCCCCGCCGGAATCGTCGTATTTGACTTTGCCGGGAAACTTTTTACCGTCCAGGCGGGTGAGTTCCGGCTTGGGATCGAGCAAGTCGACCTGGCTGGGTCCACCCTGCATGAAAAACGAGATCATCGCCGTTGCGCGGGGGGCGTGATGCGATTTTTTGGCGGCGAGTGACAGCCGTTCGAGCTCCAGCAACGGCTTTACCGGTTCCGCATGTGTCTCCCGTTGCTGAAGTAAACTCGCCAGCGCCAAGGGGGCCAGACTGAAAGCACCCTGTTGCAAAAAATGGCGACGGCTCAGGCAGCCCGTGGTTTTAATGTTTGGTGAAAAGTCCATGGTCGTCGCGGGTGTTATTCGATGTAAAGAAAACGATTTGAGCTGAACAATGCCTGGCAATACGTGGCCAATGCCAGTTGGTACCGCGCGGAATCGTCCAGGTCGGGTTGGTCTTCCTGTAAGGTCGCCAACTGGGTACGGACGAATGAGTCCGCAGCGCGCATTTGATCGTCACTGGGAACCCGGTTGAAGGCCAGTTCCCAGCCATGGCGCAGTTGTCTCGTTTGCTCCCGGGGTGAATCGCACATCAGGCGGCGGGCGAACTCGCCGGCCATGGCAACGATGAAGTCACTGTTCATCAGCATGAGTGCTTGCGGAGCCACGTTCGATTCCGGTCGCTGCGTGCAGTTCGGAGCCATTCCGGCAAGATCAAAAGTCTCTAGCACCCCGAGTGGCCGGGTTCTTCGTGCCTGCACGTACACGCTGCGACGATACTGCTGGCCATGCATCTCTACCGGGTCGACCGGTTTGCGTTCGCCGTCCAGGTTCTCCTTGCCGATAACGATCCTGCCGACTTCGTCCTCCATGACCGGCACTGGCGGGCCGTGCATCTGGGTGTTGAGTTTGCCGGCAGTGAACAGGATGGTGTCCCGCAAAACTTCTGATTCCAATCTTCGTAATGGCCAACGCCCGTAGAACCGGTTGCCCGGGTCGGCTTGGACCAGTGCCGGTGGAGCGGTCGTCGATTGCTGATAGGCATGCGAGGAAAGGATTAGCCGGTGGAGGCGTTTGATGCTCCAGTCCGATGCCATGAATTCTGCAGCCAGCCAGTCAAGTAGTTGCGGGTGGGTGGGTGGAACGCCGAGTTTGCCGAAATCACCAGGTGTCGGCACCAGTCCCTGCCCGAAATGGTGCAGCCAGATGCGATTGGCCATCACGCGCGCTACAAGAGGGTGGGTTTTGTCAGTCAGGTGCCGTGCATAGCGAAGTCGTCGGGCAGACGTGGAAAGACGGTCCGCAGCAGGAGGAAGTTCTGCATCGAGAACCGAAAGTCCTCCGGGCTGTACCTCGTCGCGTGGTTGCTGGTGGGCGCCGCGGTAAAACACAAAGGTGGCAGGGACCTTGCCCGGAACTTCGGTGAGCGCGCGGAGGAACGGTTCCACCGGGATCGTGTCACGGATCGCCTGGGCCCCGTCGGAAAATTCTTTCAGGTGTTCGCGGATACGGAATTTCCGAATCTCCGCTGCTGCGATGGTGTACTGTTCCAGTTCTTTGGCGGCAGTCGCATCGTACCGGGGCAGTGTCTCGATGGTCACCCCCACGCCCGGGTGCCGGGCAGCCAATTGCTGCTGCCCTGGCGTACGTGTTGCTTCGTCGGTCGTCACCGCGACCAGGACTTCATCGCGCAGGGCGGCCGGGATTTTTGCCAGTTCCGCTTGTTGCACCCGGGCCAGATAGGTCGCCGCCTCTTCTTCGCGACGCTGGTCGAGGTCCCTGGCCCGCGCATCACGCCGTCGGTCGTAGAGGTAAAGGGAGTCGCCGGCCAACTGGGCAATGTTGATGTGATCTTCCAGGAGTTGCTGCTGTTCCGGACTGCGTTGGTCAGCGGGTGTCCGGTAGGCGGTTCGCAGCTCACTACGAACTGCCCGATCGATCATTAATAATTCGTGTTCGAGTGTGCGTTCGATGTAAAAATCGACCTTTTCCCGGTGTTGAGCATCAAGGATCCGGGCTTCGGATTCGATGTTGTCACGGATGGCATGGTCTGCGTCTGTGTAGAGGGAAATTTTCCGGTCGCGGGGCGTTCGCCAGTCTTTCCAGTCCAGGGCGGGTTCGAAAAGGGCCCGTAAGCGGTAGTAGTCACTTTGGGGAATCGGGTCGTAACGGTGATCGTGGCATTGGGCGCATTGCACGGTCATTCCCAGCAAGGTGGTCCCCATAATTTGCAACGTGTCGGCGACGACTTGATTGCGAGCCAGGTCCTGGTCGACCTCGCCGGAAGCGGTCCCATCGGGTGCCATGCGGAGAAACCCTGTTGCGCTCAGTGTTTCGATGACGCGCGGGGTGAGCGTGGCCTGCGGCCAGCCGACCAGTTCGTCCCCGGCGAGCTGTTCCAGGAGGAACCGGTCATATGGCTTGTCGCTGTTCAAGGCGCGGATCACGTAGTCCCGGTAGCCGTAGGCGTGCGCCCGTACGGGATCCTCTTCGATATAGCCTTCCGAGTCGGCGTAGCCTGCGAGGTCCAGCCAGTGCCTTGCCCACCGCTCTCCGTAGTGAGGGGATGCCAGCGCGCGATCCAGCAGGCGTGGCCAGGCATCCGCTCGTTGATTGTGGGAAAAATCTGTGACTTCGTGAGGCGTGGGAGGGAGTCCGAGTAGATCCAGGTACACTCGCCGAATGAGCGCGGACCGGTCGGCCCGGGGGGCGAAACGGAAGGCATCCGCTGATTCGTGATGCTGTCCGGCTGACGCCCGCAATCGTGCGAGTAACAGCGCGTCGATCGGGGTGGAAACTGGTTTCGCGGGTCGGGTGGCTGGCAGCGGGGCGCGAACGATCGGACGAAACGCCCACCAGTTTTTTTCTTCCACCGTGAAATAGGGCCCTGTTCCCAGTGAGGCGGGCTCCTCGCGCGCTGTCGGGGCTCCTGCAGCAATCCACTCGCCAATCAGCCGGACCTCCTGCTCCGTGAGACGCTTGTCTTCGCCCGGTGGCATTTCGCCGTTACGAATTCGTTGGAACAAACGGCTGGTTTCCGGAGTTCCAGGAAGGATGGCCGGACCCGAGTCACCCCCGCTGGCAGCCAGATGGCGTAAACGGAGGTCCAGCCCTCCTTCCCTGTGGCCATCTTCACCATGGCAGAGAAAACAGTGTGTTTTCAAAATCGGCCGCACGTCCTCCTCGAACGTTACTTGTCGTGGTTCCGCTGCACCGCAGATGGATATTTCCATGCCGAGGCAGGAGCAGGCGACGAGCAAAGCGTGTAGTCGGGTCATGGCAGGGAGAACCTATCGTTCAACGTGGAATCATCATTGTCTAACGGGAAGGCTGCCCATGCAATACAGAATCCAGTCTCCTCGCCGGCCGGGCAGGACTGTCTGTGGCCGTGTTGAAGAAAAAAGGTAGCCGGAAGCGTGAAGGACGTTGGTGGGGATGTCAACTGCCAGCCGGACCCGCTCTTGCGGCGAACCAACGAAACCCTGCAGGGAACGCCGCCGCCACTCGTTGGTTCAGTGCAACAGGAACTCGGGATTTGGTCTGTAGAGTCCGCTTCGGGTGGACAGGAAATTGACTCGCAGTACAATCTCGAAGTACAATCGTTTGGAGATGCCACGCCCGGAATCCACGGCAAGTGGTTGTCCGGTGACGGGGTGGTAAAGTTTTCAGCGTGCAGTAAGTTTCGGGCAATCATCAACCATATCAATGGGTCGGTCATGCGCAAAAACATTGCTTGTTATGCTCTACTTGTGTCGGTGGTCACTTCCGTTGCCGGTGCCAATGAGATCACGGGCCATTATCTCGAGTCTCGCACCTGCCAGGTGTATACGGGGCCTTGTTTCGCCAACGGTGAAACCGGTCTGGCGGGCAAGAACGCCCTGATGGCGTGGAGTATTGTGTCGGGAGCGTATCAGGGAGTCGATCTGGCTGGCTTGAAAGTGGTGATGGCACTGGACACGATGGACACACTGGGTTTTCTCGGGATCGACGGCGCGGGCGAAATAAAATCGATTGTCTATGTGGATGAAAAGGCAACGGACGATCAGCACGCGGCTTTGCTCAAGTTTGTTCGTAAGCATACGGGTCGGGCAGGCCGGTCCGTGGTGCGTGTGACGAAGGCTCCCATCGAAATGTCAGTGAACGAGGACCGGTTGGATGCCCGTTTGGATGTCGGGAAAGCGGTTAAAGTGGTCGCTCGGAAGGCGCGACCGGACGATTGCATCTGCTCCAACGAATCGGCCTACTATCCACCCCTGGCAAAAGTCAGTTTTTTCGCCCCGGGAGTAACGACCGTCAATGAATTCAAGGGTCGCGGGTTGGGCAGCCGCTGGTCGACGCCGGGGGCGCGCAGCGCGTACATGGCAATCTTCAACTATTGAAGTGCCGTGAGACCCGACAGGGAACGTCTCCTCCAGCCGCCTGTTTCGGTCTCGGGACTCGCTCTCAGTTCCGGGAGACGACATCGCCGGTACACGGGCCTGGTTTGAGTCGGTTTCACGAAGCGGCTATACTGATGGGCTGGAAGGCCGGGGCCTGTTGCTTCTACCGGGCCTTGCCGTTGTTTACATCGCGCCCTCTCACCTGATCGCGAGCCTGTAGGATGAAACATCGTATCGCCTGTCTCCTGGGATTGAATCTTTGTCTGTTGCTGGGCGTCGATTCATTGTGCTGCGCCGCTACCTACCGCGTCGAACCGCTCGAGGAGGCGGCATCTTCTGCCGGATTGGCGCCGGAGATTTCGGACCTGCTGTCACCAGTCGGGTCACGGATTATCCGTGGTAAAAAAACTACCTATTGCGATTTCTGGTTGCTCAAGTCGTGGTCGGCCAAGAAAGGTTTTCAAGCGACGGCAGAGGTTTTGTACCCATTTCAGACGGGTCAGTTGGTGGGAGTCGTGCGATTTTCCAGAAAGGGCGCGGACTTCCGTGACCAGGACATTGCCAAGGGAGTGTATACGCTACGATACGCTCTGCAACCCTTGGACGGGTCTCATATCGGCACGTCGCCCACCAGGGACTTCTTGCTCCTGGTGCGGGCCGAAGATGATCAACTGGCAGGGTCACTGGCGGAAGACGACTTGACCACCCAAAGCGCGCAGGCTGCCGAATCGAGTCACCCGTGTATGTTGTCGCTGCAACGTGTGGTGTCACCGGCAACCACGACTCCGGGCTTGCGGCACAACGAAGAGCAGGATTGGTGGATTCTCAGCCTCGAGGGTGAACTGAAGGCGGCAGACGTGCGTTCCCGCCAGTCAATTGACATGGTCATCGTGGGCCAGGCCAGCGAATAAGATGGGCCGCAACAGGTTTCTTTTTGAAGTTTCCTCCGAAGTGATCTGGAAACCGAGGGCAAGCCTTGTGACAGGTTCCGGGTTTTTATGTTGGGTTGCGGTGGGTTTGGTGGTTGTCATTCCGGCGGTCGTCAATGACCCGCTGCTGTCTGCCGAGCCGCCGGAGAACGGATCGCCCGGGGCGGAGCCGGCACCTTATCGGTTGCGCTTGTTACGGGGAGAGGTGGTCTGGCTGGCCGATGTTCTGGCACGCCAATATGGCATTCGGGTCGTGCCGGAAGCAGATGAGCGGGTCCTGGTGTTAAAGACGCCCGGCGGCGTGCTGTACCCAGTGATTGAAGACATCCGCGGGCGGGCTTTCCGGGCAGACGAGCGGTTGCGTGAGAAGCAATTGGAACTGCGGGTCCGGCAGTACGCCGGTTCCCCTCTGGTGCAAGTGGTCCGGTTGTTTGAAATCGACAAAAGTGGCAGCTACGAGCTGGATTACTGGTGTGAAATCTGTGCGATCGCCATGTTCGAATTAAAGGTTTGCGACTGTTGCCAGGGTCCCGTGAACTTGCGCCGTCGACCGGTGAGCCGGCAAGAGTAGCTGCTCCATTGGCTTGATGCGGTCCTTCTTGGAGAACCGGTCGGGTCCGGCGGTGACGGGACTGATAAATTTGGATATTCGAACAGTTGTTTCTCCTTCACAAAGCCGTATAATCGGCGTGGCTCGGGCCGGCCCGTTGTGACCGCACACGCTTTGCGCGTCGGGGGTCGTTGCCTGGTAGTTGTGAATGATGATGCCCAAACGGTCGGTGGAGGTAGACGCATGACGGGTTCAAATAGTGAATCAGGTGGAAATTCCAGCTTCAGCCGCCGCGATTTCCTTCGCAGTTCCGGCGCCGTGGCGGCCGCTACGACGTTGTCAGCTCAGGCAGAGGCGGCCCAGGACGAGGGTCCGGAAATTCTCCGCGGAGAACAATCCATCACGTTGAACGTGAATGGAACAGACCAGCACGTTACCGTGGAGCCCAGGGCGACGTTGCTGGAGGTGTTGCGATACCAGCTTGATTTGACGGGCGCCAAGCCCGTGAGCCTGGATGGCAGCAGCGGGGCGAGCACGGTGTTAATTGACGGGAAACCGGTGACGGCCTCGACGACGCTGGCATTGACGGCGCGTGGCAAAAGAATTCAGACCGTCGAGGACCTGGCCGGGGACGAAGTGCCCGCAGCTTTTGTCGCACATGACGCCCAGCAATGCGGCTTCTGCACGCCGGGATTCGTGATGGCGGTACGTGCCTTTCTGAATCGACATCCCAACGCGTCGGAAGCACAGATTCGAGCGGGCCTCAACGGAAATATCTGCCGGTGTGGCACTTATCACCAGGTGATTCAAGCTGCGATTTCAGTGGCAAAGGGAGGCTGATCATGGTGGAATACAACTGGCCGAGTCGGGAGCAGGCGACAGTCATCGGAAAAGAAATCAAGCGCCTTGATGGTCTGGCCAAGGCGACCGGGGCAGCGAAATATTCGTTCGATGTCAATCTGAAAGATCAATTGATCGCGGTCGCGCTGGGTTGCCCCCATGCGCACTGCAGGATCAAATCGATCGACGTCAGCGGAGCAAAAAATACCAAAGGGGTTGTCCATACCCACATCTTTGAGCATGCCCGGGAAGGTAGCGAAATCCAGTGGCAGGGCGAGTTGTTGGCGGTGGTTGCGGCTGAGACGGAAGGTGCCGCCCGTGAAGGTGTCTCGAAGATCAAGCTGGAACTGGAGGAGTTGGACGTTTTCGTCGACGCGGAGGATCTCGCGGTGGCCACGCAGGCAGGCCGAACGGGCAAAGGCGGTGGAAAAGTAGTAACCGAACGCGAACCGGGCGACGAAGACGACGAGGACGAATTCATCGAGGAGGAACTGGAACGGATTTTCAAGGAATCCGCACACGTGGTGGAAGGCTATTATGGTGTCGATGCCATCACCCATTGCTGTCTTGAACCGCACGGATCGACCGTCGAATGGAACGATGGCAAACTGACTGCCCATCTCTCGACCCAAAACGTATCGGGCACCGACGAAGGGTTCGCCCGCGACCTGGAGATCACGTCCGACGACGTCGAGGTGCACTGTGACTACATTGGTGGCGGGTTTGGCAGCAAGTTCGCCCCCGACTACTGGGGGATTGCCGCCGCTCGGATTTCTCGAGAGACGCAGCGTCCTGTCAAGTTTCTGCTGGATCGCGACCAGGAATTGCAGTTGGGTGGCAACCGGCCATCGGGGTATATCAAGGTCCGTCTGGGTGCCGACGAAAACGGGGTTGTCCAGGTCTGGGACTCCCATCACTGGGGTACTTCCGGTTATCGGGGTGGCGGGGTCAGCCATGGTGTGATTCCCTACGTGTTGGTGCCCGGCAACTACCGTCGGCGGGCGACAACCATCAAGTGCAACACGGCCCAGGCGCGTGCCTGGCGGGCACCGAATCATCCTCAGGCCTGTGCTCTATCGCAAACCGCCATCGATGACCTGGCTTGCGTGATGGGGAAAAACAGTTACGACGTGTTCCAGGCCAACCTGACCACTGCCGGTAACGGCAAGGAAGCTGTCTACGCCGAGCAGATGAAGGTGGCCGCCCGATTGATGGATTGGAATGCCAAGTGGCACCTGCACGGTCGGGGCCGTTCCGCAGGTTCGATTGTTGACGGATTGGGGATGGCATTGCATACCTGGGGTGGTTCGGCAAACCATTCCAGTTGCCGGTTGCGGATTTCGCCCGATGGTGGTGTCGAGTCGTTTTGTGGAACTCAGGACGTCGGCACGGGAACCCGCACGATCTGCGCCCAGGTGCTGGCCGAAACGTTTGGCTTGTCGATCACCGACGTGAAAGTCAACATCGGCAACTCCAAGTATCCCAACAGTGGCGCGTCAGGTGGCAGTACGACCGTGGGCGCCGTCTGTGAATCGCATCGTCGTGCGGCACAGGATGTTCTGGAAAAGATCTTTGCGATCGTCGCTAAAGAACTGGGTGCGGACGCGGGCAGACTCCGGGCCGTTGGCGGCAGGATTGAAGTTCAAGGTGGCGGGAAGTCGGTCAGCTGGAAAAAAGCCTGCAGCCTGATCGGACTTAAGGCGTTGGAGATCACGTCCACCTACGAACGGGGGACACCCAGCCCACTTTCCAGCAGTCAAGTCGGTGGTGTACAGATGGCACACGTCGAAGTGGACAAGGAAACGGGTGTAGTCAGGATCAAAAAGTTTGTTGCGGTGCAGGATCAGGGACTCGTGATCAATCCCAAGACCTGCCGCAGCCAGATCAGCGGTGCCGTCATCATGGGTATCGCGGCCGCTTTGTATGAACACCGGGTGACGGATCCGGTGACGGGCGCATTTGTCAATGCCGAGCTGTCTGACTATCAGCTGGCGCGGCTGGGAGACATCGGGGAGATTGTTGTCGAGTTGTACGAACCGGAAAGCGAGCGACAGAGGGGTGTGATCGGCAACGGTGAACCCCCGGTCATCAGTCCCGTCGCAGCAATTTCCAATGCCGTGGCCAATGCGATCGGTGTTCGTGTACCCGTGATTCCCATGACTCCAAAACGTGTTCTGGAAGCATTAGCAAAGACATAACGGAGGGCTCAACGATGAAAGCCTTTGAATACGCTGCGCCCCGGTCGGAGGCCGAAGTTCTCGAATTGTTGTCGAGCGAGGCCGGTAGTACGGAGATCCTGGCTGGCGGAACCGACCTGGTGGGCCTGATGAAAAAAATGATTGTCACGCCCGACCGCGTGGTGAACATTATGGAAGTGCCCAGCCTGAAGTCGATCGACACGCTTGCAGACGGGAGTGTCTCGATCGGTGCAGCGGTGACCCTGGATGAACTTCTTCTGCATCCCTACCTGGATGTTTATCCGGCGGTTCAGCAGGCCATCCGTGGTATCAACAGCATGCAGCTTCAAGCCCAGGGTACGTTGGGTGGTGAGGTCTGCCAACGCCCCCGTTGTTGGTACTACCGCAGCGGTGGCGGATTGCTCGAGGCGGATGTCGAGCAGGGCGCGAACGAATTTCACGCGATCCTGGGCAACTCGCAGGCTGCCAGGTATGTTCACAGTTCGCGACTGGCACCGGCTTTGATGGCAGTGG
>Ga0310123_10001127_pt1 | contig 22796 bp, 18 predicted proteins | sample CB6_AW_1057_MG_FD_203505 | JGI IMG/M metagenome (GOLD analysis project Ga0310123, IMG submission 203505) | Marine microbial communities from Western Arctic Ocean, Canada - CB6_AW_1057 | ecosystem: Environmental > Aquatic > Marine > Oceanic | place: Canada: Western Arctic Ocean | collected... | reverse complement strand
GTGCCGTGTCGCCATTCCTGGCGACATTGCCTCAACAGAGTTACGTTGAACCACATCTCGCGACAATGAACCGATCGCACGCATCTCGCCAGCGAGTGTATTCTGATAGTTACAGTGAACGCGCCGCCGCAAGGAACCTTCATGGCCAGCACACCCGTCACAGCTTTGGACCGCGCAATCACAACCGCTGCCGACCCGCTTGCGTTAGAACTGCCTGAGTGCGAAACGGGAATCGGAAAAGTCATTCAGTCTCCGGATTCGAAAGATTTGATCGAAGGCGTGCGGGTCAAGCCCTTTTCCGTGTGGCCGGACGATCGAGGCTACTTCCTCGAAGTCACTCGGATCAAGAAAGGCTTGCCGGAGGACTTTCCGGTCGAATCCACGCAAATGTCCGCTGCATTGAGCTACCCGGGCACGATTAAGGCGTTCCACTATCACCTGCACCAAACCGATTTTTGGGTGCCGGCTCAGGGCATGTTCCAGGTCGCTCTGGTTGACCTGAGAGCGGAATCGAAAACGTTCGGCGTCCGCAACACTCTCTACACGGGTGCGCTGCGCCCCTGGCAGATCCTGATCCCCCCCGGCGTGGGTCACGGCTATAAGGTGATTGGATCGAGTCCCGGAATGCTGATCTACGTGACCGACCGCTTCTACAACCCCGCCGACGAAGGGCGCATCCCCTACGACGATCCCGGCATCGCCTACGACTGGGAGACGCAGCACAAATGAAGCTCTTTGTGACGGGCGGAGCTGGCTTCATCGGGTCCGCTTTCGTCAGGCTAACGCTTGGGAGTGACGCGGCGGCCAAAGTCCTCAACTTCGATGCCCTCACCTACGCCGGCAATATCGAGAATCTTGCCGCGGTTGCCGACAACCCGCGCTACCAATTCGTGAAGGGAAATATTTGCGACCCCGGCTCGGTCGATAGTACGATCGCTGGTTTCGAGCCCGACGTGATCCTGCACTTTGCCGCCGAGTCGCACGTCGACCGCAGTATTCTTTCGCCCAGACCGGTCGTCGATACGAACTTCGTCGGAACCTTCAACCTTCTCGAAGCCGCGCGCAAGAACAAGACGCCGCGTTTTCTGCAAGTTTCAACCGACGAAGTTTACGGCAGCATCGATGCCCCGGCAGAGGCCGACGAAGGGTTTCCACTGCGGCCCAGCAGCGCCTATTCCGCATCGAAAGCGGGGGCCGACCTGCTAGCGCTCTCCTATGTGACGACCTACAAAGTCAACGTCGTCGTTACCCGTGCCTCGAACAACTACGGTCCCTATCAGTTCCCCGAAAAGCTAATTCCACTGATGATTTCGAACGCTCTGGAGGACCGGCCGCTGCCGATCTACGGGGACGGTCTGCAGGTGCGCGACTGGCTTTACGTGGACGATCACTGCCGCGCCATCCAGGCGGTTCTCGAGAAGGGCCGGGCAGGAGAGGTGTACAACATCGGCGGCAACCGGGCCCTGCCGAATATCGAGGTGGTGCTCAAGATCCTGGCGGCGACCGGCAAGCCCGAGAGCCTGTTGAAAACCGTGGAAGACCGGCCCGGCCACGACCGGCGCTATGCCATCAGCAGCGAAAAAATCCTGAGGGAAACCGGCTGGGCCCCGAAAGTCGAGTTCGAGCAAGGCCTGGCTGATTCGGTGGCCTGGTACATGCGGAATTCCGGCTGGGTGTCGCATGTTCGTTCGGGCGAATACCAAACCTACTATGAAAAGAACTACGGCCAACGAGACGTGGAGCTGAAACGCCTCGTCAACTAGCTGTCCGGCGCGCGAAGTGCTCGCCCGAAATCATGCGTTTTGCACCACTTGCCCCGAATCCGCTATACTGCGTTTTCATGTGCTCAGCCCCGCACCATAGGCATATTCATCACGCGCGACATCATGCGCGCGTCAGCCGGTAGCGGGGAACGCAGTCAGTAACAGCAGTAAAGATCGTCAAGTTCCTAGCCCGCCGGCCGTTAGCCGGACGGGCTTTTTGTTTAGGTGCGCAGATGAATCTAGATTTCACAAAACTGGGCGGGTTGATCCCGGCGGTAGTTCAGGACGTGAGCGACGGTGAAGTCCTCATGGTCGGATTCATGAACGAGGAATCGTTCAACAAGACGGTCGAAACCGGCAAAGTGACCTTCTTCAGCCGCTCTCGTAACGAGCTATGGACCAAGGGTGGTACCTCGGGGCATTATTTGCTAGCGAAAGAGATTCGGGTCGATTGCGACAACGACACCCTTTTGATCAAAGCCGAGGCTCTCGGACCAGGCGTTTGCCATAATGGATTCCGCAGTTGCTTCTACCGCCGCTTCGAAGACGGATCATGGAAACAGAGCGCCGAGCGCGCTTACGACCCCGGCAAAGTTTACGAATCGAAGGGCTAGCGCGGCGTGCCTGGCCGCGGACCAGGCAAGGGCAGGCCGGCGAGCCCGCTCACTCACCGCACCGGCCGCCGCGAACGCTGCCCGAACGATGCAACAGGCGATGTAACCAGATGTTGAGAATCATCCCCAGTAGCGACAAGGAATCAATCGAGCGCTTGTTTTCGCGCCGTGCCGCGCGTCTCGGGCACGCCGAAGCCGTTGTCGCGCCGATCCTCGAAGCAGTTCGAGATCGTGGTGACGAGGCGTTGCTGGACTACGCCAAGCGCTTGGACGGTTTGAAGGCCGACTCCGTTCGTGTCGCACCTGCCGCAATCAAGAGGGCCAGGCGGTTGCTTTCGAAAGACTTCCGGGCCGCGGCAAAATTCGCTTCGGCCCAGATTCGCCGCTATGCCCGAAGTCAAATGCCGCAGTCTTGGAAAAAACATTTGGCGGACGGTGTTCAACTAGGGCAACTGGTTCGGCCGTTGCGCTCGGCCGCAGCCTACATTCCCGGCGGACGGTATCCACTGCCCTCCACTTTGATGATGACGGTTCTGCCGGCGCAGGTCGCCGGCGTCGAGGTGATCTCGGTAGCCTCGCCAAATCCTGCCTGCGAGACTCTCGGGACCGCCGGACTTATTGGCGTCTCGAACTTCTTCCACATGGGCGGCGCGCAGGCCATCGCCGCCTTCGCTTTTGGCACGGAAACGGTGCCACGCGCTGACCGCATCGTCGGTCCCGGGAACATCTACGTAGCCGCCGCCAAGAAATTATTGGCGGGCGAAGTGGGAATCGACTTCGTCGCGGGGCCGAGCGAGATCCTGCTCATCGCATCCCCCGGCAGCGACCCCCGTCTGCTGGCCGCCGACATGCTGGCTCAGGCTGAACATGACTCCGACGCGGCCGCAATCCTGCTGACCCCATCGAAGCTCGTCTCACGCAGAGTCGTGGCCGAGGTCGAGAGCCAGCTCTCAACGCTTCCCACGCAGGCGATCGCCTCCAAGTCCATTGACCAGAACGGGGCCGTGGTCCTGACACGCACTCTTGACGAGGCCATGGAAATCTCAAACCGCTTCGCGCCCGAGCACCTGTCGATTCCCGATGAGTCGCTTCTTCCCAAAGTCACGAGCGCCGGCAGCGTCTTCGTCGGCCCCTGGAGCCCGGAAGCCGCCGGCGACTACGCTTCTGGACCCAACCATGTTCTGCCGACCGGCGGAGCGGCACACTTGCGTGGCGGGCTCTCGGTGCTCGATTACTTGAAGATTATTTCCGTGCAGAAGCTGGAGCCCGAGGGCCTGCGGCGCCTGGCGCCTGCGATTGTTACTCTGGCCCGCGCCGAAGGTCTCGAAGCCCACGCGCGTTCGATCGAGGTGCGAATCGATGGTTAAGCAGCCTTCGATCAAGGCGCCCCGGCCACGCGCGGCTGTGCGCGAGATGTCGCCCTACGTCCCTCCCACCGGCGGTCGCGCGGGCAAGCTGCGTCTGGACTTCAATGAGAACACCGTCGGCTGCTCGCCGCGGGTTCTCCGGGCTCTCAAGAAACATGCGACTCGTGAACTGCTCTCGGTCTATCCCGAGTATGAAGCCGCACGTCAGGCAGTTGCCCCGTTCTTCGGAGTCAAGCCGGAACAGATGACGTTCTCCGACGGCACCGATGAGGCGATCCAGGTGCTCGCGAACACTTACGTCGACGACGGGGACGAGGCGGTCATTCCCTGGCCCACGTTCCCGATCTTTCGCGTGGCGGTTGAGCTTGCCGGAGGAACGCCGCGCTTCATTCCCTACGTGGAGCCGGATCTGGCGTTTCCTCTGCGGGAGCTGCTTAAGTCCATCACCCGGAAAACGCGCCTCGTGCTGATTGCGAATCCGAACAACCCGACCGGGTCCGCCATTGGACTTGCCGAGATCGAAAAGATCCTTCGGAAAGCCCGCCGCGCGGCAGTGCTGATCGACGAAGCCTATTTCGAGTTCTACGGCGTGACGGCGCTGAAACTGTTGACGCGCTACCCCAACTTGTTCGTGAGCCGGACCTTTTCGAAAGTGTACGGAATGGCCGGTCTTCGCATCGGGTGTTTGTTCTCGCAGGCCGAAAACATCCGTGCTTTCAGGAAAGTACAGTCGCCCTATAGCGTCAATTCACTGGCGGTCATTTGCGCCATCGAAGCGATTCAAGATCAAGACTATATCCAAACTTATGTTGATGAGGTGCTTGAATCGCGCGACATACTGCGCTCGGGACTCGACCGCCTGGGACTGCCCTATTTCGCAACCGAGGCCAACTTCGTATTGGTGAAATTCGGAGCGCGCGCGACCGGCGTCTACCAAGGATTGCGGGAAAAAGGCGTGCTCGTGCGCGATCGCAGCCACGAAGTCCAAGGCACGATCCGGATTACAGCGGGCAAGAAGCCGCAGGTTCGCAAGCTACTGCAATTGTTGCCTAAGGTCATGAAATCATGCGGGTACTGATTTTTGACATGGACGGCGTGCTCGTCGACCCAACCGACTCTTATCGCCAAACGCTGATCGATACCGTCGCTCACTTTAGTGGAAAGCAACTGACTCAAGAACGGATTGTCGAGATGAAAAATCGCGGCGGCTATAACGACGACTGCATGATTGCGCGGGACGTTCTGCGGGCGTTTGGAGTCGACATCGACTACGACGGAGTCCATGAGTACTTTGAGCAGCTTTTCTGGGGAACCGGAAACGACGGCATGATTCTGCGGGAGCGCTGGCTGGTGGATGCCGGCGTTTTGTCGAGACTGGCGAGCAACTATCGTCTAGCGGTTTATACCGGGCGTCCTCGGCAGGCAGCGCGCTTCACCCTGGATCGGTTCGCGAACGGAACCGCGTTCGATCCGGTAGTGAGCAGCGACGAGGTTGAAAACCACAAGCCCGCTCCGGATGGGCTGCTGCGGGCGCTCGAACAACTGCCCGGATGCGAGCCGACCTACGTGGGCGACAACATTGACGACGGCCGCTGCGCGCGGGCCGCGGGTATTCCCTTCGTGGGCATAGCGGCGGCGGATGCACCGAGGCGAGAAGAGATTGTGCGCCTGTTCCAGCAGGACGGCGCTCGGGCGGTCATCAAGAACATCAACGAACTGGAATCGGTGTTGTGACCATGCGCAAAGCCATCATCGACCGCGATACCAAGGAAACTCACATCCGGGCCAAACTTGTTATCGATGGCAAGGGGCGCTACAACGTGTCCACCGGCGTCCGCTTCTTCGACCATATGCTGGAGTTGTTCACCAAGCACGGAGGCTTTGACCTGGACCTCACAGCAACGGGCGACCTCGATGTCGATCAGCACCATACGGTCGAGGACGTCGGGATCGTCCTCGGGCAGTGTTTCGCCAAGGCTTTGGGTGATCGAGTTGGAATCAATCGCGCTGGCTATTTTGTGCTGCCGATGGACGAGACGCTGGCGGTCGTTGCGGTGGACCTGGGCGGACGCCCCACTCTCGTCTATCACGCTCCGACCCGCTTCCGTCTGGTCGGCGATTTGCAAGCGGAGTTGCTGCACGATTTCTTCGACGGGTTCGCCACCCACTGCGGCGCAAATCTGCATGCGCGTGTGATGTACGGCCGCTCGAACCATCACAAGATCGAAGCCATCTTCAAATGTTTTGCCCGCGCCATGCGCTACGCCTGCTCGAAAGACGCCAGGCTGAAGGATCAGCTTCCCAGCACAAAAGGGCTGCTGGAAGGAACGAAAAAGCAGAGCTGGAAAGGGAAGCGAGGCATAGAAAACGGGTCTCGCGGCCTTTAGTTAAGGACATGATAGCCATCTTCGATTACGGTGCCGGTAACCTCCGCTCGGTGGAGAATACGCTCGACTCGATCGGGGCGAAGTACGAAATCGTCTCCAATGCGGACGGCCTCCTCCAGGCTGACAAGATCATCCTTCCAGGTGTAGGCCACTTTGGGAAATTAATCCGCTCGATCGATTCACTTGGCGTCCGAGAAACGTTTCGAGAACGCATAGCAACTGGAATTCCCTTCCTCGGTATTTGCCTCGGCATGCAAGCTTTGTTCGACAGTAGCGAAGAGGCTCCCGAGTTGCAAGGTTTTGGTGTCTATCCGGGCGAGGTGCGGCGCTTTGCCGCCGATGCGCGCGTCCCTCATATGGGATGGAACGAACTGGAGCTGCAAGGCCGGCCCCGCTTGTTGCAGGAAGTGGGCGCGCACCCCTATGTCTATTTCGCGCACAGCTATTACGTGCCGGCAGAGGTAGCCGGTGAGCGGGCCGCGGCGATTTGCGAGTACGGCATCCGCTATGCAGCGGCGATTGAGTCCGAAAACGTCTTTGGGGTGCAGTTCCACCCCGAGAAATCAGGGGACCTCGGCCAACAGGTCGTGCGGAATTTCTTGGCATGTTAGCGAAGCGAATCATTCCTTGCCTCGACGTCACCGGTGGACGTGTCGTCAAGGGCGTCAACTTTGTGGGATTGCGCGATGCTGGTGATCCGGTCGAGCTGGCCAACGCCTACAACCGGGATGGAGCGGACGAGCTGGTCTTCCTCGACATCACCGCCTCGAGCGACCACCGCGACACGATGGTCCATGTTGTCGAGGAGACGGCTCGTCAAGTTTTCATTCCGCTGACGGTGGGCGGTGGTATCCGGTCCATCGCCGACGCCCGCAAGATCCTGACTGTCGGCGCGGACAAGGTTTCGATCAACACAGCGGCGGTCGAGCGGCCCGAGCTGATTAGCGAGCTTTCTCAGGAGTTCGGCGCGCAAGCGACGGTGCTGGCCGTCGATGCCCGCCGCCGGTCACCAGGCAATTGGAACGTCTACACCTATGGGGGACGCAAGGACACCGGCATCGACGCGGTCGAGTGGGCTCGCAAGGCGGAGGCGTTGGGCGCGGGCGAGATCCTCCTGACTTCGATGGACCGCGACGGAACGCAGGTCGGTTTCGATTGCTATCTTACCCGAGCCTTTTCCAGGAATACGCACATCCCGATCATCGCCAGCGGCGGCGGCGGCAAGCCCGAGGATTTCGTCCGCGTGTTGACCGACGGCGAAGCCGACGCCGCCCTCGCCGCCTCGATCTTTCACTACGGAACCTACATCGTGGACGGGCTGAAAGACATCCTCGCCGGTCACGGCATACCCATTCGAACGCGCGGTTAAGCGGGTGTTCAGATCGCGGGCCGCCTAACTCGCCGCACCAGGGGTTAGTGTGACGCGACTCCCAGCCGATCGATTGATCGATATGTTGTCGGACCCACCGGGACACTCTCGTATAATGAAACTGAACGATTTTCAACATTTCACGCGTAAGCCGATTCGGCGGCGAACTTCCGCCCGTTCTTATTCCTCTTCGAGTCCAGTGGGCAGACTTGAGCGTCCCGGCTGCCTACCTCGTTCGGCTTTTTTCGCCGAAGCGGTGCATCGCAAATTCAGGAGTGACAAACCATGAAGTTTTTTATCGATTCAGCCAACCTAGATGACCTGCGCAAAGCGGCTGCTTACGGAATCGTGGACGGGGTGACAACGAATCCCTCGCTCATCGCAAAAGAAGGCCACGATCATCATGACCAGATCCGGGCGATCTGTGAAATCATCGACGGCGATATCAGCGCCGAAGTGGTGTCGACCGACGCCGAAAGCATGATCCGCGAAGGGCGGGAACTGGCCGCGTTGCATTCCAACGTTGTCGTCAAATGTCCCTTGATTCGAGAAGGAATCAAGGCGACAAAAGCTCTTTCGTCCGAAGGGATTCGCGTCAACGTCACGCTGTGTTTCACGGCCACTCAGGCACTGCTGGCGGCGAAGGCGGGAGCCTACATCGTCAGCCCGTTTCTCGGACGGCTGGACGACATTTCGGCCAACAGCATGGATTTGATTCATGACATCGTGACGATCTACGAGAACTACGGGTATCCAACCCAGGTGCTGACCGCATCGATTCGCAGCCCGCTGCATGTGAAGGAGGCGGCTTTGGCCGGGGCCCACATCGCGACGCTGCCCACCAAGGTCCTTGAACAGCTCTTCAACCACCCGCTGACCGACAGTGGGCTTGAAACGTTCTTGGCGGACTACCGCAAAACTCTCGAAGAAGTGTCCGTCGGATAAAGCCTCCACTGTCGAATCCTAGCCGAACGTACCAGAAATTTTGGAAGCAACAACGGAGCGTGGACGGCAGTCCACGTTGAGCCCATTGAAGACGGGCGCTAGCGAGCCATCCCGTCGACGCTGTAAACCCTCTTCGGTTCGGGCGAGTCCCGCGAATTGCGAAAAACATAACCAAGCGCAAGGTCGTGCCAGAGCGGTGTTCGAACCGGCGTCTCGCTACGGTTGCCGCGGGTTTTTCGGTGCGCTTGGCGTCAACGGATTCGTATTGTGCGTGTGGCGTTGGGGCGCCGGTGTCGATGTGCTGGGCAGCTTTCCGTTCTCCCAAGGTGTTTTTTCACACTGGTAAGTCTGGTTCGGTGTCGGCTGGCACTTCAGATGTTCACGAATTTGCTATCGAATTACGCACGGGAGCCGACCGGTTCGTCCCGCGGAGTCAGGACTCATCGGGCGGCGTACTATCCTCAACAGAACGGTTATCGGCGGACCGCAATGTGATAATCGTGGCTCCCCAGCCGCCGGCCTCGGCGGGCGCATCTCGGAAATCGATCACAAACGGCGTGCGCGCCAGGACCTTGCGAACCGTTTCGCGCTGCACCCCAATCCCTCGCCCGTGGATGATCCGCAAAGCGAGAAATCCCAGCCGGTAAGCCTCTTCGAGATATCCCTCGACGGCTGCCTTCACGTCCCTGGGAGGAATCGAGTGAAGGTCAAAAACATCCGTGACCGGGATGCGAACCGGATCGGCGTCCGGGTCAAATTCCAACATAGCGCGAGTAGAGGCCGCGGGCCACGCCGATGTCATCCGTTCCTTTCACAATGGCGCGTCCATCAGCAAAGATCGTCAACTCGTGTGGAGGACAAATAAAGCGCAAGGCGTAGTCGTTTGCCCGCACGGTCCCCAGCGGTTCGAGTGTTGTTTGCAACTCGGCGAGATCAAGAGGCCGCTCTCGTTCATTGATTTGGACTGCGTTTCTTCCGCAAAGAGTGGCGGCGCGGCGCCGGCTGTCCGTGAGATATTGGAACTGGCGGCGGCCGCAAACGGTGCAATCAGGGTCGGCCCGCTCGGAAGAAACCGTTCGGACTGTACTTTTCCATACATCCATGGTCAGGATTCTTGCTTGCACGGCGTCCGTCTTACCGGCCATGATCTTGAGCGCGTCGGCGACTTGTAGCGCCGCGATGGCCGCTGTGATGGAGCTAAGGATCCCGGCGGTATCGCAGGTCGGCTGAACACCTCCCGGTGGCTTGGGGAAGATGCAAGCCAAGCAGGCGCCGCGCTTGGGAAGAATCGGCATCGTAATGCCGTAGCTGCCGACGGCAGCGCCATAGGTCCAGGGGATACTGTGTTTTATAGCCAAGTCATTGATCAGATAACGCGTCTCGAAGTTGTCGCAGCCGTCGAGAATCACATCCGCCGGCAGCAACAACCGCTCGGCGTTGGCCGCGCTGAGATCGACAATGCAAGGCTCAACCCGGACGCTGGAATTGATGGCCGCCAGCCGGCGGGCGGCGGCAGCGGCCTTTGGCAATGCTTGCTCTGCGTCAGATTCGTCAAACAACCATTGCCGCTGCAGATTGCTCGGCTCGACGTAGTCCCGGTCGATGATGACCATGCTGCCAACGCCCGCACGGGCCAGGGCCGCCGCGTGAAAGCTGCCGAGTGCGCCGCAACCAACGATGACGGCACGTGACTCCAGGAGACGTTGCTGGCCTTGTTCGCCGACTTCGTCAAACAGAATCTGGCGCGAATACTTTTCCCTGTCGCTGTCGGTCATGCGGTCATCGCTGCCCCGCCGAAGCCAAGGCGCTCAGCTACTAACGATCCTATCAGCGCATGCGCTCCAGCAGTGAGTTTCCTCCCGTCTGCACCGTATGGCGCATATGGCGTATCCCAGGAAGGTATAACCGTCGTCATATAATTTGGAGTACCTGTGCGTTCTATTTTGCTGATACTGTTTGCGGCGACGTTGGCCCCCGTACAGACGCCCGCGGCCGATGTCGAGGGCTCGACTGTGGTGGAGGTGGACTTCGCCCCGCCCCGTCAGCCTTTAACGCAGAGGCATCTGGACGAAGTCGTCACGGTTAAGGCCGGGACTCCGTACAACGGCCGCCAGGTTCGAGAAACTCTCCACAATCTCTTCGCCACCGGACGCTACTCCAAGCAGATTACAGTCGACGTCACGAAGCAGGATGGAGGCGTTAAGGTCACCTTTCTCGCCGAGCCGAGCTGGTTTATTGGCTTGGTCGGAATTGTTGGCGTTCCAGCTCCTCCCACCGAGAGTCAGCTTCTGAATGTCACTGAGTTGGAGCTGGGTGAGATCTACACCGAAGACAAGGTGCAATTCGCGAAGCAAGAGATACGCCGGCTACTCGAAGACAACGGCTTCTTCGCACCTCAAGTAACACACTCGGCAACCGACAACCCCGAGCACCAACAGCGTGATGTCGAGATAACGGTTGTGCCGGGATTACGAGCAGGCATTGGGAACATCATCCTCACGGGCGAGTCCCCCGGCGAGATTCCTCTTCGGACCGTGGAGGAAGTCCGGCGGATTACGAAATGGCGTCAAGGCAAACCGTTTCACCAAAGACGGATTCAGCGAGGGCTGCTTCGTCTTGAGGAGCATTTTCACAAGGAAGACCGCTGGCGGGCGGAACCACGCGTGACCGGAACGGATCTGGACGCCGACGCCAATCTGGTCTCAATCGTGCTCCAACTCAACCGCGGGCCGAAGATCAAGGTCCGAGTCGACGGCGAACCGTTCTCTCCCAAGCAACTGCGCAAATATCTCCCGATCTACGAAGAGGGTGTGGTTGACGATGACCTGCTGGAGGAGGGGCGCCGCAACCTTCGAGACCATTTGCAAACCCGCGGGTATTTTGATGCCAAGGTGGACTACTTTCGTGAGACGGAACGAGCCGATGAAGTCATGATCGTCTATAACGTCGAGCGTGGCCGGCGACACCGGCTGGTGAGGCTCGACGTCCAAGGTAACCGATTCTTCGATATCGAGACGATTCGCGAGCGCTTGCTGATCCAGGAAAAGAGCTTCCAGTTTAGAAGAGGCCGCTACAACGAAAGTATGCTTGAGCGGGACACAGCGGTCATCGAGGATCTATACCGATCGAACGGCTTCCGCGGGGTCAAGGTGGAAGGCAGGGTCAGCGACGACTTCGGGGGCCGCGAGGGAAACCTAGCCGTATTCTTGACGATCGAGGAGGGTGAGCCGACGATCGTCTCGAACGTCCGTATCCACGGAGCCGAACAGATTCCAGCCGATGAATTCTATCCGGAACTTGCGTCCGCGCCGCACCAGGTCTTCAGCGAGCTCAGTATTGCCACGGACCGGGATATGATTCTGGGAACTTACTTCGACAACGGATTCCAGGATGCCCGGTTTAGCTGGAAACAGATCGCGGCCGGTGATCCCAACCGCGTCATCGTCGAGTACACCATACAGGAGGGGAAGAACCTGCTGATCCGCCGCCCTATCATCACGGGGTTGAAACACACCCAAGAATCTCTCGTAAGCAGCCAAGTCCGCGTGACCCCGGGCGGCCCGCTGTCGCAGAGTGCGATGTTTGAGACCCAGCGGCGCCTCTATGACCTGGGGATCTTCTCCAAGGTGGATGTGGACTTGCAGAACCCTGAAGGCAGCGAGCCTTCGAAGAACGTTCTGCTGCAGTTGCAAGAGGCGCGCCGCTGGACAGTCGGTGTGGGCGGAGGCGCCGAGTTTGCCCGCATCGGCGGGAATACAGATGACGATGCATCGCCAGTCGGCGACGCCTCGTTCAGCCCCCGCATCACTCTGGAGCTGACCCGGCTGAATCTGCGCGGCCTTGGTCATACCGCAAGCATGCGAACCCGTTTCTCGAACTTGCAGCAGAGAGGCCTGTTCACTTACGAAGCCCCGCGGTTCACCGGGTCGGACAAGTGGCGCATGATCGTCAGCGGCCTGCTGGACACTTCCCGCAATGTGCGAACGTTCACGGGCAGGCGCATCGAAGGAGCATTCCAGCTTCAGCACAAGATCAGCAAGCCTTCGACCGCACTGTACCGCTACACTTATCGCCGCACTTCGATCGACCAAGAAACCCTTCAGATCTCACCGGGGCTTATCCCCTTAGCATCACAGCCGGTCCGAGTGGCGCTGCTCTCAGGCACCTACATCCAAGACCGCCGGGACGACCCCATCGATGCCTCGAAAGGCATGTACAACACGGTCGATTTGAGTTTCGCTTCCAATATCTGGGGTTCCCAGGCCGATTTCTTCCGGTTCCTCGGGCAAAACAGTACCTATTATCGGCTGGGGAAGGGGTTGGTTCTGGCACGGATGATCCAGCTAGGTCTCATGTTGCCGCGAGGCACTCTTGTAGAACCGTTCTCCAATTCGATCGGTTCAATTGATTTCGCTTCGAATCCGGACGCTCGGATTCCTTTGTCGGAAAGGTTCTTTGGTGGCGGGGCCAACTCCCATCGTGGTTTTCCGGTCAACCAGGCCGGCCCGCGCGACCCGACGACGGGATTCCCGATCGGCGGCGGCGCTCTTTTATTGAACAGCACCGAGCTGCGCTTCCCTTTGATCGGCGAGAATATCGGCGGCGTGCTGTTTCATGACGCCGGCAATGTCTACTCGCGGTTTGGGAGAATCAGTTTGAACGGCGCGCAAGAAGCCATCGTCAGGGACGACACGACAATCGGCTACGAGTTCGATTACATGGTGCACGCGGTTGGCTTCGGTCTGCGTTACCGGACACCGCTCGGCCCGGTTCGTCTGGATCTCGCCTACAGTGTCAACCCGCCGCGATTTATTCATGGCACCAGAGAGGAGATTCTTGCCGGTGCGGGCACGATCTCGCGTATTTCCGGTTTTCAATTTCACTTGTCGCTGGGGCAGAGATTCTAGGCCTCAAGGGTAGGGACAACAAATGAAACTGCTAAATCACCTCCTGTTTCCTTTGATCTGCTGCCTGCTGCCGGGCGGCGTCCTGCGCGCCGAAATTCTTGACAAAGTCGTGGCCGTAGTTGGCAAGAACGTCATCACCGCAAGCGAAGTCTCGCAACAGTTGCGGTTGGAGTCCTTCATCAACCAGCGGCCCGCGGACAATTCCACACAAGCACGTTCGCTGGCGTTGCGGAGACTACTCGATCAGAGCTTGGTTTCACAGGAGATGCTGGTTACCAGTTTTCTGGGGGCCAGTGACGAGCAGATCGAACAAGAGCTGGCTGCCTCGCGGGGGCAAGAATTCCCAAACGGGAAGAGTTTCGACGACGCTCTGAAGGCATACAACCTCTCGGAAGAAGACCTCAGGGATTTTCTGCGGCGGCAGCTCAATATGCTGCGGTTCATCGACTTTCGGTTTCGGATCGGGATGGAAGTGTCTGAAGATGAAATCAAAAGCTATTACGAGAATAGTTATACGCCTCAAGTGCGGCTGGTGGAAGCAGGAGTCACCGAACCGTTGGAGGAAGTGCGCGGGCAAATACGAGAAATCGTCGCCCAACAACAGGTTGATACCTTGCTCGACGACTGGCTCAAGCGAGTCCGCGCCACTTCGCGGATCGACATCGCCGAGAGCGGGGAATCCGTTGAGGGCAGGCAGGTGGAGTGATGATTGGAATGAAATTCGCCGGGTGAACGTTGTCCCGCCGTCCCATGGACGGCGTGTCCGCTGAGTAAAAGATGCAAAGCTCCTTGCTCCATATCCCGCGAAATCGCTGGACGATCGCGCTCGCGACCGCCGCGGGGGTGCTGTCGGTTGCGATCACGGGACTGCATTTGCTGGCGCAAAGTGAATGGGTCGAGCAGAAAATCCGCGAACGGCTCGTCGCCGGCCTCCAAGAGGCCACCGGAGGCCGCGTTGAGATCGGCGACTTGGACTTTTCCTTGTTCGGCCGTAGCCTGGAGATCCGGCAACTGACGATTCACGGGACCGAAACCCCGCCCAATCCTCCGCTGCTGGAAATTCCCGAGGTAGAGCTGAGATTCGGCATCGACTCCGTGATGAGAAGGCAATTTTCGCTGCGGGCGCTGCAGTTGTCGGATCCCGCTATGCACATCGAGGTAGCCGCGGATGGATCCAGCAACGTCCCCCGGCCGGCAATCACCGAGAACAGCACGTCAGGCCTCGAACTTTTTGATGTCGCCGTCGGGCTGTTCGAGTTGGATCGGGGCAGCGTTTATTGGAATGGGACGCGCTACGACATGACATTTTCAGCGGAAGATTTTAGCGTCAGAACCCGGTTCGACCGGGAACGCGAACGCTATGTCGCCCGCATTCGGCTCCGTGACTCCTCAGCGGAGATAGGAGAACTAAGGCCGCTGCTTTCAAGAGGCGAGGCCGATGTATGGCTTTATCGGGACCGTATCGAAATACCGAATATTTCGGTTGCCGTGGGACAATCCAAGCTCTCCGGCAATGTTGTTCTTGATGGCTGGCGGCAGCCAAACGCGGCGGCCAATTATGAGGCCGAGATTGCATTGCCCGAACTCGCCAAATGGCTCGATCATCCCGTCGTCGACAGCGGCGTTGCGATTGTCAAGGGCGAAGCAAGCTGGGAGGCAGGCGAACACGAGCTGGCCTACAGCGGGACGATCTCCGCCTTTGATATGAGTGTGAACACACCCGCGGGCGTCGTCGGCGGCGTTGCGGCTGAAATCGAGTTCTCCGGCGATCTAAATCGTCTGTCGGCAGCGCCCGTGACGATCTCTGTATGGGGCAGCTCGCTCAGCGGCTCCGCGAGCGTGGAGAATCTCCAAGGCCCGTCGGCGCCTCGCCTGCAATTGGAAGGGGAACTTCAGGATGTCCCGTTGGATGAGATCTACGCGGCGGCGCATCCCTCGAAGGTTCCATTTGAAACTCTCCCCTGGAGCAGCACGTTGGGCGCGCGCTTAAGAATCGAGAGCGCACCGGATGACCTGCGAGCTGACTTGGCGCTGACGCTTTCGGCTCCCAATAATTCGGCCCCCGAGTTCGAGCCGGCGGCTGGTACGCCGCTGGAGGGCTTTCTCCAACTGCACTACAGCAGTCTGGAGCAAGCCGCCCGGGTAGCGCGATTTGAGCTAACGACCCCTTACACCGAAATCGAAGCGAGCGGAACGATTGCGGCCAGCACCGGTGCGGCGTTGCACGTGACGGTAAATCTGAGTTCAACGAACGACATCGCCGCCTGGCTCGAGGCCACGGGCCGCTCGCTCGACGATCTGCCGTTTCAACTCAACGGCGAAGCGGCGGCCGCTGGCGACTTGCGCGGAAACTTTCTCGCCCATGGAATCCAGCAGGCCGTGTTCGTGGGGGATTTGAGCGCCGACGATGTTCACGTTCAGGGATACGGCTTCCATCGCGTGGCGGGTCAAATCGAAGTCGCCCGCGACAGCTTGAAAGTGACGCGAGGAAGTATCGAGTACGAATCCGCACGCGCCGCCGTCAACCTGAACTTGCCGCTGGATCGGGGAACGATCGCCTCCGGCTTACCCTGGTCGGCGGACATTGAAATCGCCGGCCTGGACGCAGGCCCTCTGTTGGCGAAGGCCGGCTTTGAAGTTCCGGTGAAGGGGCGGCTTGAGGGCCGATTGGCGGTTCGGGGAAGCCGCTCCAACCCGGCGGGCGAAGGGCGGCTCGAGATGCGGGATGTTGAGCTGTGGGGCGATCCGTTCGAAAGCCTCGCGGGCCGTTTCCAGTTCAGCGAAGAAAAGGTAACGATCCAATCGCTCAATATCGTGCGCGGTGGCGCCCGAGTCGATGCGAAGGCGGAGTTCGAGCGGGCTCGTAAGCAGGTGAGTTTCGAGGCGGAAAGCTCCGATTGGCCGCTCGCCTATCTTCCCGTGCTGGCCGAGGCGGAAGACCGGCCCAGCGGCGTGTTGCGTTTCAAGCTGACGGGATCGGGACGGCTGGGGAAAGGCGAGAAGCTTTTCGAAAATCTCGAAGCGGCGGGGTCCTGGGCGGTCCCGGATCTCTCGATCGGCGGGAAACGGCTGGGAGAGTTCCAAGGCGCCGTGGAAACGGTTGGCGAGGAAGTCTTGCTCGACTGGCAAGGAAACGTTCTGGGCGGGACTATCGGGGGCCGTACCAGGTTGCAGCCGCGCGGGTCGTTCAACGGAGAGGTGGAATTCAAGAAAATTGACGCCGTTGCGCTCGTTCGAATGGCGGATGTTCCGCTGGAGCAATTGACGGGAGAACTCGACGGCAGGTGTTCGTTTTCAGGTGATGCTTTGAACCTTGGCGGCATGCAAGCGGCCGGAGAGATGACGCGCCTCGAATTCGCACTCGTCGAAATTGCCGGTTCCGAAAGCGGTTATTCCATTTCCAATCTTCCTTTCCCCATGCGATGGAGCATCGAAAATCAGACCCTCAAGCTGGACCGCATGAGGCTGCTGGGCCCTGGGCCGGCCGGTGCGCCGGAAGAAGAAGGTACGGATATCGAAATCAACGGCACTGTCGGTCTGGGCGGGTCCGGAAACTTCGATCTGGATTTGACCGGAGTGTTCAATCTCGCCGTGGCCCAAAGTTTTAACTCGAAACTTAAGACGGCGGGCGCCTCCACCGTGCAGGTCAAGATCTCGGGTGATTTGAGTGATCCCGTGGTTGAGGGCAGCATGGAAGTGAAGAACGGCACGCTGCGTTACGCCGAGTTTCCGAACGGCCTGAGCGAGATGAACGGCCGCCTGACCTTCACCGGCAAGCATATTCGGATCGATGAACTCAGCGCGGCGACCGGTGGCGGCAGATTACGGCTGACCGGAAACGTGGATTTCGAAGGAACATCCAACTACAGGCTAACCGCGGAGGCGGAAAGAGTCCGCATCCGCTATCAACCCGTGAGCACCATCGTGGACGGGGAGTTTACTCTCTCGGGAACCGACGTTCAAAGTTTGCTGAGCGGCGAAGTTGTCATCGAGCGGGCCGCCCTGAGTCCCGACATCAATCTAGGTGCGATTCTGGCGTCACTCGGGGAGCCGTTGGCTACACCGGCCAGTGACCCCGCGCTCTCGAACATGCAACTCAATGTCCGGGTCACCTCGATCCCGGTTCTCCGAGTCGAAACCAACCTCGTTCGCGACATGCAGACGCGGATCGACCTGCGCGTGACGGGAACCGCTCTCCAGCCGTCCTTGTTTGGCCGGGTTAGCGTGACACAGGGCCAAGTGGTCTTCCACGGCTCGCGGTATTTCATCAACCGGGGAGATATCGATTTCGTCAATCCTTTCCGCGTTGAACCGGTAGTCAATTTCGAGCTGGAGACGCGCGTGCGCGATGTGGATTTGGCGCTAGTTCTTTCCGGCCCGGCGCGCAAGATGAATCTGAGCTACCGCTCGGATCCACCCCTTCAATTCAACCAACTGGTGAGCCTGATTACGGTCGGGAGCGCCCCGAGTCAGGACCCGGTTTTCGCCTCGCAGCAAACCATCGAACAGCAGGGACTGTTGCAAGCCGGAGCGAGCACGGTCCTCTCCAACGCGCTGTCGCAACCGGTTTCGGGCCGTCTGCGGCGTTTTTTTGGAGTGAGCCGTTTGCGTGTTGATCCTCAGCTTGGAGGGGCGGAGGCCAATCCCAGCGCGCGCATCTCCACGGAACAGCAGCTCACCAGCGATCTGACGTTGATTTACAGCTATGATCTTTCCTCCGCCCAGCAACAGGCAGTCCGCGTCGAGTGGACTCCGAAGCGGCGCTTCTACCTGATATTCACCCGCGACGAAAACGGGCTTGTCGGCGGCGACTTTCTCTACAAGAAAAGGCTGCGCTAAGTGAAGACCTGGGATGAGTTGCGCCACCAGATGGTCGACGTGCAACTCCGCAAGCGCGGCATCCGGAGTGAGCGCGTTCTTCAAGCGATGGAGAGCGTCCCTCGTCACGAGTTTGTGCCGCCGGCAAGCCGCCATCGCGCGTACGCCGACGAACCGGAGCCAATCGGGGCGCGGCAAACGATCTCGCAGCCATATATTGTAGCGGCCATGGCCGAGGCATTGAGTCTCGAGGAAAGCGAGACGGTTCTGGAAGTTGGGGCCGGGTGCGGTTACAGCGCGGCGGTGATGGCGCTGCTGGCGCTGCACGTTTACGCTATTGAAATCGAACCCGCCCTCGTGAACTCAGCCCGCGGCAACCTTGCGCGGACCGGTTTCGCTGAACGGGTCACTATAATCGTCGGGGATGGGGCGCTGGGGTATCCGCGGGAAGCGCCTTTTCAGGCGATCTCCGTTGCCGCCGCCGCACCGGCTGTGCCTCCCGCGCTGCTGGAGCAGCTTGACTCCGAAGGAGGCCGGCTCGTCATTCCGGTGGGTTCGGTTTACGAGCAAGAGTTGCTGCTCATTCGAAAGTTTGGGAAGAAGATCGACACTCGATTCGTCACCGGCTGCCGCTTTGTGCCGCTACGAGGAAAGCAAGGTTGGCAAAACTAGCGAGCTGCCGACGCAAGACGCGATGTGCCTCTATTCGGGGACTGTCAACAGTTTACGCGCAGGGTAAGAGTATCTCTTTAAACGCCAAATGTTCAGCGCGAAAATTGGCTGACTGTCCCGAGGGCGACTAAACCGTGACCAAACACATCATTGTCGGCACGGCTGGCCATATCGATCACGGCAAAACCGCGCTTGTCAAAGCCCTCACCGGGATCGATGCCGACCGGCTCGCGGAAGAAAAACGCCGCGGCATTACGATTGACATAGGGTTCGCCCACCTCGACTTAGGCAATGATCTGCGCCTCGGCTTTGTCGACGTGCCCGGACACGAAAAGTTCGTCAAAAACATGCTGGCCGGCGTCGGCGGCATCGATCTCGTCCTGCTCGTGATCGCCGCCGACGAGTCCATCATGCCGCAAACCCGTGAGCACTTCGACATTTGCCGCCTGCTGGATATTCCCAAGGGGCTCGTTGCCGTCACAAAAACCGACATGGTCGACCACGAGTTCGTCGATCTAGTCAAGCTCGAAGCCGAGGAATATCTAGCCGGATCTTTTCTAGAGGGCGCGCCGATCATCCCCATCAGCTCAAAGACCGGTGAGGGTATCGAAGACCTCCAGCAGCAACTCGGACGCTTGGCCCGTCAAGCCGAACCCAAGAACAGTCGCCATCATTTCCGCCTCCCGATCGACCGCGTTTTCGTCATGAAGGGCTTCGGGAGCGTGGTAACTGGGACGATGGTTTCCGGTTCGCTGGGCATCGACTCCGAGGTCGAGATTCTGCCGGATCAGCGGCGGGTACGGGTACGCGGCATTGAGGTTCACGACCGCCAAGCCGAGCGCGCCGTCGCGGGACAGCGAACCGCGATCAACCTCGCCGGGGTTGACGCATCCAGCTTGCATCGCGGCATGGTTCTGGCCGCGGCCGGCAAGTTCCAGCCCAGCCGCCGGATCGACTGTTCACTCAATCTATTAGCGTCCGCCAGACCTTTGAAGTACGGTGCTCGTGTCCACTTTCACACCGGCGCCGCTGAGATCGAAGGGCGCGTCTACTTCCTCGATCGGCGTTCCGCGCTGAAACCGGGCGACTCAACCTATACACAGATCCGTTTCCAGAATCCGCTGGTTGTACTTCGCGGAGACCGATTTATTATCCGGCAGTTCTCTCCGGTCGTTACGATCGGCGGGGGCGTGGTACTCGACAATTTGGCTCCCCGCCATCGTAGCTCGGAAGACTGGTTATCCAAGCTGCAAATACTCGAGACAGGTGAATCCCATGAGGTACTCGAGGCCCTGATACGAGACGAAGCCTACGGTCTCAGTTCAGCCGAAATCATCTCCCGAACGGCCTGGCTCGATGAGGAATACAAGCAGGCCGTTCAAGCGCTCGAGCAGCAAGGCGTTGCGGTTAAAGTGCATGACTCGCCAACGTGGCTGGTGCATCGTGATCCGTTTCGCGCCGCATTGAACCAGGTGACGGCCTTTCTCGGAGAGTTCCACAAGCAGAACCCACTCCTGCCGGGCGCGCCGAAAGAAGCGCTGCGGAGTTCAGAATTCACCAGCGCTCCCGCGTTCTTTGTTGATGCGCTGCTGGCCCGGCTGGTCCGAGACAAGAAGGTGGCCATCGCCGCGGAGACGGTGAGGTTGCTGACTCACCGTGTGGTCCTGCAGCAAGACGAACAAGAGGCGCGTGACAAGATCGTTTCCGCTTTCGAGCAGGCGGGCCTGACGGTGCCGGCGCTGCCTGAGCTGCTCTCCCAGTTGCGGATCGACGCGCCCCGCGCGCGAAGGATCCTGCAAGGATTGCTGCGCGAAAAGCTGCTCGTAAAAGTGACCGCGGATCTCGTCTTTCACCGCGATTCAATCGAGCGGCTCAAGAGTCTGCTGCAAGACCAAAAAAGAGAGTCGGATCGAATCACGGTTCCTGTTTTCAAGGACTTGGCCGAGATCAGCCGCAAATACGCCATCCCGCTATTGGAGTACCTCGATCGCGAAAAGGTGACGCGACGGGTTGGAGATGAGCGGGTGATATTGTGATCGAACGCCGTAGCCTGCATTTCTCACCACATGGCGAGACGAAGTGCGTGAGAGGCCCGTCAGTACGAGGCGCGCGCCGCTTGACGACCCCCACTTAATCAAAGACGCGTACTCGGACAGTACGTTGAGCGCGGCTAGCAAGCGCAACGAAGTAATGGCGGGCCTATTGCGTGCTTCGGCCGTCAGGTAGTGAGAAATACAGGCTACCCGGATTATTGATTGGGGCACGAGACCATGATTCGTATGAAGCCGTCACCGTCCATGACAGCTCGGTCGCCGGTTTCTAGCCAGCCGTCGCGCGGGGGCGCTGCGTCCTGCTGCTGCTCCCCGAGGTAGCCCAGCATGCGGCCAGGGCCTTTGACGAGCAGCAGTCCCTCTTGATCGGCCGGCAGTGTTTCGCCCGTTGAATCGTCGACGACCTTGGCGCTCACTCCCGGGACAGGATGCCCGACCGTGCCCGGTTTTCTGCCTACTTGCTTCTTGTGCCCCTGTTCGTAGCCAGGCAGGTTGACGGCGACAACGGCCGTCATCTCCGCTAGCCCGTAACCCTCCATTAGCTCCACTCCAAACTTCTCTTGAAACCGCCGCACAAGGTCCGTGTTCATCCCCGCGCCTCCCACCAGAGCGAACCGCACCGTGCCGAAATCCTCAGGCGGGACATCCGACAGATAGGCCAGGTATTGCGCCGGTGTCGCCACCAGGATCGTGCCGTCGTATCTGCTAATCAGTTGTCCCATGCCTGCCGCGTCCGCCGGATCGTCATGGTAAACAACTCCGCTACCGGCCAGAAGCGGAAACCACAAGGTCGCGGTCAATCCCATGGCGTGATGAAAAGGCAGGCTGCCGGCCACCCGATCTTCTCGATTGACCCAGAACACCTGCTCAAAGGCTTCGACATTCGAGACGATGTTGTAGTGCGAAAGCATCACGCTTTTCGCGGTGCCCGACACTCCGGCTGTCTGAATTACGGTCGCCAAGCTGTCGGGTGTATCCTCTTTGCGCCGGTAGATGGCTTCCAGCAGCCACGCCGGCAGCAGGAAAACGGTGGCGGCCGCGAGCGCTCGCCTGAACCCGGAGCCCTGCCTTGACAAATCTTCGATGAAAAACGCCTCCTCGAACTCTATCCCCGAGTCGGGCTCCAAGCGGCGGGAACAAATGACCGTACGAATGCTGCAACGCTCGGCGGTTCGCAAAAGCTGATCCGGTGATTCGCCACGCGGCAAGTTGACTGGGGTCCACCCGGCGAACAGCACCACCAGGTTCGCCATCACCGCCTCCGTGGAAGGCGGCAGCAGCAGGCCTATCCTCCTCCGCAGGGTCGGGCCACCCTGCCCAACAGACTTTCTCAGTTGCCTTGCCAGCAACAGGCTCTCGACGAGAACAGAGCCATACTTCAGGCGGCGTCGGCCGTCAGCGACAGCAAGGGAAAACCAGTTCCGCTTAGCGGTCCGTATGAACCGCAGATGCAACACGTCACGCCGAGAACGCCGAAGCGCCGCCGCCTCGCTGCCAAGCTCGAGCACCGCCTGCCGCACTTCAGGAACCTTGGCCGAGGAGAGAAGCGGAACGCCGAAAGACACCGTGACGGGATACGGAAAGCGCTCCGGCCACCGGAAGAAGGGGCGTCCGTCCTTGAAACTGAAGATGCTCCCCCATACCCGGTCCAGGTTGACGGGGATGATCGGAACATCGAGCCCAACCATGATACGTTCAAAACCAGGCTTGAAAGGTAGCATACCGCCCGTCCGGCTCACCGAACCCTCGGCGAATATACAAACGCACTACTATCCGGTTAAAAGTCGAATCGAATCAGCTGGTTAGGGTCATCGAGTGAGTTTTCGTGGGAGTCGGACGGCTGCAAGGCCTGTGAAATGGGCGTTTTCTCGAACAGGGTAACGCTGAGAATCTGTAGAATTTG
>Ga0310123_10001124_pt1 | contig 22800 bp, 17 predicted proteins | sample CB6_AW_1057_MG_FD_203505 | JGI IMG/M metagenome (GOLD analysis project Ga0310123, IMG submission 203505) | Marine microbial communities from Western Arctic Ocean, Canada - CB6_AW_1057 | ecosystem: Environmental > Aquatic > Marine > Oceanic | place: Canada: Western Arctic Ocean | collected... | reverse complement strand
ACAGACCCTACAAGAACAAAAACGCTCTTGAACCACTACCGAAGGGCAGATCAGTCATCCAAACTGCGACTCGGATCTCGAATCACTCGAATCTGTGAACTATGCGGGCTAACCCGGGCGTCGCTTTCGCTTACATGAGTAAACTCATCGGCGAATCCGGTACGGACATGGACCTCGAGGAGCGCTTCGGGAAGGTCGACTTTGGGGAGAAGAGCCGCCACTGTGTCGCGGAGCGCAAGGAGACGCGGAGGCTCCGGAAGCTTCTCAAGGCTCGAGAGGACCAGCGTATCTTTGCCGTTTTCCTTACTGATTCGAACCGCCGGATTTCCCGGGAGATTCTCAGCTGAGCGCCTATATGCCTTATAAAGTAGACGTTCCAGTCCGGATAGTTCTGCTCCGGCGGTCCTCTGGTGCCCCAACGTATGACAAATCTTCGGCCGCGCAGATTCCCACGCTTTTCCGTGAAGGAGCTTTACGCGAGGATCGCCCCAGCGCTCGCTTCCCGGAACAAATATGTCACGACGACGGAGCGCATCCTGCAGTCTGCTCACCACGCAGAGCGTGTAGGCGCGGCGGTCAATCTGCTTGTCCGTGCTCACAACCAAATGCCACCACCTGCTCGGGACGACCCCCAGCGGTGCTCCAGACAAGTCGGGTCTACTCTGGCCCTCAATGCTGCGGAGAAAATCCAGAGCCCGTAGAACGCTCACACCGGAGGGCGCCGTCTTGAATGTTACCGTCTTAAGCAGGGCCGGCAGGAATCGACGCACGCGTCGGTAGCGGTCAATCAGTTCTTTTTCATACCGTTCGTCCCGGGGACGGGCAAGCAACTCGACCAAGGTCACGGCCTCGGCCAACTCTTCCCGGGACACACGTGCAAAAATAGCTTGTCTCAGATTTATCTCATCAAGGTCGTCATCCAACAGGATACGGCCGACGTCCTTGAGCGTCAGGGCGGCGTCATCGAGATCGCGAATTGTCCGTAGACGCTCCTTTCTTCCCAGCTTTTCCGCCTCAGCGAGAATGTCGCTGATGAGGAGGTCCAGGAGGTCAATTGCATCGTCAAGAGCCGTGACTTCAAACACACGGGCGAAGGAAAGAAGCGTTGCAATCCTGCGCTCGTCCGGCATGCGCGCGACGTTGGGAGCCCAGGCAGACGCCGCATATCTGGCGAGTGCCTTTACTCTCGCGGGGGGCGCGGCGGCAAGGTCGAGGGAGCCGACACCGAGCGAACGAAATTCTTCAAAGCGAGCGAGTGCTTTGACAAGCGAGGGGCCGCTGACGCGCGTTGGGCCCTGTCGGAGGCAATCGAGACGGCTTTGACGCTCTCCGTCTGAGACGAACAGAAGACTTTCCAGGTGTTCTCGGTGCGCTTTGGTCGGAGCGGCGGAAAGAATGCGCCACAATCTCGCTGAAGTGCGCTCACGAATCGACGCGATATGACGTTCGAGAGTCGTGACGCCGGGAAGAAGCACTTTGTTTCGAACAAGCCAGGAGGTGGCAAGATCAAACAGAATGCTTGGGCGCTCGGCGCTCAACCAGGAGCGGAGGTATATCCAGCGAGTAAGGCGAAAATATTGTGGGTGGTCGTTGAAATCGCGGTAGCCGGAAATCCGTTGGATCTCTCCGGCGTGTTCACGGTGAGTTGCATCCCGCTCCATGTATCGACTCAGGGCAGGCCGGGTCGACCTCAAGCTGGCCGCCGACGTACTCCCGAACACTCGGAGGGACATCCGTGGGGTCAGGCAGAAAGGTCCCCAAATATCGCACCGACGTGAGTTGCAGGGCAAAGCCGAGTTGGTTGTGATCGCCGCGGCGCTTTCGAATCAGCGAGCGGTCGACGTCGTCAATGTGAAATGAACGCGCCAATTCCAGCTCCGACGGGTCGCCGTCGTATCGGCCGTAGCGCCTCCGCTGCTCTTCGCTCAAGAAGTCAACAGGCATGGTGATGCTCCTTTTTTTTCAGTTTTTCGAGTATTTCTTGGACCGCGGGGGTCCGGGAGAAGAGATAGTTATCCCGGGACTGCCGATTGCCAAGGGGGTATCGAGGTCGAAATGGCGCTCGGTCGCAGGGGTCAGTTGGAAACGTCAGTCTCGGGAGAAATTGCCCCCAGCCCCTACCCTGCTCGGCGGAAAACTGTCCTTAGCGGACGTTTTCGTTCCAATGATTGTCACGGCCCGGTTTGAGCCCTCCCAAAATAGACGAGCTTCAGGGGGCCTAGATCTGGGGGGTGAAATTTTTGGTTAACCACCTGCCAAATAGGGTGATACGAAAAATCCTATGAGAGTTTTTGTACCTTTACGTAATTGGACCCGTCATTTCGGGTGACTCGGTGACCCACCTTTTCATCTGCTCCGTGGAACATATGAGCTTGTCTGGAGGTCGCTCTGTCGATATATTTTGCCGCAGAAAGGGAGAAAACTGCATATCACCACCAAGGGAAGGAATAGAAGTTAGGAAAAGGGCCGATTTCGACGCCTGAGACCTTCGCTTCGGGTGGATAGCGAGAAAAACTATCCAATCACTTGATCCGCGCGCGGAAGAAGCGATGGATAGACAGACAGGAACCCGTTGCGAAAGGCAACCCCTGTGGAGCTGGTCTTTTCGGCGGCGGGTCACGCCGCTGCCCCGCAATGCTCGGCCAGGGTCGGTCGCGCCGGGGCTCATAGTGGACGGTGAGCCCAGCGGCGTCGTCCAGCACACGCGCAGCTAATTCGAGGTATGAGCGAGCACACTGTGAAGTCGGAATTCAAAGTCGAATTGCTCGCTGGCACGATTGGCGAGCGCGTGCGCGCCGTTTGGGAAGGCAACCTGCAGCAGCTCGATTGGGAACAGGATTTTCTGGCGCCTTTCCGAACAAAGTCTGCCAAGGGCGGTTACATCGGTCTGGGCAAGACGATCTCCGGCCTGGTCCATGCCGCCCGCCACTTCGGTGGCGCGGCGGACGCGCTGCGCCGCCGAATCGTCGGCGAGCTGCTGAAGACGCAGACTGCCGACGGCTATATCGGGCTCTATCTGCCGGCATCACGAACCTACAAATGCTGGGACGTCCACGAGCAGGCTTACATCATACAGGCCCTGCTCGAGAATGCCGAACGGTTCGGCGACTCCGAGTGCCTGCAGGCTGCCGAACGCCTCGGACGCTGGCTGCTGCCGCGATTGGAGGGCGGCCGGTGGCGCGGCATTGACGGTGACGACGGCGAGTCGAATGTCGCCAGGTGGAAACCGATGACGATCATCGGGCTCGACCGTGCGTTGGCGGCACTGTCGCAGGCCACAGGCGACACGGTCTTTGCCGATTTCTGCCGCGACGAGATTGCGGTGCCCGACTGGTGTGATCCCATAGTCGAGGGGCGCCACGGCGAAATCTGCGGCCACGCCTACGCCTACCTGGCCCGCTGTCTGGCACAGTTGGAGACCAGCGACGGCATGAACTTGCCCAACGCCACCCGCGCCGTGATCGGATACCTGCGTGCCGGCGGCGGTCTGGTGATCTGCGGCACCTGTGGCCAGAGCGAATGTTGGCACTCCGATCAGCGGCTCGACGGCGAGTTGGGCGAAACCTGCACCACGGCCTACCTGGTACGCTGGGCCGCCCACCTGCTGCGCCGCACGCACGACGCCTGGTTCGGCGATCTGATGGAGCGGGCGATCTACAACGCCCTCTTCGCCGCGTCGTCCGTGGACGGACGACGCATCCGCTACTACTCCGCCGGCGCCGGCGTTCGCCGTTGGTACGAGGCCGACACCTTCTGCTGCCCGGGCAACTACCGCCGCATCGTCGGGGAGCTGCCTGACTTCATTGCGCGGCCGTACGACGCCGGTCTGGCGCTCGATCTATACGAGGCCTGCCGCCTGACCTGCCCCGTCGGCAACCAGACCGTGCAGCTGCGCGTGACGACCGACTACCCGTTCGACCACGTCGTGACGATCGACGTCGTTACGGAGCAGCCGACGGCATTCCCGCTTTACCTTCGCTGTCCGGGATGGGCCGACGGCGTATCGGTCAGCGTCAATGGCCAGGCGCTCTCGGTGCCGCCCCGGCAGGGATGGATCAGGTTGGCGCGGACCTGGCGGTCCGGTGACCGGGTCGAGCTAGCATTCGGCATGCCTTGGCGACTGATCCGCGGCTTCCGTCGGCAGTCCGGCCGGATCGCACTCATGCGAGGCCCCGTGGTCTGGGGCGCCGACCCGGCCGACAATGCGGAACTCGGGGACCGTCTGCCCGAGATTGTGCCCGACCGCAGCACCTGCTGTCTGAGCGACTCGGCGCGCCGGACGACGGTGAAAGGCGCGCTCGACAGTCGACAAGTCGACGTGGCGCTCGTACCCTTCGCCGCACTGGACACCGCAGTCACCTACTTCAGCGGCCGACGCGGCATGGGCGATGAGCGCGACCACCTGCTCTGGCTGGCGCCCGGTCCTGTCGGCGTGGGCCCGCGAGGGTAACGCAATCGCGCTATCCTGTGTTCGTTACGAAATCGCGCGAGCGGAACGGTGTGTGGAGCTCCCACTTGGCAAATCAACGATCTCAAAAAGCTTCTGCCCGTGGGACGGGCGTATTGAGATAGAACAAGAAAGCCGAACAAGGGTACCGACCAGATTCGTGTGGAATTATACGCTAAGGACGGGCCATCAGCGAATCAAACGACGGTCAATGACGTATTGGCCGGAGAGGATGACGTTGTCCCACTCGATCGGGCTGATGTGCTCGAGGAGCTTCGGGTCAACACCTGCTGTGGCGGGGTCTTCTGTGCGAAGAATTCTGGAAATCTCCCGCGCCTGCCAATAGATGATGCAGGCAAGAATCAGCGTGAGGCAGCTGCAGGAGTTCATCTGTTCGTGCAATTCGCGGGCGTTTATCCGTCCCCTTCGACCGTAGTAAACGTCTCGGGCGAGAGCGTGTAGCTGTTCAACTTTAAGGAGCCCCCTACGAATCCGGGAACGAAGTTGGGGTTGGGACATGTATTGGAGAATGAATTCAGTTTTGAATACACGTCCGAGGTCACGATTTGCCCGGTAGAACCGATTCTTCCCACTGTACGAGACCAACCTCCTGAGTGCCACCGACGCGGTTGCGTGGCCCCTTTCCAATGAAGCATAGAACTGCCCCATTCTATCCCAATGCTCCGCGATGTTCTGGGAGCTGATCGTGCGGTCGGCGCGGCAGACCATCGCGGCAAGAGGTCCATAGTCGCGGTGCGGATTGATCCGGTAGATTCGCTGGTGTTGGACACCGCGGATTCGGGGACAGAAACGGCGCCCCAGCATGGCGAAAGCGGCGAAGTTGATCTCCGTGTATCCATGAGTATCGGTGTAGTGTTCCTCCAATTCCAAATCCGTTTCGTTGTACAGGAGTCCATCAAGGACGAACCCTGAATCTCGGTTGGTGCACTCAATGGGCGTGCTGTAAAACGGGGCGTAGTTGTCAGCGATGAATGAGTAGAACTCCAGGGCAAAGTCACTGAACCTGGTACTGTAGGTTTGCTGAAGTACCTTTCTCCGGAGAGAGAATCTTTGCCCATCGCTGGCGGAGGTTTTCCCATCGCCCCAGGCGGCGGTAGCGTCAAGCCTTGAGATTGCATGAACCAGCGTGGCCAACGCGGAACGTTGCGTTTCCTCGGTGAGCAGCCAATCGCTGACTCGCTTGAGCTGCCTGTAAGATACGTCGCTCGTGAGCTGAGCCATGGTGTGGAGGCCGACATTACAGCCATGCGCGAGAACGGTCGCAAGAATCGTGCAAATCTCGTCCGGGTCGCGTCGGTCTGCCTGGGCCGCCGGCATGAAGTGACTCGTGAATCCGAGTTCGTTGTCGACTTCAATGAGTAGCTCTGGCAAGCGAATGGTTCTCATATGCTTTGAGAGCCAAGTCTTCAGTTGGTCCAGGGATCCCTGGGATTCATCATCGAGCTTCTCGGTCGTGTCGGCGGTCAGATGCCAGCCGTTCTCAGTTACCTGGGCGTAGCTGTTGGCGGGCGATTCTTTGATGAAGTGATCGAATGCACTGTCCAGTCGCGACTGAAGAAATGTGTGCACGTCACTTGGGTTCGCAGGCATTTCCGCCTTCCGGAAGAAGCCCTCTCGGATCGGCTTCCAGTCGGGTACATTGATGAAAAAATCGTCGAACCGGCCAAAGCGCTTACTGTATTCGACCGAAATGTTCCCAGCCTTGATTTCATCGTGTAGGTTCAGGAGAAGCGCACATTCCCAAGCTCGTTTATCCATTCCCTTGCCATTTCGGACCAGGGGCTGCAGGCGCTGGGAAAGGAAATCGGACGGCGCGTCATCCGGCAGCTTTCGCTTGTTCTCGGCGTTCAGTGTCCGGAGGAAATCAATGGCTGTCAGGCACGGCGACTGTCCGTTGCCCGATTCGTCGGACAAGCCAAGCGATTCAAGGAGCATGGGGGAGAATTGCCTCAGATAACTGAATCTCCGCATAACACCGTAGAAAACATCGCTCTTTTTCCCGGAAATCCACTCCGAAACGTTTTCGATCTGCTCCGCCAGTTTCTCCCTGCTCATGTGGACAAAAAACCGTTCCCGGATTTCGTCGTCGCGGACAGTGTCGTCGAGTAAAAGTTCGCCAAGCGGTTTGAGTATCGCAAAGGAAGCTCTGATGGATTTGCGGTGGGCGCGCATTTGCTCGTCCAGGTCGTGCTCAGCTTGTGTTTGAATCTTTGTGAGCAGTTTCCCGTACATGTCAACGGCCTGGTCCACGGCATCGCGGTAGCTCTGCCAGAGAAAACAAACCAACACCGCTCTACGGTGTGAAGGGGACAGCTCGCGCAAGCGGTGAACAGAACATTTCCGGACATAATGGAATTGTGCCCGCTGATAATTTCCGTTCAACCAGGAGAGGTCCAACTCGGTTATCCCGGTGGCCTCGAGAGAATGTAGCTTCTCAAGCAAAGCGTTCATCGCGTCAGGCGAGGGTCTGCCGGGATTCTTCTTGTACTTCTGGAGCTTCGAGACGTTCTCGTCCGGCTTGACGACAAGAAGTTCGTCGAGTTGCCTGGAGACTTCGCCGGTCAGTGTCCCCGCGAGCTTTTCAAAAATGTGCTCCCTGGCGAGCTGTCGTTGCTCGATAACGATGCGGCCGAGTGCATACTCGCCGGCGAGGAGCACGCCTTGTTCTTTGAGAAACTCTCTGGCTATCGCCTTGAGTGCGGCGGTCTGCTCCAGCCGACAGGCTTCGTTGAACAGAAATTTTCTGAGTTCGGCCGCCTCTTGTTCTCCAAAGGTCCTGAGCCCGAGGTACTCACGAATCCGGGCCTGATGTTCACTGACCGTCGGTTGCCGCTCGGCATACTCATGGATTCGTTCGGCATCTACATCAACCTGCGTCGCCGCGAACTTCAGGAGCTCGTCGTTGATTTCGAACGGATCTTGTGTGGGAAAGCGATTGAACAGCCGGACGAAGCAAACTTGGTAGGCGAAGCCAAGGCGGTTGTGTTCGCGGCGGCATTGCCTTATCCGCGCGAAATCCTCTGCCGTAAGCGACGCCTGCTTGATCAGCTCCGCTCTGGAATACCCCGTTTTCTTCATGATCTTCCGGTGGCGAGGCGGAAGTGCTCCCGTGGATTTGCAACCCCCCTTTTCGAGGACTGGCCGTGGATAATAGGTGATGTGTACCCGGAATGCCTACACGAGAAGGTCCTGAGAAACGCGATCGCAGGCGCCCACAGAAAGGGGCAGGTTTGGACCGTCCGGCGGCCTTTCCCTACCCTATCGCGCGCTGTACAGGGACATGGGCGAAGGAGGTATCGTGACATGGACTGGCCGCGAAAAGCGCGTTCTCGGGCAATTTTGAGGGGCGATTTTTTCTGTCGCCCCGAAAACCTACCGCTTCCCGGGCTTTTTTGCGTGAATTGGGCGTTTACGGGCCCAAATCGCACCTGACGTGCAGCCTGGCGGGTTCCGGTCCTTAGCGTATATTTTCATACGAATCTGGTCGGTACCCTAAGCGGGCTGGTTTCCCGAGCCGGAGACAGAGAAGAGAACACTCACCGTCTACTGGACCGACGCACCGCCGAAGATCGACGGCATCCTCGACGATGAGATGTGGCAGAAGTTACCACGCGTCACCGGGACAACCGATATTACGTTCCGGCATGATTTTGTACCCGACCAGACGCTGATTACGGTCGCGTACGATCAGCGGAACCTCTACATCGCCCTCGACGCCCACGACCGGTTTGCGGAAACCATCCAGGCAAACGAGACGCGGCGGGACGAACATTTGTGGGGCGCGGGCGATGACGTGCTGGAGATTTTTTTCGATCCCGACGGGACCGGCGACCGGTTGATCCAGATCGCATTCAACCCCATCGGAACACAATGGGACTACCGCAAGGATGATTCAGAGGGCACGAGGAGAACCGGCTGGAACGGATCCTGGAATGTTGCCACGAGAATCAATGACAACGGCTGGTCGGCGGAGGTGGTCTTTCCCTTTTCCGACTTGCCGTGGGACATGCCGTCGCCCGGCGACACGCTGCGGGCCAACCTCGCAAGAACCAGCCGGAACCGGAGGGCGCACGTTTATTCATCCTGGTCCATCATTACCCACGCGTTCCACAACTCCGGACAGTACGGGTTCTGGAACTTCGCTGCGCCGGACCTGGACGCTTCCCCGAAGGACGAGATCGAGATCAACAAGGAGTTTGTCGAAGTTGAATCCCAGGCGCTGAAGTCGTTGGCGCGGCGCGGCAGCATGGAAGCGGCGATGGTGAAATCCCTCGCCGGCGAGACCGCGCAGGACGCAACACGATTGTCGGATGAACTGCTGGATCAACTTTCATCGAAGGACGATCTGGACGGGCTTTTGCAGGCGCGGCTCACCGGACACAGCCTGAAAGCCATGCTGAAGGCGGCTTCCACGGAGCTGTCCCTGCAGGGACTGGCCGGACCTCTCGATGATCCATTCGGGTTCCAGAATGGCATCAGCGAATCCGGCGGCTACTGGGTGCTGGCCTCCGGTCGTGGGATCTATGCCCTGGCACGCGAAAGAGGAACCGTTGCCGGCGTGTGGGATCGGAGCATTGGGTCCCGGATCATTGCCGCTGCATACGATCACTACGAACGGGAGACCATGAACGACAAAGTGTTCTCCGACGAGCGGTTCGACCAGGTGGAGAACGTGGAACGCCATCCCGACGGACTGACCTTCGTCTGCCGCAATCCGCTCCTTCCCGGATTGACCATCCGGAAGGAATATCGATTGAAGAAGGAGGGCCAAATCCTTTCCAAACAGATTCACGTCTCGCAATCGGCCCGGAAGAAGACGTTGCTGGGTGTCAGTACGGACACGGTCTTCGATCCGGTGTTCCGTGCGTCGTCCCGGTACAACCGGGTGTCATGCCGTCCGGATCGTCGGGAGGGTCGGACGAGCGGGCGAGCATTGACGCCGGCGAAATAACCAAGGACTTCATTCAGCGCGGGGGGAACAACAAGGCGTGCGGTTGGGCCCAGTTTGTGATGGCCAACGCGGACACGCACACGGGCATCGGGCAGTATCTGTATAAGATTGACGGCCAGTACGTCTGGAGTCCCTACGCCATGCCCAGTTCCTATTGGAATGAGAGAGGATGGCAAATTTCCTTTCTCGGAACGTTCCTCAACGAGAAGCCGTTCAGTTCGGAGATGCGGTATCATCTTTTCGACGGAGACCAAGTGGACTTCTACCATGAATACCTGGCGCTGCCGGCAGTCGTCGCCGAGCGCGCGGTGCTCCCGGTCTCCGAACGCATGGCCGGGCTCCTCGGGATCAGTTTCGGAGGATCGGTCAGCGGCGCGCGTCGTCCGGAGTTTCCCGAGAGCATGCCGGAGACGGTCGCCGCACACAACTTGTTGCGATCCGATGAGGTCAACCTGGTATGGGGAATCCCGCGTCACAACTGGAGCGGCGACTACCCGGTCACGGAGGACGCGGAGTTGATCTGGATCAATGAGCGAAACGCAAATCTGGTCGAGCGGGCATCCGCCGGCGAAGCGCACAAGGATGCCATGGTGGTCCGCGAGAGGTTTCCCCGGAACCTTCTGAGCGTCTATAACGTGCACACCAGCCTGAACAAGGACAGCGACGCCTACCGCTACAATCCCGATTTCGCTCTGCAGAACAAGGATGGTTCCCTGGCGCCCTCCTCGCACTTCGGAACACGTGAAGTGGATGTGAACATGTCACCGGTCTGGATCGAGTACGCGGTAGCGCGGTACCGGGAGTACATGGAGTACTACGGCATGGGCTGGCTCTACTTCGACATGTTCGGCGGTTTTTCCGGGCCCGACTGGCACGATAGCCGGGTAACCCAGAGCACCGATTTCATGCACTTCGACCGGGAAATTCGGAAGGCGGTCGCGGAACGGGACGGAATCCTCTTCTTCAACGGCTTTCCGGGCCAGCTCTACATTGACGTCACCTTCATCGAGGCCATCGCCCGGGACAAATCGATGTTCGAAAAGGGCCCCGGCTGGTGGCGGTGGCATCACGAGCGAATGATGTACTACAAGCTTTTCGAACGCGAGAACATGGCCTGCGTGCCGATCATCTGGGTCAACTACAAGGCGGGCGATCGCAAGAGCGAGGACTATGGCTACGACGACAACAATCGCCAGTTCACCAATCTTCTTCTGGCGCTCGGCTTCCGCACCTCCCGCTGCAACTACGAATATCACGAAGAGTTGAAGCGCGAGGACGGCACCGTCGACCTCGCGCGGGTGTACAATTTCGAAATCCCCTACCACCAGGCGGCGCTGGAAATGCACAATACACACATGCCGCGGGTGGGTTTGCAACCGAGGTACTGGACTTCAAAGGATTCGCGGGAAGAGTGTTATGTTTTGAAGAAGGGACCCGCCTGTTTTTTCACGTCGCTGAATCACCATGATGAGCGACGTGACATCACCAGTTCCGCCGATGTTGAGAAACTCGGCTTTCATCCCGGCAAACGATTGTTCCGTTGGGACTATTCACGGCGAAACGATGACGAAATCCCGCGCCGGATCGGCCCGGAGACGCCCGGCTGGGACCGGTTGTTTACCGGGATCCGTTGCACAAGCCGCATTCTCGGGGAGGAGGAGCGTCTGGAGGTCACATTCCCGAACGCCGAAGTCGACTACACGTATGTAGCGACGTTCACGCAGATTCCAGGCGTCCTGGTGTCAAAGGAGAACAGAGAATGCCAATTCAGGCTGCCGCATGCGCTTCGATGCACGATTGACGGGCACGTGGATGAGGAAGGCAGGCGGGTGAGGCTGCGGGCGAACGTCGTGTCTCCCTCCGTCATCGCCGCCTGGTGGCCGGAGGCGTGGGGGATGCCGCGAGTCGCAGTGGGTGGGAAACTTCTCGATGCGCCTCAACAGGTGACGTACGGTCGCGAGCGATTTTTCCTGATCCCACTCACCGCGGGCGAATCGCATATCGCGCTTTCAAAGTAGGCATCAGGCGAGTTCGCGTATTGCGCGCCGAAGGCGTGTCTGGTGAGATAGGAAAATTAGAACAACGGGCCGGCGACGTACGGAAGTCCCGGGTCGAAGGTGAGGTTGGCGTCATCGGCCCAGCCGATTCCAAAATCCATGGCGCGGTTTTTTACCGCCTGCAACAACTCATCGTACTTAACGGGAACCACATGGCCGTCGGCGAACATCATGTTCATGTAGCTTTGAGAATGAAGCGGAAACGCGACGGTGTACGGCGCGAAAATACCCGTGAAGTCGTCGAAATTCCCTCCTCCGGAAAACGCCGAATACCACGAATCCGGCGCTCCATCGAATATTTGCAGGGTGGTTGTCGGATTCACAATGTCGATCTGGCTGACCTTGTCTATCGGCTTGAACCGGGGATCCCGGAAAGGATTCTCATGCACCATGAGATTCAAATTCACGGAATAGGATGTGGGGTACCAGGATCCCATGAATCCGCTGTGGCCTGCCCCCCCCGGATTGGCGCCCGCGTCGAGGTTGTCCAGCGCGACCCATTTCGGGCAATAGAACATGTTCTTGGGGCGGGCATCACGTAGCTGCCAGATAACGGGATTCAGATTATCGGTGCTGATTCCCTCCGTGGTCGCGTGCAGATAGGCGGGCCATTGGCCGCCGCCGATTCCTTGAATATAGAACGGAAGAACAGTGTTGTCGTGATCGATCGCCCACGAGGCCATCGCCAGAGCGATCTGGTGAAGGTTACTCGCACAATGCATGGCCAGCGCGCGCTCCTTTGCCTCCCGCAGGGAAGGCATGAGCAGGGCGGCGAGGATGGCGATGATGGCGATCACCACCAACAGCTCGATCAGGGTGAAACCGCGATTTGCTACAGTTCGTTTCATTTAACCGAAAAGCGTCTCATTCAAAATAGTATAGGTTCCCTGTCGGCCTCCAGCAAATAGTTTCCTTGCCAATTTTCCCAATGTTTTCGCTCATTGGCGTCCATTCGCGGTTCATACGTACTACTCCACGCAGATGATGCGGTAGTTGTTGTGGGTATCGAAACCGATCGGATCAAAGACGGTTTCGCTTTGGCCGAGACCGTGGATGGTGAAGTTCTTGCTGGTCCAGTTCCCCAGGTCGGGCGCACGTTGCAACCGGTAGTCGAATCCGGGCTCACTATCGAAATGGATCACCATCACGTTGTTGACGACGTCCGTCGCGATGGGAACGGTGAACGACTGATTGATCGAGCGGATGGTCGCGGTATCCACGAAGTAGGCTGAGTCGGCGGGGAGTGTACCCGATGTCTGGCCGTCGAACCGGTACCGCAGCCGGTCGAAGACGCCGGACGTCGTGACCAGCGAAAACGTGGCGATGGTCGTCTCCACCGAGTTGATGATCGTGCTGACGGTGAACTGAGACGTGGCATAGTCAAACCGGATGCGCACCGTCGAATAGTCGGCGGCCCCGCCGGTGGTCGGAAGCGGTGTCGGCAGAACGCCGCTGAAGTGGGTCATCGCCAGGGAGTCGGTCCCTTCAAACTCGTCGATTTGAAAGAAACCGTCGGAGCTCCTGTACTGGAGCGTGAGCCGTTGAAATACCCCCGCTCCGTCCGGCGTGCTGTCGTCCCGAAGATCTATGTACATCGTCTTTGCCGCGCCCTCCCACAGGATCATCCCGCCGTCCTGGCAGGCGGCACGGTACGCATTCGGGTTGCGCGCCCCGCCGGATTCGTAGTTGTTCCCGTAGTTGTATCCAAACAGGTAGTCCGGTTTGCTCGCCCGAATGTACTGCTTCATGTTGGTGATGTTTCCGCTGTTGATCTCATCCAGGCTCTTGCCCCGGTTCGGACGTCTCCCGTCCATCCCGAAGCTGATTCCGCTCCAGACATCTCCAATCATCCAGTGGCCGTCGAAGCGCACCCCGTCGTACCCGAGCTCGTCGGCCACCGCCAGCAACTGGTCGCTCCCGAACTCGATAAGAAGAGGGTCGTAGAAGTTCAGATGCAGTTGCTGGAAGCTGCCCACCTCGGGTTCCGGGTTCAGAGTCACATGCCACTGCTTCTGCTTCTCCAGGTCCCTCACCGACATGCTTGCCAGCATCCCGCCCAGGTAGTCGTAGTGGAGCCATTCCGGATGCGCGCGTGCCCAGTCGGCCCCTACCAGCCCGACGGGGTGGCGTTGTTGTAGGTCATCACCTTGAGACCGAGGCGGTGGGCCGCCTGCGTGTAGGCGGAGATCCCTGCCTTCGACATCCTGAACTTCGCCTGCATGGTGATCCATTCATCCAGATCGGAATCGAGTCCGGAAAATTCGCAGAGCAGGCCGGCAAAGATCTCGAGTCAGGTTCCCTTGGTCTTCCGCCATCGCAGCGGCCAGAACGAGTCGTCGTTCGCGAAGAGGGCGAGCGTTGCGGGTGTGTCCGGCAGCGAGCCCCCGTGATTGTTGATCTGACCCAACCGGAACGGATTCGTGCCCGCGGCAAATTCGTCGGTCGAGGTCGCCTGTGGAACGCCGTCCAGGCACAGGTCGGTCACAAACGAGTAGCCCCAGTCGTTCGTCGGCACGGTAAAGGCCACCGTAACCTCGTTGGACAACGCAGGGTTGATGATGACGGACGAGGGCGTGTTGGTCAGAACCAGACCGTACTCCAGGCGCGGCTTGATGGTGTAGATTCCCGGCTGGACGGCGGGCACATCGATGGTGATGCTCGCCTCACCGGATGCGCCTTGAAGGTAGACGACCCGGTCCACCTCGACGGTGATCGAGTCGGCCCTCGATTCGATTGCGAGGAAGCCCAGAATCAGGCAGGCCAACGCAGGGCAAACTCCGGAGGCAATGCGTGCGGGCAATGGACATGCACGGCGACAATAGAAAACCTTTTCTGGGAGTGTCATTCAACACGCTCACACGGCCGCAGGCGGATCGCCGTCCAGGTCTCGCGAGCCGAACATCCACGCACCGGACAACAAAGTACTCTGCTTCACGCGAAGGTGCAAACTGACCATGACATTGACGCGAATTGAGATAGATATTCGCGTTTATTCGCGTGCATTCGCGGTTCAAAATTGTAGGATTCAAGCAATACCTGATAGCCATTGGCGAGTCGCATAAGGGAACAACCAACAGCGAACCGCAATACACGCGACTCCTTCCTCCCCAGCCCAATCCTCTGTATTTGCGACCATTCGCGGTTCGTTACAGAAAGGAACCGCGAATGCACGCGAATGGACGCGAATTAATTCTGAAAGACGAAGTCTTCGAGATTGTGGGCTGCGCAATGGAAGTCTTGAATGAACTGGGACACGGGCTGCACGAGAAACCGTATGAGCGAGCGATGGTAGTTGGACTCGGGCTACGCGGAATTCCGTATTTTCAGCAGCCACGACACGATGTGCTCTACAAGGGCGTTGTCGTCGGCGAATACATCCCGGACCTTGTCGTGCGGAAGCAGCTCGTTGTGGATACGAAGGTCATCGAACGGATCACCAATCATGAACTTGGTCGGATGATGAATTATTTGAAAATCACGGGTTTGACGGTCGGACTGATCCTCAACTTCAAACGCGCGAAGCTGGAGTGGAAGCGAGTTGTACTGGAGAACAACCGCGCATGAACGCGAATACATGCGAATTCTCTCTCCCCATATGATTCGCGTCCATTCGCATCCATTTGCGGTTCAAATTCGTTGCGCGAAAGCCAGTTGATGTCGGTTAGAGATGTCAGTGGGTTGTTGGAGGGCATCGCTCACGAACAACGCCACGCCGTGCCGCGCGAACTCCCACGGCAGCGAGCCCGTACGTGCTTCGCATCCCCGGCCCGAGAAGATCTCGCGGCCGGCGAAGGATCCGCCGAAATCGATCTCCCTCGTCCCGGGCTGGTCTACATGTACGCACACCATGGCGCGGTTGGCCAGGACCACGCTGGCGTCCTGCACGTAGCGGTGGACCCCGGCCGCATCCATGCGCTCCAGGTACAGGTCCCGTTCAAGGGGCGGGTACCATGACCTGTCCCGGTCCCACCATACAAACGTGTCGGGCTGCTCAGCTTGCCACCGCTTCATTCGCTTGACCGAATCGGGATCCTTCACACAGGCCGGGATGACCAGGCGGTACCCTCCCGCACGTCCCTCGACCAGGTCTTCGAGTAGAAGCAGGTCGTAGGGCGCGCCAAGATGGCCCCACAGGACGTGGCCGCGGTACAGGCGTTCACAAAATTCGGCGTGGTCGAGCCCGAGAAAAGCGACGCTCCGTTCATCGACGATGAATGCCATCTCTGTCACCGGGGACCGGTCACGAGTCAGGAGTTCGTCGGCCATTGCATTCAAGCGCCCGATTTCGGTCGACACCTCCGGGTGAGCGTACCCGTTCTCCTCTCCGTCCCAGCCCCAGGGCATCTCGGTCAACCATTGGTGCTTCCCGCGCACTACAGCCTGGGCGAAGGAGAGACGCAGAAGGAGCAATGACTCCTCGGGAGTCTGCGTGAGGCCAATGGAAAAACCGGGAGGGAGTCCCTCCGACGTGGGGAGGTGTCCCCGGTTGTCGTTCTCATCGAAGAAAGCCTTCCCGTGCGCGTGGACACTGCGCAACGGACAGTGCGACATGAGATAGCCCGTCCCCAGATCGCGGTTGGCATAATTGAACGGCGAGGCGAGAAAGTCGATGTGCGGCGACCGGAGCACCCGTCCAAGGGCATGATGCCCGCCCTGGAAGCCGCCCGCCCCATGGGTACCCATGAAGAGGCTGTGCTCCCGCGCGGTCAGGGTATATCCATAAAAGGCGCCGACGGGGATCTTCCCGTCGGTCGCCCGGCGGGCGGTTTCGGCCAGGGAGAGGATCAGATCCACGTTCATGTCCGAAAGACACTGCTGGAAGTCGATCACGTCCTGTTCGGCCGGTGTCTCCCGGTAGCCGGCCGGGCCGTGGGGGATCGTGCGGCGCTCGGCAGATGGAACCTCTGCCTCCTCCAGTGCAACGTCCACGCCCCATGCGCGAGCGAGCGCGCCGTTTTCCGGGTAGCGTTGCCGAAGCCAACGCCGGAAGTAGTTCACGGCGTGATCGCTGTAGTCCAGGAAATCCTCGCTCCCCAGCAGTCCCCATTCCCAGGTGATGCCGCCGGTCAGCAGGATGGCCATGACATGACGGCTCAGCCCGGTGGACTTCAGCCAGTCCACGTAACGCCGAAGACCATCACAGGCCGCGGCGCGCCAGGCCTGCGATGCCGGCGAAGGCAGGAGGCGGGGACCCACAGTGCGGATTTCGTGTTCGACGTGCCCGTCGGCGAAGACCTGGCACTCCTCCGGGTGCTGCGCCAGCCACCAACTGGGAGCGCCCACGTAGACCCGCAGCATGATCAGGGCATCCGGGCAGATCTTCAGGATTCGCCTGATGTAGTGTTCCTGCGCGGTCCCGTCATATTGGCCGGGTCCTATCCAGAACCGAATCTCGGGATGGTATATGTCTTCGGTGCTCGTGGCATCGAGATGGCAGTGCCCGAGTCCCTGGGCGGTGAGACGCTCGAAGACCGCCGTCCTCTCCGGGTGGTACGGACGCTGCGCGCCCCATGCGAACCAGGGTTGGTCGTCCCGGCAGAAGGTCGGCACGCCTCCGATTTCCCGCACGGCCACGTTCGGCCAGGAAACGGAGACAGTGTTGTCCAACTACTTACCTCCATACGCTGGAAGCCGAAATGGGTCAATGACGCGCGTGGGTGTTACATGGCCGCGTTTAACGATTTGGAAAGCGTCCCGCTGATCGCCTTGTGCATCCAGCATGATGACGGAGGCGGTATCTCCATCCACATCGACAATCATTGACCCATGCTCAGGATAAATCACGCATCTCATGAGTGGCGATGTGCCCATGCGCCTGACAGGTGCACCGCCATGGCCGGTGACGACCGCGACGGTGCCTTCGTGCGGATGCAGACCGGTGCTCTTCCGATATGAACCATCGCCGTTCGGATTCCCGTCTCCGTCGTCCAAGATGACTCCCTCAGCCGTAGTCGGTGTCGCATAGGCCCCGTCAATGAGCATCGAGCGCTCGTAGATGTGGGAATGGCCGGAGAATACCATGTCCACCCCACCGGCTTCGAGTATGGGCATGATATTCTCCCGCATTTCGATAGATGTAAGGTCGGTGTCGGTGTCTTTAGAGCCCTTCGAGTAAGGAGGATGATGCCAATACGTAAAAATCCAATCGGCGGTTGTTTGTTCGAGATCGGACTGTAACCATTTCGCCATGGGTGCATCCGGTGAACGGTCCAGGTCGTGCGAATTGAGTACGATGAAATGGACGTTGCCGTAATCGAAGGCGTAGTACGCCTCGGTGCCGGAGGGCAGTCCACCCGCCTCCCCGTGGGTGGGCAGGACGTAACAATCGTAGTAGGGGCCGACCTGGGTTTGCCCGTCGGATGTCCGTCCTTCGTGGTTTCCCATGGCGGGCCAGCAGACCGTGTTGCGCAGGGTTTGCCGGTAGGGGTTGAAGAAGCCTCGGCTGAACTCTTCATCCGTTCCATTGCTGTAGGCCATGTCTCCGACATGGAGATAGATGTCGATGGGATAATCCTGGCGGCGCGTAAACTCGCGCATTGCCTTGTGAACTTTCGCCTGAACGCGGCCACCGGTCCCCGAGTCTCCCACGACCCAGAATCGGAGTGGGGCCTGCGTGCCCGCAGCCGGATGCGTCGTGAAGTGATGGGTATCTTCCCCGCCTGCGAGGAGGAGATCTCCGTCGTAGACGGCATAATGATAGGTCGTGGCCGGTTTGAGGCCACTGATGGTTGCTTCGTACTGACGGGTACCCTCCGGGGCGCTGTGCAACGCAAACAACGCGTCCGGATGATCCTCGGTCCTGGTCAGGATGTGTTCGGGTGGAACGACGCGGTCAAGCAATCGCGGCGATCTTCCGTATCGAACAACCGGTTCGCTCTTTCCCTGGGTTCGCCAGACGATACGCATCGACGTGGGTGTACCCAGCGCGAGATACGGTCCGCGCATCTGTTGGCGATCAAACTGAAACGGTTCGGATTCATTTTCGCTGACAGTGACCAGCAGCGGCGGGGCAATGGCGAGATTATCGGTCTGCACCCGGAGCATATTCTGTTCGGGCCAGGGGCGGTCGACTTTCCAGGCGTGTCCATCGGCATGGAGGTACAGCACGGGTTTCCCGAAGGCGCGGGAAGCAACGCGAAAGGGCACGAAAAATGCCTCATGCATTTCCGTCGGCACGGCATGGGCAAAAACGACCGCCGCGCGCACGTGCTCGTTGAAACGACGAAAGTTCCTCGCGACCCACGCGGCGTTTTCCGGGAGCCGCTGGGCCCACTCCGCTGCATCGTGGACGGTCCCACCGGGTAGATTGATCCCGATGAACAGCACGCCATTCCGTACAAAGACAAAATTCTCCGGACGGGCATCCTGATGCTGCACGCCCGCGCTGACCGGATAGCTTTTCCGAAAGAATTGCGCACGATCCCATCGTTGATGGAATTGCATGAAAGTGCGCGACCAGTCATCCCACGCCTGATCGGGATCCTTCTGGTCGGTATACTCGTTGTCACCGGTTACAACAAACGTGGGCATGTCTGCGCGGCTGAGCGCGTGAGCGATTGCGGCACAATTGGAACTCGTCGAAGTCTGACTTCCTGGGAGGATGTCACCCAGGTGAACGAGAAATTCGCCTTCGGCTTGTGCGTTCGCCTGATCGACATACTCTCGAAGCTTGATGGCTTCCTGCGGTGTGTACGGCCCGCAACCTATGGCCAGGAATTTTACTGTCTGGGGGGCCGACTCGGCTTGATGCAGTGAAAGGGTCCGGCAGCCGGAAGCGAATAGAATGACCTGCAACAAGAGGATCAAGGAAACAGATCTTATGAACAGTCTGCCAGAGGATCGTGAGTTGATGCATGCGAGAGATATCATTTGGGGGAAGAAGCTGCCAAAACAGAGTCCGTGTGGCAAGATTGGTGTTGAAGCGCGATCCAGCGTGTCCGGAGCATGTCCAGTTACGCGAATGCCAATTGATGATTGTTGATTGTTGATTTGCGAAGTAAGAAGAAGGGACATCACTCCGAAAGTGTCATAGGGTCTCTTCCGCCTTCGAGTTCAGCGGGTGTGTCCACTTGTCTTTCTCCTTCACAAATCAACAATCGACAATCATCAATCAAACGCCGCCGCCAGGTTGATAAGCGCCTTGTGAAAAGTAATGGTGTAGTTTGTGTAAGAACCTCGTTCAACGTGTCTCTACACGCCTTTGCCAATGCTACGGCGGACACTCGCTACGAAAGAGTGTGAACATTGCGGGCTAGAACAACGGGCCAGCGACGTACGGGAGCCCCGGATCCAAGGTAAGATTCGGGTCATCGGCCCAGCCGATTCCGAAATCCATGGCGCGGTCTTTCACCGCTTGCATCAATTCATCGTATTGTACAGAAACCACATGGCCATCGGCAAACATCATGTTCATGTAGCTTTGAGAATGAAGCGGAAACGCCACCGTGTACGGGGCGAAGATACCGGTGAAATTGTCGAAACCTCCTCCTGCGGAAACCGCCGAGTGCCACGAATCCGGCGCCCCGTCGAAGATATGCAGGGTGGTCGTCGGCTTCACAATGTCGATCTGGCTGACCTTGTCGATCGGCTTGAACCGGGGATCGCGGAAGGGGTTCTCGTGCACCATGAGATTCTTATTCACCGAATAGGAGGTTGGATACCAGGATCCAATGAATCCGCTGTGGCCCAGTCCCCCCGGATTCTCGCCCGGGTCGAGGTTGTCCAGCGCGACCCATTTCGGGCAATAGAACATGTTCTTGGGGCGGGCATCCCGTAGCTGCCAGATGACCGAGCTTGACGGTGTGATCCCCTCCGTGGTCGCGTGCAGATAGGCGGGCCATTGACCGCCGCGGGTTCCTTCAATATATAACGGAAGAACAGTGTTGTCGTGATCGATCGCCCACGAGCCCATCGCCAGAGCGATCTGGTGAAGATTACTGGCACAATGCATGGCCAGCGCGCGCTCCTTTGCCTCCCGCAAGGAAGGCATGAGCAGTGCGGCGAGAATGGCGATGATCGCGATCACCACCAACAGCTCGATCAGGGTGAAACCGCGATTTGCTGCAGTTCGTTTCATTTAACGGAAAAGCGTCTCACTTGGAGATAGTATAGGTTCCCTGTCAGCCTCCCGCAAATAGTTTCCTTTTTTTCTGCACTGCTAGCGGTTCAATTCTTCGTTTTTCAAGAAAATTTCCTGCGCGAGCAAAGTAGCCGCCTACCTCCGGGAGGCGGGAGGCTGAGGAGGATGAAGGACCGGCAACGGAGAGCGCCCTGCGCTCCGGAACATGGTTCCGGTTGTTGTCTATCCTTCATCGGCTCAGCCGCCGCACCCCCCGGAGGTGGGTGCCTACTTTGGTTGCGGCTTCGCCGCGCTGCGCCACGAACCCGCATCTCTAAAGCGTCACCGCAAAGTGCGCCCCTGACTTGCGGAAAGTCGGCTTAGAGTAGAGGAACGTATCGATTCCCAGGACGCAAAATGATAGTAGGAGAACAACCATTCAATTGGACGACGGGATTGAGAAGATTGACGGTCATCCCGTGGGAACACCCGCCTTCCCGCCATACTTCTCGGCGGTGTCGCCTTCGGGATCGTACACGATCTCACCGTCTTTCACGAACGGCACCGCCATCCCCTTTCGTCCGCTGCCGTCCGACTTCATGATGGGTCCGGCGCAGTACTGTGGGAGGTAGACCCGGCGAAGATTCGGCGAGGTATTCGGCCCGCTGCGGTGGAGATTGTAGCTCGTGAATGCGACGACCGTCCCCGCGGGCACCTCGATGGCAATTCCGGGATCGTCGCCGGTGTAGCCAACCAGGTCATTCGTCCCCTCTTCCCGATCGTGATCGTAGATCGTGTGGCTCGTGCCGCCCCGGGAGTGCGGGAGCAGGTAGACCGCGTTCCGTTTTCCTCATTGACGTCGTCGAGGGGCACCCAGCAGCTGAGGTACGGCCGGTGCGAAGTCTTCGGATCGCCCGACTTCACGTAGCCGGAATCCTGGTGCCAGGCGAAATGCATGCCCTTTTCCGGACCTTTGACGACCCATTGCTCGTGAAACAGGTACACGCTCGGCCCCAGGGTCGCCTGCGCCACCTCGGCCATCAGCGGCGAGAAAATGAAGCCACGCAAATAAGGGCTCAGGCGGTACTTATTCGCAATGAAATACCGCAGGCCGCGATGGTTGACGCTCCCGGCCCCAGCGCCGGCGTCTGGAAGCCGAGGGGATCGGTTACCAAATGGTGGAGAACAGTTTCGCCCGGATCGATAACTGGGAAAGGGCTCAACAGATCGCCGATGAGTTCGCCTCGTTGGATTGGTGTGCTGCTCTCGCGCTGGGCGGCGATGATCAATCCGCTGCTGCGCGGCGAACTCAGCGCCATGGGCTACTATTGGGTGGCCGACCAGGTGGAGTACGCCACCGACATTGCTTTCACTGACCGCAAATCCCTGGCGCCTCTGTACAAAAAATTGCTCCATCACGCCATGAGCCACTTCGGGGCCGAAGACGTAATGGGGTTTCTGGGCCGCAAGCTCCACGGAAGGTTCCAGGGCGAACTGGTCAGTGATCTGAAGGACCGCTGGTACGGCCGGCGCATCAAGCACCGGGCCAAACGCAACTGGATCAAGATGTACGACAAGCAGGGCCTCCTCCTGCGAGTGGAAACGGTCATCAACCATCCCTACGAGTTTAAAGTACGCCGCAAAGGCAAACGCGAGGGAAAGGTGGTGCCCGGCTGGTTTCCGCTCAACAAGGGGGTCGGGTACTTGTATCGATTCGCCGAGGTCGCTCTGGCGGCCAATCGGCGCTACCTCGAAGCGCTCAGCGTCGTCACCGATCCGCGCAAGGCCAACGAGTTGGTGCGCCAGGCGACCCGTCGCAAGAAACACCAGGGCCGTAGTTATGCCGGACTCAATCCGGCTTCGGAGAAGGACCGAGCGGTGTTCCGCGCAGTTCTTCATGGAAGTGGGCACCTCCAAGGCTTTGCGAACCGGGAAGTGTGTCAGCGGCTATATGGATCCTCCAAGCGATCCCGAAAACAGACCACTCGCCTGCGGAGTCGAACCGGACGCGATCTCAAGAGACTTCACGTCCATGGATTGATTCGGAAGATCAAAGACTCACGCAAATGGACCGTCACCAAAAAAGGCCACGCAGTCATGTCCATGCTGCTGACCTGTCACGATCTTCACTACCATCAACAACTTATGACAAATCCAGCCTGAACATACATGCAAATTGGTATCGCCTTGCTGCGCAAGACTCTAAATGTAGTTGTCCACCCCCCCCCTAAGAAACCAACATGATCGATCTCGCGCAAGGACAAAA
>Ga0310123_10001123_pt1 | contig 22805 bp, 16 predicted proteins | sample CB6_AW_1057_MG_FD_203505 | JGI IMG/M metagenome (GOLD analysis project Ga0310123, IMG submission 203505) | Marine microbial communities from Western Arctic Ocean, Canada - CB6_AW_1057 | ecosystem: Environmental > Aquatic > Marine > Oceanic | place: Canada: Western Arctic Ocean | collected... | reverse complement strand
TCTCACAAGATTCGATCGGGTTGCCGGCTCGAGCTTTTCATCGGACCGACGATTATCGAACTGCCCGGGGTGGCGATGGATGCCGCGGGACTTGAAACATCGCCATTGACGGATATTTATACATCTACCGTTTAGCCACTTATCGCCCGACTCAATTTTCCTGGGAGGAACCTACCATGCAAATCGGATGGATCGGCACTGGGGTCATGGGCTCATCGATGGCCGGCCACCTGCAGGCGGCCGGCCATGAGATGTTTGTCTTTAATCGTACGAAGGAAAAGGCCGACGCCCTCGTCGATGCCGGCGCGATCTGGTGCGAGTCCCCGCCCGACGTCGCACGCCAGTCCGAGATCGTCTTCACCATTGTCGGCTATCCCTATGATGTCGAGGAAACCTATCTCGGAGAAAACGGCGTGCTGACCGTCGACGGCCCGTGCCGCATCATCGTCGATATGACGACCAGCAAACCGAGCCTGGCGGTGGCCATCGCTGAGGCGGCCACGGCAAAGAACATCCGTAGCCTCGATGCCCCGGTGTCTGGCGGCGACATCGGCGCCCGTAATGCGAAGCTCGCCATCATGGTCGGCGGTGATGAATCCGTATACCGGGAGGTCCTGCCCCTCTTTGAGCTGATGGGTGAGAACATCGCGCTCATGGGCGGCCCGGGGGCCGGGCAGCATACCAAGATGTGCAACCAGGTGCTGGTTGCAGGGACCATCATCGGCGTCTGTGAATCTCTCCTCTATGCCGTCCGCGTCGGGCTTGATCAGCAGGCTGTCATCGACATCATCGGCAAGGGCGCCGCCAGCTCCTGGACGATCAACAATCTCGGCCCGCGGATCGTCAAAGGCGATTTTGATCCGGGTTTCTTCGTCGAGCATTTCATTAAGGATATGGGTATTGCATTGCACGAGGCCGCCGCCATCGATCTGTCGCTGCCCGGGTTGGCGTTGGTCCATCAATTATATACGGCTGTCAAAGCGCAGGGGCACGGACGGTTGGGCACGCAGGCGCTGATGCTTGCCCTCAAGTCGCTCAATGGGGAGAGCGTTTGAAGCGGGAGGATCGTTGGGCGGAGCGGCGGGTAGTAAGGTGGTGAAACGGCGCCGTGTGTTGTAGCGAGATGCCTGAATCTCCCCCGCCAAGCCGGGCGGCTCATGGCGATCCGGGACGCTGAACATTTACGCCGCTTGTGGCATCGTTATTACCCAGGTCGCAAAAATAAACGGCAATTCCTTGCGGTTGCGCTATTAAACTGATATTGTAGATTTTTAGTGGCCACGGAGGTCAGTTCCGGATAATCGTTAGCCTGACGCAGCATCTGACTGCTATATTCACGGTAACCACGCTTAGCAGGAACACGGAGCCCACCAAACTCTGTGTTTTTTTGTGCCATGACGACAACGACGCATTACCCCGCAGAGCAGGGGCTTTATTCACCGCGCTTTGAGCATGCTGCGTGCGGCGTTGGTTTCATCTGCAGCTTAAAAGGCGAAAGGTCACATGGCCTGATATATAATGCCCTGCAGATACTGATGAACCTGACCCATCGCGGCGCCTGCGGTTGTGACGAGAAAACCGGAGACGGGGCCGGCATCCTCGTTCAGGTCCCGCACCAGTTTCTGAAAACCCGGACCGACGAGCTCGGCATCCGCATCCCGGACCCGGGAGAATATGGTGTCGGCCTGGTTTTTCTTCCCCGGGACGAAGCGCAGCGGCGGCATTGCTGCGAGCTGTTCGAAGCGGTCATTGCCAAGGAAGGCCAGGAATTTATCGGCTGGCGCGATGTGCCAGTAAAGAGTGAGGGGATCGGCGACATTGCCCGGCAGGCGCAGCCCTTCACCCGGCAGATTTTCATCGGCGCCGGCAAAGGCATCGCCGACGAGAGTCACCTGGAGCGCAAGCTGTATGTCATTCGCAAGATCATGGAGAATGCCGTTCGCGCGTCGGATTTGCCAGACAAGGCGGCGTTTTATGTGCCCAGCCTCTCGTGCCGAACCTTGATTTACAAAGGCCTGCTGCTTGCTGATCAGATCGAAGATTATTATCCGGACCTCGCCGACCCGGCCATGGTCAGCGGCCTGGCCCTGGTACATCAGCGTTACAGCACCAACACCTTTCCGACATGGGACCTGGCACAGCCGTTCCGCTTCCTCTGCCACAACGGCGAGATCAACACACTACGCGGCAACGTCAACTGGATGCAGGCACGCCAGAGTCTGTTCGAGTCCCCCATGTTCGGGGACGACATGAAAAAGCTGTTCCCGATCCTGACGCCGAAAGCCAGTGACTCGGCCATTCTTGACAATGCCATCGAGCTCCTCTATCACACCGGCCGCTCCCTGCCGCACGCCGTCATGATGCTGATTCCGGAGGCCTGGCAGAATCATCAGACCATGAGCGACGAGAAAAAGGCGTTCTATGAATACCATTCCGCCCTCATGGAACCGTGGGACGGCCCGGCATCCATTCCCTTTACCGACGGCAAATGCATCGGTGCCGTCCTTGACCGGAACGGTCTGCGCCCATCCCGCTACACGGTCACCAAGGACGGCTGGGTGGTGATGGGCTCGGAAACCGGCGTCATGGACATCGACCCCGCCCAAGTCGAGTATAAGGGCCGGCTAGAGCCGGGACGCATGTTGCTGGTGGATATGGATGAAGGCCGGATCATCGACGACGTCGAGATCAAGGAGCAGATGAGCCAGCGCAATCCATATCGTCAATGGCTCAAGGACAGCATGGTGAACCTCGCCGATGTGCCCGAACCGGCGAACGTCATGGGCACTGATTTCGCCTCGCTCATTACGCGGCAGCAGCTATTCGGCTACACCCTAGAGGATCTTCGCATTCTCATGTCGCCGATGGCCAGCACCGCCAAAGAGGCTATCGGCTCGATGGGTACGGACAGCCCCGTCGCCGTCCTCTCGGACAAGCCGCAGCTCCTCTACAACTACTTCAAGCAGAAGTTCGCGCAGGTCACTAACCCGCCGCTCGATGCGATTCGCGAAGAACTCGTCACATCCATGATCACCAACGTCGGCGCGGAGCAGGATCTTTTCAAGGAAACTGCGGACCACTGCCGGCAGTTGAAGCTGGAACACGGGATTCTGACAAACGCGCAACTGAAAAAGATTCGTGAACTCGATTTGCCCGGGCTGAAATCATCCACGCTGTCCGCCGTTTACAAGGTCAGTGACGGCGGTGCCGGCCTGGAAGTCGCGATGGCGGCGCTGTGCCGCCAGGCTACGGCGGCGATTAACGGCGGCAACTCGCTGATCATTCTATCGGATCGTGCCGTCGACCGCGAGCATGCTCCGATCCCGGCGCTGCTGGCCACCGGCGGCGTTCACCACCATCTGGTGCGCAAAGGGCTGCGCACGCGCTGCGGTATCATTGTCGAGAGCGGCGAGCCGCGGGAGGTGCATCATTTCTGCCTGCTCTTCGGCTACGGCGCCGGCGCCGTGAATCCGTATCTCGCGTACGAGACTCTGGATGAAATGATCCTCAAGGAGATGCTGACCGATATCGATCTGAAGACCGCCGTCGAGCGCTTCATCAAGGCTGCGGAGACAGGCGTGATCAAGGTCATGTCGAAAATGGGGATTTCCACGCTGCACAGCTACCGCGGCGCCCAGATCTTCGAGTGCATCGGCCTCAACACCAGTGTCATCGACAAGTATTTCACCTGGACGTTTTCCCCGATCGAAGGTATCGGCATCGAAGAAATCGCGGGCGAATCCGGCATACGGCACCGGCGCGGGTATCCGCCGGTCGATGTCGCCGAAACCCTTGATCTGGACGTCGGCGGCCTCTACCAGTGGCGGCGCGGCGGCGAGCTTCATCTCTTCAACCCGATCTCGATTGCCAAACTCCAGCGGGCTGTCAATACCGGGTCGCAGAAGACCTACGATGAATATGCCGAACTCATCAACGACCAGAGCCGGCAGCTGGCGACGCTGCGCGGACTCTTCGAGTTCAAGTCCCTGGACGAACCGATCCCGCTGGAGGAAGTCGAGCCGTGGACCGAAATCGTCAAACGCTTCAAGACCGGCGCCATGTCCTACGGATCCATCAGCAAGGAGGCCCATGAAACGCTGGCGATGGCCATGAACCGCCTCGGTGGCAAGAGCAACAGCGGCGAAGGCGGCGAGGACTCGCGCCGGTACATACTGGACGAAAACGGTGACTCCCGCAGCAGCGCCATCAAGCAGGTGGCCTCCGGCCGCTTCGGCGTCACCAGCTGGTACCTGGTCAATGCCAAGGAGCTTCAAATCAAGATGGCCCAGGGCGCGAAGCCCGGAGAGGGCGGGCAGTTGCCGGGCGAAAAAGTCTATCCGTGGATCGCTGAGGTGCGGCTCTCGACGCCCTATGTCGGGCTGATTTCGCCGCCGCCCCATCACGACATCTATTCAATCGAGGATCTGGCGCAGCTGATCCATGACTTGAAGAATTCCAACCGGGACGCACGTATCAATGTGAAGCTGGTTGCCGACGTCGGCGTCGGCACGGTCGCTGCCGGTGTCTCCAAGGGAAAGGCGGACGTGGTTCTGATAAGTGGCTGGGACGGTGGCACCGGGGCGTCGCCGGAAACGTCGTTGAAGCATGCCGGGCTGCCGTGGGAACTGGGACTCGCCGAGACGCATCAGACCCTGGTACTCAATGATCTGCGCAGCCGCATCATCGTCGAATGCGACGGCCAGCTCAAGACCGGGCGGGATGTCGCCATCGCCTGCCTGCTGGGCGCCGAGGAGTTCGGGTTCTCGACCGCGCCGCTGGTTTCCATGGGCTGTATCATGATGCGGGTCTGCCACCTGAATACGTGCCCGGTCGGTGTTGCCACGCAGGATCCGGAGCTGCGGGCGAAATTTCGGGGCCAACCCGAACACGTCATCAATTTTTTCTACTTTGTCGCCGAAGAGGTGCGCAACATCATGGCCGGTCTCGGCTTTCGTAAGATCAATGAAATGGTCGGCCACGTCGAGAAGCTCGATACGAGCACAGCGTTTGATCATTGGAAAGCGCGCGGGCTGGACTTTTCGAAGATCCTTTACAAGCCGGAGGTGCCGGCCAATGTCGGCGTTTACTGTTCCCAGGAGCAGGACCACGGCTTGGAGAAGGCGCTGGATCACCGGCTTCTCGAACTCGCTGCCCCGGCCCTGGAGCGCCGTGAGCACGTGGAAATCGACCTGCCGATTCGGAATATCAATCGCACTGTCGGCACCATTCTGAGCAGTGAGATCTCGCGGCGTTATGGAGAGGCCGGGCTTGCCGGCGACACGATCGTCATCAACTGCACCGGCTCCGCCGGCCAGAGCTTCTGCGCCTTTGGCGCCGGCGGTTTGACAATGACCGTTGCCGGCGACGCCAACGATTACTTCTGCAAAGGCCTTTCCGGCGCCAAAGTCGCGATCTTTCCGCCGCCGGCATCCACATTCGAACCGCAGGAAAATATCCTCATCGGCAATGTGGCCTTATATGGTGCGACCGCGGGGGAAATGTATGCCCGCGGTATTGCCGGCGAGCGTTTCTGCGTCCGCAACAGCGGTGCCTGGGCTGTCGTCGAAGGTGTCGGCGACCACGCCTGTGAATACATGACGGGCGGACGTACCGTCGTCCTCGGCATGACGGGACGGAACTTCGCCGCCGGTATGAGCGGCGGCGTTGCCTATGTTCTGGACGAAGTCGGGGATTTTGAAAAGCATCGCTGCAATCTCCAGATGGTGGGGCTCGAAGATGTTGCCGAAGCCGACGATATCGATGAGTTGCGACGAATGATCGAGAATCATCATCGCTACACCGGCAGCACCGTCGCCCAGCGGGTGCTGGACAATTGGGACGAATTGCTCCCGAATTTTGTAAAGGTAATTCCGACCGACTATAAGAAGGCCTTGCAGCGTCTGGCCGAAGAGCAGGAGCACGAGGAACAGGTAGCGAGCTAGGATATGGGGTTCCGGGTTCGGTTTATAATCGGACGGATTGGACGGATCGGACCGAGATGGCGCGGCAAGTACCCTGAACCCCTGAATACTGAGGTTTCGCACAAACCTCTTCATCATTCTAATCCGATCAATCACCATGGGAAAAATCACCGGATTCAAAGAACACGAGCGGGAACTGCCGCCGAAACGGCCGATTGCCGAACGGGTCAGGGATTACAAGGAGTTCTATGCCCCGTTCACCCCGGAAAAGCTGGTCAGCCAGGCCGGTCGCTGTATGGACTGCGGCGTGCCGTTCTGTCACAGCGGCTGTCCGTTGGGTAACCTGATTCCGGATTGGAACGATCTGGTCTACCGGCAGCTGTGGAAAGAGGCAATCGAGCGCTTGCACGCGACCAACAACTTCCCAGAATTTACCGGCAGGCTGTGCCCGGCCCCCTGCGAAGAATCCTGTGTACTGGGCATTACCGATCCGCCGGTTACCATTGAGTTCATCGAAAAGGCGATTGTCGAACACGCGTTCGAGGAAGGCTGGATCGCCGCTAGGCCACCCGCCGAACGCACCGGCAAAGGCGTCGCTGTCGTCGGCTCGGGACCGGCCGGTTTGGCTTGCGCCGCACAGCTCAATCGGGCCGGGCACAATGTTACCTTATTCGAACGCGAGGACCGCATCGGCGGCTTGCTGCGCTACGGCATCCCTGACTTCAAGATGGAGAAATGGGTGATCGACCGCCGGATGGCGATCATGGAAGAGGAGGGGATCGCCTTCAAGCCGAACTGCGATGTGGGCTTCAATTATCCCGTCGAAGAGTTGGTGCAGTTTGATGCAGTTGCCCTCACCGGGGGCGCCACGAAACCCCGCGGCCTGCCGATTCCCGGGCATGATCTTGACGGTGTCCACTTGGCAATGGATTTCCTTCGGCAGCAGAACAAGCGTGTCGCCGGCGACGACATCGATGCCGGAGATATTCAACCAATTTTGGCGACGGGCAGGAACGCGATCGTCATCGGCGGCGGTGATACCGGCAGCGACTGTATCGGGACCTGCAACCGTCAAGGCGCCCAAAGCGTAACTAATTTCGAACTGTTTCCGCTACCGCCCGACGACCGGCCGGAGAATCAGCCGTGGCCGTACTGGCCCATGCGCCTGCGCACCAGTTCCTCTCACGAAGAAGGATGCGATCGACATTGGAGCACGCTGACAAAGGAGTTCGTCGGCGACAATGGCGTGTTGAAGGAACTAGTGACCGTCGACATCGTCTTTGAGCCCTCTCCGAACGGCGGGCCGCCGCAGGTGAAGGAATTGCCGGATTCCCGCAAGTCCTGGAAGGCCGAATTGGTGCTGCTGGCCATGGGCTTTGTCGGCCCGGAACCCGAGGGGGTCGTAGCTAAACTCGGCGTTGCGCTCGATGATCTCGGCAACGTCAAATGTGACGAGAATTACATGACCAGTGTACCCGGTATCTTCAGTGCCGGCGACATGCGACGGGGTCAGTCGCTCATCGTCTGGGCCATCTCCGAAGGCCGGGAGGCCGCGCGCGGCGTCGATCTGTATCTCATGGGTCGTTCCGATTTGCCGTCAAAGGGAGGCGGCGATTTGCCGCGGGTGTAACGTCATAGCAGCTCGGGAGGCTTGCGGCCTGTGCCGGGAGAATCGTACATTGTGTAGTAACTGTTCGGGTACTTGAAGCGCTGGCTACAACGCCCCCTGCGGACCGTTTTTTTATGCTGTTTCAGTACTTGAAAAATCTGATCAAGCGGCCGTTTTACCGAATCTACGAACATCACATGAGCGATCTCGCCCATCGGTGGCAGCGGCCTCGGCACATCGGCATCATCCTCGATGGCAATCGGCGCTTTGCCCGCAAAAGCGGACTCGGCAGCATCATGGATGGCCACGCTCGCGGCGCCGACAAACTCGACGACGTGCTCGACTGGTGTTATGAGTACGAGATTCCGGTCGTCACCATCTGGATCTTTTCCCTCGACAACTTTCAACGGGATCAGGAGGAGGTCAACGAGCTGATGAAACTCATCGAGACAAAGACCCGGGACATAGTTAAAGACGACCGCATCAAGCGCAATAAGATCAGGCTCAAGTACATCGGCCAGATCGAGAGAGTGCCGGAAAGCCTGCAGCAGGCCATCCAGGACGCCGAGGCAGCGACGCGCGACCATGACCGTTTCATTCTCAACGTCGCCATTGCCTACGGTGGCCGTGAAGAAATCACAAACGCCTGCAGGGATTATCTGCGCCACGGGCTGGATGAAGAGAAAAGTATCGATGAGATTCTCGACAACCTGACCCCCGATTCCATCCACCCGCACATGTACACATCGGGGCTCCCCGATCCCGATCTGATTATTCGCACCAGCGGCGAGGTTCGCCTCGGCGGCTTCCTTCTCTGGCAGAGCGCTTACGCTGAATTCTACTTCTGCGACACCTACTGGCCGGCCTTCCGCAAGATCGATTTCCTGCGGGCTATCCGCGCATTTCACCAGCGTCAACGACGATACGGGCGATGACATCGGCATCCGGCGCGACGCTCAAAGTTCCAATATTTTTTTTCTTTCCTTTCAATATATGAATATGATGGTAGAATTATTTTGAGGAGTTTTGTCATCATATTCATAATGGCGCTCTATTTGCCGCCGGCCGCGAACTGTTTTTCCTACTCATAGACACGCCGCTAACCGGACAACCAACCGACGCAACCATCTCCTCCCCAATCACTTCAGCAAACGCCCAGCCCGCCCGACTCGGAACCTATCCTCCCACCAAACCTGAGACACCTGCCCAATGATCCGAAAATTCAAAAACCTCTTTTCCAATGACATCGGTATCGACCTCGGGACCGCTAACAGCCTGGTTTACGTCCGCGATCAGGGGATCGTGCTCAGCGAACCGTCGGTCGTCGCCATCCGTGCCGAAACCAATAAGGTGCTAGCCGTGGGCACGGCCGCCAAGCGCATGCTCGGCCGCACACCGGGTAACGTCCGCGCCATCCGGCCGATGAAGGAAGGTGTCATCGCCGACTTCGAGATCACCGAGGAAATGCTCCGCTATTTTATTCAAAAGGTCCATCGGCGCGTCAAAATTATGCAGCCCCGGGTACTCGTCGCCGTGCCGTCGGGAATCACCGAGGTCGAAACGCGAGCAGTTCAGGACAGTGCCGAACGTGCCGGCGCCCGGGAGGTGTACTTGATCGAAGAACCGATGGCCGCGGCAATCGGTGTCGGGATTCCGGTGGAGGAACCCTCCGGCAACATGGTTGTCGACATCGGCGGCGGCACCACGGAGGTCGCCCTCATTTCGCTCTCCGGCATCGTCGAATCACGCAGCGTAAGAACCGGCGGCGACAGTATGGACAGTGCAATAACCCGATATATAAAGAGATCCTATAGCTTGATGATCGGCGAACGTACCGCGGAGAACATCAAGATCGAAATCGGCAGCGCCTACCCGATGAAAGAGGAAACGAACATGGACGCCAAGGGCCGTGATCTCAATTCCGGTCTGCCAAAAACAATAACGATCACCTCCGCCGAAGTTCGCGAGGCGCTGTTGGAGCCGATCTCCACCATCGTTGAAACGGTCCGGATTACTCTGGAACGATGTCCGCCGGAACTGGCCGCCGATCTCATTGATCACGGCATTGTTATTGCCGGCGGTGGCGCCTTGCTGCGCGGCATTGACCGCGTAATCACGGAGGAGACCGGACTGCCGGTCATTATCGCCGAAGATCCGATGCAGGCTGTCGCCAAGGGCACCGGAACGGCTCTGCAGGAAATGGACACGCTTTCCCAGACCGTCTCCTCCTTCTCCCGCACCCGCAGCTCTCGTCGCTGATCGACATGCAGTGGAGACGAAGGATTGTGCGTCTTTCTGCGGACGAGGTCCAAATGTCCTGTTCCACTGCAGGACTCACCGGCTTGCGTGGCGAAGCGGTTCTTACGAACGGTCAGTCCCGCGGTGGCGGGGCTGATTTCGTGAGGGACGTTGTCCCGTCCCAACGGGACTCACGTCCGCCGAGGCGGAAAACTTTGCAGCCGGACAGCGTCAATGTGGGAGGCATCCGTCGGCTGACGGATGCCTCCCACATTCGGTACAATCAAACCGTCATCTTTGAAGTCTCAAGTTTCTTGGGAGTATCGGGTCCCGCTGAAGGTGGGGTCAAGACATACGAAAACACGCTGTCTGGCGGACGGGGATGTAGCCGCCCCTGTCACGTGAGTCACATTCCACATGCTCTCGCATGCGGGATGGTCACGTGATCCCACGGGGGCGTTCGGTAGCCAACAGGGCAACCGGTCGGCACGGCTAGGGATCCGTCAACTGACGGATGGCTACATCCGTTTGTCGGTAGCGAAGACGCAACCCGACCTGTTTCAGGAGAGCTTCCCCCGGCTCATCCGCAGGTTCTCGAACACCGAAAACCCAAGGTTGTAAGGAGCCCGTCCGATGGTGACGGATACGAAACTGACCCCCATGATGCAGCAGTACCGCAATGCTAAAGCGGAACTGGATAAAGACGTGCTGCTGCTGTTTCGGATGGGGGATTTCTACGAGATGTTCTTCGAGGATGCCGTTGAGGGCAGCCGCCTTCTCGATATCGCCTTGACAAAGCGCGCCGGTGTGCCTATGGCCGGCATCCCCTACCATGCACTGCAGAACTACCTGCCCCGGATCTTGAAAGCCGGCGTCAAGGTTGCGGTCGCCGAGCAGGTAGAAGACCCAAAACTCGCCAAGGGACTGGTCAAACGCGAGATTACCCAGATCATCACGCCGGGGACCGTTGTCGACAGCAGTGTTCTGGTATCGGGCAAGAGCAATTTTCTCGTCGGTATCTGCCAAGGTAAAAAGGAGGCCATTGGCCTCGCCAGCCTCGACATCAGCACCGGCGATTTTCGCGTCACGCAGATCGGCCGCGGCGAACAGCTCGAGACCGAAATCCATCGCCTCCATCCGGCCGAGTGCCTGCTCCCGGATAGCCTCTACAGGCAATGGGAAGTGGACGGGTTTCCGGACGTGCCCGGCCGCGTTGCCTGGACGCCGATGGACGACTGGACCTACGATACGTCCGTCGCCGTCGAACTCCTGCAGCAACACTTTCAAGTTGCCGCGCTGGACGGCTTCGGCTGTCGGGAATATCCGCTCGGCGTCCAGGCCGCCGGCGCCGTTCTCTACTACGCGCAGAACAATCTGCGGCGAAACGCGGACCACGTCACCGGACTGTCGCCTTATGCATTCGGCGCCTACCTGATGATCGACCGCATCTCGCAGCGAAACCTCGAACTCGTCGAGCCGCTTTTCACCGGTACCACCGACTCGACCCTGCTGTCCGTCCTCGATGAGACCATTACCCCGATGGGCAGCCGCCTGATGCGTGAGTGGATCCTGCGGCCGCTGGTGGACCCGGGCCCCATAAACGCCCGGCTCGACGCCATCTCCGCTTTCGTCCGCGACCAGTTGCTGCTTGCCGAAATGCGCGAAACCCTCGCTGCTGTCAAAGATCTCGAGCGCACGATCTCCCGGCTTAACGTCGGCGCCGCCAACGGGCGCGACCTCCTCATCCTGCAGCGGGGACTGAAGGCCGTACCCGGTCTTAAAGCCATCATCTCCATGGGCAATGACTCGGAACTGCTGGCCGATGTGTGTGCGCAGATGACCGAACTTCCTGAACTCACGGACCGCATTGAACAGGCGATCGTCGATGATCCCCGGGTCACGGTCAAGGAGGGCGGCATCATCAAATCCGGCTTTCATCCGCATCTGGATGATTTGCGAAAAGGCGCGACCGAGGGCAAGCAATGGCTCGCAGATCTGCAGGCACGGGACCAGAAGCGGACTGGAATCAAGAGCCTCAAAGTTCGGTACAACAAAGTGTTCGGCTACTACATCGAGGTCAGCAAGACCAATCTCGATCTGGTGCCGGACGACTACGTCCGCAAGCAGACCCTCGTCAATGCCGAGCGCTTTACGACCGCCGAACTGAAGGAAATCGAAGACAAAGTCCTCGGTGCCGAAGACAAGGCTAAGGCACTCGAGTACGAGATCTTTCAGGATGTCCGTGCCACCGTCGTGAAGGAGACCGCAAAGGTGCAGACGACTGCCCGGGCGATCGCGGCAACCGATGTGATCGGCGCCCTTGCCGATATTGCCCTGAAAAACAACTACCGCCGCCCCGGGATCAGCGAAGATCTGACGATCGAAATCCGCGACGGCCGGCATCCGGTCATCGACCACATCATGCGCGAAGAGCGGTTCGTACCGAACGACGTATTCCTCGACGGCGACAGCAACCAGATGATCATCCTCACCGGCCCCAATATGGCCGGCAAATCCACCTATATCCGGCAGGTGGCTTTGCTTGTTCTCTTAGCGCAAATGGGCAGTTACATTCCTGCGGAGTCCGCAACCATCGGTCTGGCTGACCGTATCTTCACGCGGATCGGCGCCGCCGACGACCTCGCCCGCGGCCAGAGCACTTTTATGGTTGAAATGCTGGAAACCGCCAACATCCTCAATAACGCGACACCGCAGAGCCTGATTATCCTCGACGAAATCGGGCGCGGCACGAGCACCTTCGATGGGTTAAGCATCGCCTGGGCGGTGGCGGAACACATCCACAACACGCCGACGCTCCGGGCACGAACGCTGTTTGCCACCCACTATCACGAGCTGACCGAACTGTCGTTGACCATGCGCGGCATTCAGAACTGTAATGTCGCCGTCCGCGAGAGCGGCGACGATGTCATCTTCCTGCGCAAGATAGTACCCGGCGCGGCCGACAAGAGTTACGGTATCCATGTCTCCCGGCTGGCTGGTTTGCCGAAGCCGGTGGTGGCCCGCGCCCGCGAGATCCTCGACAATCTCGAAGGCAACGCCCTCGATGAGAAAAACCAGCCCAGACTGGCCAGACGTAAATCGAACAAGACCGCGGCCACCGAAGATCACCCCACCTTGTTCGACCTGTAAAAAATCTGTTGCGGCGCACCGCAACAGATCTATCACAGCAGCCCCGCTTCGCGGTAATACTTTACGGCGCCGGGGTGGAAAGTGGCGGAGAGACCGTCGAGCATGCTTTCTTTCGTCACCTCGCCATAGGCGGGATGCAGGGCTTTGAAGGAGTCGAGATTCTCGAAGACCTCTTTGGTGACGGCGTAAACGACATCGTCCGCCACGCTCGCCGTTGTCATGAACGTGGCTTTGACTCCGAACGTCGGGATGTCCGCATCGCCGCTGGCGGCGGGATAATACTTTTTGGGAATGGCGGCATTGACGTAGTAGGGGGTTTCCCGCAGGAGTGATTCGATACCGGTGATCGGCACGAAATGAATCTTACGTTTGCCGGAAGTGGCTTCTTTGAAGGCGCCGCTGGGATGCCCCACGGTATAGAAGAAGGCGTCGATGCGATCGTCCTGCAGATAACCCGGTGCCTCGGCGGCTTTGAGCTGCTCCGCCGTCAGGTCCGTTTCGTAGTTGATGCCGGCCGCCTCGAGGGCGTCGATGGCGTTCTGTCGCGTGCCTGATCCCGGATTTCCGATGTTGACACGCTTGCCCTTCAGATCCGCGAGGCTGTTGATGCCGGCATCGTCGGCGGCGGCCAAGGTTACCAACTCGGTATAGATGGCGAACACGGCGCGCAGATTTTTTTGCGGTCCTTTCTCCGCCCATTCCGCCAATCCCCGTACCGCCTGGTACTGACGATCCGCCTGGACGATGCCGAAGTCCAGGTCGCCGCTCAGCAGGGCATTGACGTTGAAAACCGAGCCGCCGGTCGATTCGTGCGAACACTTCAAACCGTACTGATCCCGTTTGGCGTTGACCATTTTGGCGATATTGCCGCCCGTTGGATAATAGACGCCCGACATGCCGCCTGTGCCGATGGTGATAAAACTGACCTTTGGTTTACCGCAACCGCATAATGATGCTACGGCGAAAACCAGGCAAGAGCGAAGAGCATTCCTGATTGCCATTTCGACCTCCGTTGTTTTGAGGAAAAATGATTAATGAGCAGAACAATTACAGTATCAGAGCGCTTGCTCATTACAATGAATGTCCGCCATGTGTTCGGATGATTGCGGGCAAATCAGCTTACGTGGCATTCCGTTGCCGGGAGGTAGCCGGACGCCAGCGGGTCTTGCATCCACACAATTCGCTGAGTGCCCTGAGACATGATTCATTGCACGGAGGTAACTATTCAGGTCGAAGGTGGACAGTGGACGGTGTACGGTAGCGACTGAGTTCCAGCGCCTAATGCCAAGTTCGTAAAGGCTATTTTCGTGCGCATGCGACGAATGTTGGACGGATCTTCTCCTTCCACCGCTTGCCGCGCCGTAGTCCCGCATGCGGGACTACGGCGCGGCAAGCTTCCACGCTCCACCTGAGTAGTCACGGACGGCATCGAATAATGATGACCGACTGTGAACGGGCGAGGACGCATTATCCCCGCCCGCCGTCGCCTGACCGACCGGGCCGTTGATTTCCCTGGCTTTGGACCTATGTTGAATGCTCGCGTACGGTCTTTATAATTCCTCGCTTAGTCTGCATGAAACCGCATAAGCTCATCACCAACGGCCTGTTTATTTCATTCGAAGGTATGGAGTGCGCGGGCAAGTCGACGCAGTCGAAACTGATCTCCCGGTGCTTGCGTGACGACGGCTACCAGGTCCTGGAAACCCGCGAACCGGGCGGTACGCAGGTCGGTGAAGAGCTCCGGCACATTGTCAAACATGTATGTGGTGATGAGGCCGTCTGCGACGAGGCTGAACTCTTCATCTTCGCCGCCAGCCGAGCACAATTGGCGTGCAAGGTGATTCTGCCTTTTCTGCAGGCGGGCGGCATCGTCATTACCGATCGCTATGCTGACTCGACGACAGCATATCAGGGGTATGCGCGCGGCTTTGAACTCGAGCTGATCCGGCAGCTCAACGAGACCGCCACCTGCGGCCGTTGGCCGGATTTGACAATCCTCCTGGACCTGGATGTGAAACAGATGGAGGATCGCGGGCAGTTGCGCTTGGAAACGTTGTTGGTGCAGGACCGCATCGAGGAGGAATCGCGGCGATTCCACCAGAAGGTTCGCGACGGCTACCTCGAAATCGCCCGCATGTGGCCGGCGCGTTTCCTTGTCATTGATGCGACCGAAGATCGAGAATCGATTCACCGCCGGATTCTGGAACACGTCAACAATGCCATTGCAGGACGCAATCGATAGGTATCCACCCCTGGTTCAGCGCCTCAAGGAGACCCGTCGGCGCCGGCGCATGGCGCATGCCTATCTGTTCAGCGGCGACCAGCTTTCGACGCTCGAGCAGCTTGCTTTATATTGGGTGCAGGCCTGTGCCTGCCCGTCGCCGGCTGATGACGGCGATGCGTGCGGGATCTGTGCGCGGTGCCGTCAGATTGAACAGTCCGGGTATCTGCATCTGCATCGGCTGAAGCCAAAGTCGAAGGCGCGCCAAATTCTGATCGATGAGATCCGCGAGCTCGAGCATAATCTGCATCTCAAGTCGGCCGGGGAACCGAAGATCGGCTTTATCGTTGAAGCCGACCGCATGAATCCTCAGGCGCAGAACGCCTTTCTCAAGACGCTGGAAGAACCGACGCCCGACTCCTTTCTCGTACTTGTCACAGTGAATCCCGGCGAGCTGCTGCCCACGATTCGGTCACGATGCCAACACGTAGCGCTGCGTGAAAACCGGCAGGAATACAGCTTTACGGGGCAGAATGATTTTCTTCGCGGGGTTGCCCGCATGGCACCGAGCGAGGGCGCCATTGTGGCAGTGGATGTCGCGCAATGCATTATTCTGACCCTGCAGCACTCGCGCGAAGAAGTCGAGGCAACGGCCAAAGAGCGACAGAAAGAAACGGCAGTCCGGTATGCGGAAATGGAACCCGAGCTTCGCAAGCGACTGGAGGAGGAGTTTCAAGCAGCCGTCACTGCGGAGTATCTGGCGCGGCGAACCATGATCATCAGCGCGCTCCACACATGGTTCGCACAGGAGTTTATGCGGGCCACCGGTATCGGCAAAGACATGGTCCCGAACCCGGAGTTCTACGATGCCGTGCCGCCCGAATTTCGCGACCGCCCTATCGCCGCCCGGGCCGCGCACCGCAGCCTCGAGTTGACGGAGGAGTTGATTACCAGTCTACGTTTCAATGTCGATGAGCAGCTTGCCATTCAGGATTACTGCCTGAAGGTCTGTGAAAAGAGCTAGTGTCCTGAGTCTTCTTAGACTGTGTGTATTTGTCGTTGGCTTTTGTCGCTGCATCACGCCGAATGCGTGCCAGTCATTGCACCGCCGGGACCCACCTTCGCTGGGCTGTGGCGTGGCAAGCATGCCCGTCGGTAGCGGCTGGAATGCGGGCATACAAGTCTATATATCGCGGGGGCTCTCAGCCGAACCGCTCGATCTCGTCCTTCAATCCCTGGGCGGCCATTTGCGGATTGGCTTTGCCGCGGCTCAACTTCATGACCTGGCCAACGAGGAAATTCAGGGCCTGTTCCTTACCGCTGCGGAATTCCTGGACCGGACCGGGATTGGCAGCCACCGCTTCCTGAACGAACCGCGTTATTTCACTCGAGTCGGTAACCTGCTCGAGCCCCTTCTCCTTGACAATGGCTGCCGGATCCGCGCCGGTCTTGAACATCTCGACAAATACGGTCTTGGCGATCTTGCCGTTAATGACGTTCTTGTCGATCAAGCCGATGAGTGCCGCCAGATTCTCCGGGCTGACGGGACAGTCCGCGATGGCCGTGTCCGACTGTGACAATTCGCGCAGCAGTTCCACCATGATCCAGTTGGAGATCGTCTTTGCGGGGCCGCCGGCCGCCACACAGCGTTCGAAATAATCGGCGCAATCCTTTTCCAGCGTCAGGACGTTGGCGTCATACGCCGGGATTCCGTACTCCTCTTCACAGCGCTGCCGTCGTGCGGCGGGCGTCTCCGGCACCGCCGAACGAATCTCCGCGAGCATTTCATCGGACACCTGGATCGGCATCAGGTCGGGCTCGGGGAAGTAGCGGTAGTCATGAGCGCTCTCCTTTCTGCGCAACAGATAGGTCTCGCCGGCATCGTCATTCCAGCCGCGCGTGGACTGCTCGAGGGTGCCGCCGCTGTCGAGTATCCCGGCCTGCCGCTCGATTTCATATTCGAGCGATCGGTGCACGGCTTTGAGGCTGTTGAGGTTCTTGATTTCAATCTTGGCACCGAATTCATCGCTGCCGGCCGGTTTGAGAGAGATGTTGACATCGCATCGCATCTGCCCTTTTTCCATGTCGCAGTTGCTGATCCGGGCATACTCCATTGCTTGCTTCAATGCCGTCAGGTAAGCATAAGCCTCATCGGCCGACGCCATGTCCGGTTCGCTGACAATCTCCATCAGCGGTACGCCGGCGCGGTTGTAGTCGACACCGCTGAAGAATTGAAGGTGTGTCAACTTACCGACGTCCTCCTCGAGATGAATGCGGGTCATGCTGATTGCTTTCGACGGCAGCTCATCGCCGGAGAACCCCTTGCCGCCAATGTCCACGGAGCCCTTCAGGCAAAGGGGCAGTTCGTATTGGGAGATTTGGAAATTCTTCGGCATATCGGGATAGAAATAGCTCTTTCGATCGAATTTGCTCAGGCGCGTAATTTCACAATTGCACACGAGGCCGGCAAGGATCGTTCTGCGGATGGCCGCCTCGTTTGGGACCGGCAGCACGCCTGGATATCCCATGCAAACAGGGCAGACCAAGGTGTTTGGTTCTTCCCCGTAGCGGTTTGGACAGCCGCAGAACAGCTTCGTCGCCGTGGCGACCTGGACATGGACCTCGAGTCCGATGACAACATCGTAGTTCATGGTAAAACCGGGTTCAATTACCCACTCCCTCGAGCCAGTGGGCGGCCCGCAGAATCTTCGTCTCCTGCAGGGCATCGCCGATGAGCTGAACCCCGATCGGCAGGCCGTTCGCATGGGTTCCGAACGGCACGGAGATCGAACAGTTGCCCGCGAGGTTAACCGGCACGGTATAAATATCCATCAGGTACATCTGCAACGGATCGCTTATTTCCCCGCACCGGAACGCCGGAATCGGTGACACCGGACTGATGATGACATCGCATTTCTGAAACGCATCGGTATAATCTTTTCGCACTAGAGTCCGGACCTTCTGCGCCCGCAGATAATAGGCATCGTAATAGCCGCTGCTGAGCACGTAAGTGCCGAGGATAATGCGCCGCTTCGTCTCCTTGTTAAAGCCGGCTTCGCGCGTCTTGTAATATGTCTCGAGGACGTCGTCGGTGGATGCGCGTGCGCCGTAGCGAATGCCGTCGTAGCGCGCCAGGTTGGAACTCGCTTCCGCGGTCGCGATGATGTAATAGACGGCGACCACGTACTTCATCGTCGGCAAGGTCAGATCGACAATTTCACAGCCGGCGTCGCGGTACGCCGAAATCGCCGTCTCGACGGCCGTGCGCACATGCGGCGCCAGGCCCTCGACGTTGAAGTACTCGGCCGGTACGCCGATCCGGAGCGAACCGATGTCGTAATTGTCCAGGGCTTGGTTAAAGTTGCCGTTCTGAGTGGGAATGGATGTTGAATCTCGGTCATCGTAACCGCTCACGACATCGAGAAGGACAGCGGCATCACGCACGTCGGCGGTCAGCGGCCCAATCTGGTCCAGGGACGAGGCGTAGGCCACCAGCCCGTAGCGGGAGATCAGACCGTAGGTAGGCTTCATTCCGACAATGCCGCAGAAGCTCGCCGGCTGCCGGATCGAGCCGCCGGTATCGGTTCCCAATGCCGCCAGCGCCTGTCCGGAGGCGACCACCGCTGCCGAGCCGCCGCTGGAGCCGCCGGGAACACAATCCGTATTCCACGGATTGCGTGCCGGTCCGTAGCCGCTGTTTTCCGTGGACGAGCCCATGGCGAACTCATCCATATTCGTGCGGCCGAAGCAAAGCATGCCCGCTGCTTTCAGGCGCGCGACGGCTGTGGCGTCGTAAGCGGCTGTATAACCTTCCAGAATACGCGAGGCACAGCCGCAGGACTCGCCGGTGACGGCGAGGTTGTCTTTGAGTGCCACGGGAATGCCGTCATAGGGGCCGTGCTCCTGGCCAGCCGTGCGCCGTGCATCGGATCTTTCGGCCTGTCGCAGGATCGCTTCGGCGTCGAGCTGCCGAAATCCATTGATGGCGGCATCGACCGCGCGCGACCGCTCAATCAGCTGTTCACACAATGCTACCGACGTGGTCTGCCCGTCGGCCAAAGCCGCCGCTGCCTCGTGAATTGTCCCGGGTTTCGGCCGCTGCACTAGTTTTTTGTCTTCAGTCATCGGGTCATGTCAATTCAATGATAATAGCACTCACGCGACGCCGTCAGCCTCTTCCCCGATGACCAGAGGAACCTTGATCAGATCGCCGTTTACGGACTCGGGAGCATTGTCGATGACGGCGGATTTGTCCAGTGTTTCCCGCGTACTGTCGTTGCGGAAGACATTGTTTCTGGTGACCACATGTGCTGTCGGCTCGACACCTTCCACATCCACTTCGGACAGGAGTTTGACGTATCCAAGCACGGAGTCGAGTTCCTGCTGAAATTCGGCGATTTCCGCATCGGTCAGTTGCAGTCGAGCCAGGTCGGCGATATAGGCGACGTCGAAGTCGGTGTTTGTTGTCGGTTCCATTGGTGTTCTCAGAGAGTGATCGAAGTGCGTATTGCGTATCGTGTATTGCGTATCCTGCAATGGCGCGCGACGGAACTGCGTCGCCGGGATGCCCCGGGAAAAATCAAAAGCTATCGTTGCCGCCCACGGTTTTCAAATAACCAATCCCGATCAACCATAGGCCATCAACGCACGGCGACGGCGTGCCGATGGCTTTCAGTCTTCCGGCCATTCGCCAGCCGGCGCCATCTTCACCAATTTCGGGTCAAAGCGCGCGACGGGATGCACGAGATCCTGCTGCGCCTCCATGACCTCGTCGATATTCTTGTAAACCATCGGGACTTCATCGAGGCCGGCCGACAGTAGCGTAACGCCCCGTTCGGCCAGGAGCATTCTGGCTTCCTTCCAATCGAGCGTTGATTTCGCCTGCTTGCGGCTCATCACCCGGCCGGCACCGTGCGCCGCGGAATCCAGTGACTCGGGATTCCCGAGGCCGCGAACCACATAAGCTGGGTTCGCCATGGTCCCCGGAATAATTCCCAACACGCCGTCCGCCGCGGGCGTTGCGCCCTTGCGGTGGACAATCACCTGGCGACCGTCGTGGTCTTCTTTCCAGGCGAAATTGTGATGGTTTTCCAGATCAAGCAGGACCCGGGCACCGAGATGGCGGGCGATGTGACGATGAATGCAGGCATGGTTTGCCGCCGCATAATGCCCCATGAGCTCCATGGCTGCCCAGTACTCCGCACCCGCCTCGGTGCCGAGGTCGAGCCATGCCAATTGCGACAACTCCTTGGGTAATTCACGATGCTGCCGGCGGGCAAGCTTGCTGTAATGGGAGCAGACGGCGGCTCCCGTGCCGCGGCTGCCGCTATGGCTCAGAAGCGCCAGGTAGCTGCCGGGCGGGAGGTCCAGGTCCTCCCGGTCGATGCTCAGCATGCCGAACTCAACGAAGTGATTACCACTCCCGCTCGTTCCCAACTGCGCCCAGGCTTTGTCCTTGCACGCGCGCGTCACGGACGAGATTGACCAGTCCAAATCCATGACGTCGTGCCGGCGCTGCTGCTTGAATGCCGCACCGACGCCGAATCGTGTTTCGACATTAATGGCATCCGTCAATTGATCGCGGCGCCGCTTCAGATGGTCAACGGGGAGATCCAGCACGGTCATTTTCATTCGGCAGGCGATGTCGACGCCGACGGCGTACGGGATGACGGCGGCTTCCGCAGCCAGGACGCCGCCGATCGGCAGGCCATAGCCGACATGGGCATCGGGCATGAGGGCACCGCGTATGGCGACCGGCAGGCGGCAGGCATTCTCCATCTGTCGCACGGACATCGCGTCCAGATCACGGCCCCACTGCCGGTACGCGGCGGGTCGCGTCCGGTGTTCGTACGTTGCCTGTGCCGCCGCCGTATCGACCAGGACCCGCGCCAACGGTTCAAAAATTGGATCATTGAGATAGTCGCGGGGCCGGGACGCGACGTTTTTCAACGCCTCGCGCATGGCGCGTTTTTCCGATTTCCCGGCGGGTGCGTGTCTCAGTAACTCAATGGCAAGGCGGATCGGCTCGCCGCTGGGAATCCCTATATTGATCAATTCACGTTTCTTCATCGTTCTCACGTTTCAGTAGACCGGTGTGGTACTGTTCTTGCAGGTATTTGGATGCAGATTGCATCACAACGATTCGTTCCCATACCGCGCGCACTTCACAAAAAAGGTCAATCACAATATCTGTGCAGACCCTGCTCACAACCCTACGCGCTCTCCTGTCGGATACGGGACCCGCCGGCGGCGGGACGGAAACACAGCTTTCGAAAAAGGACGGACCCGAGACCAGGCAGTCGGACCAAGCGACGGAAGCCGACTCCCGTTCGCCGACTGCGGAGGAAGCATTGAAGACGGAGGATATCCGCGACGATCTCTGGTTCAAGGTTTACCAGGCACGGCAGCAGGCGAAGATGACGGCGGATCAAGTGGATGCCGAGGAAATATGTGCCGAGATCGAACGGCGTATCGCGGCCGATGAGTTCAAGCTTATCGAGATTCCAAAAAACGTTACCAAGGCGATGAAGCTCGTCCGCAAAACCAATTTCGATTACGCCGAACTCGGACAGCTGCTCAATCACAGCTCGACGGTGACCAGCGAGATCCTGCAGGTCGCCAACTCGGTATTGCATAAAGGGGCTGTCGCGACGGCGGCATTGCAGCGGGCTCTTTCACGGCTGGACAAAAAGGTGCTCACCTCGGTCCTGTACGTCGGATGCACGCGCATGTTCGTTAAGAATAAGAAGGGGCTCGAGCAGATCACCGAGGACATTGTCGAACACAGTTACGCGGTCGCCCATATTTCAAAATACCTGGCCCAGAAGTACTATCATGATGCGGACGAGGCTTGTTCTTGCCGGCTTCCTTCATGACATCGGCAAGATTGCAGTCATCAGCGACGTTGCCGACAACACAGACATCCTCGGCGTGCACAAATATTCGTCCGAGTACATAGTCTAACACGTCCTGCAACCGTTGCACGAGTACATCGGCTCCCTCGTCGCGAGGCACTGGAACCTGCCCAAAGCGGTGGTCACGACCATGGAAAACCACCATGACATCGACTTTTCTACAAACAATCCATACAACTATACGCTGTCGGCAGTCATCAATTTGGCCGATACATTCGCGCGCATCCTCGGCAAAGGCCGCTGGATCGGCGAGGGTGACATTTTCGATCTAAAATCCGCGAATATTCTGGAGCTCCAGGAAGACGACGAGACGATCGATTTCCTGAACGCAGTCCCGGGGCTAATCGAGTGACCCTGCCGGAGCGGGCAGGGTGTATGGACGGCGCCCGGCGGGGTTGTTATCTAACTATCCAACGGACGGCTCCACGGGCGCCCGACGGATCTTAGAGGGTATCTTAAAAGTCTGCTGAGGCGATGCCGGAGCGCCGGAGAGTGGCTTCAAGGCGTCCGATACAGGCGATGCCGCCGTATCGTCGCAGCAGGACAACGCCGAAGACGCTCGTCCGCCGCCCGGCACGCGCCCAGCGGACTCTTAAAATGCCCTCTCAGCGGCGTGGCTGTCGCAGGGCTCGCCCACGCTTGATGATCGACCGTGCGGCATGGGGCGGTATTTCGGTGATTTTGGCAACACGGCCGGCTGGTATGCGGACGTGGCGGGTAGCTGTTCGTGCGATAACAATCGTCCCCGTTGC
>Ga0310123_10001121_pt1 | contig 22828 bp, 14 predicted proteins | sample CB6_AW_1057_MG_FD_203505 | JGI IMG/M metagenome (GOLD analysis project Ga0310123, IMG submission 203505) | Marine microbial communities from Western Arctic Ocean, Canada - CB6_AW_1057 | ecosystem: Environmental > Aquatic > Marine > Oceanic | place: Canada: Western Arctic Ocean | collected... | reverse complement strand
TGTCTGGTCTTTTGTGCTGCGTTTTATATGCGCCAGACACTAAAAGGTTCTCATCTTCAGGGAGCTTTTTCGCACTTAATCACTTTGACAAAAGGCGCGAGATGGTTTCCGTACAAACACTAGGCTATTCCGTAACGGATTCCGTAACACGCCGATGCCATCGGTCTTTGGCACCGATGGTCTTTCTTACATGAGTAAGTACAGCCTGAGGATGCTCAAACCCGCCGAGCGGTTTAAGGGGCATTCAACTGGTTGAGGTGTTCAAGACTAAAAGTTGGACTTTGCCACCGAGCAGCGTGTACCGGTGGCGTTTTCCCTCCTTCCGCTTGTTGACTTTAATGGTGATTCTCTCAATCACTCCGTGAATTACGTCCCGCAGTTTGGCAAAGTCGGCTTTCTCGACATATCGGCGGAGCTCAGTGAACTGTTTGATCGCTTCGTCGAACTGTTTGTTCAATTCTGAAACCAGTTGCTTTCTTGGCTTGCCGTTTGATGCCAGTTCTTTCTTGAGTTCCTCCCTTCGATGCTGTAACGCGCGAATTTGGTCTTGGACCAGCGGAATCATGTCTTTGTCGACCTCAACGAGACGGGCTTTTGCCTTTGTCAGCTTCATATCCACCGCGTCAAGCTTTCGCCGAAGTTCGTTTCGCGAACTCTTCCGCTTTCGTGGTTTAGCTTCCTTCAACAGTTCAGTTCGACGTTTTTCGACGATTTGTGGATCAAGATATTCGTCTTCGATTGCTTTGACTACATGATCGACCAATTCATCTTGTCGTACCGAATTACGATCGCAAAATGAGGCACCCTTGTCCAAATAGCCAGAGCAAACCGAATACTGATTGTCCTTCACCGTATGGCCGATCATAGCTGAACCACACTTCTCGCAACGAACGAGCCCGCTCAACACGTATTTCTTCGGATTTGGTGACGATGCTCCGCGACCACCATGGCTGCTTCGCTGTGATTCGAGTCGCCGCTGAACTGCGTCAAAGATCTCACGGTTGACGATTGCGGGATGATTGTTCTCGATCACTATCCAATCTTCCGGATCGTTCTTGCCTCGCTCGATGTAGTCGGAAACTTCCCCATTACGTACGCCAGCGTATTTCGCACTACATCGGCAATTCCAAGCGAACGTACCGGTATACCGGACGTTCGTAAGACTTGAACGTACCGTCGACCACTGCCACTTCCCACCTTTTGGTGCGGGAATGCCGTCGCGATTGAGGTTGTCGGCCAGCCCCTGCAAGGATAGACCTTTCAAATACTCACGAAAAATCTTGCGCACTAACGTCACGAGGTTACGGGTTCCCAAAGCAAGCCTCCAATTAATCAGCACGTACCCGATTGGTGGGCGCTTACCTTGTACCCATTCACCACGCCTGGCTCGAGCGATTAGCCCGCGAAGAACGTTTCGACTCAAGTCGCGTAGGTAGGCGTGTTTCGCTTCTTGTTGAATGCCGAATAGCATTCGACTTGCGAAGTCATTCCAATCAATCTTGCCTTGATTGACAGTTACGAGACAAACGCCAGCCTGTCGAAGAGGATAAATCCATCGCCCAGCTTCGATGCTATCAAAACGGCCAAACCGATCTTGATCCCAACAACAAATTGCTTGGAATTCGCCCGTCTCGGCATCGTTGATCATCTGCTGAAACTGAACACGTTTTTCCGTGGCATCACCGGATACCGCCTCGTCAGTGTACCAACGAATTATTCGATATCCTTCGCGCTTGGCAAGTTTCTCGATTTCCTCACGTTGTTGTTTAGGACTCGCTTCCTACTTGTCGGACGACATACGTACGTAGCCAACTGCTTTGATCATGGGATGTGTCTCCAAGTGGACTTTGGAACGGTTTTATTCTTTCAACACCGAACAGCTTCGATAACTCGCGTCCGTTCAGATTACGTCATTCTATCAGCTCCAAATCGAGTGTGAACATTTCTCGGCAACACGCACGTCGTGCAGGGGGTTCTTGAGGCGCTCGTGACACGACCTGCGCAAGCCGGTTCCAGACGCGACCGCCTTCGGGAGCAAGGGAGATAATGCCAATGATTTTGTGTGCATTCGTTCGACTGGCCCATACGCGATAGACCGCTAGAGAGTTTGTCGAAGAGCGGGATGCACTTCGCCAGCGGTTACTAGAGCAATTCATCCATCTCCTGCGGGTCTACCTCTTTGCGGGTGACGCCACCCGCAAAGAGGTAGACCCGCAGACAACAAAGAAAGGCGAGGAAGGAGAATGGTTTCGCCCGGCGTTTACAAGCCGTCGGCGAGCAGCTTCAGCGCCAGGCGACCTACCGCGTTCCCCAGACCAAGGAGTCGCAAAACCTGGCCGAACGTTTCCAGAAGCAAGGGCGCGGGCGGCCGCGTCGAGGCCAACAAGTTCTGCTTCTCCCAATGGTTGTGCAGACATACAAGTTTCGGACGAGCAAATCGCGCCGCCAAGTTTAGATTGACAGAGGTCGGGAAAAATCGTTTACTTTATTAGTGCAATCACCACTGACAGTCACCACCACTGCCTTTACGCTGAAACCGCCCGTTTAAGAAATAGCGTGGTCCGGCCAGCAACCGGCCAGCAACTGGCCAGTAATCGGCTAGGTCTACGTGTCTGATTGTTCGTTAATCGGTCGAAAACAATCTGTTTTTACGGGGGCGAATCGTAAGGAGTCAAACAATGTCTCGAATAAAGCGGCGGGATTTTCTGGCAGGGACTTTGGCGGCAGTCGGCAGCACGGCGACCGGTCGAGCGGCGGCGCCCAACGAAACGGTCAACGTGGCCGTGCTGGGTTGTGGCCGTGGAAGAAAACTGGCCGAGTGGTTCACGTCGATCCCGGACAGTCAGGTGGTAGCGATCTGCGACGTCGATGAAAACTTAAGCGGGGGGCTTTGTGATCATATCCAATCGCTCTCGGGACGACGGCCGGAGGCGGTGGTCGATTTTCGTACGCTGCTGGACCGCGCGGACGTCGACGCGCTGGCCGTGGCGACTCCCGACCATTGGCACGCGCCGGTGACGGTGTTGGCCTGCACGGCGGGCAAGGACGTGTACGTGGAAAAACCATGCTCACACAACGTGTTCGAGGGGCGACTGGCCGTGCGGGCCGCTCGCAATAATAAGCGAATTGTGCAGCACGGGACACAAATGCGCTCGGTGCCTCACTACAGCGAGGCTTGGAAATTGCTAGAAGATGGCGTGATCGGCAAGGTATTGATGTTGAAGGCGATCAACAACCAGCAGCGCGGTCGCCTGGAGCACCGACGCGACGAGCCAGTACCATCCGGCGTGCATTACGACCTCTGGTTAGGGCCGGCCCCAGAGCGGCCGTTTAACCGAAACCGATTCCACGGAGGCTGGCATTGGCATTGGGACTACGGCACCGGGGACCTGGGCAACGACGGTGTTCATCAAGTGGATCTGGGCCGCTGGGCGCTGGGACTGGGCGCGCCCAATGCCGTCTCGTGCAGTGGGGCCAAGCTGGGCTCGAAAGGCGACGCCCAAGAAACTCCAGACACCATGGTCGTCACCTGGGAGTACGACGATCTATTGTACGTCTACGAACAACGCGACTTTAGCCCGTACCGCATGCGCGATCACCGGATGGACAATGACAACATCTTTTTCGGCGACGAAGGTTTTATGATGGTGGACCGCGACGGATACCGAGTATTTTACAAGCACGAGCGCGGGCCAGCGGGTGGAAAAAAGTGGCAGGCTACGGTAGATCACTACCAAAACTTTATCGATTGCGTTAAGAGTCGCCGGCAAGAAGACCTGTTCGCGGATATCGAGGAGGGTCATCTGTCGGCGCTACTGTGCCACTTGGGCAACATCGCCTACCGGACCGGCCGACGACTGGAATTTGACGGCGAGAGAGAAACATTCCACAACGACGAAGAAGCGCAACAGTTTCTCTCGCGAGAGTACCGTAAGGGCTACGAGCTTCCAAAGCCTGGATGACCCGACCGCCGCCGGATCGGGCAGATCAGGGCGCCCGCTCCCAACAGACCCAACACGAATAGTCCCAAGCCGGATGGCTCGGGAACGTCCGAGAGGCTCCCCGCCACCGGTGGGCTGTTGCCGGGCGAAATCGTACCACCGAGAATTACCAGATCCCCACCAACGATGCCGCTACCGCCAATTACCCCAGCCAGACCGGTCACCGTGCCCCCGCCGGTAGTCAGGACGTTGTTGATCAAGAGCGTCCCGCCGCCGGTCTTGGCCAGTGTGTTGCCGTTTAGGTTCAGAGCATTGTTAAACGATAATATCGCGCCGGATGCGACATCGACGTCGGTGTGGCTTTGTAGCTTGACCTCCGCCTGGAATTGATGGGTTCCGTTGTCCACATCGATCGTCGCGTTGCCGCTATCCGCCTCGAGGTTGACGCTGCCCAGGCCACCGATGGCGTAGGAGTTGGCCCCATTATCAAACTGGATCTCCTTGACGGTAACGTCTGTACGGACCACGACGGTCGTCGGCGAACTGACCATGCCGCCGAACACGGCCGTCTGGTTGTTAGCAGTGGGCACATCGTTGGGATTCCAGTCGAACGGGTTGACCCATTCACCCGAACTGTCCCGCTTCCACTCCAGACTCGTCGCCGCAGGTCCCGTATCTTCGAATAGTACAAACTTAGGGGCGAGGTCGACCTCGTAGATGCTGCCATCGATCATGGCTCCCGTCGACCCATCATAGACGGCGACCGCAAACGGGTTTAGGTCGCCGCTCAGTGCCACATAAAGGTCGTCATTACCGTCACCGTTCTGGTCGGGGCCAAAGCGAAGCCCGTTGGCTTCGACCTTGCCGGTGCAGAAGAGGCAGGGGGGCAGATCGGTGATGAAGTTTGGGGCCAGGAGATTGCCTGTAGTGGTATCATACTGGCGGACGACATTGTTTTGCGAGTTCGCCGTATCGGTGCTCACGTAAAACTTGGAGCCATCGGGGCTGAACGTGAAACCCGCTGGGGCGGTGATATCACTAGGACCCAGTACGTTTTCGATGAAGGCACCCGTTGTGCCGTTGAACTTTGCGACGTTGTTCGAGTCGCGAGCCGTGACCCAAAGGTCGTCATTAGGGCCAAATGCGACACTGATCGGATTGGTTATCGTGCCGCCCGTTGTGAAAGGATTGGCCGTTTGCACGGCTCCTGCTCCTGGGGTAGGTATTCGCCTTACGCTGTTGTCGTTGCCAGACATGGCGACAAACAGATCGCTACTCCCGCCTGGCCCAAAAGTCATATCATTCGGCCTATCCACTCCCCTAAAACCCAACGACAAGGCGGGGAAGATTGGCGTACCATCGCTACGGTTGTACCTTAAGATCGCATTTTGATCATGACTCGCCACATACAAGACGTTCGGATCGTTCGGATTAATGGCTAGCCCATGCGGCGTCGTGAGAAGACCGGAGGTAAAGGGGATACTAAAGTCCGGATCAACAAAGCCGTATTGCGCGTCATATCTCAAAATGGCATCGTCGAAATCGTTCGTCGGTATGTAGGCAATGTTCCCTGCCTGCGTCGTGTCGCTCGAGGCGGCCAGCAAGGCGAGTGCCACGATCGCGAGCCTCGCCCATGCCCTGACAGCGTGACGCCGCCGGATCAGGGCGCCCGCTCCCAGCACGCTCAAAAGCAATAGTACCGAGCTGGACGGCTCCGGAACGTCCGAGAGGCTCCCCGTCAGCGGTGGGCTGTTGCCGGGCGAAATCATGCCGCTGAGATTTACCAGATCCCCCCCAACGATGCCGCTACCGCCAATCACCCCACCTAGACCGGTCACCGTGCCCCCGCCGGTAGACAGGGTGCTGTTGATTAACAGCGTCCCGCTGCCGGTCTTGGCCAGTGTATTGTTGTTTAGATTCAGCGCATTTTCAAACGAAATCATCGCGCCGGATGCGACATCGACGTCGGTGTTGCTCTGCAGATCGATTGTCGCCTGGAACTCGTGGGTACCGCTGTCCACGTCGATCGTCGCGTTGCCGCTATCGGCGTCGAGGTTGACGCCGCCAAGGCCACCGATGGCGTAGGAATGGGTCGCATTATCAAACTGGATGGTCTTAACGGTAACTGCCGTGGTGGTCACGACGGTTGTCGGCGAAGTGACCATGTCGCCAAAGACCGCCGTCTGGTCGTTAGCATTGGGCACCCCGAAAGTACGTCCGGGATCCCAGTTTAACGGGTCGATCCATTCACCCGAATTGTCCTTCGTCCACTCCTGGGACGTCGGCGGTGGCCCTGTGTCTTCGAAAATTATGTGCTTAGGCGCGAGACCGACCTGGTAGATGCTGCCATTGATCAAGGCTCCAGAGGTGCCATCATAGACGCTGATAACTTGCTGCGGGTTGTTGCGATAGGTCACGTAAAGGTCTTCACTACCGTCGTTGTTCTGGTCGGGGCCAAAGGCGATCCCGTTGGGCAGGTCCAGCGAAGGGGGTGTGGCGTTAATGAAGTTAGCGTTCAGGAGGGCGCCCGTAACGGCGTTGTATTCGGCGACCCCATTGTTGGCGCCACCCGATTCGGCGTAGCTGACGTACATCTTGGTGCCGTCAGGGCTGAACGCGAGACCCGCTGGACTATTGAGCGGCGTAGTAGGAAAGCTTTGGATGAAGTCACCCGTTGTGCCGTTGTACTTGGCGACTTCGTTCGAGTTGAAACAGGTGACGTAAAGGTCGCCATCTGTTCCAAATGCGGGAGTTGTCGCTCCGTCGCACTGGTGGCCCGAATTCTCCACCGTGAAGGTAGATAGCACTCCTCCGGGCGTCGTGACTCTCTCTACGCGGCCGGTGCTCGGGCCGGAATTATCGGCGACAAATAAAGCGCTACTCCCGTCTGGGCCAAAAGTCATGCCACCCGGCGCAATTACTCCATTTCTCGGCACCAGCGTGTCAAGCAACGTGCCACTGTTACGGTCGTACGCCACGATCCTAAACGTATCCTGAGCTGCGATGTACAATAAACCGTCCGGGCCAATGGCAATCCCTTGCGGTGTCCCCAGAACATTTCCGATAGGCGGGAGGTCAAAGAACTCTACCGGAACCTTAACGCCGGTTTCCGCGTCAAATTTGAAAACAGCATTGAACGGAGCGCTGGTGGACACGTACGCAAATTTGGCTGCCTGTGTCGTGCCACTCGAGCCGACCAGCAAGGCCAGAGCCACTAACGCGAGCCTCGCCAATACGTTTCCCGTTCGGCGAAGTATCGTTTTATGGGTCATGGGTCGGTGCTCCGCTGCGACAAAAGTTGTGACTCGTCCTAACGATGAGTCATACCAGCGACACAAAAAAAGACGCCCGGTACCTTTCAGACGAACCAGCAGCTGCCGGTGGCAGCCGGACGCAAAAGGAACCGGCCGTCTCTCAGACTGCTGTCAGCCATGATTTTTACCGTTCAACGTCCACAGGCGTTCCTCCCACACCTCCGCAAAGACGGCGCGTTTCGTCCACGAAATCCAACTGATCGCATCGAGTCCTCCGTAGCAACCTTGAGTGTCACCAATCGCGCCAGATTCGTCAAGTAATTCGGCAGATAGCGCAACTTCAGAACTTGCGAGTTGGGCTAGTGAACTACTGCTGATAGATTGTGGTTACGGACCGTAGGTGCCCACCGTCAAACGCTCCCTCCCCACCACGGGGAGGGAGCTGACATGTGGTTGTAATCTAAACACGTACTCCTAGGGGCGCCCGAACAGGAGGCGCCCTGCGCTTCCTAAGTCCTTAAAACCCGGAGGCGGCGTATCCCCAGGAACAACATGGCACCCATGGCCAGCAACACGCTCGTGGACGGCTCTGGTACAAAGAACACGTACTTCGGCGAGCTTAGAGGAGTGCCAATTGGATCTACCGGCGTTACAGTCGAATAGATGCTCGCCTGGATCAACGCACCGGTGGTGCCATCGTAGACGCTGACACCACTACTACCGCCGCGCTCGACCACGTAAAGGTCTTCGCCCCCTCCGTTCAGGTCGGGACCAAAGGCGAGCCCGTTGGGTAGCTCCTGATTCGGAATGAAGTTATCGTCCACGAGGGCCCCCGAATCGGGATTGTATTCGCGGACCCTATCGTCAGCGGCGTTGCCCGTTGCGTTGCTCACGAACATCCGGGAGCCGTCAGAGCTGAACGCAAGACCCGTTGGAGCATTGGCAACAGGGATGCTTGAGATAAAGGCACCCGTTGTGCCGTCGTACTTTGCCACTTCGTTCGAGGTAAAACCGGTGACGTAGAGGTCGCCTTGCCCAGGTCGAAACGCGGGAGTTACCGCTCCATCCAACTGGTGGCCCGAATTCTCCACCGTGAAGGTGGACATCGATTCTACTGGGGTCGTTATTCTCTCGACGCGGCCGGTGTTCGGGCCGCTATTCGCGGCGACAAACAAATCGGTTGGGCTTTGGCTGCCTTCGCCGAAAGTAAGACCACCCGGCGCAGCCGGATCGGCGTATCCGTTGAGATTTGATACGTTGGCAGGGTCAATTGTGTCAGGCGCGTGAAACGCACCCGTGCTAGGGTCGAACCTCTGAATCGTTTTTAGCCCGATTGCGTTACCATCCTGCATCGCGACGTACAAGAGACCGTCCCCCGCGAGGTTGATGGCAAGCCCTTGAGGAGTCGCGATAATGCCGGTTGCTGCGGCGTATTTTCCGATCGGTGGGAAGAGGGCCGCAGCCGTGAAGCCCGGATCAACCGCGCCGGTTTGGCCGTCAAATTTGAAAAGGCCATGGCTCGGTATCTGTGAGTCGCTTACATACGCATCTATCGCGGCGTGCGTCACGCCGCTAGAGACAACCAGCAAAGCGACCAACAACAACACCGATGCTCTTCCCGTTCGGCCAAGAATGTGCCTGTACATAAAATTACCCTCCCCTTAAAAAGGTTGTAATGAGCCGACGTAACGAGCCGTTACGCCAAATACAAACAAAAAGACGCCGGGTATCTTTCGAACGATACACCATCTGCCGAAGACAGCTGTGGTGATTGAGAGTGACTGGGAGTGAAAGATACCGGGCGTCTCTCCGCCCGCTGTAATCCCTGATTCTTGCCAGTCGCTAGCGATTCTCTCTTACGGGAAAGAAATGAAGGCTCGTTTGGACAGCATAACCGACCTGATCGGGATGCCCGAAGCCTCCGACAGCGACCTAATCTACTACCCGTGTCAGGGCTTGTCAAGCACCAAAATGCTTATCACAAAAAAAATACATGCCAATCAGTTCCAGCCAACTTGTGTGAATTCGTGAATAATCCGGGACTGTAGGGAAACTCCTCCTACTTATGGCTATACGGTTTTCCCTGTTTGTAAAATTTCAGGCTTTTCGTGATTTCCTTTTTGAATTGATCATCGCCTTCCACACCGGCTATCGTGAGGGCTTTTTCGGCGGTTTCAATCGCTTGCGTGAACTTGCCCAGTGATGCATAGACAACCGCCAATGTATCCAAATAGTTAGCCTTTTCATATTTAGTGAACTGACAAGCCTGCAAAGCCATATCGAGGGCTTGCTGGCGATGTTCTTGGGAAGCCTGTTTGCTGGTAGCAATTAGCCAGGCCCAGTTATTCAACGGCTGGGGCTGGTTTGGGTCAGACTCGAGAGATTCTACGCAGTGTTGCAATCCTTCTTCGATATTTCCCTGCTGTATCAGTATCGTGCCAAGATTTTTACGCGCATTACTCAGCGCAGGATTGATCTTGAGAGCCGTTTTGTAATGATCAACGGCTAGGTCCAAATTTTCCTGCAGAGCGAAAACACCGGCAAGACGAGAGTGGGTCGCCGCGTTGATCGGATTAACGTCCAGACTTTTCCGGTAATACGATTGGGCCTTTTCAAAGTCTCCTTTTCTCGCCGAGATCGTGCCCAGTGTATCATTCGCCACGGTATTGCCGGGATCACCTTCGATTGCTTTAAGCGAATACTCGATAGCCTCTTCAATTTTGTCCTGCTTCAGCGCAATAAAGCCAAGATCCGCCAGGGCGACCGTGTTTCCGGGTTTCAATACAAGCGCCCTGTGAAGATTTTCAAATGCAGTTTCATGGTCATTTAGCCCTCCCGCGGCGAAAGCCAATTGCATATGAATTTCAAATATCCCAGGCCGGTTTCGAGCAAGTTCATCAAGTATGGTTCTGGCTTCCTTGAATTTGAAGTCGAAATTCAGTCCTGTGGCGTGCTGTAGTTGAACGAAAAAATCGATATGGTCCTTGGGATCGTCTCTGTCTGGATCTAAATCAAAGAAATCCTCATCCGCAAAGGAAACTTCATCATTGCTCGAAGCAATATAGCCCAGGGAACGCAATCGCGCGAGTGACTCGTCATCCAAGTCTGCCTGACTGCTCGAACCATCTTTTTGGGTTAGTCCTGCTATTCGTTCCCTTAATTGAGATTCCAGGACTTTTGCTTGGTGGGGCTCGGTCGCCGCTAAGTTGTTCGTCTCGCCTGGATCCTTTGTCAAATCATACAGCTCGTCTCTGGTGGTATGGATATATTTCCAACGGTTGGTACGAATGCCTAAGAGCGGATTCGCATTCAGTCGGAGGGGGGTCACGCTTTCACAGTAAAAGCCTCTTTCCTCTTCGGATTTCTCCTTTTCCAATAGATAGGGCGACAGGTCTTGCCCCTGCATTTCAGCGGGTGAATCGATTCCCAGCAGACTGCAAACCGTGGGGACGATATCAATCAAACCAACCGTTTGGGTCATCTTACGGGAATGATGGCTTGCCCCAGGCAGTTTGAAGATCAATGGCACCTTGATGGCAGATTCATAAATGAAATAGGTATGCTCTTGTTCGCCGTGTTCACCCCGCATTTCACCATGATCACCGGCAATGATAAGAAGAGAAGAATCATACAGCTTTAGCTCTTTCAATTTATTGACAACCTGACCGATACAATGGTCGGTATAAGCTATCTCACCGGCGTAAAGATTATCCGCGAAAGTCGAGGCAAATGGCTCGGGAGGCCGGTACTGGTCATGAGGATCATAGTAATGCAGGAACAAAAAGAACTTTTCATTCTTATGCTCTTCCAGCCACTCATTTGCCACACGGGATGTTTCACCACCCAGGCGTTCATTGGTGGATGACGTATAGCGGACCACTTCAAACTGGTCGTTGTAAGTATCAAAACCCTGACTCAACCCGAACTGAGAATCGAGCACAAAAGTGCTGACAATGGCCGCCGTGCCAAAACCCTCCGCCTTGAGGATTTCGGCCAAGGTCACGTTGGACTGGTCCAATTTGTTTTCGACATTATCATGAACACCATGATCGGGTGGGATCGTTCCGGTTAACATGGAGCAATGGGCAGGCAGGGTTATGGGAACAGGCGATATCACCTGCTCGAACAGTACGCCACCCTTGGCTACGGCATCAATTGCAGGTGTGGTTTTCCGGGAATATCCATAACAGCTAAGATGATCGGCCCGGCAGGTGTCGATGCTGATGAGAATAATGTTACTGGGTTCGATGATCCGGGAATCAATCCGAAGATATGTCGCGATCGTGGCTGCAACAATTACGGTAAGCAGGATGAACAAAGTACGTTTGGTCTTCATTGTCAATTCATTAGATGCGAAAGTTGGTTGGTTGCAAATACCTCACTCGCGACGAGTATAACAGACACCGTTTCGGAGAGGTGTCCGTGGAAGAGGTGCACACCGCCTAGTTGGAGCTGTTGGATGGACTTGCATAGACAACTACAGACAATCTCCCTCGCGGTTTTGTTACTTTCGCTTTCTGCAACGAATGCGGTGGCAGAATCCAACAAAACGCCCGGCGGTGTGAAAGATGTGCCTCTGGGCTCGTTGAGCCCGAGAGGGACTCGGCGGGTGATTTATAACAGCGACCCTTCAAATACGACGTGTCACCTTAGCGAGCCGGCGGCACAGCCCGAGGAGCTACGTCAGATTGTTCGTAATTATGCCAAGGAAGGAGCGATTGATACTCTCGTGCAAGAAGTGTGGCATCAGGGCTGGAGTGAGTTTTGGAGGACGGAAAAATGTCCGTATGACGCAAGATACCAGCACCAGAGATTGGTTCCGATGATGGATGCAGGTGTTATGCCGGTTGAAGTGTATATCGATGAATGTCACAAGCAGAAGATGGAGTTTATCGCGGGTTTTCGTATGAATGACCGACACGGTTACAACCCGGACTTGTTTGAGAAGATTTCCAAAGAGCACCCTGAATGGATTTTGACGGACTTCCCCCCGTCGTCGGGGGACCCGGATCCCAAAAGCTTTAAGTACGGCTGTGCGTTGGATTATTCGGTAGCTGGAGTTCGCGATTGGCTGTTTTCGATTATGCAAGAGGTGGCAAACCGTTTCGATATTGATGGTATCGAGTTTAATTTCACCCGTCTGCCAGAATGTTTTCCCAAGGCTAAGGCCGAACAATGCCATGCGATAATGACCGGCTTTGTTCGGCGGGTCCGTGCGATGCTGGATGAAACAGGCGAGAAGAAAGGCCGCCAGCTCCTCTTGGGAGTTCGCGTATTACAACATCTCGAGGGATGCAAAAAGATGGGTTTCGATGTACCTACCTGGATAAAGGAAAGACTGATTGATTACATCGTTCCGGGCGATGTCGGCTTTACTGAGTTCAATGCAAAATATGAGGAGTTTGTCAGGATTGCGCGTGCGTTTGACTGTTATGTTTATCCTCAAGTTCAAGCCGGATTGGGGAGGTCCCAGCGGGATCCGTACCAGAGTCCTGACCAGTATCGTGCGACGTTGCAGAATTTGTACGGAGCAGGTGCGGACGGCTTTTCGACGCAAAACTACTTCTTCCACTGGGGTCCCAAGTTTCGGTTTCCAGGAGAATCCGGGCTTCGTTTTCCCAAGATGTATCCCAAGGCCCTCAACACTTTAAAGGTACTGCGTGATCCGAATACAGTTGCCGCCGGAAACCGCCATTACGTGTTCTATACGCTGTGGGGTCCTAAAGGTGGGCCGGGCGGAATTTACAAGCAGGAACAGATCGTGTTGAATCGCCAAAACATTGGTGAGCGAGATGAATTCAGATTCCGGATGTGTGAAAATCTACCGGCAAATTCAAGAATTGTTGGTGAAGAAGTGGTATCCGGCGCGATGCTGTTGTGCTGGCCCTCCATCGTGTCCGGTGACGAAGTCGTGATAGATATTAACGGCAAAACAATACCTGCTGAGAATATCAGATATGAATGGCATCACGAGAAGGATCGGACGCCATTGTGCAGGTTTGCGTTGAGTTCGCCGCCGGCAGTGTATGGGGACAACTATTTGGGAATGAAACTTGTAAGAAGTGCGCCTAGCGGCAAAGACGATATTGTTTTGCATGAAGTGGAAGTTATCGTAAAATTGGTGGAATAAGCCGCCGGTTGTGGCGGGCGCAGGGTTGCCTAATGTAGTGGGGAGGGGGACTCAAGGACCAACCCGATAGGCCCGTCCCGCTTCGTACAACGCCAACCTCCCGCGAATCGCGCTCGCCAGGTCAGCGTTGTTCAGCGATTCGGCGACGCTGACCGCGTGCTGCGCGGTGCTCACCGCTTCGGTGAACCGTCCGGCTTCGGCGTAGGCGGCCGCCAGGGTGTCCTGCGCCGTGGGATTGTTGGGACCGGCCACGTCGCGAAAACGCTCCGCTACGGAGACGGCTCCAGGGCCGTCGCGCACGTTTTCCTCAGGGCTCGTCGCCAGCAGCCAGGCCAACAACTTCATGGCCGACGAATTCTCGGAGTCGAGGTTCAGGCATTCGCGATATTGCGTGACGGCATCTGCTGCTCTGCCGAGCCCCTGGTATGCTTGACCCAAGTTGGCTCGATAGGCCGACTCGTCCGGCTTCAGTTCCACCGCTCGCAATAACGCCTTGACGGCCGGTTCCAGCTCGCCGGTCGACGCCAGCGTAATGCCGATCTGGTTGTGCAGCTCGGGTAGTTCGGGGTCGAGGCTCCGCGCCTGCTCGAGCGTCGACCGCGCGGAATCAAAGTCGCCTCTCGCGACCAGCAGCATCCCCAGCTGAAGATGGGCGTTCACGAAGCGGGGGCGGATCCGCATGACCTCACGGAACTCGGCTTCGGCCTGCGCGGACCTTCCCAGCTTGAGAAGGGCACGGCCCAGGCCCACTCGCGATTCCGGCTCGACGGGATCGATGCCCAACGCGGCCTGGAACTGGCCGGCCGCGGCCTGGAACTGGCCGACGGTCTCCAGGGCCGTCGCCATTGCCAAATGCGCCTTGACGTGGCGGGGGTTGATGCCCAACTCGGTTCGGTACGCGGCGATCGCTTCGTTGTAGCGTCGCTGCCTGGCCAGGGCCGCGCCCATCCAGTAGTGCATCTCCACGGCGCGCGGGTCGTCCGCGAGCACCTCGCGGCAGCGCGCTAGGACCTGGTCGAACTCGCCGTCGATAAACAGCGCGGCGATCTCGACGGCGTCGTGCTTATCCCAACTGCGTTCTTTCGGGTAACGCCGGACAACCTCCGCCAGCAGGTTCTCGACCGGCGCGAAGTCGTCGGTGAGGATGCCGCCAGCGGTGATTCGCTCGAGCCGCTCGAGGTCCTTCGCCCCGAGCCTGCCGGCGGTAACGCCATGGCGGGATTTGATGGCTGCGAGTACGTCGACGAGGTTCAGCGGCCGCTTCGAGCTAACGACGACGAACGTATTGCGCCCCGCTCCAACACGCTTCGCCGCAAATGCGTTGACGTGGGGGAAGACTTTATGACAGGTGTTGATCACGGTGCCCAGCAGCAGCCCAACGTCGTACGCATCGACCAGGTTCAGGAGGTACACGCCGTCGTCACTCAACAGCTCCGCAAGCAAGCGGTTGAATTCCAGCGTGGTGAGATGAAACGGAACGTTGTAGTCGTTGATCGCATCGCCAAAGACGAAATCGAATACGGGAACCTCCTCGCCGGCTCGTTTGCGCCGCACCAGGTCCGACACGCGGTTGCGGGCATCCATGTCAAAACACCGGATGGCGGTATCCTCGGGCACACCGAACGCTTCGAACGCCGCTTGCGTCACCACTGGATCGATCTCGGCTACCTCGAGATAGCTGCCGGGATAGGCGACCTCCACGTACCGCGGGAAGACGAGGCCACCCCCGCCAATGAACAGCGCGGTCACGGGACGGTTGGTCGGATGGGATGCCCGCATGACCTCGGCATAGATCGGCTGGTAGCCGTACTTCAAGTCGAGCGGATCATTCAGGTTCACCTGGCTGTGCATCAGTGCGTCAAGGACCATCAACCGGTGGGTCGCGCTGGCCTTTTGAACGACAACTCGCTGATATTGGCTGTCTTCATGGAACACGAAGAGGTCGGCACTCGGATCGCGGATGCCGAGAAAATGCGACAGCGAGTCACCGAGCCCGACTGCCAGCAAAAGTGCCGTTATATATGTCGCGGTCCACGCGTAGGGAACCCACGAGCGGTAGCCGTAGTAGATCCCCACCAGGGCCAGCACGGCGGCAATGAGCAGGATCGAGCTTTCCGTACCCATCGTCGCGACCAGGAAGAACCCTGCCGTGAACGTGCCGACAATGCTGCCGACGGTAGCCCATGCATAGATGGTGCCAATCGTCCGGCCGGTACCGCGGCCGAGGTCCAGCGCCATCTTGGCGACGACCGGGCTCATGGTACCCAGCATCGTGGCTGGCATGAGGAACGCGAGGACGAAGTGCAAGAAGATCCGCGTGGGCCAGGCGAGCCCATCGAAGGCCGTCCACGCCCCAAGCCAGGCGTTGATCAGCGGAATGGTGGCGCAGGCAAGTGACGATCCGATGAACAGCAGCGACAGTGTGCGGCGCGGGTGGTAGCGGTCGGCCAGCCAGCCACCGATATAGTTGCCCAGCGAGATGCCTGCGAGCACCACCCCGATGGCCGACGTCCACGTGTACAGGGAGGATCCGAGAAAGCGGGCCACCAGGCGCGTCGAAAGGATCTCCACTGTCATGATGCACGCCGCGGCGATGAACACTGTGGCGTTGAGCACGAACCACTGCCACCACGACCAGCGCGGCGGCTGCGTGGCCGTAGCGGGCTCAGCTTGCGGCGCTTCTCGCCGGGCCGTGGCCTGTTTCTTTCTGAATGATCTCACCACGCCGCGGCTCCTCCTCCTCGGTCAAGCGACATCCACTTACTTTGAGCCGATGGCGCTAGCCACGGGCTTCGTAGGGCAACGTTTTCTCGCCCAAAGCCCGACTTAGCTGTGACAAAGCACCAGAAGCGGTGCCTCCCCTATCGGGATACATAGACATCCAATATACTAGATTCTACACGAACTTTGGTTCGCGATTCGATCGGCGATTTTCCATCGCCTATTTTCGGAAGGATGCATCTTGAGCCAGCAAACGCCGCCACGCGACAGCCCGCGGGGTTTTACGCTTGTAGAGCTGTTGGTAGTGATTGCCATCATCGGCATCTTGGTTACTCTGCTGTTGCCGGCTGTGCAGGCGGCTCGGGAGGCAGCCCGGCGGATCTCCTGCACCAATAACCTCAAGCAGCTCGGTTTGGCGGTTCACAACTTTCACAGCAGCCAAAATGCGCTGCCGCGCGCCGGCCTCTTTGGTTCTGGTGAAGCGAGCTGGGTAGTGATGTTGATGCCGTTCGTCGAGCAACAAGCCATCTATGACCTCTGGGATACGACGCTGAAGGGGGGATGCTACTTTGCGTCCCGCGAGGCCCGCGAGGCGCAGGTGGACATCTTCTATTGCCCTACCCGGCGCGGCCCACCGCAGCTGTCAGAGGCTTTATACCGCTATGGTGCAGGTGGTCCCGGCGCGCTGGGCGACTACGCAGGCTGCTACGGTCACACCATTCCTTCGTCATCCTCCGGCCCCAACGACAATACTGGAGCCTTCATGTATGCGAATGATAATGGTGAAATCGTTACCTTTGACAACACCTTGCACTCCCGTGACTGGAAGCATCCAACCCGGTTAAAGGACATAAGTGACGGGACAAGCAAAACCATTTTCATTGGGGAAAAACACGTGAGGCCCGAAGATCACGGTCTCTGGGACGCGGGAGATTTTACGGTCTATTGTGACGACAAATGGACTTTCCACGGTCGCGTTGCGGGGGACGCGTTTCGACTGGCGTCACCCACGATTGATGCCGGCGGCAACCGCTGGTGGCAGTTCGGCAGCGATCATCCTGGGATCTGCCAGTTCGTGATGGGCGACGGTCGTGTTATCCAGATCACTGTCAACATCGACACGGACATCTTGCGCCGCCTGGCGCATCGACGAGACGGGGAAGTGGTAGAGCTGCCGTAAGCGGTTGGGGGTTTTATTTGGCCCTCTCGACCGTTAGGGTTATCCGGTTTTCTTTCGGCTCGATGGTCACTTCCAGTTGCGAGGTGAGAAAATTTTCGAAGCGTCGATCCATAATGGTGACGTCTTCCGGCCGTCGAGAAACCTGTGGCATTTGCGGCATTACCAGCGCGCGATATTCACCCGCCGGGGCCCCGTCATCGGTTTTGTAGGATCGCAAGGTGAATGAGCCGTCGCTCTGGACTTCGCCAGTAGGGCTCACCTTTCTGGCCGCTGCGTCTTTCAGTTGCAGTTCCACGGTAGCCCCTTTTAGCTCGGTGGCCGGTTGCCCGTCACTCCACACGACCACGCCGGACACGGGGTAGGTCTTTTCGGTATCGCTGCTGCAGCCAGTGACACTTCCCAAGATCACCGGAACGAGCGCGCAGAGAAACATTCCGCACGGTATGATTTTATTCCACCTCATCATGAAGGTTGACCTAGTCATCATTTCCTTATGCACCTGACAATTAGCACGTCCTTGCTCAGCCGAGTAGCCTATCACACGATCGGCGGACGGAACACCCAAACAGGCTAAGCGTCATTCACTCGTTGCCCGGCACGATAACAGGTAGGCCAAAAGGTCCTGGTTCGGCATTTTCGAGCGTCCAGACCGCGCGGTCATCCGGCCCTTTCCACGACGCGGCAACATCGGTTTTGTCATTGATACAAACCGAGGGTCCAAGAAGTGCAGCGGTCGCGGCCGGAAGCTCGAAGATGCCGCCCGCCACTGGTTGGATTCGTCCCTGCGGTTTGTCGTCGGCGTGCCCGTGAGTGACAGGTACCAGCAAGGCCATTCCCAGATAGCAAAGAAGGCTCACCGGTTTTTTCACCAAACGTAAGGCCAACACCTCGCATCGAATCATCATTGATGCTTCTCCATTGATGCTTCTCCTAAAATGGGATTGGGCAGCTCATTTTACCACCAGATGCTACGTGGGCCCAGCAGACATTTCAATCGGCATCATCGGCAGCCGTCGCACTGGTGCCAGTCCGGCGGCGATGCAGTGGGGCGGAGTCGTACTGGGTTACTGGAGATCGGCATGGGCCCTAAGCGTGAAACTCGAACGACCGGCGACTTCTGCCATGTGTGACGTGCGACACGTCAGCTCTGCTTGACGTCCTGTGAAATTGGGCTTATACATGCGAATCATGTCCATTTCCTGCGTAACGAATCGACGCACGTTCGTGAAAAACGCTGCCACTCGCGTTGGGTCGCTTGCTGTCGGAATGGCGTGTAGCCCGCTGTTGGCTGCCTCCAACAAAACCTACCGCATCGGTATCATTGGCAGCACCGGTAAGGGTAACTATGGACACGGTCTCGATGTCGTGTGGAAAGGCATACGGCACGCCATGGTCGCCGCCGTGGCCGATGACAATGACGCCGGACTCGCCAGCGCGGTCACGAGGACCGGCGCGAAAAAAGGCTACGCGGATTACCGCACAATGCTCGACACGGAAGAACTCGACATCGTTGCCGTCTGCCCAAGGTGGATCGACCGACACCACGAAATGCTGCTTCAGTGCGCGGCTCGCAACTGTCACGTTTATATGGAGAAACCGTTTTGCCGAAACCTGGCGGAAGCTGACGATGTGGTTCGGGCGTTCGAGCAGGCACAGCTGAAACTGGCCATTGCGCATAGCAACCGCTACCGGCCGGAGCTAAACATCGCGCGACGTCTGATCCAGGACGGTGAATTGGGAAAAATCCTTGAATTGCGGGCTCGTGGTAAGGAAGACGGCCGCGGCGGTGGTGAGGATCTATGGGTGTTGGGCACTCACATGTTGGACCTCATGCGGGCACTGATGGGCGATGTCGAGTCCTGCTACGCCACGGTTACGGTGGGCGGCAAACCGGTCACCAGAGCCGATGTGTATGAAGGAAACGAGGGTATTGGACCATTGACGGGCGACGGTATTGACGCGAGTTACCGCTTCAAGAACGAAGTGACCGGTTATTTCGCTTCTCATCGTGACCAACGCGGTAATCCATCACGTTTCGCCGTCAAGGTTTTGGGGTCGCTCGGTGTGATCGAGTTTCCTTCCGGTAATGCGGTTCATGTACTCAAGAATTCCTCCTGGTCGACCGGCCGCGGTGATGGCCGTTGGTTGCCGATTTCCTCCTACGCCAACTCCGACGAGGTCCAATCCAAACCGCACGGCAATGAAGCGGCGGTCCTGGATCTTATTGCCGCCATCGAGACGGGGCGCCAGCCCATCAGCAACATTTACGATGCCCGGGCTGCCACGGAGATGATCGCCGCCGTATTCGATTCCCACCGGGTCGGCGGACCGGTCACGTTTCCTTTGAAGAATCGCAGGAACCCGCTGACTATGTTGTAGGTGCGCAACTGGTTGCCATGTTGTCAACTCGCCCCATCGACGAAAGCGACTTCGGAGCATTGGGTCAGTTGCTGGACGACGTCTTTCGGCGTCCGCGGGGTGTCATTGACCAGCACATGCTGGACGACTTTCCATTGGTGTTCGTCAAGTCCAACCGTCCGAACTGTCGCGTGATTGAAGACAGCGGTCGAATCGTCAGTCACGCCGCCTTGTGGCCCAGAACGCTGGACGCGGCGGGCGGTCGCTTGAAAGTTGGCGTGATAGCGGCCGTAGCGACTCATCCAGAATTTCGGCACCGAGGGCTGGCCGCGTTCATCTTGCGAGACCTTCAGGCGACGATGCGGGAGCAGAAATACGACCTGGGCGTGCTTTGGACGGGAGTACCTGATTTCTACCGCAAACTGGGATGGGAAATCGTCGTTCCGCGCGGGCGAATGGTCCAGCTTGCTGCCAATGCCGGTGCCTCATCGTCGCCTGAGACGGATTTTGAAATCCAGTCGTTTGACGAAAGACGTTACCTTGACCAGGTCGTAGCGCTATACAATCTCGAACCGTTTCGGTTTCACCGGAGCCGCGAGGAATTCACGGTATTAGCAACGTTGAATAAGGTGGAGACCTGGGTGGCTATCGAGCGATCGCAAGTTGTGGCGTACCTGGTCAACGCCAACGGCTACAACAAACGCGGAATTATTGAATACGGAGGCAAAGTTGCGGGCATTGTGGCGCTGGTACAGCACGTGTTGAAAGACCAGCCGCCGGGCACCGTGCGGCCGCTGTTGCTTTATCACCCTCGTGAAGATTTACAGGAGTGGGTCACGTCGCGGGGCCTGCCCTCCAGGCCCCTGGAATGCTCAAAGGGAAAAGGTTGCGAGATGATCCTGGTGCTTTGCCCAGAACGAGTCACGCAGCGAGTGCGAGACGATCTGTTCGTTTGGGGACTGGATCAAGCCTAAATAGCTGCTAAAGAATTCTTATATGTGCCAGCCAGATGTCACTTGGGTTGGGATGGTCGAACTTAGGATGGCCATCGTACCAGCAAACCACGGCCCGATCCTCGCTGGTGGGCACAATGCCCGGATAGGAGCTGTCGCCGCCCCTTTCGGAAGGCAGCATCACCTGCAGATCCAGACGCATCGTCTGCAGGTTGAACGTGTACAACGCAGTGCGCTGGCCAAGGTCACCCGGGATGTCCGGATCCACGGACAGGCCCCAGTCTTTCACGATGGTGCGCGAGGCGACGACGATTGTGTCGCCGACCAGAGCAGCGGCAGGGCCCGAGAAGTGGACCTCGCCACCCAAGTTGTAGTTCCACGATGTATACGGCCGGCTCGCGCTCGAAAAGCCAGGCCAATGCCCGCCGGGCGATTTGTTCTGCCGGGACAGGGCCAACAATCTATTGTCCTTGAGGAAGACCAGCGATGTCTCTGTCGTTTCATACTTGTCGCTGATTGTCGAAACAAACTTCCAATTGATGGCGTCGGTTGATTCTAGCAGTTCCACCTTCCCCGATTTATCGGCCGCCACGTAATACAGGCCGTCGTGGGCCTTGGGCTTCCAGAAGGAATACCGGTCGCCATACGTCTGCTGCGGTGTGCTCCAGCTTTGGCCGTCTTCCGTGTAGGAAACCACTGTTCTTTCGATTCCGGCACCGCGACCCCTAGCGGTGACGTACAGAAACAACCGCTGGGTGGTGGCAAACAGCTTGGGGTCCCTATCGTCATGGGAGGGCAGGTCCATGACGACCGAATCGGTCCAGCTTTCCAGGTCGGAGGATTCGAGGAGCACGATCTTGCCACTGTAGTCCGAGCCGCCGTGCTTTTCGCTCTGGCGGAAGACAACATAGTATTTGCCGCGCCAGAAATCCATGTTGGTAAATGCATTGTATCGCTGGTGCTCGCCATCGGTGCTGAAGATCTTCTTGGTTTTCTCGACGATGATTTTTTTTGTGCGTGTGCCATCGGCAGGTTGGTCACCCGCAGCGGCAGCACGCTCTGATGGCACGAGCCTGGCTAATTCCCACATACCGGCTGTCATCACGGCGCCTTTCTTGATAAACTGGCGCCTCGATTGCTGCGTCCTCATATTTGTGTCCTCATATTCATGAATTCTGTGACCTAATCTGAACACTTGGGCGTTGACGTCAGTTCAGCAATATCCATCGTCATTGACTCCTTGTTTAACGCTATTATCGCTTCGGCGCCACCGGTAAAATCATGCGTGACGGAAACTGGTGACTGTGTTGTATCGTCTGTTGGGCGACTCGCAGCTGAGTTTCCGTGGTCAGGTCCCGGCCGGTGTTCAAATTTCGGTCGAATCGTGGGAAGTTCGATGACGAGATCTCCACGCGCAGGGAGTGTCCTTTCCGGAAGACGTTGCCGGTCACCCCCAAATCGATCGTGTATTCCAGGACTGCCCCCGCTTCGACTAGCTCCGGATGTGACAGGCTCTCGCGACACCGCGCCCGCAGGATGCCGTCGCACAAGTTCATCGCGTATCCAGACGGAAAGACATCAACCAGTTTGGCAGTCCAGTCCGTATCCGGGCCATCGGTTGCGGCGTAGAGCGTGAGCCGAACCGGGCCCGTGACTTCCATGTCGACCGCAAGGGGATTGCTGGTATAGCATAGCACGTCTGTGCGCATTTCGACCGGCCGTTGATCGTATGGACCCCAAGGAACGATCTCCGGCGAGCAGCAGTTGCTGCCGCCCACCGTCTGGACCGGATAGCGGGGATCGTAGACAAACTGATCGGGCGGTTCCTCTTCGGTAGGGCGGCGGGACAACAATCCGTCGCCGCGGAGTGTGTTGGCGTGCCCATCCGAATGGAGGTACCACTCCTGCCAGTCGGTCCGCGCCAGCGGCCATTCATCCTCGTCACGCCACTCGCCCGCGCCCATAATGAAGAGACGTATCGGTGGCTCGGCAGCGAGGCCATTGTCTACCTGCTTCAACCAGTAGTCAAACCAGCGCATCTCTAACTGCTCCAAATCGACCATCGAATGCGCACCGAAGTCGATGTCGCCGGTTCGCGTGCAGGTACTCAAATGATGTGGCCACGGACCGACGATCAGCTTGCTCTGCCGCGCCTCGGGGGTTCCGCCGCGCTCGCGCATGCCGACGAAGCTGTCGAACGTATCACTAGTATACAGGTCATACCAACCGCCCATGATAAGCGCTGGAGCCGCGATCTGCTCGTACCGCTTTTGTCCGTTGATCGCCTGCCA
>Ga0310123_10001119_pt1 | contig 22842 bp, 18 predicted proteins | sample CB6_AW_1057_MG_FD_203505 | JGI IMG/M metagenome (GOLD analysis project Ga0310123, IMG submission 203505) | Marine microbial communities from Western Arctic Ocean, Canada - CB6_AW_1057 | ecosystem: Environmental > Aquatic > Marine > Oceanic | place: Canada: Western Arctic Ocean | collected... | reverse complement strand
CCGTCGAGCATCTTCCTGCGTACGCTCGCCGAGACCCCGTCAGGATTCTTGACGTAGAGCACCGGCTCGGCCCCGCCCCGCAATCCAACGCCGGCGTATTTCGCCGAGAGAAATCCCGAACTCCAAAGCTTGGCCGAGATCGCTTGCTGCCCCGATTTGGGGTGGCTCTTCTCCGCGTTCATCACAACGAACGTCGGGAGATCCTGGTTCATGCTGCCCAGCCCGTAAGCCAGCCATGAACCGATGCAAGGTCTGCCGGCAACCTGACGTCCGGTCTGGATAAACGTGATCGCCGGCTCATGGTTGATCGCGTCCGTATTCATCGACCGGATGATGGCTAGGTCATCCACCATGCTGGCCGTGTGCGGCAGCAGTTCCGAGATCCAAGCGCCACTTTGACCGTGCTGGTTGAACTTGAAGACCGAAGGAGCGATTGGGAACCGCGCTTGCCCCGAGGTCATCGTGGTGAGCCGCTGGCCCTGGCGGATGGACTCCGGCAGATCCTTGTCATACCACTCCTTCATCTTAGGCTTATAGTCGAGCAAGTCCATCTGCGGCGGCGCCCCCATCATGTGGAGGTAGATGCAGCGCTTCGCCTTGGGCGCGAAATGCGGCAGGCCCGGCAGGCCACCGATAGACTCGCCGCTGCCCTTGGGACCGCCGAAGCCGCTGTCCGCGAGAAGGTTCGCCAAGGCGATGCCGCCGATGCCCTTGGCCCCGCGGGCGAAGAATTGCCGCCTGGTTTCCGTTAGGATCGCTTCGTTGGATGGATGCATTTTCTAACCCTCCCCAGGGTGGGCCGCGCCTTTTCGGGTGCGGCTACCGCGACCGCGTGCTAACACCCGCGCCTCTGAATTACTTATTCAATACCTCATCCAAGTTGATGATCTGGTTCGCGACCATCGTCAACGCCGCTAACTCGGCGGCCGGCAAGGCCTCATCCGGCGCGGACTCGCCGGTCGAAAGCAGCTTCTGTGCATCTTGACCGTGCTCACTGTAATAGCCGACGAAACTATCATAAGCGCGCCTGGCAACGGCGCGTTCCTTTTCTCCAAAATCGCGTGCTATCAATCGCGTACTCATGTAATCAAGCTGGCGGTCGAAGTCGTCCCCAGCTTCGCGCATCGCCTTCTGCGCCAGGTAGCGCGCGGCTTCGACGAACTGCGGATCGTTCATCGTCACCAGCGCCTGCAACGGCGTGTTGGTCCGCTCGCGGCGGACGGTGGAATGCTCCCGAGTGGGCGCATTGAAGATATTCATGGAAGCCGGCGGCGCGGCTCGCTTCCAGAACGTATACATGCTGCGGCGGTAGAGCTTGTCACCACTGTCTTGCTGATAGCTCCGGGTGTTGCTGGAGGGCATCGCCACGCTTTCCCAAACACCCTCGGGTTGATAGGGCTTCACACTTGGGCCGCCGATCTTGCGCACCAGCAGACCGCTGGCAGCCAAGGCGTAGTCGCGGATCATCTCTCCGGCCATCCGGAAACGAGGCCCGCGGGACAGCAGGCGGTTTTCCGTATCCTTTTCGGTTTTAGCCTCGGTGGTCTCCGGCGACTGGCGGTACGTCGAAGAGGTCACCAGCATGCGGAAGAAGCCCTTGACATCCCAGCCCGACTCGCGGAACTCCACCGCAAGCCAGTCAAGCAACTCGGGATGGGAAGGAGGTTCGCCCTGAGAACCAAAATCGTCGCTGGTCCTGACGAGCCCGTTTCCAAAAACTTCCTGCCAGTAACGGTTGACGATCACGCGCCCAGTGAGCGGGTTCGCTTCATCGACGATCCATTTGGCCAAGCCCAGCCGGTTGCGGGGGAGCGAAGCGGCCATGGGGTGCAAGGCGGGGGGGGTACCGGCCTTCACCAGCTCCTTGCGCTGGTCGTACATTCCGCGGTTCAGAATATGCGCTTCGGGCTCTTTGTCCGGCACCTCCCGCATCACGTGCGTGACTCCACCGCGGCGGCGGAGTTCTCGCCAACCCAACTCGATTTCGGTTTTGCGGGCCATGAGGCCGCGGTATTCCTCGTGCTCCCGGACGAGATAGTAGAGGCGCAAGGCGTCGCGCTCTTTGCTGGTGAACTGTTCGGGCCGCTTTTCGCCCGCCCGCTTCAAAACAGCCCACTGCGAGACCACCTTCGCCTCCTGCACCGAGAGCGCGCGATTGAAAATCCGCAGGTCCGCTATTCCGCCTCCGCTCAAATAACGAGTCCTGTCCTCGTCACGCCCCCCCCTGCCCCTATTGACGCCTTTGGCGAGAAGAAGAGGACGGTCGGCGCGGATGCTTCCCTCCACTTTCGTGAAATACTCGCTGCCCTGCACCGGTATGATTTCCCCGTTCATGTAAAAGCGCAGGCCGGCGCGCTCCCCGGAGCCGTCGTGGGTAACCGTGATGTGCGTCCACTCCCCAGCGGGCAAGCGCCTCAAGTTGTTGGGAACGATCGTCACGCTGGAAGCACTCTTGTCGCCTGCCCGCTTGTCGCCGGTCATCCTAAACCTGAGCTGTCTTGCGCCGATTTCAAACGCCCAACCACGGGAATTGTCGTCGGGGTCGGTCTGGCCCGCGACAATAAAGCTTCCCTCATCGTTGGGGTGAAAAATCCACAGAGCGATGGAGAACGGCGTATTGCTGTCAAGTTCCAGAGCGGGCAACTCGGCCCACGACTCTTCTCCGAACAACAGCGCCGGGACATCCTGATCCGGGCCTTTTCCGCGGGCGGCGCCCTGGTGCAGCGTGACGGCCTGGCGGCGCCCATTGAGCTCGATCTCGGGTTTGCCGTCGAGCGAAAGCGTCAGCAGTTGGGCTGAATCTTCGAGCGGCGCCTTGATCGAACGATAATCCCCGCTTTCGAGCCAGGCTGTGAACACACCAGCAATCACGGAAACCGCGTCAACCGCTTCAACGGACGACACGAAACGATCCAACGCGGCATCGGTTTCGGCTGCCTCCGCGCGCAGCTTGTTCCACTCGTCCCGGTCGCCCTTCAGCGGTACGACAAGCACGGGCGGCGGATCCGACACATTGCCGTCCATCACGAACTGCGTCGTGTTTCGGAAAAACGCTGTCAATGAGTAGAAGTCTCGCTGCGCGATGGGGTCGAACTTGTGGTCGTGGCAGGTGGCGCACCCAACAGTCAACCCGAGAAACACCGTCCCGGTCGTATCGGCGCGGTCTTTGGCGTAGATGACCTCATACTCCTCGGGGATCACACCGCCTTCATTGGTTGTCATATTGCATCGCTGGAAGCCTGTGGCGACCAGTTGATCGAGAGTCGGGTTGGGCAGAAGGTCGCCGGCGATTTGCTCGATAGCAAACTCGTCGAAAGGCTTGTTGTCGTTGAAGGCCTGAATCACCCAGTCCCGGTAGGCCCACATCTCGCGATAGTTGTCGATGTGGATGCCGTGGGTGTCCGCGTAGCGCGCGGCATCAAGCCAGTAGCGGCCCCGGTGCTCTCCCCAGTGTTTGGACTTGAGCAATTTGTCGACCAGCTTTTCGTAGGCGTTCTCGGACGTATCACTCAGAAAGCTCTCGAGGACGCCCGGGTCGGGCGGCAGTCCAGTTAAGTCGAGCGCCACCCGGCGGATCAGAGTGCGCTTGTCGGCTTCCCGAGCCGGCGCCAGCCCCTCTTGCTCGAGCCGCTCCAGGATGAAGCGGTCTAGTGGGTTGCGCACCCAGCTAGTCTTGCCGACCTGAGGAGGCTGCGGCCGTTTCAGTGGCTCGAAGGACCAGTGCCGGTACCACGACGCGCCTTCCTCAATCCAGCGTTGCAAAACGTCAAACTGCTCTACCGTCAATTCCTTTTTGGAATAGACGGGCGGCATCCGCAGAACTTCGTTCTTGTGGGTGATGCGCTGATACAACTGGCTGGCCTCCAGATCGCCGGGAACGATCGTAGTGCCGCTGGCCCGCTTGGAAAAGGCGCCCTCGTTCGTGTCGAGACGCAGATCCGCCATGCGCGTGGCCCTGTCCGGACCATGACACTGGAAACAATTGTCGGAGAGGATCGGCCGCACTTGGCGCTGGAAATCGACTTTGTCGGAAATACTTCTGGGCGGCCCGGCGGACGCGGCGGCGGACAACAAACTCAGCGTAACCACTTGGCGGAAAAGCAAACAATTCATGTGCACCTCGTCCTAAGAGCTACCCATATCCTATACCACTCTTGCCAAAACTAACGTTTTGAAGTCGTAAGCCGCGAGGCGGAATCTTTGTTAGGTTGGGATTGGGTTCAGGCCTATGAACCGATCCGCCCGAGGAGGCCCGGCCATGAGTCAAGTATGCAGCATTTTCTCGCAACGGTTAAAGCTGTTTCCGCGTTCGGAATTTGAACAGGCTGTCCGCCAGCAGTCTTTACGCTGCAGCCGTTCGTTTGGAAGGAGGACGCCGAGTGCCCACAGCGGCCGCAATTGCTGTTCAGAAATGCGGCGTCAGCTAGTCTTTGGTGCGCCTTGCTCGGAGGAAACCTTAGTTGCCTCTTCCCGAGCTTGTCGTTGCTCGGAGAAGTATTTGATGTCGGTCTTATAGAGCAGCAAATTCGGGCCGTCGGTGCGGGTCAGGCGAATGAACTTGCTGTCGTAGTAGGCCACCGAGCCTGTGAAGTCTTCGTCTCCCTTCGTGCGCACCTGGATGAGCGTCTTGCTGCTGGCCAGACGCTTGAGGTAGGCGGCTTCTTTGAACGTTTGGCCAGGATCTCGCTTGGCTCCGCCTTTCGACGGGGGGCCGCCGGGGCGTCCAGTCGGCCGGCCTTTTCGCTTGCTATGCTTCTTTTTTGGGCCCTTCGGTCTCAAGGTTGATCTCCCTTTCTGTTCGTCCCTGTTCTTGAATTGATTTCGGAAGCCGGTTTGCTCGGGAATGGCCGGGCTCGAAGGTTAATGCGGTCTTTGGCATTCCGCCGTAAGTCTTTGCCGGGCACGAAGTATCCGTTGCGCGCCAGTACGGTCGCTTCGGGCCGGCTGACGGTGACCTCGACCGTCCGAAAGCGCTCGGTGACACTGGTGTGCTCGGGCGGATAATAGCCGATCAGGTACTGCGTTCGCAGGCTGCGCAGAATCTCGTCAAAGGCCTGATTCAAGTCCACGTCTCCAAACTGAACGAATGTCGCTCCGCCGGTGTTTGCGGCCAGAGTCTTCAGCGCGTTCTCTCCGCCAACGTTTCGCCCGGCGTCAGCCTTGATCGGCATGACGATCACGCCATAGATGACGGCGTCGATCCGCTGTGCGTGTTCCAGAGCTTTTTGGAAGGTGATGCGGCTGCTGGTGTCGCCGCCGTCGGTGATGATCACCATCACTCGGCGGCCCGTGCGGCCATCGAGTTGTCCAGCGGCGAGCAGGATCGCGTCATACATCGAAGTGCCGCTGTCGGGGCGAATGGATTCCAGCGCCCTCCGAATCGGTTTCTTCCGCTTGGTGAACTCCACGGCCAGCTCAACGTAAACGGAGAAGTGAAAAACACTCAAGCGGTCTTTGCCGTAGCGGTCGCTGTCGAGCAGGTTTGTCGCGAAACGCTTGGCGGAATCCTTTTCGAACTGAATCTCCTTGCCCGTGCTCGAACTCGTATCGAGCATCATCGCGACCGAAAGCGGACGGTTGGTCTGGCGCTCGAAAACGACGATTTCTCTTTCTTGGCCGCCATCGATGACCGTAAATTCATCGCGCTCGAGGTCGCCGATCGGGGCGCCGCCCGGATCCTTGACCGTCGCCAGCACATGAACCAAGTTGACGTCCACTTTGAAGGTGGGGTCTTCCTTTTCTGTGTCTTGGGGGGCGGACCAGGCGAGGCTCATGCTGAGCGCCCAACATATGCCAATCGCTGTTAGCGGATGTTTCAAATGGAGGGCCTCTTGTTGCGGCAGAATCGGGAGACGGCAGGCCGGCTAGGCAGGGCGGTCACCTGCACCGCGCGGGACATCGGCTTCCCATTCGCCTTCGACCCACACATCCCCGTCCTCGAAATATTCTTTTTTCCAGACCGGCACAAGTTTCTTAAGCCGATTGATCGCTTCCAGACTGGCCTCGTAGGCAGGTCGGCGGTGCGCGGAGCTGACGACGATCACCACGCTCGCCTCGCTGATCTCAAGCCGGCCCAAACGGTGGACCATCGCAATACGGCCGACCGCGTGGTTGTCGAGGATGTCGCGTCCGATCTCTTGCATCTTTTGCAAAGCTAGCGGCACGTAGCAGTCGTAGTCGAGGAAGCGCGTTCGGCGGCCTTTCGAATGGTCGCGGACAATGCCTTCGAACACGATGACCGCACCATCGGCGGCAGTCAGCACGCGCCGCTTGAGGCTCTCGATGTCGATGACGTCGTTCGTCAATGCGTAGAAACCTCGCTCGTCTTCGCTGCTGGCGAGCCAGGGCGAAGATTTTTCCGGAGCCGCGGAAGCGCCGTTGGGCCCGGCATGCGCGTCAGCTCGCGATCCGCCGCTAACGGGCGGCATCAGGGCCACTTCGTCGCCATCTCCCAGGAGAACTTCGCGACGAGCGAATTCCTGGTTTCTCGCTAAGGCGATACTGCCCGCCATCTCTCGAAGCCTCGGGAATTGAGACGCGTAGTGCTCGAACACCGTTTCGAGACGGGCTCCATCGGGGAGTTCGAGAGTCTCTTCCGAACAGCCGGTGAGGTCCCGCAGCATCCCGAAAAATAGGATTTGAATACGCATCGCCGAGCCTCATTATTGTAGCGCAACGCTAACTTTCCGCTACCCTATAGTTGGGGTTCACGGGATGCGGGGAATCAAGGCTGCGGCGGCTCAGTTCGAAACAAGAGACGCGGACAAGGACTACAACCTCGGCCGCATCGGGGCGCTAACCAAGCAGGCAGTGGATCAGGGCGCCGGTCTGGTTAGCTTTCACGAATGCTCGATCCCCGGCTACTCGTTTCTCGAAAACCTGTCCCGCGAAGAGATCGCCGAGCTAGCTGAGCCGATCCCCGGCGGACCGTCGGTGCAACGGCTAGAGGAAATCGCTCGCGCTCATGACGTTACAGTGTGTGCCGGCCTCGTCGAGAAGCAAGGCGGTCAGCTTTACAACACGTATGTCGTTGTCTCTCCTCAAGGGTTTGTTGCCAAGCATCGCAAGATCCACACCTTCATTCACGAGGGGCTGGCCTGCGGCGACCGCTATACGGTCTTCGAATGGCAAGGCTGTCAGGTTGGCATCCTGACTTGCTATGACAACAACCTGCCCGAGAATGTCCGGCTCACCGCCATGATGGGAGCCGAGATCATCTTGATGCCTCATGTAACCGGATGTCTGCCGAGCCCGATGCCGGGGCGAGGAACTGTGGATCCGGCGGTTTGGCATAACCGCCACAAGGATCCGGTTCGGTGCCGCCAGGAATTCGATGGCCCCAAGGGCCGCGAATGGCTGATGCGATGGCTGCCGGCCCGGGTCTATGAGAATGGTGTGTTTGCGATCTACAGCAATCCGATTGGAGTCGAAGGAGGCACGATCAAGCCGGGCGGTTCGTTGATCTTCGATCCTTTTGGCGAGATTCTGGAGGAATGTCGGCGGCTTGATGATGAGGTCGTCGTCGCGACGCTTGATCCCGCGAAGCTGGAGGTCGCCCCTGGGCGTTCCTATATTCGGGCGCGGCGCCCTGAGCTTTACGGCAAGATGATCGAGCCGAATCCCAACATCGGTTCGGACGGGCGGCCTGAGGTTTGGTGGAAGAAGAACCGCCAATGAGGCCTAACAGTCCGTGGCAAAAGTATGCGCGGCCGAAAAAGGGGGACTGCCCTTCGTGGCTCGTCATCTCCTTTTTTTCTTATGTGAAAAAACCCTGGGATCGCCGCCGCAGGCGGCGAAGCCCGTGCTGGGAGTCTAGCTCATTCCCCCGATGAAGAGTCTCCTCATTTCATCTCTGTCCGGACGGCTGAGATTTTCTCCCATAATCGGCAACGATTCGACCATGCGACTCTGCGAATTTCTTTAGCCCCTCCCATGGGCTTGATTGGAATTCGCCGGGCCATTTACGGAGCTGTGATTGATGCCTGTCTCAATCCGCCGGGGAACGGCGTCCGATGCCGAGACGATCGCGGAATTCAATGCTGCCATGGCTCTCGAAACAGAGGGGCTCTCTCTCGATCATCCGCAACTGGTCGAGGGTGTGCGCGCGGTGCTGCGCGACGCCTCGAAAGGCTTCTATCTGGTTGGCGAGGTGCAGGGCCGCGCAGTCGGGCAGATGATGATTACTTATGAGTGGAGTGACTGGCGGAACGGTGTGTTCTGGTGGATCCAGAGCGTCTACGTCGAACCGGACCAGCGACGTGCCGGTATTTATACGGGTCTCCATCGGTGGGTCGTCGAAGAGGCACAAAGACTTGGAGATGTATGCGGCATACGGCTTTACGTGGAGCGAGAGAACGAAATTGCGCAAGAGGTATACCGTCGGCTCGGCATGGGGAAAACCGTCTACGACATGTTCGAAGTGGATTTTGTGATCGAGCGGCAATCCGGGCCGGTCTGAGGCCCCGAATCCGGGCCGGTCTATTTCCTCATGCACCGTGGCGGCAGCTATCCTGGCCAATTCTCCCGCCTGTATCCAGCCAAGTGAAATCTACGGCGCGTGTTAGGATGAACTCGGTTTTGGCTCCGATATCGAAATGGAAGAACTCCCGCTGACTCTCCGGCTGATCGTTCTCGCTTTCTTGCTGGGAGTGAACGCTTTTTTCTCGGCTGCGGAGGTAGCTCTGGTTTCGGTTCGGACAACGCGTATGAGAGCCCTGAGCGCGGCCGGTGACCAGCACGCCGATGTCGTGCTGGGACTGCTCAATGATCCCGGCCGCATGATTTCCGCCACGCAACTCGGAGTCACACTCGCCAGCCTGGGGCTGGGTTGGGCCGGTGAAAGTACAGTCTATCGTCTGATCGAGCCTCTCACGCGGCCATGGATCACGCCCGCCACCGAGCAACTCGGCCATGTCTTCTCATTTGTCAGTGCCTTCTCCGCGATCACCTTTCTCCACATGGTCGTGGGAGAAGTCGTGCCAAAGAACCTCGGCATGGAGCGCGCCGAGAGACTTTCCCTCGCGGTGGCCAGGCCGCTGCAGTTGTTCGCGCGGGGAACCGGTCTCTTCGTTTCCCTGGTCGAAGGGACGTCGGAGCGGATCTCCCGTCTGATGGGCCTCAAGCTCGGCGCAGCCGCGCAGGGTTATACGGCGGAAGAGCTGAAGCTGCTGTTTAGCGTCAGCAAGCGCGAAGGCCGTTTGGCGCAGTTTCAGGAGGCGATGCTAAGCCGGGCGGTGGACTTCCACGATGTGACGCTGCGGGAGGTCATGGTGCCGCGGCGGGAGATGGTCGCTTTGCCCAGCACGGCGACCCTCGACGATGTGGTTGACTGCGTCGTTCGATATCAGCATTCCAGAATCCCTGTCTACGAAGGCTCTTCGGAAGACGTGATCGGTGTTCTGTTCGTGAAGGAAGTGTGGTCTTTCATTCAGCAGATGCATCGCTGGCAGGCCCTGGGGCGGCGGCCGCCCCCGTTCCGGCTGCAAGCTTTTTTGCACAGCGTGCCGTTCGCTCCCGAGACGAAGTTTCTTTATGAGCTTCTTGAGGAGTTCCAGCAGCAGCGGTATCACATGGCGGCGGTTGTCGACGAGTTTGGGACCGTAATAGGCCTGGTCACGGTCGAAGACGCCTTGGAGCAAATCGTGGGCGAGATTCGCGACGAGCACGAGCGTCCCAAACCCGGCGAGTTGCAGTCGGCTGATGAATCAGTCGAGATCGACGGGATTACGAATGTGCGGGACCTGGCGAGTCTCTACCGCATCGAGCTCCCTTACAACGCTGGGTTTGAAACTCTGGCCGGGTTTCTTCTGAGCCGCCTGGGGCACATCCCTCGAGAAGTTGAAGAGATCGAGTTCGAGAGCCGCACGTATACTGTTTTAAAGATGGAGCACAACCGCATCGCGAAAGTTCGAGTCGAGCGGGTCGCCGCCGCGCCGGAAGTGGGCCAAGCTGAAAACGGCTAGCCCGCTTTTCTCGCCACGCGGTGAGAAAAGCAACCCTAGGGTCTGTCCCACAGAAAAACTCAACAAGTAGTGGAATGTTTTGGGAAGAAGCGGGACATTAGAGCATTTTCAGGAATGATATAGACAACCCATGGGGGCTACTTAGCATCGACGCCCCGGCTATGGCAAATGCATCTTCGGATGCGGGCTATGTCATCATTGAAAATGCTATAGAGCCATGGGAACACACTATCGGCGCTATGAGCCCGGGCAGCCGTTCTTGGCGCCGCCCTCGCCCTGCGACTGGTTGCCGGAAAATCATCTGACCTATTTCATCGCCGGCACGCTCGATCAGCTCAACCTTCGCGCGCTGCACAAGCGCTGCCAAGGCGCCGGACGCCGCAACCGCCCCTGCCATCCCGCGATGATGCTCAAACTGCTCGTCCATGCCTGCGCGACGGGCGTGTTTTGCTCTCGCAAGGTCGCCCGCAAGATCGACGAAGACGCCGCTTTTCGGGTGCTCCCCGCCGGCAAGCGTCCCGACTTTCGCACCATCAATCGCTTTCGCGCCCAGCAGCTCGATGAGTTCAACAAGCTCTTGGTCGAGATCGTTCGGCTGGTCCAACCGACGGGTTGATTGAAGCTGGCAGCGTGGCGCTCGAGGGCACGAAAGTCAAAGCCAGCGCCTCCAAACACAAGGCCATCAGCTGCCAGCGCCCGCGCGGCAAGAAGAGGCCCGGCTGGAAGCCGAGATTCAACAACGGATCGAGCGCGCCCAGCAGACCGGCGCGGTCGATGGGACAGACTCCTAGCACCCGTTGTTTCCGGAATATGGAAATTTACACACGCTCCTCAAGCGGCTTCCACGGCTAGTGATGGCTCCGGCAGGGAGAATAATTCCAAGATTTGTATTTTTTCTTGCCTTCTCAGGCTCCATTTGAGTTTGGTGTTGAACTGCGCGGGCTACCGCTCCGTACCCACGCTGGTGGAGGGGACAACACACCTCTCGACGGCTCATGGACAACAACATCACGCCCAGTAAGCCATGAAAACAAATAAGATATAGGTACGTCATCGTCCGATCTGGCCTTCGCCGAAGCCGGGTTACCCTTCGCCGCTCTGGATGCGTACGCGAAGCGGCCGAATAGTACTGAATCAGCCGCCCGGGTGCCGTTACACAATTAGGGGGATCCTGTGGGTCATTTTTTTTGCGAACCTATAATATTTCGGATTTGGGCTTGCGTGGTGCTATGAGATTTGGTATAGTTTAGATATTGCCGGGGAGGCACCCCCCCACCAAAGCGAGACTAACCTCAACCAAAAGACCCCTGAAACACCCTCCCCGGCAGACCCTTTTCACCTCCCCCATCCACTTCAAACGTTTTCAAGCCCACAAGGGCTTTTTTTCTTATCTCAACGAACGAATCGTGACGCGTGTTAATAGAGCAGAGCGCCAGTCATGGTAGCTATGTTAGCTTTGACTAGAGTGTCTCTCCTCGGCTAGCCTGTATTTCTCACCGCGTGGCGAGGCGAAGTAGTTGAGAGGCCCGTCAGTACGAGGCGCGCGCCGCTTGACGGCCGCCGCTTAATCAACGACGCGTACTCGGACAGTACGGTGAGCACGGCGAGCAAGCGCAAAGAAATGGCGGGCCTATTGCGTGCTTCGGCCGTCAGGTGGTGAGAAATGCAAGGTCTAGGCCCCCTCTCTCGAAGGATCCGATGAAACGGCTCGCTGTACTCGGCTCAACTGGTTCGATTGGGCGAAACACTGCCCAAGTTGTCCGTGAGATGGAGGGGCAGGTCGAAATTGCAGCGCTCGCTGCGGGCCGCAACGTCGAAGAACTGTTAAAGCAGACCCTGGAGTTCCGTCCTGAGATCGTGTCTCTTGCTGATGAGCAAAGCCGTGACCGGTTTTGGGAACAACTCAGCGGGACGAACTTGAATGGCTACCGCCCCGAGGCTCTCTGTGGTCCGGAGGGAAACCTTGCAGTGACCAGTGGCAGCGGCATAGATATCGTGATGTCCGCTGCGGTTGGGGTGGCGGGACTTGAGGCAACCTTCCAAGCCGTCTGCTTGGGCAAGAGAGTCGCTTTAGCGAATAAGGAAGTTCTGGTGGCGGCCGGCGAGTTGGTGATGGACGCGGCAAGGGATTCCGGATCCGAGCTGTTGCCGGTCGACAGCGAGCACAACGCTGTCCATCAGTGCCTGCGCGGAGGGCCGCGCAAAGAGGTCTCAAAGCTGATTCTGACGGCTTCGGGCGGGCCTTTCCGTACGGTCTCCAAGAATGAGTTGGCGAATGTGACCGCTGCTCAAGCTCTCAATCATCCTACTTGGAAGATGGGGAACCGCATTACGATTGACTCGGCGACGCTGATGAACAAGGGTTTTGAAGTCATCGAGGCTTGCCATCTGTTCGATTTCCCGGCCAAGCAGGTCGATGTGGTGGTTCATCCGCAGTCGATTGTGCATGCCCTGGTGGAGTTTCAGGACGGATCGGTGATCGCGCAGCTCGCACCCGCCGATATGAAGATGCCGATCCGGTATGCGCTGACTTATCCCGAGCGCCAGGCCGGTCCCGGGGACCGCAAGCTGCGGTGGGATTCTGTGAGACAATTAGAATTTGAGCCACCTGACTATGAGAAGTTTCCACTGCTCGCGCTGGCTTACGAAGTGTTGGACGCGGGAGGAGCCGCCGGATGCGTCTTGAACGCGGCCGATGAAGTAGCGGTGCAAGCTTTTCTCGACGGCAAAATCCGGTTTACCGCAATAGGGGATGTTGTCAAGAACACTCTCGATCAAATGCCTCACCGCAGGGCTACATCGGTCGCCGAAATCCTGGAAATAGACATCGAGGCAAGATCCGTGGCGGGCCGTTTGACCGGCCGGTAGGTGTTGAAGCTGATTCCCGACGATCTCGGTAGATAGAAATGGGCTTTATCGAAGACATTGTTCCGTTCATATTCGTCATCGGTGTCATGGTGCTGATCCATGAGCTGGGGCATTTCCTCGCCGCACGTTATTTCAATGTTCGGGTCGAGGCGTTCTCGATCGGGTTCGGGCCGCGCCTGTTCGGTTTCAAGCGCGGCGATACGGACTATAAGGTGTGCCTGCTGCCGCTTGGGGGCTTCGTCAAGATGGCCGGGGAGAATATTGGCGAGCCAACCGGGGATCCGGACGAATTCGTGTCGAAGCCACGCTGGCAGCGCATGATCATCGCGGTCATGGGGCCGGCCTTTAACGTAGTTCTGGCTTTGGTGCTGCTGGCCGGTTTGTTTATGGTGCGCTATGAGCGGCTCGCTTTCGAGCTGGAGCCGCCTCTGATCGGCTATGTCGCGGATCACTCGGCGGCCAGCCGTGCCGGCATCCAGGCCGGAGATCTGATTGTCTCGATAGACGGTGATGAGACACCTGCGTGGGAGACGGTTCGGCTGATTGAGATTGCTTCACCACTCAAAACGCTTCGAGTCACGGTTGAGCGGGGTAGTGAGCAATTAGAGTTTCCGGTCACTCTCGAAGCCGAGAGTAGAACCGGAATCGGCGACGCCGGTTGGAGCGAGGAGACGCCGGTTCGGCTCGGCCAGACGGTGGCAGGGTATCCAGCCGAAAAGGCCGGCATTGAGAACGGCGACGTGTTGAAGACCTTGAACGGGGAGGCCGTGACTTCCTGGCGTCAAGTGCCCGACTCCATCCAGCGATCACAAGACCAGCCGATTGAGCTGGAGGTTTTGCGTGACGAGAAGGTCATAAAGCTGAATCTAACGCCGATCTACGACACTTCCGATGCTGAGTCTCCGGCCTGGCGAATCGGAGTGGAGTTGAGGCCGGACTATAAGAGGATCAGCACGAGTCTTGGATTTGCCGAAGCGGTCGAGCAGTCGGTGGATTACAACGTCAAGAACGCCACGCTCATATTCGGTTTTTTGGCGGGACTCGTCGAGCGTCGCATGTCACCCAAGTCACTGGAAGGCCCGATCGGCATCGCCCGCTTGTCGGGGGAAGCGGCGCGGGCGGGCTGGGCGCCGCTCATCATGCTGATGGCAGCCATCAGCTTGAACCTGGGCATCTTCAATCTGCTGCCCATCCCCATTTTGGACGGCGGCATGATTACTGTTCTGCTGCTGGAATCTTTGATCCGCCGCGACATCAGCGTGGCTGTCAAGGAACGTATCTTGCAGGTGGGCGTGGTTTTCTTGATGCTGCTGTTCGCTTTTGTAATCTACAACGATATTCTGAAGAGCCTGCCTCCCGGCTAACGTAATTTTTCGAGACGACTGCCGGCCGCGAGGGTCCGGCCTCCCGATTGTGATTGTTCGCACTGGTGCCGGCGGTATCTTCCGTGTAAAAATGAAAGTCATCGTCACACGCCCGCTTTTAGGCTCGTCGTTAGGACAGGAGTGAATAGAAAAATATGCCATTGAATCGAATGACCCGAACCCTCCTCCATACATTGCTGCTCGTCACGCTGCTGCCCTCCAGCTCCGCGCTGGCGCAAGAGGCGTCCAGGATTGGAGTGATCGACTTTCAGACCGCCCTTCTGGGAACGGCGGAAATGCTGGCCAAGTCGAAGGAGCTGGAAGAGAAATACAAGCCTCGCCAGGACGAACTGGCTCAACTCTCGCAGGATCTTCAGGATTTGCAGCAAAAGCTTCAGTCCGCCAGCGGCAACGAAGCCTTGAACTTGCAGAACCAAGGGCAGCGGAAGCAAAGGGAAGCGCAGCGAAAGCAAGAGGACCTGCAGTCTGATATCGAATACGACCGCAATGAAATCTTGGAAAGCGGAGCTCGCGTCATGCGGGACATTGTATCCAAGCTTGCCGAAGAAAGAGGCTTGGGTGTCGTTGTAGACGCCAGTACCACTTTTTTCTTCAAGCCCGCGCTGGACCTGACGGCGGCGGCTACTGAAGCGTACAACATGCAAAAACAAACGCCATAGCGGTCACTCAAGAACGCGTTCCGCGGCGAATCGGCTAACAAATGGGTTACCTGGAAGACTATTCAGCGGTCACCGGTGCTCGCCGTGAGATGATCCATAAGGGTCTGCTGGTCGCGCTGTTGATTTCAGTCGTTGGCGGCGGCGTGTTCTACTTTTTTTTCAAGAATTTCTTCGAGGAACGGCAGGTAAGCCGGTTTCTTTCGCGGCTTCAGGAAAACCACTACTCCGAGGCCTACGAACATTGGGGCTGCAGCGTTGAAGAGCCTTGCCCCATCTACACGTATGAAGACTTTCTGGAAGACTGGGGTCCGGATAGTCCGCTCGGGGAGGTAAGGAGCTTCGATCTGGGACGATCCACCGAACTGGACAACGGAGTCATCGTCGAGATCGAAATCAACGGCAAGCTCCAACCCGAACTATGGGTGGAGAAGGAAACCCAGATCGTCGGCTTCTCCCCCTACCATTTTCGACGTACGGGCGCGTCTCCGGCTAATGGGCTCAAAGTGAGCCGCAGTCATAGGGTTGCTGATCTCTGCTGGTTCGTCTTGGCGTGATCCGTTCACGGTTGTGTGCGGGAGGCTGTCGTCAACTCGCCTTGCGGACGGATTGGCGGTTTTCCAGCCCGTTTAGGCTCGCTTGCTTTCGCTTTGACCGACCCTTTACAATAATAGGTCGCCTGCACCGTATCGTCGCGCAAAGAAGTGGGCTCTGGCCCGCTTTTTTATTATGAGGCGTTCGTCGCTAAGATGGCGTTGGGAAACATTCAAGAGGAAATCGCTAAGATCGCGGAGCGGGTAGCGTCATCGGAAGGCATCGAGTTGGTCGAGGTTGAGTGTAAAGGCAATACAGGAAGCCGTTTTGTCCGGGTTTTCATTGACAAGCCCGGCGGAGTCAACCACACTGATTGCGAATTGATCTCGCGTCAAGTAGGAACGATCCTCGACGTGGAAGAGGTCGTTTCCGGACGCTATACGCTGGAAGTGTCATCGCCTGGCCTGGACCGTAAATTGTTGAAAGAAAGCGACTACGAGCGCTTCTCTGGAAAAAAGGTGCAAATAAAGCTGCAGCAACCCGTTGATGGCCACCGCCAGTTTACGGGACGGCTGCGTGATTGTGAGCGGGGGGAAGTTGCCGTCGAACTCGCGGGAAAAGACGTGGTTCGCTTCCCTTTCTCCAGTGTTCAAAGCGCCCGCTTGGTTGTGGAGTTATAAGAACGCCTCATCAAGGTCGAAATGGAAACGCTCCTAAGCAACATTGAGGACTTGAGCAAAGCGAAGGGCATCGACCCGTCGATTGTGATCGATGCCGTCAAGGATGCAATTGTCGTCGCGGCGCGCAAGTATTACAAGACGACGGAAGACCTCGTGGCCGAGTTCAGCACAGACGACGGACGGGTTCAGCTTTTCGCCGTCAAGACCGTCACCGACCTGGTGTCGAACCCGACCAAGGAGGTCAGCTTGAGTGAGGCTCGGCGGAGTGATCCAAGCGCCGAGCTGGGGAGCGCGATTCGATATCCCATGCCGACCGAAGGGCTGGGCCGGATCTCGGCGCAGCTCGCGAAACAAGTGATCTTCCAGAAGATCAGGGAAGCGGAGCGTGACACGATTTTTGCCGAGTACTCCCATCGTATCGGCGAGATCGTTAGTTGCACCATCAAGCGCACCGAGGGTCAGGACATGATCGTCGATATCGGGCGCACCGAGGCGCGCCTGCCGAGGCGCGAGCAGTCCAGACTGGAGAGTTTCTCGCCCGGAGACCGCGTCCGCGTCGTGATCAAAGCCATCGAAAAGGCAGGACGCGGTCCAGCCATGGTGGTTTCCCGCGCCGATGAGGCACTGGTCAAGACACTTTTTGAGCAAGAGGTCCCCGAGATCTACGACGGTACGGTGCAGATTCGCGCTTGCGCCCGGGAGGCCGGCGAGCGAACCAAGATTGCGGTGCAATCACGGGACCGGGATGTCGATGCGGTAGGCGCCTGCGTCGGAATGAAGGGCATGCGAGTGCAATCGATCATCCGAGAATTGCGCGGAGAAAAGATCGACATTATTCAATACTCCGAAGATGGAGTCGACATGATTTCGCGGGCGTTAAGCCCGGCGGCGATTAGCCGCGTTACGGTTCTCGATTCAGTCGAAAAGCATCTCGAGGTCGTCGTGGACGACACGCAGCTTTCGCTCGCGATCGGGAAGCGAGGGCAAAATGTGCGTCTGGCCGCCCGCTTGATCGGCTGGCGCATAGACATTAAGAGCGAAGAGGAGAAGCGCCAAGAGGTTGAAACGGCCATGGAAGCGATGGTGGGCGCGGGCACTCCGGTCAGTGTGCTCATCGACCATGGCATGGAAGAAAAGCTGGCGGACATACTGCTGGAGGCTGGGGCGAAGACTGTCGAGCACCTCGCGGATATGACGCCGGAACAGCTTGAGCTGATCCCAGGAGTGGGCTCCGAGATCGTCGAGCAGATTCAACTGTCCGTCAATGCCTTCTACTCGCAGTTTGATGACGCCGGTCAGCTTCCTGATTCCCCGGAGCTTCAAGAACCTGACGAAGAAACTGAGGTGTCCGAACAAACCCTCTCTGCTTCAGCAGCCGTCGATCAGCCGGAAGCGGAAGATTCCGCCGCCGTCATGCCCGGGCTCCCCGTCGAGGGCGCCGACGGCGATGAATTCGACACGGATGAGGGAGCAGAGCTGCCGGATGACTTTGATAAGATGGAACTAGCGGGGTCTTTCACCAAAGCAGACCAGGCCGGGACCGAACCCGCCGCCGCAAACGAAGAATCGCCGGAAGTGGTGGATGACGCGTCACAGGGGCCGTCAATCCAAGAAAAGACTCCTCCGGCCGAGGAGATCGGCGATGAGTTGATGACGTCGAAGGAGTAGCCGCTGTCTTGAAGCGAACTGCCAAAATTCGTATTAACGAACTAGCTCGTGAACTAGAAGTAAAAGCCGGAGCAGTCATAGATTCGTTGCCGGGGATCGGTGTCCAAGAACCAAAAACGCACTCTAGCTCACTCGATGAAGAAGTAGCGGAAAAGGTCAGGGCGCTGTTTCGTCGCGCTTCTGACAGCGAGGATTCGGGGCAAAGCAGTGCCAAGCCCGAGCCTCTTCCCGCGAAAAGATCCGCTCCCTCCGTCGTTCAAGCCACGCTGGAGAAGGTTTCGCGACGCTCCTCTCCACGGAAAAAGGAAATTTCCGACTTGAGACCGTCGATTCCCGTGGGCCGCGGGGCAACGCCCTTGCGGCCTCCCGTTCAGGCTTTGAGACCGCCCTTGCGCCGTCCAACAGCTTCGGCGGCGCCTGTGTCACCCGCAATTCGCCCAGCACCGGGAGAGGCTCCAGGCGCGCCGACGGTTCCGCCTTTACCGGCACCGCCGCCGCTAACGGCTGCCCCAGCTCGAGCTGCGGAGTTGGTGGCTCAGAGCCCAAAGATTCCGTCCATCAGTTCCAAGCCGCTGGCAGCAGCGGCGCGTCAGCCGGTGAAGCCGATCCCAACTCAACCCGCCTTCCCGGGAGTCGTTCAGGGTCCTCGAGCGCCGCTGGCTCCAGCTCCGGCCGCTGAAGTGCCGGCGGCTCCTTTGGCTAGGAGCCCCGCACCGCCTCGGCCAGCCGCCCCGGGTGCACCTTCGAGACGCCCGCTGGTTCCGCCAGGGGGGACGGTGCCAAAGGCCGCTCCTGCCGCGGCCCGAGCCCGCCACGCGCCTCGAAAACCAATCGTTGTGCCAGGGAAGCCGATTTACCAGCGGCCCATGCCTTCCGGGCCCATGCCCGGCATGCCGGCCACGCGCCCCACCGCTCGGCCTGGCATGCCGCGGTCCATGCATCCCGTCGGCCGCCCCGGTTTCGCGCCCGGCCCTCCCGGCGGCAGGCCGCCGTTTAACCCGCGCAGGCCTCGCCCGCACGCAAGGACTGCTCGCGACCGCGAAGCTGAACGGGAAGAAAAACTGCTGAGGCGCCAGAACCGAGCTGTCGCGCAAGCCACGGTCGCGGTCAACAAAGAGATCGTGGTCAGCGCGGGCACGACTGTCAAGGAGCTGGCCGAAAAGCTGGGTATCAGAGCGAATCTGATTATCAAAGCACTTGTCGATCGCGGCCTGTTCGCGACCATCAACCAAATTCTCGACCTGAAGATGATCCAAGATCTCTGCAAGCAGTTCGGGGCAACGACTACGGAAACGACTTTCGAAGAGGAAGTGATGCAGGAGGTGCAGCAGGCCGAGGATGTCGGCGACCTGCTCCCGCGCGCTCCCGTGGTAACCGTGATGGGTCACGTCGATCACGGTAAGACGTCGCTGCTCGACGCAATCCGTGAGTCGAATCTCGCCGAACGCGAGGCTGGCGGCATCACGCAGGCCATCGGAGCCTACCACGTCGAAAAGAACGGACGGCGAATCGTTTTTGTCGATACGCCCGGGCACGAAGCGTTTACGAGGATGCGGGCTCGTGGCGCACAGATCACCGATGTCGTAGTTCTCGTCGTTGCCGCTGATGACGGAGTGATGCCCCAGACTCTCGAAGCCATCGATCACGCCAAGGCGGCCGGCGTTCCGATCATGGTGGCCGTCAACAAGATCGATAAGGAGGGCGCGGACCCGGATCGGGTCAAGCAGCAGCTTTCCGACCGCGGGTTGCTTCCCGAGGACTGGGGCGGGGATACGGTCATGGTTCCTGTCTCGGCCAAAACGAAAGAGAACCTCGAACTGCTGCTGGAGATGGTTCTGCTGGTCGCGGATCTGAAAGAACTTACCGCCAATCCTGAGCGTCCCGCTGTCGGAACGGTCCTCGAATGCAAGCTGGACCGCGGTCAAGGGCCGGTCGCCACCGTCCTGATACAGAACGGTTCCATTCGCGTCGGCGATCACTTTTTGGTCGGCTCCGTTTTCGGCCGTGTGCGCGCTCTGCTCGATGACCGTGGTGCCAAAGTGAAAGTGGCCGGACCCTCCTCCGCGGTGGTTGTTTTGGGGCTGGAGGGCATCCCTGAACCGGGGGACTCGCTCCAAGTTGTCACCGATACCGACAAAGCCAAGAAAATCGCCGAGTATCGCGAAGACAGACTCCGCGAGCAAGCTATGGCCAAGACAGCCCGGCTGTCTCTCGATCAGTTCCAAGAACAGCTTCGACAAGGCCAAATCAAGGAACTCTCGGTTGTGCTCAAAGCGGATGTGCAAGGTTCGGTCGAGGTGCTGACCGACAGCCTGCAGAAAATCTCTACCGACCAGGTCAGAATTCGCATGATCCACAGCGGCGTCGGGGCTATTTCCGAGTCGGACGTGCTGCTGGCTACGGCCGCGAACGCGGTCATTATCGGTTTCAATGTTCGGCCCGAAAGATCCGCCTCTGCCCTGGCCGGCCGCGATAAGATCGATGTCCGGCTGCACACGGTGATCTACGAGTTGATCGACGAGTTGAAGAAAGCCATGGCGGGCCTGCTCGACCCGGTTATCAAGGAAACCTTCCACGGGCGCGCCGATGTGCAGGAAGTCTTCCACATCACCAAAGTCGGCGCCATCGCGGGCTGTATTTTGCAGAACGGCCGCGCTACTAGAAAAAGCCAGGTTAGACTGCTGCGAGATAATGTCGTTGTCTACACCGGAAAGGTCTCTTCGCTGCGGCACTTCAAAGACGAGGTCTCTGAAGTCCGCTCCGGTCAGGAGTGCGGCATTGGTCTTGAAAACTATGGCGACATCAAGCAGGGTGACGTCATCGAACTGTTCGCCACCGAGAAAGTGGCCCAAGAAGTTCTTGTATAAACGGCATCATGGCCACTGGAGCCATCACGGTTGGGCTCCTCACCCTTGAGCTCCACATCGCTCATTCTCAGTCTCTCAAAGACAAGCGCCAGGTATTGCGCGGTCTAAAGGATCGGCTTCGCGGCCGCTTCAATATATCCGTTGCCGAAGTTGACTTCCAGGACACTTGGCAGAGGTCCGTGGGCGGCGTCGTCACAGTTTCTGGCAACCAGAGCCGCGTGGAGGAGACCCTTGATCGTGCCGAACAGGAGGCCGTGCAGCTCCTCGGGGATGATCTGGTGGGGACGGAACGAGATTATTTCTAATGACTGGAAGAAGCACACGAGCCGGGAAGATCGCTGAGCAGATCCAGAAGGACCTCAGCGACATACTGGCCACCGAGGTGACCGACCCCCGTCTCGAATCGGTGACGATTACTCGAGTGATTATCTCGGGCGACCGCAAGAACGCCAAAGTACTCTTTGTCGCAAGCAGTGATGGAGCTTCGGAGAAGGAGCTATCGGCCGGACTGCGGCACGCAGCCGGTTTCTTGCGCGCGGAGCTGGCTCAGAGACTGCAAACTCGTGTGACTCCGCAGTTGTTTTTTTACGTCGACCGCGGGCAGAAGAGTTCCGAGCGCATCGAAAAGCTTTTCTCTCGCATCAAAAAACGCGCGAAGAAGCGTGCTTTGTCCGCCATCTTGGCGCTGAGTTTCTCCCTCGGCACGGGGGTGGTTCTGAGGGCCGTTAAGCGTCCCCTGGAGCGTTACGAAGCCAGTTTCTCATCGATGGGTACATTGTTCACCGTTGTGACCTATGGCGAGAAGAAGGGGTTTCTGGCCTCAGCGGTGCAACTAGCGTTTGAGGAATCCGAGCGCATCGATCAATTGCTCAGCAACTATAAGCCAGAAAGCGAACTCAGCCGGATCAACGGTAACGGAGCCGGGCGGCCCCTGGTCATTTCCAGAGAAATGGCTGAGCTGCTGGAGAAATGCCTGGACTACAGCCGCCGCAGTGGAGGGGGGTTTGACGTAACGGTTGGCCCTCTGATGAGAGTGTGGGGCTTCTATAGAGGTTCGGGCAAACTTCCCAGCCCTCGCGCGCTAGAACAATCCCGAAAGCTAGTGGGTTACCAGAACCTCGAACTCGATTTGGACAGGCCGAGCGTTCGCTTCGGCCGGTCGGGCGTCGAACTCGACCCGGGCGGGATCGGGAAGGGATACGCCGTGGATCGAATGGCCGCCACATTGCGTCGTGCCAGGCTCGGCAGCTTTCTGATCAGCGCCGGCACGAGTAGTATTTACGCGTCGGGTCATCCACCGCAAGAGACCCGAGGTTGGTCCGTGCGTATTCGTGACCCCAAGGATTCCGGCTCCACGGTCGAGAATCTCTACCTGAAGAACCAGTCGCTCTCTACTTCAGGGGCCTATGAGAAGTTCTTCGAACTCGAAGGGAAGACCTATAGCCACATCATGGATCCGCGGACGGGTTGGCCGGCGTCCGGGGTGGTTTCGGTGTCGGTGCTCGCCGGCCGGACGCTGGATAGCGAGGCCTGGACGACTGCATTATTCGTCAACGGGCCTGAATGGGCGGCTGCTCGGGGACCGGCAGGCTTGCGGATTCACTTCTGTCTGGCGGTTGGAGGGTGCGCCTGGGTACCATCGCGGGACTAGAGCACGGCACCTCAACCCTCGAAACCGAGCCAAAACCTACTTTCCAAGTCCTCAAGATGGCCTTCCACTCGGTTCCAAATGAGCTAGGGTGCCTGTCCCCCTTCGCCCCGGCACCTACACTAAGCTGCGCTCCTGGGAAATTTGGGGGCGTTCGGGCTTCGCGCCCGAACCCCTCGTTATTCCTGTTTCAATGCATAGGGTAGAGATGAAAAAGTCCTCCTGGTGGCAGATCACCCGGCGATCCGCTATTCGAACGCGGCGCCCCACGATCGCATAGCGAAGTTGCAAGCTCGGCTCAATGCCGGCGAGATCAAACTTGTGTTCGACAGACAAAACGGCTTTCTGCTGTCGATTCTTGAAGCGCTGACAATTCCCGTTTCATCGCAGGTGCTCGTATTTTCGAAGACCAGCTTTCAAGCAGCCCCACTACTGTCCGGTTAAAAGTCAAATAGAATCAGCTAGTTAGGGTCATCGAGTGAGTTTTCTTGGGAGTCGGACGGCTGCAAGGCCTGTAAAATGGGCGTTTTCTCGAACAGGGTAACGCTGAGAATCTGTAGAATTTGGTAGAGAC
>Ga0310123_10001118_pt1 | contig 22864 bp, 23 predicted proteins | sample CB6_AW_1057_MG_FD_203505 | JGI IMG/M metagenome (GOLD analysis project Ga0310123, IMG submission 203505) | Marine microbial communities from Western Arctic Ocean, Canada - CB6_AW_1057 | ecosystem: Environmental > Aquatic > Marine > Oceanic | place: Canada: Western Arctic Ocean | collected... | reverse complement strand
CACTGATCATGCGTCGCAGGATGAAGGCGTCGAGAACGCAATCGACATACTTTTCGATATTGGCGGTCGTCGGCACTGCGTTAAGCAGGCTGCTGAGGTAATCTTCACCGCCGACGGCCGCGAGTGCATTCTGGCGCTCGAGCCGGTCCGTGATGGTTATGAAATCGATGAGGCTGGGAACCATTTCACCGCGCATTTCGCCGAGTGCGGCGAATATTTTCCGATGCGACGGGTGATAGAAGCTTGCCTCCGACTTCAGTTTGCCGAAAGCCAGGTCGAGAGTGCCGGGGGCATCCTGCAGGAGGCAGGACAGTACGGCGCGCTCGGCCTCGAGGCTGTGCGGGAGCGGGCTGTCGCCTGTGAGGAGCGGTCCGATCTTTCCGTTGTTGCTGTCGGCCATGGGCAGTTGTATCGGGCCGCGGGGAAAACGGCGTGGCAAGGTGTGATGAACAGGCTCTGATTGAGAATCGCGGAGATTCCAGATGCGGCCGGTCCGACGATGACGGTCAACGCCACTGACCGGTTCGTCCAGAAGGAAAGTAAACCATGGACTCGAACAATCAAGTTTCGGATACTGGAAACATAAGATTTCTAAGGTTTTTCGCGGTTCCCGCAAAAAAAGTGGCGCTTCGCGCCGTTGGACGTTAGATAATGAATGCTATAACTGCGCCATTACTACCGCTTCCTCAGAATGTTACGCAACGCGTTGATCGTTCACTTAATCGATGATCCCCGATGCGGTTTCCGATGAAATAAATCCGCCAGCCGGCGGATGAACGACGACGATCCAGATCGACCGCTGCGTCTCGCGTGCGAGAACCCGACAGCCTGACCCATAGGTGTCAGGAACGATCACGCCTTGGCGGGAAAGTTGACACCGCTTTGTCGATGTGCATTGAGTAAATGCCTAAGGCTTTTCAGAAATCTAGTGTTTGCTCTTCGGCGAGGTCGGAGACCGTTTGAACAGCTGGCACCGGCTTGCCGGGCGATCCGTCCGCCGCGGGATGGTGGCGCTCAGGCCTTGACAACCCAGACCTTGACGGTAGCGATCACTTCGGGATGCAGATGGATATCGACAGAATAGACACCGAGATTACGGATGGGCTCGGCCAGAATGATCCTCTTGCGGTCGATCTCGATATTCATTTCTAGAAGAGATTCCTCGATCTGAAAAGCGGTGACCGAGCCGTACAACTTCTCGTTCTCATCAGCCTGAACCGGTATCGATATGGAGTGCTCCGCGATGCGCTCGGCAAGCGATGCCGCGCCGAGTTTCTCGGACTCGTAATGTTCTTCCAAATCGGTCTTCTTCGCTTCCAATCGGCGCACGGCGCCCGCTGTGGTCCGCAATGCGTACCCTCTCGGGATGAGATAATTCCGGGCATAGCCGTCCGCCACACGGACGGTATCGCCGATCTTACCCAAATGTTCCACGTTATTCATCAGTAAAAGTTCGACAGCCATGGTTAACCATACTCCGCAGGTTCGCTCGACTAGCGCAAAAGCGCGATGTTGCGAGCGCGCTTGATAGCTTTCGCCAGCATCTTCTGGTGGTTACGGCAGGTTCCCGTGACGCGGCGCGGGATAATCTTGCCCTTCTCCGTCACGTACCGTCGCAAATGGTCTGTATTGAGAAAATCAATGTAGATGATCGCGTCTTCACAGAATCGACAGGTCTTGATTCGCATGATTCGCGAACCGCGTCGTCCTCCGCGTGTTGATCGCTTACCGCCGCGACCACCCCGGCCATTCCGGCTTGTTGCCATGATTATGTACTCTCCCTGTTACTATAGCCGATTCGTGGTTTTACTTGCACGCGGCTGTGTCAGAACGGAATGTCGTCGACGGATTCATTGTCGACATCGAATCGATTCTTTGTGGCGGCGCCACCGTCGTCGCCATCGCTGGCCGGAAACGGCGGCGGCGGGGATGCTTGTGCCCGGCTTTCAGGGGCCCGGCTTTCAGGGGCCCGGCTTTCAGGGGCCCGGCTTTCAGGGGCCCGGCCGCCGCCCTCATCGCCAGCGTCACCACTCCCATGCCCGTGAGCGGCCGGCTGCTCGCCGCGGTCACCGTAATCGCCGCCGCGGGCGGGCGGGCCGAGAAATTGCACGCGCTCGCCGGTGACCAGGAGCTTGCTACGTTTCTTTCCGGTCTCGCGATCGTCCCACTGGTCGTAACGGAGCCGGCCCTCGACGACTACCGGCACACCTTTGCGCAGGTAATTCTGGCAACTCTCCGCCTGCTTGCCCCAGACTTCGATGTCGACGAAGCAGGTTTCCTCGCGGTCTTGGCCGGCGGAGGTGACAAACCGCCGGTTGACGGCCAGTCCCATGTTGCACAGCGCTGCACCACTTGGCGTGTATCGAGTCTCCGGGTCGCGGGTCAGGTTGCCGAGAAGAAACACTTTGTTCAAGGATGCCATATCTCGCTTCCTTTCCCGCCACTCAACCATCCGTCAACCAACGAACGGTTGAATGGTGGGATTATATATTTGCAGTCGCCGGATCGGCCGCGGTGCCGGCGACGATCTTTTCGTCATCGGATCTGTCCGGCTTCAGGGAGAGGCGCGCCGGCCGATCGAATGTGTAGACGGCCAGACGCAGGACGGATGTGTCGAGCCGATACTTTTCCTTGAGGTCGGCGACCTTGCCAGGCGGCAATTCGACGATCAGATCCCAGTAAATGCCGGTGGATCTCTTGCCCATCTGGCGGGCGAACTGCCGCCGTCCCAAGCTCTTCCGTTCAGTTATGGTGCCGCTGAGATCCTGGATGGTCGACTCGATCTGGTCGATGAAGGCGTCGCCGCCGTCCTCGTAAACGTGATCATCGAGTATTAGTATGGCTTCGTATTTCGACAATTTCCGATTCTCCCTGAATAACTAGTGGCTGTTCATGATCCGGCCACGTTAGCAACCTTACGAATCCGTGGTCTTCGGCTCGCCGGCCGTCGAATCGTCTTGCCTTCCTGCCATTATTCCGTTGTACCTGTTCATGGCTTCGTGAATCCCTCGGCGGAAAGCCAACAATGCCGCCTCCGCGGACAATGCGACGATCTCTTCCACCAAGGGCCGGTCGGCAACCGCGAACGTCGACAGGACATAGTCAACCGCCGCATCGCCGGCAGGCACATTATTTATGCCGATACGCAACCGCAAAAACCGATCGCTGCCGAGCGCCGCGATGATCGATTCGACGCCGCGGTGACCGCCGCTTCTCCCTCTCGTCCGCAGCCGGATGCGGCCAAGCGGCAAGTCGACATCGTCAAAGGCGACAAGAATGGCAGCAGGCGGCAAATCATGCTTCTTCGCCAGTGCTGCGATAGCGTCGCCGCTACAGTTCATATAGGTCAGTGGCTTTTGCAGCCAGAGCTGCCGTCCGGCAAGGCGACAAGCCCAGAATATATAGTTCCGGGAGCGCTGCTCCTGAACGGAACGGGCCGGCACGGCTGCCAGAATCCGATCGATAACCTGAAAACCGACATTGTGTCGCGTCTCTTCGTACCGGGTCTCCGGATTTCCCAGGCCGACAATAAGACTGGGCTGACTGCTGCTGTCTGGCATCGATACGCGATAGCCGGGAATCGCTCACGCGGCCGCGCGGCATATATCCGGCGGCAGTACGGCCTGTCTATTCGCCGGCATCCCCCTCTTCTCCTTCTTCTTTTTTGCCTTTGCTGATGACTTTCGGTTCGTCGTCGGCGGCTTCTCCCAGCACTTCCTCGGCCTCTTTCTCCTCCTCGGGCTCCTCTGCGATCCTGGGCAGCTGCACCTGGAAGACGACCACCTGCGGTTCTGCGGTGGCGACAACCTTGTCCGGCAAGGGCAGCATTTCCATGGTAAATTGATCGTCCAACGCCAATGTGGAAACATCGCAAACGATTTTCGCCGGCAAATCCATGGGCAGGCACTCGACCTCGATCTCGTGCATCAATTGTTCGAGGACGCCGGCTTGTTGTGTGCCGATCGGGATGCCGAAGGGATCGACTGGCACTAACGCGACGATCTTCTCATCGAGTCGCACCTCTAAAAAGTCCACATGCAGCAAATCGTCCCGAATATAATTTCGCTGGACCTCACGAATCAGGACAGCCTTGTCTTGCTGTCCGTCGATTTTTAGACTGATGAGACTCGGATCGTGGACCACGTCCATGAGCACAGAGGTGTCGGCTTGCAATACGACAGGGTCCTGGTTGCAGCCATAGACGATGCACGGAACCTGACCACTCCGGCGAAGCTTGCGGGCCGCCTCTTTGCCGGTCTGACGACGCACTGAGGCAGTGACAACATTGGTAATCTCAGCCATTTTCGATACCTCTTAGTAGCCCTGAAAAGCCCACCGAACGACCGTTTTTCGCGATACCCGGCGACCCGGATGATGGCGAAACAAAAACAGGATCTCTTTATAAGTGCAAAACAATAATATACGAACCTGCGGAATGTCTGCAAATGAACCGTAATGATTATTTTCCCTGAATGGACACGGGCGCGGTGACCTGCTACATTAACTGCCGCTATGGGAGCCAGTTTTGTCAATCGTGTGAAGAGCGGGAAGATGACGGTCGGGATCGTCGGTCTTGGCTACGTCGGCCTGCCGCTCGTTCTCGAGTTCGCCGACCGCGACGTGGCGATTCTCGGTTTCGATACCGATGAAGAGAAGATCCGGCGACTGAAACGGGGCGAGTCGTATATCGGTCATATCCCGGCTGACCGAATCAAAACGGCCATTGCCGCCAACCCCGATTGTGACGCGACAACGGATTTTACGCGGGTGTCACAATGCGACGCCATCTTGATTTGCGTACCGACGCCGCTTGGCGATCACAGGGAACCGGATCTCGGCTTCATCATCGGAACGGCGGAAAAACTGGGGCCGCATTTGAGGCCGGGGCAATTAATCGTCCTCGAGTCGACGACCTTTCCGGGTACCACGGAGGAAGTTCTCGTACCGATACTCGAACGGGAGTCGGGGCTCGCCGCGGGCGATGATTTCCTCGTCGCATACTCACCCGAGCGCGAGGATCCGAACAACAAAAATTACAGTACAGCCGACATTCCCAAGGTCGTCGGTGGCGTGAACGCGGCGTCTCTGGAAGCGGCGCAGGCGCTGTATGAATGCATCATTTGCCGGACGGTGCCGGTGTCCTCGTGCCGCGCCGCCGAAGCGACGAAGTTGATGGAGAATATTTTTCGTGCCGTCAATATTGCCCTTGTCAATGAGCTCAAGATGGTATTCTCCGAGATGAACATCGACATCTGGGAGGTGATTGCCGCGGCCGCCACCAAGCCCTTCGGGTACATGCCGTTCTATCCGGGTCCGGGACTGGGCGGCCATTGTATTCCGATCGACCCGTTCTATCTGACCTGGAAGGCGAAGGAATACGGGGTCTCGACCCGTTTCATCGAACTGGCGGGCGAAATCAATACGCACATGCCGTCGTTTGTCATTCAAAAAACGGTGATGGCGTTGAACGACATACGCAAGGCATTGCGGGGCAGCCGCATTTTGCTTGTCGGCCTGGCCTATAAGAAAAACGTCGACGACTACCGGGAAAGTCCGACTTTCGCTCTCTGGGAGGAACTTCTCAAGCTCGGCGCGGAGGTCGAGTATTACGACCCGTTCTGCCCGCAGGTCCGGCCCACCCGCGAGCATTCACAGTTCGCCGGGACGCGCAGCCGAACATGGGCTGACGTCGAGGCCGGCGGTTTCGACGCTGCGATCATCGCGACGGCGCATGACTCGGTCGATCATGATGCCATTGCGCGAAATGTCGCGCTCACCGTCGATACGCGGAACGCCTGCACGGCGGCCGCGAATGTTTACAAGGCGTGACCATGGCGGAGGTCTATCTTATAACGGGAACCGACGAACCGCTGATAGAGGAAAGGGCCCGCAAACTGACACGCCAATTCGCCGGCGACGATGCGGATGCATTCACTCTGGAGATCCACAAAGAGTCGGATGACAAGACCCCGGCGGAAGCCATCGACGGAGTCATCGAAGGCCTTCTGACGCCGTCGCTGTTCGGCGGCATGAAGACCATCTGGCTGCAGAATTTCCGGGCCTTCAGCGGCGCCGCCAAAAAGGCGGATGACGAGACCGAATATGAAGACGGCGGCGGGCTGCTCAAAGCGGCGGCCGGCACGCTCGCAAAGATCATCAGCGACCGGTTTCCTGAGGACACGAACCTGGTCATCAACGGCCCCGGTTTCGACGGCCGCAGCCGGCTTGTGCAGGCCTGCCGCCGGGCGGGCACCGTGGAGACGCTGGACAAGCCGAAGATCAGTGACTTCAAGTGGCGCGAAAACGTTGTTCGAATCCTCGAAGCGTCGGCCGGCAACCGCCAAATGACGTTGCCGCCCGACGCCTGTGAGTACCTGCTCGAGGTCATCGGCGTCGATACCGGACGTATCGGCAATGAGCTGGAGAAAATATACTGTTACGCCGGCGCCACGCCGTCCCTGCGCGATATTCAGGACGTTTGCACCGGCACCCGGGAAGCGGCCTACTTTGCACTGTCGAACATGCTTGGCGACCGCGACCTGAACGGCGCCTTTGCCACCATCAACCAACTCTTGGGGAATACGAAGAACCCCGAAAGCGCCGTCATCGGTCTTTTGCGGCAGGCATCAAATCACTTCCGGCAGCTTCTCGAAGCCAGGCTCCTGCTTCGGGTGCTCAATGTGTCGCGTCGGGGTGAACTGGCACCGGCAGTGAAAAGCATGAGCGCCGCGGACCGCGAGCACTACGGCAATTATCTCTTACTGACCCGCGTCAAGAGCGACTGGCAGATGAACCGCTTGGCCGCACAAGCCCGTAAATTCACCGGTCCCGAGCTGGTGAATGCCATTGGCCTGCTTGCCGAAGCCGACAAGTCGAACGTATCGTCAACGCTGTCGCGCCGGTTGATCCTCGAAAACCTTACCTTTCGTATCATCGCCGGACACCCGCAGAAAAATGCCGGCGCGTAATCCAATGTGAGAATTCTCACATACGTGTGGTGTAATATTTCCCGCCGGCTGTACGTCTTATTTTAGTAAATACTCCGTGACAAATTCCTATACGATCGAATTATTTTCTCAATGGCTTCAGTCCGATTCGCTCCCTCTCCTCATTGACGTGGGCCCACAGTTTCGGATCGCCGGCCAGCAAGCGCACGAGCCGTCCGGTTGAGATGTCCAACTGCCGCGCCGCGTCGCCCGCCTTGTATCCTGTCACATGTAATGCATCGAGCATGGTGGCGATGAACGTCGGATAGCGGGCATCTTTCCGTCCCACCTTCGAGGGGCCGTCCCATGGCGACACTGCGTCCTCCCGCATCGTCATCGCGATCCGGATCCGCAGTTTGCGCAGCGCGGTCCGCCGATTCTGGTTTTGCGACCGGCTGTCCGCCGCCATGACCGAAATGCCGGTCTCCAGTAAGGTCATACGGACGGCTGAATCCGCCGTATTCCGATGCTGCCCCCCCGGCCCGCTGGCGCGGAAGCGGTCATAGCGGCACTGTCGAAATAGCGCCTCATCGGTAAGCTCAAGAAGTTCGTCGCGGTTCATGTGAAGACGCCGCCGACAGCGGCGCGGTTGGAATGTTGACAAGCAAACGTACATTTACTGCAAGAACCATGGGCGTTCAACAATCAGCTCTGACAGCAATGGTAGCATCCGAAACACCGGTCTGTCTGATACTGGCGGATATCAGCGGCTATACACGATTCATGCTCACCAATAAGACGAGCATGGTTCACGGCCAGATCGTCATCTTCCAACTCATTTAGGCAATGATCAGCGAGATCAACGAGCCGCTATAGATCTCGAAACTCGATCCACTGTTGCGTTCTCGCTTCTATATCACCATTGTACGGTCAGTGCGTTATCGACATCTATCACCAGCAGATCAGCGATGGGGTTCTGACCACCAAAATCGCGGGCAACATCGACAAAATCGCGCACTTCCACTCGGCGGGGGTCCCGGGACGGCACGAGTTGTTTCGGGGCGAAATCAATTACCCGTTTTTACTGCAGGAACTGGAACGCCTCGGCTACCGGGGTGGGTTCGGCCCCGAGTACTGGCCGACACTCGATGCGCCAGCCACATTGCGCCCGGTTTCAACGAGGCCTTTTTAGAGGCGTTCGCAAACATCTATATGAACTACACCGACACCATCCGTGCCCGGCTACTTGGCCGTGAGCCGAACGCATTGGAGTCGGACTTCCCCACGGTCCACGATGGTGCGCGCGGTGTGCGGTTCATGGAGAAGGTCGTGGAAAGCAACCACAGCAAGCAGAAATGGATCTCATGGAATATACGTGCGTTAGGACTTGTGTAAACAAAATTTCATCCCGCATGCGGGGCCAGCGCACCTCCCTCTGGGAACGCGCCGGTCGGGATTGCACAGGGGAGTCTATGAGTATAAGTTACAGGTTTGCATTGGCTTGATTCTACTTTTCAGCCAACCTCCGTCGATCATACGCCTCCAGCGACTATAGTTGCAAGGGGCTCACGAAAAAATCATACACTTTGGAGTAACGTTTCTTGTTTTCACGAATCGCCAAATCCGTAAAACGAATCATCAATCGCAAGGACAGCACGGAATCGAGTCCTAAATCCGACAAGCACAATCAGCAACGCAAGACGAACGGCAACCGATCCCCGAAAAAAAACGGTTCTGGAACCAGCGCGAGTCGACCCTCACGATCTAACCGCGGTCAGTCGAATAGATTCGCGGATTCCGCCCGCCATGACGAGGCCCGAGGTGACGACCGTGGCCAGCGCCGATCCAGGGAACGCCGATCGCAACCGAAGGAAGCGGCGCCCAAAGTTCAGCGCACCGGCCCGCCGATGGCATCGTGGACGCCGCCAGGCGACCAGGACATCCCGCCCGACGACAACAAAACTCGGTTCATCGATCTCGACATCCCGCCGGAAATCCTGCGTGCCACCATTGACAACAAATTTCAATACTGTACGCCCGTTCAACAGGAATGCCTGCCGCACAGCCTCGCCGGCAAAGACGTGGCCGGCAAAGCACAGACCGGCACCGGCAAAACCGCGGCCTTCTTGATCTCGATTTTTACGCGCTTCCTGCGAACTCCGCAAACAAACCGGGCGCCGGGACATGTCCGGGCGCTGGTGCTGGCACCGACCCGCGAGCTCGCCATCCAGATTCACAAAGACGCCGAAGCGCTCGGCAAATACGGCGGCTTCCATAACGTCGTTGTCTACGGTGGCATGGACCACCAGAAACAGCGGTCGAAACTGGATGCGCCGGTAGACCTGCTGGTCGCCACACCCGGCCGGTTGCTGGATTTTATGCGTAGCCGGCATGCCGAACTGTCCGATGTTGAGGTCCTGGTCATCGATGAGGCCGACCGCATGCTCGACATGGGCTTTATCCCCGATGTGCGACGAATCGTGAGCCGGCTGCCGTCCGCCGGGGAACGGCAAACGATGTTCTTCAGTGCGACCCTGACGTCGGATATTCTCCGGCTCGTCGGCAAATGGCTGGTCAATCCCCTGATGCTCGAGATCGATCCCGAGAATATCGTTGTCGACCTCATCGATGAAGTGTTCTACTCGGTAACGGGTGATGAAAAATTAGCCCTTCTTCTCTGGCTGATCCAGAATGAACACGTCGAGCGCATGCTGATCTTTGCCAATCGCCGCGCCGATACGGATCAGTTGAACCGGCGTCTGCATCGATACGGTATTGACAGCGAGTTGCTCTCCGGGGACGTGGCGCAAAAAGCGCGCCTCCGAATACTGGAAGATTTTCGCTCGGGAAAGACAAAGATACTGGTGGCCACCGATGTTGCCGGGCGCGGGATACATGTCGACAACATCAGCCATGTGGTGAATTATGAGCTGCCGTTCGAGGTCGAGAATTATGTGCATCGCATCGGCCGCACCGGGCGCGCCGGCGTGCGCGGCAAGGCCATCAGTTTCGCGTGTGAATTCGGTGGATACTTGATGCCTGAACTGGAAGAATACCTGGACCGCGAAATCCAGGTTCAACAGCCGGAGGAGTCGATGATTGCCTTGCCGGAAGCACCGCCGCGACGCGGCGATCATCACCCGGACCAACCCGAGGACGGGCGGCAGCCGCGATCGTCAGCGGGCGGGCGGCGTGGCGGACCGTCGTCGAATCGCCGCGCGCCCGGGCCCGGGCGCGGGTGGTCACCATCCCGAGACAACCGCCAACGTCGGGGCGGAACCCGTCGAAGGAGTTCGTAGGCGATACATACTGAGCCGCTGTGCGGCCGTCGAAGGATGGAATAAACTTTGAGCGACCTGCAAACAACCCTCGAGGCAGCCCGGACCGATGGTCTCCAGGCTGTTGCCGACGCTGCCGATGCCGCAAGCCTCGAAGAGGTGCGCGTCAAACTGCTCGGCCGCAAAGGTGTCGTCACTTCGTCAATGAAGGAAATGAGCAAGCTGCCGGCGGCGGAACGGCCGGCAATCGGCAGGCTTGCCAACACAGTGCGTGACGAGTTGCAGACGGCTGTTCAGAAAAAGGTCGCAACCCTAAAGGCGGGGGGGAGGGGGGGCCGCAACGGCATCGATGTCACCTTGCCGGGCCGCCGCCGCCGAATCGGTCTGAAGCATCCCATCAGCCGCGTCATGGATGATTGTGTGGCCATCTTCCGGCGCCTGGGCTTCGTTGCCGTCGATGGGCCCGATCTCGAGGACGAATACCACAACTTCGATGCGCTGAATACGCCCGCCGACCATCCGTCCCGTGACATTCAGGATACCTTTTACCTGCAGGACGGACGCCTACTCCGGACGCACACGTCACCGGTGCAAATCCGCGTTATGCGGCAGCAGCCGCCGCCGGTCCGTATCGTGGCGCCGGGGCGCTGTTACCGGCGCGATACACCGGACGCGACGCACAGTATGAATTTTCACCAGATCGAAGGGCTGTATATCGACGAAAATGTGTCGATGGCTGACCTCAAGGCGACACTGCTGAATTTCGCCCACGAAATGTTCGGAAAAGCCGTCAAACTCCAGATGCGCCCCCATTTTTTCCCCTTCACGGAGCCCAGCGTCGAGATCGACATCAGCTGTGTCAACTGCCGGGGTGACGGCTGCTCCATCTGCAAAAACAGCGGCTGGCTCGAAATCGCCGGAGCCGGGATGGTCGACCCGGAGGTCTTTAACTCCGTCGGCTACGATTACGAGACGTACACCGGATATGCGTTTGGAATGGGAATCGAGCGGATCGCCATGTTGCGCTACGAGATCAACGATATCCGTCTGCTGTACGAGAACGATGTCCGGTTCCTCGCCCAGTTCTAGGGCCTGCTCATAAATTAATTGCTCCCGCATGCGGGAGCGGGCGCTCGCTGATTGGCGACCGACGCCTATGGGTTATTATTCCGGCGGTAAGCCGAGGAAAACACTGACCTTCGGACACGGGTTACCGGCGAGCCGACGCCAGGCATTGATCTGCCCAACGTGCGTCAGGGCATCGGCCAGAGGGCCGTTGATCAAGTACCAAATCGGATGATCTCGTACGCTGCCGTCACGCCAGTTCGGCATCGGCAAGTCCCGCCAGCCGGGCACTGATGGCGCTCGAGGTGTTCAGTATTTCACGGCGCAACGACGTCAGGTCTATCCCCGCCGCCCACCGCCTCGTGGAGCCCGAGGCTTGTCGCGGAAACTCGGACGAGTACTTTGATGTGATGCATCAACACTGACATGCTCAGGCTTTCCGGGCCCGGCTTGAACTTGAAGTCTTCGGAACGCAAGCCGTCCGTAGCCCAGCGATAGCGAAACGCGAGGCCGTCGACCATTCGCTTCAGAACCGTGGCACCGCGTAATTCATGCGGGAAGCTCCGGGATTCTGTGGTATGGGACATCCGGGTCAGTGCGTGGGGATGTCATGGCCGGCTCCGGGGATCCTGGTTTCGGTTGTTGGTTATTTGTTTCTCTTTGTCTTGACCGGCGGGAACACGGCCCGCCCGCCCGGTGCTCCCTGGAATCAACCCTTTGCATTCGGACGCTTGACAAGAGCGAACACGGAAACGGAATTTACTTTCTGTCGAAACAGGTGCCTATAATGTTGACACGGTGACTTTGGACCCATTGGAGCGGTCGGCCATGACGTCTTATCGGACCAACCGATTGACCCTGCTGGCAACAGCCCTCTGCCTCGGCAGTGCGGTCCGATGCTTCGCGGTCGCGACACCGGCGCAAATCAATGACGCGTTCGGCATTGCGCTGCTGTCCGCGATGCCGTTCTTCGAAGAAGACGCAACTGCGGTTGCCAAGCGTCTTGGCCTGAAGAACGAATCGACTACCGAATACGGGGCTATCTGGCGCGGATCGCCGGCTCGTTTCGCGCATTTTGATGTGCCCGAAATTCGACTCTTCGGAACACAGAATTCCGCTCGCGAGCTGTCGGTCAATTTAATCAACAAGGGCGATTTCTTCAGCCGCGATGCGATCTTGAAAACGGCCAAGGAGCTGGATCCGACGGGGCGGCGATACCGACGCGGTGTGTTCACCGGCGGTCGCATACCGCCGAAGATCAACGGCGCTATGACTCGACGGTTCAAGCAGTCATTTGCCGATCGCGAACGGCGAATCGCCACCATGTTGACCCGACTCTTCGGCGAATCGCGTAACCAGGTCATGCGCCAGGATCGGCGGCGGCGCGTTCAGCGGTGGGACTGGGAAGCGGCTGCATTTCTCCTCGACAAGGTCGAAGGCGACTTTTTGATTGTCCGCCTGCTGTCGTCCGCGAAAGCGGATAAAGGCGGGCGGGCGGAACGTATCAGTGACGGGATCGTTCGATCCTCGTTGCGCGACAACGTCACTCAACGTGAGAACGGCGATGTCATGATCATGAACGTGCCGATGGTCAATCAGGGCGAGAAAGGATATTGCGGCGTTGCCTCCGCCGAACGCGTTCTACGATACTTCGCCATACCGGTTGACAGTCACCAGCTTGCTAACCTGACCAATACGGACAAGTTTGGCGGCACGGAAATCAGCGAGCTGGAAACCATTCTGAGCGCCATTACGCGGCGGCACAAGCGACGATTCGATCGGCTCGGCAGCGACCTCAAGATGACCTCGGTAAAGCGGCGGATCGACAATGGGATTCCAATCCTTTGGGGTATGTACCTGACGCCGGCCATCGAGCAGGCCGTGAAGAACCGGCAGGCGCATCGACCCGATTACGCACCACAGGAATGGCGTGAAATCCTGAGAACGGAATATCGGACGATGCGCCGGGTCAAGGCCAACCACTACGGTGGGCACCTGCGGCTGATTCTCGGATACAATGACCTGACCCGAGAGATCGCCTACTCGGACAGTTGGGGCAGCCAGACGGACGTGTTCTGGATTTCCGAGGCCGAAGCGCGCAAGATAACCATTGCCAACGCCCTGTTCGTCATCGTGCCGTGACCAGGAAACGATCAATCCATGCGAGTCGATTCTTTTCCCATTTTCTACTTCGCTTCCAGGATTTTCAACACACGCCGCTGCAAATCCTCATGCGACAGGCGCCCCTCCGTAAAGTCGCGCAGCTTGCCGTCGCCGTCGTAGACAAACGTGGCGGGAAGAGCCCCGCTCCAATCCGCGCCCATCGATTTTACGAAGTCTTTCATCTTGCCTTTCGTGACATAGCTAACCCACGGAACACCTTGCTTCTTCAGAAATCTGCGCACCGACGGCAAACTGCTTGCGAAGTCCATCGAGATAAACAGCACCCGCACGCCGCGATCCTCCATCTCCCGGCCGAATCGCACGAAGTGGGGAAACTCCCGCCGACAGGGGATGCACCATGTGGCCCAGAAATTCAGGACAGTGACGTCGCCGGTCTCGCCGATTATCTCCTTCAACTCAGCATGTGTCACTGGCCGCACCACCGGCCCGAGCGCCACCGGCTTCTCGCCGGCGACCACGACTGTGGCCATGAGCATCACGATCAGACATCGTCGCCTGCAAGGCATACACTACTCCTCTACACCTGCGCACCTGATTTACGCAAGCATCCCTTCAAATCGAAAACTTGTCCATCGTAGTCCGTTAACTGACGGAGCGACGATGGATCGAAGGCTTCTGAGAACTGAAAGGTGATGTGACGGTCGAGCGGAAAACGGTCGAGCAGGCCTTCGAGCAGTCCGTCATAGATAATCCGCCCCTTATCGATGATCATGACCCGCCGGCAGAGCTTCATCACGATCTCCTTGAGATCGTGGGTGGTCAGCACGACCGTGGTGCCGGTTATCCCGGTTGATGCGCCCAATGAAATCGCGAATACGGAGCCGCGCGATCACGTCTAATCCAATAGTGGGCTCGTCCAGAAACAGAATCTTGGGATTGTGAAGGAGGCTGGCGACCAGATCGCAACGCATGCGTTGACCGAGGGAAAGCTTGCGCACGGGAATGTGCAGGAGCGGTTCGAGATCCAACAACTCCTTGAAAGTCTCCAGACGCTTCTCAAAATCATTCAGCGGTACCTAATAAACCTTGCGCAGGAGCTTGAATCCGACGGATCACTCCTACTTTGTCAGTCCGTCGGTGAACTGGTCGGTGATCTCGAATCTGGATCTGCTCTTGCTCAGACAACTTTTCAATGGCGGTGCCGGGACGGAGTTCGGGGACGTGGGCGATCTCTACGCAACGCGTTTGAAGTGGTCGTTTTAATCTGTCGGCTAACGGATTGTCGGGGTTCGTCCTCAGCGTCGGCACGCCGTATGTGCCCGAGTTTCCGGTCCTTGGTCAGGGTTGCAAGTATCCGACGCCCTTCGCAGACCCGCTAGTGTTGACCAAACAAATCTCCGAGGCCGAATCCGGCGGCGAGGCCCGAGGCTTGGTTCTGGACTTCGCCCCGGGCCTTGTCTAATGCTCCGTTGACGGCCACCAGGACGACGTCTTCGAGCCTTTCCTTCTCGCCGTTCTCGATCACATCCGGATCGATCGAAACGGACTTGATCTGTAGATCGCCTGTGGCGACGACGGTGAGACCGTTGGCGGAAAAGCTGGCCTCGACCTTTGCCAACTCTGCCTGCGCCTGCTGCACCTGAGACATGACCCTATCGAGATCCATACTGATGCTCCTCAGAAACTTGGATTGTCCGTCCCGGCATCGATTGCACGGACCGGTCGATTGTAGCACAGGATTTCAGCCTGTGAGCGGGACGCTGCCTCCCGCACTGACCGTCCCAAATCCGAAATCCCTCAGCCGCGTACATCCCGGATCTCGCCCTCAAACATTTTGCAAACAGACTTGACCAGATTGTTTTGTTCGAGGCTCTGCCAGATCTCCGGTGTCGAATTCAGGCATCGTGTGTTACCGGGCTGAGTCGGTGCCTGGGGTGTCTCCGGTTCGACGGGAACCGCTTCCGTGCATGATTTCGACGCCGCACCCGTGGGGGCATTCGCAGCCGCGGGTCGTTCCGGTGCTGCGTGCTTCGCTGCCGCCGAAATGTCATCGGAGTTGACCGCAGGCGATTCGCTCTGACCGGCCGACGCGTCGGTCCCGGGGTTGGCTATGCTGTCGAACAGGCCCAGCGTTGGCTCCGAACGGCTCGGCTTTCCCTCGTCATCGCCGCAAGCCGCGGCCCCTGCCCGGTCCGCGGCCGTGGGTGGGGATTCGCCCGCATCACCTTGGTCCGCGCCCGGGGAAACATCAGACTGCGCCGGTGCCGCGGCCGACGGCGAACGTACAGCGCCGGACGCCCGCGGCACGCTACCAGGAAGATCGCCGGCCTCACCCAGTCGCCGGAGCTGCGTGATCAGATCATCGATCTCCTGTGAATGTGCATCACGCATCACACGCAACAGCGTTACTTCGATAAAAATGCGCTTATTGAGCGTGTCACGGATACCGCCGGCGTTTGCCAGCATGCCTTCGGCCAGGCGCTGCGCAGCCGTCGACTTCGACTGTCCGGCGAGCGCCGAGAGATCCTGTAATGCCGATTCGCTCAGGTCGAGCACCTGCGCCGGCTCGTCCACATGATCGAAAACCATCAGGTTGCGAAGATATAAAAGCAGGTCTGCGTAAAGCCGCTCGAGATCGCGACTTTTGTCAGCGAGATTATGGACTGTGACGATGACCTCCGATGTATTATCCATCAAAAGTGCCTGGACGAGCCGCAACAGCTCGGAATGAGAGGCGAGCCCGAAAACATCGATGACATGCGCTTCGGTAATGGTCGAATCCGCATCACTGCCGCCGCAGAAGGCGATCATCTGATCGAAAACGGACTGTGCGTCCCGCATGCTGCCCTCAGCCGTCCGGGCGATAATCGTCAGGGCGCCGTCATCGATGTGGACATTCTCCGTTTCAGCGATACGCCGCAATTGTTCAACGATGATGGGAACGGGTATGCGTTTCAGATCAAAGCGCTGGCATCGCGATAGAATGGTCGGGAGAATCTTGTGCGGTTCTGTCGTCGCGAATAGAAACTTGACATGTGAGGGCGGCTCTTCTAGCGTTTTCAGGAGCGCGTTCCATGCCTGCGTGGTGAGCATATGGACTTCGTCAATAATATACAGCTTGAATCGGCGACCGTTCGTCGGTGCGTACTGGACGGTCTCCCGCAACTCGCGAATGTCATCGACGCCATTGTGGGATGCCCCGTCAATTTCGACAACGTCAAGGCACCCGCCGGCGGCGATTTCCTCGCAGGTGCGGCACCCGCAGCACGGCTCAATGGTTCCGTCGGCGGCAACCTCCGGGTTCTCGCAATTCAGTGCCTTTGCAAATATGCGGGCGCTGGTGGTCTTTCCGATTCCCCGGGAACCGACAAAGAGATAGGCGTGGCCCACCCGGTCTTCCTTAATGGCATTCTGGAGTGTCCGCGTGACATGCTTTTGGCCGACAACTTCCGCGAATCGCTGCGGGCGAAATTTTCTGGCGAGAACCTGGTAACTCATGGTGAATACGGCGTCTTGTCATGTCCCGCCTTGGCGGCAGGATGTCCCGCGTCTATGCCTTGCGCATGCCGCTTGTGCAAAGGCGGCAGAGCATTCGAGTGTTGGCGTGATGGACCGGCGCAATCCGAGGTCAAAAGCGCCCTATCAAAGAGCCGAGCCCATCGCTCCGGAAAATAAAAAAAGCCATTGCTACCGGCCTGCAGGTGTTCCCACGGCGCATACCGCCATCGCTTAGAGCTGCTTGGTTCCCCATCTGACTCGATTCGCAAGGAGGTATCGCATGGGTCCCACAAACCAATAACAATGGCAAATTGTTTCAGCTGATCGCAGCGAATATAGTCACCACGATTGTCCGCCGCACCGGTCACGAAGAAAAATACTCCAGAAGAAGCGACAATTCCGTTCGCAGTTTCTTGCGCTCGATGATTCGATCGATGAATCCCTTGCTGTGGAGGAATTCCGTCGTTTGAAACCCTTCTGGCAGGCTCGCCTGTGTCGTCTGTTTGATGACACGGGGACCGGCAAAGCCGATCAACGCGCCCGGCTCCGCGAGAATAACATCGCCAAGTGACGCAAAGCTTGCGGTCACGCCCCCCGTCGTGGGATGCGTCAGCAGTATTATGGAAGGCAGGCCGGCATCACTGTGCAGGCCGAGCGCACCACTCGTTTTCCCCATCTGCATAAGGCTCAGAACACCTTCCTGCATGCGCGCCCCGCCGCTCGCCGTGACGATCACAACCGGGAGCCGCGCCTGCGTTGCGTGTTCGACGATGCGAGCAATCTTCTCGCCGACCACCGATCCCATACTGGCGCCGAGAAACCGGAAGTCCATGATCGCCAGTGCCGCCGCTCGTCCATCTAGAGTTGCCTGCCCGCATATGACCGCCTCGCTCAAGCCGGTTTTCTTCTGGTTCTCGTCAATTTTCGCTGCGTAACTGGTAGTACCCTGAAAATCAAACATGTCAACCGACGTCAAGTTCGAGTAGTATTCCTCGAACGACTCCGCGTCGCTTATCAGATCGAGCCGTTGCGTACAGGTAAGCGGATTATGGTAGCTGCAGTTCGGGCAGACACTGAGATTCTCGATCAGATCCGATTTCATCACCATCTCTTCGCAACGTGCGCATTTCGTCCAAAGGTCCTCGGGGATTTCCTTCTTCTTCGTTGTCGTGCCTTGAATGGTGGAATACTTCGGTTTCTTGAACAACGGTGTCATCGGCTGTCAGCCCCGTGCAATTGTTATAACCGTTACGGTTGCCGCGCCTGAATTCTCCAGACAGGTTGCACACGCATCAAGTGTCAAACCGGTGGTGAGCACATCGTCGGATAATAATACACTCTGATTCCGATATTGGAAATTCTTCCGTGGCGCGAACGTGTTTTTTTAGGTTCTTCTGCCGTTCCAAAAGTGTCAGATTGGCCTGCGGCCGTGTCGCCCTGCAACGGACGAGGGTCCCGTCATACGGTACGGCGGACAGCGCGCTCACTTCGCGAACCAGCAGTTCGGACTGGTTGGTTGTACCCGCGCCGCATCTGTTTTCGCCAGTGCAGCGGCACAGCGCTGATAACGTCGACCGAAGACCCTGCCGCCCGCTCCTGCCACGCCTTGTACGCCTACAGGTATCGGACCAGGGGAATGTCCCCGCAGTATTTGAACTGGTGGATCAAGCAGCGAGCCACGCCGCCGAACTGGAACACCGAAACGCCGTCCGCCACGAGCGCGGATTGTGCAGACATTCACCGCAGATTTCAAGCGCACTGTCAACGGTGCCCCCGCACCACGTGCAGTACGGAGGTGCGATCCTAGTCATCCGACGGTCACAGGATGCACATGCTCCGAAGTCACTTTCGGGCCGGGCCGTACGGCATACCGGGAAAAGCCACGGGAAGACGGTATTGACACCGATCCGCCGCGTGCTCGCTACGATGTTCCGCAGTTGATTCATTGGACTCATCAATGTGTCGTTACAACTCACTACTCCAGTGCGTTATCCCGGAAATTCTTTCCGGGATTCTGGCAATAAAACGTTGCCTCTATGCAAATATGTATATTGGGGTATTTAAGCCCCACCACTGTTCACTTAAGGATTCCTTGGCAAGCCTCGTACCGGGCTTAGGTCGCCCCAATCGTCCTCGTCTCCCTCGTCCTCGAAACCTTTGCCCGGTCAGCACCCCATGCTTCATCCATCGAGGACGAAGGACGAGGACGATTGGCTGGGCTCGTACAGCGGAATCAGCCTTTAGTAAACAATATTGTATTTAGTCCTCCTCCCGGAGACACGACCGGTATCGAACCGCAACGACACAAATCGCAATGATTAGGATCAAATAAAAAAAGGCCAGATAGCCGGTTATGCTGTCATAGCCTTCGGCCAGCCATGCCAATGGTGACGTGCGGTCCAGGTCCGTCAGTCGGCGTCCGCTTCGTATCACCAGAATCCAGCCGGCGTGCAACCCGATGTTGTACGCGATGTGCCCGAAATGCGTGCGCAGCAATGCCAAGAAAACACCGACTGCCAGCAGTGCGAGGAAGGGACCGATCGTCGTACTTTCCGAGTAGTATTTCGTGAACGCGCCGCCGAACACCTCGAAACCGCTGGTCCAGGTAACCGTCTCGAAGTCGCCGCGGCTGCGAATGAAATGGACGGCTGCATACACCACAGATGTCACGGCTATCGCCGCACCGGTACCCCATTCCTGCCGAAAAACAGTGTACAGGGCGCCGCGGAAGAATGTTTCCTCGATGACGCCGATGACGAGACCGGCCACGAGGCCTGTGGCAGCCGCGCGCAAGACCACACCGATCGTGTGGTCGGGATCGCGAACGAGAAGGCCGAGGGCGTACTCCACGGTCACCATCACCGCCAGCATCGCGACGCCCAGCAGCAAGCCGACAACAACGGCACGAACGCCGCCACCCGCGTCGATGCCATAGCCCCACTCATGTTTGCCTTTCAGAGAAAGTCCCTTGAACAGCGGATACAACCCGATCAGGGCGACGATCAGAAAGGCGCGGTTGGCGACTCGCTGAAACGGCACGTCACCCAGAAACGACAGCGGCGCCAAAGCGCTCAACTGGACCGTCAGCCGGTAAAGCGGCGGCGCGAGAAGTGCGCCAACGATGATAACGGCAACCAAATACAGGAGTATGCAGGCGGCGGATCGCATGATGAACGATGGCTGAATGCCGCCTCTGGAACCGACGCGACACGCCGGGTTCGAGCACGCCGGGAGCCGGTCTTCCCGGATCAGAGTCGGTTCACTATGCCGGCGTAACCGTTGAAGCCGGGAGTCATGTCAGAGGTACACGCTGCAGCGACTCGATTGTCACTTCACTCTCGCGAGCCTGCCGCAAACGCTCCCACAGTGCGTAACGACCTTCGGAGGTGTTATTATGCGTACCCTTGGCATCGGGCCAGCATTTGTAATGCTTGATGTCGCTGATATGTGCTTTCGAGACACCGTATTCCCGCGCCAGGGCCGCTCCGGATTCTCCGCTCGCCAGGCGTTGGCGGATGGAGACCGCATCGTCAGCAGTGAGCTTCTGGTTTGAAATCCCACTGACATCAACGCCGTACTTCTGATTGCAACTCTCTTTCTTGACGTTTGAGATAGTGCTCAGCGATACATTCAGGCGTCTGGCGATGCTCTCGCGCGATTCGCCCATTTGCAGGCTGATGCAGATCGCCATTTTCTTGTTGCGCGTCAGCGTGCGGGCCACACGTTTGCGTTGAACGTCAACGCCGACCCCCTTATGCGTTTTGTTGTGCTTGATGCTCCAGATTGCGTTGCGTGAAACACCGTGCCGATCGGCAAGCTGCTGGTACGTCATTCCACTATTTATACCCTCACGTATCGCCGCAACATGGTTGGAAGTGAGTTTTGCCATTGTTCGTCTCTTCTCTCCTTTATGGCAATGGGTTGTCGGTAATGGCCGGGATGTCATCGACAGCCCGGTCAGGTGGGTTGAAAGTGTCGTAAATTCAAGCCACGATCGACCTCGTAAAGCGGTCGGCTGACGGCTCGTGAACGATTCCAAAAGTGCGTTGCCCGGATAGTTCCCGCCTGCGGCGGACGTGCGTCCCGTAGTGACAACGTCCCGCACGGGATCCGCTTTTGGAGGCCACGACAGTATTTGCGAGAAGAATGCGCCTGCCGGAGATTCGAATGAGGACTCCCAGAAACGAGAAAACCGTCCCCGATACCAGGGCAGATAAAGAGGCGGTATGGCCTCTTTATAAAAATACGGAGGAGTAGTACAATAATTGGAGAAGCTTTCATGTCAAGTAAAAAAACACCCCTGGTGAAAAAACCGCCGCCGCCAAATGCCCGGTCTGAGATGCGAAAATGCCGGGCCGACCCAGCCGCCCGTGCCGCGGGATACGGCCACCTGCCCGCGGCATTCGGTATGGCGACCGAAGTCGATGGCCGGCCCGCAGACGAGTTTGAAGAAATCCTGGCGGACCGAATCCACGATCTGCTCCTGACTGACTTCGACTATCTCATGTCCCTCGCCTATCGCATGGACATCGGCGAGCCGGCATTCCGCCAGGCGCTCGAAAGCCGCAGTACCATCGAGCAGGCCCGGCAACTGGCCCGTCTTTTCATCGGCCGCGAGTTGCAAAAACTCCGCACCCACCAGGCCTATCATCGGCATCGTCGTCAATCGCTCAAGTCCAATGATTCGGCGGACAACGACTCGGTGGTCTGCTGAATCGAATTCAGAAACTGGCCGCCGAGGGCGCCGTCGATGACCCGGTGGTCGAAGGACAGGCTGAGATAGAGCTGATCGCGGATGTGGATTTCTGATTCGATCACCACCGGCGCCTTGTAAATCGCGCCCATCCCAAGAATCGCAACCTGCGGCTGGTTGATTATCGGCGTCCCTATCAAGCTGCCGAAGGAGCCGAAATTCGAGATGGTAAACGTCCCGCCTTCAACCTCCTTGCGCGACAGCTCCCGCTTGCGCGCCTTGGCAATCATCCGGGCCAACGCCCTGCAGATCTCGGCGAACGAGAGCGTATCTGCCCGCCGGACAACCGGTACGACGAGGCTTTCATCCGAGACGGCAACGGCGCAACCAATATTGACATCATTGCGCATGATGATGTTGGTTCCGTGGACCGAGGAATTGATCACCGGAAATTCGGGAAGGACGCGCGAAATCACATATATCATAACGGCCGTATAAGTGAAGCGCGCATGGTTGTTTTCTTCGAAACTCGTCTTGAACTCGTCACGCATGTCAACGACGCGCGTCATATCGACGGCGTGTACCATGGTGACATGCGGGCTGGTGTGGATGGATTGCACCATGTGGTCTGCAATGGTGCGACGGATCGCTGTCATCGGCACCACTTCGCCGAGGCTTGATAGATCCTCATCGGATACTTCGAGCTTGCCCGCCAATGCCGATACACTGACGGCCCCCACCGGACGCCGTGCCAGGTAGTTGAGCAGGTCGCGTTTGGTCACGCGCCCGTTGCGGCCGCTGCCAGGGATGGATTCGAGTTCCTGCAGGCTGACCCCGTTCAGTACCGCCAGCCGCGACACATAAGGAGAAAAACTGACGCTGTCGATTTCCGGCAGCGTATCGCCGTTCAGCGCCATATTGAAATTCTTCGCAGTGACCGTGATCTGCCCTTCCGAACCGTCAGCCGCGTGCGGCCGATCTTTGTCGTCACCGTCGCCGGACAGCAACGTGGCGGTTTCCTCCGACATCGCGAACTCAGCCTCCGTTTCGATATAGCCGATAATTTCGCCGGCGGCAGCGATTTCGCCGACCTGTTTCAGGCAGGATGCGACTTTACCGCTCACCGGACTTTCCACTTCCACGCTAGTTTTGTCCGTTTCGACTTCGACGAGGATTTCGTCCATGGCCACCATGTCGCCGACGTTCTTACCCCATCTCAGAATGGTTCCCTCGGCGACACTTTGGCCCATTTGCGGCATTAAAATCGGGACTGTTTTCAT
>Ga0310123_10001117_pt1 | contig 22874 bp, 16 predicted proteins | sample CB6_AW_1057_MG_FD_203505 | JGI IMG/M metagenome (GOLD analysis project Ga0310123, IMG submission 203505) | Marine microbial communities from Western Arctic Ocean, Canada - CB6_AW_1057 | ecosystem: Environmental > Aquatic > Marine > Oceanic | place: Canada: Western Arctic Ocean | collected... | reverse complement strand
CGGTGCCACCCAACCAGCGGACCGAGACCTGGCCGCACGGACCCTACGTTCGCCTGGTGCCCCGCCTGTTCGCTCACATCCGGGACAGCCTCGGTGACGAGGTCGAGTTGCTGCACGACATTCACGAAAGAATCCCCCCGGTGCTGGCCATCCAGCTCTGCCGTGACCTCGAACAGTTTCGGCCGTTCTTCGTCGAGGACCCGTTGGCTCCCGAGGATGTCGGTTACTTCGACAACCTCCGGCGGCAGACCACCGCCCCGATCGCGATGGGCGAGTTGTTCAACAACCCCAACGAGTGGACGCGGTTGGTCTCGGACCGGCTGATCGACTTCATCCGTGTCCACCTGTCGCAGGTGGGGGGACTCAGCCCGGCACGGAAGATGGCGGCGATGTGCGAGTTCTTCGGAGTCCGCACGGCCTGGCACGGACCCGGAGACGTCTCGCCGGTGGGACACGCCGCCAACGTGCACCTGGATCTCGCCGTCCCCAATTTTGGGATCCAGGAAGCCCACGGGTTCTGCCAGGCCGAGATCGACTGTTTTCCCGGCTGCCCGGAACTTCGCGACGGCTACTTCCACGCCAATGACAACCCCGGGCTGGGGATCGACATCGACGAGGAACTCGCTGCGAAGTTCCCCGTTAGCGACGATCCTCCGTTCGACCTGTTCTGGGGCAACATCCGCAACCCCGACGGAACGATCCAGAAACCGTGAACACTCCAGACCCCCCCACCACCGACCCCACCGACCCCACCGGGGACGGCCTGATCCAATTGCTGGGCATCGAGCCGATCGAATGGGGGGACGGCCGATCGAAATTGGCACTGGTCGTCGACGATCGTCATCTCAGGAACCTGCCCATCCTCCACGGGGGGGTGGCCGCCACGCTGCTCGATTCTGCTCTCGGCGTCGCTGCCAGTTCGGTGGCACCGGCCGACCGCCTGGCCGTCACCGCCCAGCTCAACATCAACTTCATCCGGCCGGCCCTTCCCGGGGAACGGCTGGTGGCCGTCGGCGAGGTGCGGCACTCGGGTCGCCAGTCGGTGGTGGCCGTCGGCGAAGTGCGAACCGAAGGAAATCACCTGGTGGCGACCGCCAGCGGCACCTTCCTGTTCACCGACCTGCCCAGCACCGCCGGCTCGTCACCGCCGACGGAGTCCCCATGACACTCGACGTCTACGGGGTCGGCAACACGCTGGCCGATATCCAGGTCCAGGTCAGCGACACGCTGCTCGAATCGCTCGGATTCGCGAAAGGCATGATGACGCTGGTCGATCGACCGACCCAGCAGCGTGTGCTGGAGGCCCTGGGCGATGCGCCTCGAAACCAGTGTGCCGGCGGTTCGGCGGCGAACACGATCCTGGGCATCGCGGGACTGGGTGGCCGTACGGCCTATGCGGGCAAGGTCGGGGACGACGCGTTGGGGAGGTTCTGTCTGGAGGACATGCGGGACAACCAGGTCACCATCGATGTCCCCGTCTCCGACGGACCCACCGGCACCTGCGTGGTGCTGATCACCGAGGATGCCCAGAGAACGATGCTCACCCACCTGGGAGTCTCCTCCGACGTGGGTCCCGAGGATATCGATCCCCTGCTGGTAGCCCGCTCGCAAGCGGTCTACGTCGAGGGTTACCTCTTCAGCGCCGAAACCCCTCGCCAGGCCGCCTACCGCGCCGTGGAACTCGCCGCCGACTCCGACGCGTTGCTGTCCCTGACCGTCTCGGATGCCTTCCTGGTCGACCTGTTTCGGGACGAGTTCCTGGAGTTGGCCCGCGGTCCGGTTGACGTGTTGTTCTGCAACGAGGACGAGGCCAGGAGCCTGCTGGAGAATGACGACACGGACGATTGCGCCCGTCGACTGGGCCAGTGGGTCCCACGCGTCGCGGTCACGCTCGGAGCCAACGGTGCCCTGCTGGTCGACCAGGGACAACTGATCCGGGTGCCCGGCGTCGCCGCCGAGGCAATCGACACGACCGGGGCCGGCGACATGTTCGCTGCGGGAGTCCTCTACGGACTGACCAACAATCTCAGCTTCAGGCAATCAGCACGTCTGGCCAACGAACTCGCCGCGAGGGTCGTCTCGCAGTTGGGAGCCCGACTGTCCGAACCGATCGACCCCGACGACATCCCCGGGCTGGCCGGTCCGGAGACCGAAGCCTAGTCCTTGGGCGGTGCGGCGACTTTCAACACCGATGGCAGCAGCTCGAGGTTCGCCCCCGCATCGGTGCCGTCGGTGGCCTCGGGACGATTCGCGGGTTGTGCCCCGTCGGCCAGCCGAAAATCGGCCAGGCCCAATCGGTCCCAGGCGATCGCATCTCCCCCGGAAGGTCGAGGCGTCTGCCACGCGACCACGGCGTTCTTGGAACCGGCCGAATTCCACTGCTGCTTCCAGCGAGTGAAATCGACGATGTCCTGGTCTGAACCCAGCCACCAGAAGACGGAATAATCGTCGAAGAAGTTCTTCTGGCCGTTCCGCCAGGTGAGCAACGTCCGGAACATCTCGACGTCGGTGTTGCCTGACATCGCCACAAGCGGCCGATCTCCGACGTGTGAGTAGATGCTGTCCCGTGAGTGAGCCCGGACCACCGGCAGGTGCCGCCGTTCCTCGCCGCTGTTGAGCCGAATCAGGTTCTCACCCAGCAGGACACTGACATGGACGAGGTTGAGTTCGACGACGCCACGTTGCTTGGGGGCGGTGCCCCCGGCACCAACCGTATGCAGCAACGATCCCCCCAATGCCACCACGCAGTGGCTCATCGACAACTCGGCCGAATCTGTCTGACGCACGTGGACCAAGTCCGCGTGACCACGGATCACGCTGCGATCGATCGTCAGCTCCAGCGGATCGATCTCCATCCCCTCCTTCATCATCTTCTTCATGTTCCGCATCGCCCCCGGCTCGGGAATCAATTCGATCACCGACGCCGGGTGCCGGGCGGGATTGACCACCGTAACGACGACATCCCTCAGCCGGACCTGTTCGGGACGTTGCAGCGAGAACATCACCAGTGCGGCACTTTCGCCGCGGGGAACCACCATCCTCAACTCGGCATTGATCACCTGCAGCGGGCCGGCGGTGACGGTGATCATCCGCGGCTGGACCCCGTCGCTCCCGCCGCCTTTGGGCCGAAACTCGATCCCCGGACGGAAGCCCTCGGCACCGCGAATCGTGATGTTCTTTCGCCCCACCCGCAACGGGCTCTCGACTCGAACCCCGTTGTACTGCAACACAATCTGGCTGCCGTCTTCCGCATCGACCAGGGCCGCGTTCAGCGTCGGGTAGGCACGTGCTTGCCGGGCACCATCGACGGAAATCACCAACACCGGGGGTGGTGGTTCGCTGGTGGTCACCGGCGGCGAGACCGTCGGCTTGGTGACCGGAGAGGGCTCGGTGGACGGCGGATCGGAATCACCGGTTGTGCCGGCAACGGTCTTCGGCGTGGCCGAGTCGGGGGCAACATCCGAGGCCGGCACCTCGGGCCCGGGTTTCTCGGCCGTTGCGGATCCACCGGCTGGAACCGCCAACACTCCGCCCTCCGCCTTCGTGTCGCCAACACCCCGAGTCCGCGGCTTGCCGCCGGCATCCGCAGCGGCAGCCGCCATCTGGTCTCTCAACGAAGGAAGCTGTCTCGGATCGGCGGCCGGCGACAACCGACCGGCTTTCGCCGCTCGATCATCCCCGCCTTTGACCATCGCCAGTTGGTCACCCCCCGACAGCACCTCTCCTCGATCCACCGGCTGGAACCTCAAAACCACCGCCAACAGCACCAGCAACGCGACGGTCGCCATCCAGCCGATGTGCTTCTCCCAGTTCCGCCCCGAGATCGCCCCGGCCGACATCCAGACCATGCCCTCCGACGACACTCCCTTCAGTCCCAGTTCTTCGGCAACGAACATCAATTCGCGGATCAACGCCTCGGGCGTCGTGAATCTCTTGTCAGGATCGCTGGCCATCATCCGACGGATGACGCTCGAGAGTCGTTCCGAAACGCGGGGGTTCTTGCGAGCGGGATCGGGCGGCTGCTTGCCCTGGTGATCGAGCAGCTTCTGGAACGCGTTTCCCTCGGGGTAGGGTGGTTCGCCGGTGAGCATCTGGTAGAGCGTGCAACCGAGGGAATAGATGTCACTGCGAACATCGACATTCCGCGGGTCACGAGCCTGCTCGGGCGAGATGTAGTCGAAGGTGCCCAGGGTGGTGCCGTCAGAAGTCAGGTCCTCGGAAGGCCGGTCCGATTCGGAATTTCGGGCCAGCCCGAGGTCGACCAGTTTCGCACGACCGGTGGGTGTGATGATGATGTTCGACGGCTTGACGTCCCGGTGGACCACTCCGACGCCGTTGGTATGAACCAGGGCGGTGGCGATCTGGAGGGTGTAGTTGACCGCATCGGCCGGATCCAGCGGCCCCTGCGTGGCGATCAGATCCCGGACGTTGGTCCCGGTTATATACTCGAACGCGATGAAGTGCAGTCCCCGATCCTCGCCGACGTAGAACACCCGGGCGATGTTGTCGTGGTCCAGTCCCGCCGCGGCACGAGCCTCGTTGCGGAAACGCTGCACGGCGCCCAGGTCCAGGGACTGGACCGGACTGAGCACTTTCAGAGCCACGCCGCGGCCCAGCCGAGTGTCACGGGCCCGGAAGACCGCACCCATTCCCCCGACCCCGATCCGCTCGTCGATGATGAAATGATCCAGTTCGACACCAACCGGGCTCACCGCCACCGAAGATCCCTCGGCAGCGGCACCGTCGGCGGTCGATGCAACGCGAGGAAACAGACGATCGCACAACGTCGACCCCGGACCCGTCGGAATCGCCTCGCCCAACCACCTCTGCTCGGCACTGATCACCGTCTCGGCCGCGTCGTCGGGCAATCCCCTCGGCAGTGGGCGCGCATCGCCGGATCCACCGGCAGGCGAACTGCCCGCACCACCACCCGAGCTGCTGCCCGACGGTGCCGAAAGCGGATTGTGTGGATCCATGGGTCTTACCGGGAATTCCGGGATGGTGGCCGAGAACCGGCCGCCGGTCGGAGAGAATCGCCGACCTCACCTCAAAGAGGTCACCCGAATTATACCCGGCACAACGAGGCGGTCAAAAACCTTTTCGGGTCCAGGACCGAGTCGGACACCATCCTTGCGGGCTCATTCGCCCATCGTGATCCGTGACACCTTCTCATCGATCGTCTCAATACACGCGTCGAAACGCGTGTACAGCTCGTCGGCAAATCGTGCCCGCTCGAGCAACTGGGCCGAGTGGTTGCGGACGGTCACGTCGTGAACATCATCCGAGCCGATTCCCTGCTCGCTGACCGCCACCAGTTCCTGCAAGCCCGATGACTTGGGCAGGAACCCGTCTTCGAAGTGATCGACGAGTTCACGGGCCAGTCTGTTTGCCTCGGTGAACACGTCTCGCAGCGGCATGTCTTCAATGCGTCGTTCCGCCATCTGTCTCTACTCCTGCCAACCGGCACCGGTTGGTGAACTTCCGACGGCATTAGACATCCGGCAGGCCCGGGCGGTCAAGACGCGGACCGGGCGGATCAGAGCAGCACTCGTAGAGTTCTGCTCCGTGCACTCTTGGACTTCAGCGATCGATAGATGATCTCGTGCCAGTGACGAATGTTGATCTCGTACGGCCCGTCGGGAGGATCGAGCGAATCGAAGCGTGAGATGAACTGCATGATCCGGCCGATCTTCTGTGCCACGGTCAATTCCCCGGGGTGACTGGTCCCCGGCGGCCGGCCCCACACGACCCGGGACCCACCGCGGGTCACCAGTTCCAGGACCATCTGGTCGCCGGCGGGATTCAGCACCGCATCGCGACGTTTCACCACGATCGCCGCCAGGTCGAACGGTCCCCAGTGCGATTCGAGTTCGGCGGCCAGTTGTGCCGCGGCCACCACGCTCGGGTCGTTCCACGCGATCGCGCCAACTTCCGGCGGCTCACTGGTCACACCCCGTACCACCGGGAACCTCTCGGCCGCCTCGCTGACCAGGTCTTCGCCGGGCAGCCGCACCCCGGTCACATCCACCGCCACCCGGCCGCCGGCCGTCTCGACCCACGCCACCGGCCGACGGAACTTCAACCGCACCATCACGCCGGCCGGCACCCGACGCTCGACCCGCTCGACCTCGGCCACCCATGGGTGATCCGCAAACGCCGCGGCCACCCGCTCGACCAACGTCGGGTCAAAGATCGACGTCCCCTCCGCAGGCCACACCTCCGACCCGGTCACGATCGACAAGAAGTCCTCCGGGACCCACTCGGGTTTCGCCGGAACGATCTCGACCGCACCGCGAGACAACTGGTACGCGGGGCGTTCGGACAGCTCGGGCAACCCGCGGATGATCTTCGGGACGGCCACCGTGGCGACCAATGCCAGGACGACCGGAATCAGCACGCCGGGACGCCAGAGCACCACGGAGATCCCACCGACAGAGGAGGCATCGGCGACTTCGTCGCTACGGTTCTCCTGCAGTTCGACCATGACACCCACTCCTGGCAACGGCTGTCCAATGGCGGTCACCCGTCGAGGAACGAGGCTCCGCATCGATGCTGATCGGCAACTGGCCAGCCCGCTCAAGAGCCGCCGATCAGGAAACCGAAAGCTCGTGACGTCGCAGCATCTGGTCCTGCCGGATATGCCAGCCACGCGGCCCGGCGAGCGTGGAGGCGATCATGCATCGGGCGAGTTGTCCGAGAGAAAGTCCCTCGCGGGCGGCGGCCTGCGGGACCAGGCTGTGATCAGTCAGGCCCGGGATCGTGTTGACCTCCAGAACCCACGCACAACCCGATTCATCCACCCGCAGGTCGACCCGCACCAATCCCCGGGTCCCGATCGCCTCGCAGGCCCGTCGGGACACCTCGACCACCCGTTCGGCCGTCGACCCGGACACCGCCTCCGGAAAACTCACCTCCGTCCGCTCGTCAAGGTACTTCGCCTCGAAGTCGAACAACTCACCCGGAACCTGGATCACCATCGCCGGCAACGGCCAGTCATCGAGCAACCCCACCGACCACTCCTCGCCCGCCACCGCTCGCTCGACCAGCACACGTGACCCGAGCGAAAACGCCTGGGTGACCGCGTCGGAGAATCCCCTGGGCGTCTCGACCAACCGCACACCCAGGCTGCTCCCCTGGGCATCGGGCTTGACCACCACCGGCGGACCGCACCGCGACACCAACTCGGCCACCACCCTCGGGTCGAATCCCCGTTCCAGGACGACCGCTTCGGGAGTTGGCACCCCCGCGGAATCGAAGCACCTCTTCGCACGGCTCTTGCTGAATGCCAGCCGGGATGCCTCGACCCCGCAGCCAGTGTACGGGATGCCCAGGTTGTCGAGATCAGCCTGGATCCGTCCGTCTTCTCCGCCGGGTCCGTGCAGGGCGAGCAACACCACGTCCCCCGCCATCCAGTCGCACCCGGACACCGGAACTTCAGCCGGATCGATCTCGCGGACCTCCTCGCCAAGTTCGCGCAGGGCCGCCGTCACCGCCTGACCGCTGGCGAGGCTGACATCGCGCTCGGGCGAGTCTCCCCCGGCAAGTACGGTCACTCGCGGCGCGGACCGACCGCCACAGGGGTCCGGAAAATGGGCTGGCGTCGACACGCGCGGGTCTTACCAGATCCCGATTTCGAGCTCCAGATCAACAGCACACTGCTCGGACACCCGTCCGCGAATGAGTTCGATCAACTCGAGCACGTCGCCGGATGTGGCCCCCGCGGAAGTCACGATGAAGTTGGCGTGCCGATCGCTGATCTCGGCCTCACCGACCTTCTCGCCCTTGAGTCCAGCCTGTTCGACCAGGCTGCCGGCGCTGATGCCCCGGGGGTTCTTGAAAATGCAGCCGGCCGACTGGTGAGCCATCGGCTGGCTGGCCTTCCGCATGATCCACAGTTTCCGCATCCGCTTGAGCGTCTCGTCGACGTCACCTTCGGCCAGGGTAAAGGTGCAGTCAATCACCACCAGTTCGTTGATGCTGCTGTAACGGTACCCGAACGACAGTTCGTCCTCGCTGCGGACGAACTGCTCGCCACTGGCCGTCATCACGGTCACGCTCTGGACATTCTGACCCACGTCTCCACTGCGTCCCCCCGCGTTGCCTCGCAAGGCTCCCCCCACGGTGCCGGGAATCCCGACCAGGGTCTCGAGTCCGACCAGGCCCCCGCGAACGCTGTGCGAAATGACGTGCGAGAGCAACGCTCCGGCACCAACGGTGACCACGGTTCCCTCGATCGTGATCTTGCCGAAGAACTCCCCCGGAAGCCTCAACACCACTCCCTGGACGCCCTCATCCCGCACCAGCAGGTTCGAACCGCTGCCCAGCACCCGACACGACACCCCGGTCTCGTCACAGCACCGCACCACCGCGGCCAGTTCCTCGATCGAACGCGGCTCGACCAGGTACTCGGCCGGTCCGCCGACCTTCAACCAGGTCCATTCGGCGAGAGACCGATCGTGTTGGGTGATGTCACTGAAGTCAGCGAGTGAACTCATGTTGAACCTGGTCGATGTCTCCGGCCCCCATCGTGATCACCACGTCCCCGGACCGGATTTCATGGTCTAGAGTCTCGACGAGACGGTCAAGAGAGGGCACGAAGTGACAATCGGTTCCCGATCCGGATGTCCCGATCCGTTCGGCCAATTCGCGGCTCACCTCCCCCGCCTGTCGGTCGTCCTCCCGGGCCGCGAACACCGGCAGCACCAGCACCCGGTCGGCGGCCTGGAAGCTCGAGGCAAACTCGTCGAACAGTGCGAGGGTTCTCGAGACCTGGTGCGGCTGAAAGGCACACCACAGCCGCCGGCGGCCAAAGATCTCGCGAGCGGTTTCGAGCGTGGCGCGGACGGCGGTGGGGTGGTGCGCGTAGTCGTCGACCATGGTGACACCCCGCCACGACCCGACCCGCTGGAAGCGACGCCGGATCCCGGAGTACTCCCTCAACCCCTCGCGGACCAGCCTCGGATCGACTCCCAGTTCACATGCCATCGACGCAGCCGCCAGGGCGTTCTCGACGTTGTGGCGACCGGGCACCGGCACAATGATCTCGGTGCGATACTCCCCGCGAAAGTACAACCTGAAGCGACTGCCGGAAGCGGTCCGGCGGATGTCCACCGCCGACCAATCGGCGCCGGGCCACCGCCCGAACGTCCTGACCCTCGCGGTCGCCTGCCCGGCCGCCACCGCTGCCGCCGGGCAATCGGCTCTGACCAGCAACAACCCCGACGAATCGATCGATGACGCGAAAGCTCCGAACGCTTCGGTCGCCTCATCCAGGGACCCGTAGCAGTCGAAATGATCGGGCTCGATCCCGGTGATCACAGCGTACCGGGGCGAGAGGTCCAGGAAACTGCGACGGTACTCGCAACTCTCGACCACCAGCAGGTCACCCGCACCCGCCCAACCGCTGACGTCCCGGTCGATCAGCCGAGCCCCGACCACCGCCGAGGGGGCCAGCCCGGCCGAAGCCAGCAGCGACGCGGTCATCGCCGTGGTGGTGCTCTTGCCGTGCGTCCCGGCAATCGAAATCCCGGTCCGGTCCGACATCAACCGGCCGAGCATCTGGCTGTAGGAGAGCTGGGGGATCCCGCGGCAGGACGCCCGGACCCGTTCGACGTTCCCGCAAGCGATCGCCCGGCTGTAGACCAGCACGTCGGCGTGGTGCGGCAGGTGGCTCGCGCTGTGGCCCTGGTGAATCTGCAGACCCCGGCTCCCCAGTGTCTCGATCACCTCCTCGGACGCACACCGATCCGATCCACTGACGTGCCAGCCCATCCCCAGGAGCAGTTCGGCCAGCGCCTGCATGCCCGACCCGCAGACGCCAACCAGGTGAGCCGTGGGGGCCGGCTCGCCGGGTTTTCGGATCATCCGGACCACGTCCCCAACCGGCATCCCTGGTCCCCACCATCTCGCCGCGGCCGTCGCGCAGTTGGCGTGACCAGTCCGGTCACGCGGGGTGCGGCGGGGGAGACCCGCCGCCGGTGCCACCCCGAAACCTGGAATCGGGGAAACCGGCTGGACCGCTCGACGCGGTGGCGGCGATAAGCTGACGGCATCCATGCCGGGGACCCGGTTGTGCGAGCTTGGAAAAGGAACCCGGCGAAATGACACCGGACTTTGGACGCGGCATTCTGACGGTCAGCCGGGCGACTGCAAACCCCAAACCACCACCCGGAGCGGTGGCAGGTCAGCGACCCCCCGGCTTGTCGGCGGCCGCATCCTCGGCGGCAGGATCCTCGACGGTCTCCGACCCGGTCACCTCGTAGACGCTCACGTGGCGGTAGGGCGTCTCGAGAACCAGTACGCACATAGCGGACAGGTAGAGCCGGCCGGCGATGTCGGTCTTCTCGGCCGCCTGCCCACGGGGCTGGGCCGGATGCCAACTGCCCCGCACGTCGGCCCCCTTCCGGATGCTGCCGGTCCGGGCCTGGTGCGAGACGATCTCATCACGGGCCGAGCGGTACCAGTCCTCCCACTCGGCACCGCCCATGTTGTGCAACACCTGGGCGGTGTAGTACCAGGCATAGACGTTGCGTCGGCCGTCGTTCCACCGAGGCCTGTGCCGTTCGCCCAGCAGAAATCGGGTGCCGCTCTCCAACGAGGGATGCTCGCGCGGCCAACCCAGCCACTGTCGGCACAACAGGCCCTCGGCGGTCATCGCCTGCGAGACGCCGAAGTCCGGCTCGTAGCGGTATCGGGCTCCGTCCTGAACCTCGACGGTGTCCAGGAAGTTCGAGGCCAGCACGAAGGACTGCTCGGGCACCTCGATGTCGGCAATCCGGGCGGTATGCAACGCCATCAACGCCCATCCGGTCACCGACAGGTCGCCGCGGGTCATCGGAGTCTGGGGCTGGTACTTCCAGCCTCCCTGGGTCGGCTGCTGGGTCTTGACCAGGAAGTTGATTGCGTTGACGGCGGCCTGCCGGGCCTTGCGGTCGGCCGTCAACGCGACCGCCTCGCACAGGGCGATCGTTCCCATCGAGTGCGCGTAGAAGGCCTCCTCGCGGCCGAACTCGTCGATGTCGAACAGGTTGCCGTCGGCACGCTGTTGGCCGACCAGCCAGTTGATGCCCCGGGCCACCGTCTGCTGGTGGTCACCTCTGGTGTGATCGAACCCGGCTCCCAGGAACGCCAGTAAAGCCAGCGAGGTGGCGCCGGTGTCGGTCCGGGCCGTCCTGCGACCGGCGTCCGGGTAGCCCTCGTGCAATCGCCAGTTCCCGGTCGGCTGCTGCTGCCTGGCGAACCAGCCCAGCGCGCTGCGGACCGCCAGGTCGCTTTTGCCCCCCTCGTCGATCTTCAGCATGTGCTTGCGTTTCAACTCGGGCTTGCGGTGAGCCAACCGGCCCGAGACATCCACCGGCCGGACCGCCGGACGGGTCGGCTTCAGTGGCATCGGGGTGTCGGGGGGAACCTGGGGAGGCATCGGTGCGGTGGGAGTTTCATCGGGAACCGACGAGATTCTCACCGGGGCACGTGCCGCCTGTTTCAGTTCGACCTCCCGGGCGGTCAGCCAGCGGAGATCGAGTGGTTCTTCGGGGACCAGCGAGTCGGTGTCTATCAGGAACCAGGTCAGCACCGTCAGGATCAGCACGTGCGTCGAGACGCTGACGACGGCTCCGAAACCGCCCCCCTTGAGACTGCGGCGAAGCCGTTCGGGTCCGGTGGACGGCGTGACCGGGCCGACCACGCGGATCAGCGATCGTCTCCGCCGTCGACGACGTGGCGACCCTGCGGCAGCGGAACCCGATTCCGGCATCTCGCTCGTCCTGGCCCCCTGATTCAACCCGCAGCCACCCGACTATCCGATGGTATACCGCTCAGCTCGCCCGAACCACCACCGCAGCACTCTGGCCGAACTCGGTGCGGTTGCACGAGATTGCCAACGGGCCGGGAACCGGCCGAGATGTTCCCTCGACGATATCCAGCCGACAGCCAGGATCAGCTGTATGGAAACCGAGCGTGTGCGGAACGAGTTGGTGGCGGAGCGACAACAGGCAGCCGGCCAACTCGACCGCACCGCCACCGGCATCCGAATGCCCCAGGAAACCGCCCAGCGCCGTCACCGGCACCCCGGCAGCCGACGATCCCAGGGCCTGCTGAATCGCCTGCGCCTCGATGGCATCGTCCTCCGGCGACCCCGTGGCCCCGGCGTTGACATGGCCCAGATCGCCCGGCTCGATTCCGGCATCGGCCACCGCCGCGGCAATCGCGTTGACCAGTCCCTGGCCGACAGACCCGGACCTTGCCGAACCGCCGTCGCAGCCGGCCCCGCAACCGATCACCTCGGCATAGGCCTTTGCCCCCCGTTGCCGGGCCAGGTCGTTCCGCTCGATCACGAACGCCGCGGCTCCCTCGCCCGGCACCGAGCCGTCCCGATCGACATCGAAGGGACGGCAGGCAAGGGTCGGAATGTCGTTTTGCCGCGAGAGCGTCCGCGAGAGATTCAACTTGATCAGGTCAACCGGGTGAACCAGCGAACCCGCGGCCCCGACCAGCATGCAATCGGCCGCGCCCCGCTCGATCACCCGAACCCCCTCGGCCAGTGCGAGCAGGGCCGATGTGTCTCGGGAGGTGATCGTGTTGTTGGGGCCCCGGGCGTCCAGGTCGATGGACACGTGGCAGGCGGTCATGTTGGGCAACCGCTTCAACAGCCACATCGGGGCGATCCGTCCCAGGTTGTCCTCGCCCCAGCGGGTCCACTCGAATTCGTCACCGGGATCGGATTCGAGGGGGGGCTTGGGGACCCAGACGGCGGCCGAGAAATCGCTGAGAAGGCTCGAGATCCGACCGGCCCCGAACGACACGCCGACGCGATCGGGGTCGAGGACGCCCCGGCCCAGGCCCGCGTCGTCGATGGCCAGTCGACTGGCCGCCACACCCAACTGGATGTCCCGTGACATCACCTTCAACAGCTTCCGTGTCGGCAGGTATTCGAGCGGATCGAAGTCGGTGATTTCAGCGGCCAGCCGCGAGGGCAGGGGGGCGACCGGCAACGAGACGAGTTCGCCGATTCCGCCCCGGCCCGCCACCAGGCTCTCCCAGAACGGCTCGTGGCCGACCCCGATCGGTGAGACCACCCCGACGCCGGTGATCACGACACGGGCCGCGTCGTCGCCGGAAGCCATGTGAAGCCCTTGAGGCAGAGAGTCGAAAGCAGAAATCCTGAGTCGGGAAGCGGCCAATTTTGGGAGTCGATTCGAGTGGTGTCAACCGCGGGCCGCGGGTGATGAAACTGATACGGTCAAGGCTCTTTGAGTGGACCAGCCGTGCGACTAGAATCGACCGTGCTTGGCGAGAGTGGCGGAATTGGCAGACGCGCCAGATTTAGGATCTGGTTCCCTACTGGGATTGGGGGTTCGAGTCCCCCCTCTCGCACTGTGGAGACAGCCTCGCGGTACCGACTAAGCTGCCCGTCTGCGGCGGGCCAGGCGAGAGTTCGTGAACCGGCACACGTTGGCGGCAGTCCCGCCCCCCGCTCACACCGCATCGGCGTTGTGCAAGTGCACGTCACGGCTGGGGAACGGGAAGGTGAAGCCACGCTCGTCGAAACCGAGCTTGATCTTCTCCATCAGGCTACACTTCACTTCCCAGTACTCGCTGCTGGGCACCCACGGTCGCACGTCAAAGTTGATGCTGCTGTCGCCCAACTCGTGGACCCGCACGATCGGCTCGGGATCCTCGAGGATCTCCTCTTCGGTTTGAAGCACCTCCTCGAGGAACCGTTTCACCGCCAGCAGGTCGTCGTCGTAGCCGCAGCCGATCACGAGATCGATCCGGCGGGTGTCCTTGGCCGAGAAATTGGTGATGGTGTCGCCGGTGATCATGGAGTTGGGAATGATGATCTGCTTGTTGTCACCGGTTCGCATCATCGTGTGGAAGATCTGGATTTCCTCGACGACTCCCGCCGTCCCACCTGCCTCGGCGTAATCGCCCACGCGGATTGGCTTGAAGAGGATGATCATCACACCGGCGGCAAAGTTCGACAGCGACCCCTGCAGGGCCAACCCGACCGCCAGCCCACTGGCGGCAACCAGTGCTGCGAAGCTGGTCGTATCGATTCCGACCTGGTCGATCGCGGCCACGATGATCATCACCAACATCGCCCAGTAAGCCATGTTGCTGACGAACTTGACCAGCGTCTCGTCGATCCGCGCCCGTGTGGTCAGCTTCTCGATGATCCTCGTCACCAGCTTGGCGATCCAGCGGCCGATCAAGAGGATCGCGATCCCCGCGAGGACATTCCACAGCAGGTCGGCGCCATTTTCGCCGAGATACTTTTCCACCACCTGGAAGAGAACATTCAAGCCGGTGGGATCTGCGACTTTCTCTGCCGTCTGGGCCAGGATCTGGAACGGGTGGAGCATGCCGATGATCTCGATAGGACAACCGTCGAGGCCGGGGTTCGGTCCCGGCACAGGGCGGAATCTTGGGAACACTCGTCGATGTGTCAAGGTGACTTGTCCGTCGGCCGGCGAACCCGGATCGCGGTACGGTCGGCACAATTTTTTCTGGCCCCCGACTCGCCCACTTGCCGATGCGCAAAGGGGGACCGTCGAGCAAACGCATCGGGCGTGTCCGATGTTGCAAATCCCCCGGAAACGTGGGATCCTTACGGTATAGGCCGTTCGGCAGTCCGAACAAAACAGCTCAGGGAGTGGACGATGTTGACGTTCTGGGATCGGTCGATCCGGCACTGTGACGGGGTACCTCGTCGTCAGTTCCTGTCAGCCGGGGCCGCCGGTTTCGGCGGACTGACGTTGGCCAACCTGCTGCGTGCCGAGAACGCCGCCGGTATCGGGTCCTCCCACAAGGCGATCATCAACATCCATCTCGACGGCGGCCCGCCGCAGATGGATACCATCGACATGAAGCCGCATGCTCCAGCGGGGATCCGCGGCGAGTTCCTGCCGATCCAGACCAACCTGCCCGGGTTCCAGATCTGCGAGTTGTTCCCGAAGATGGCAGCGATGGCCGACCGGTTCTCCTACATCCGGTCGCTGGTCGGCTCGGCCGGCCGCCACGATGCGTTCCAGTGCCAGAGCGGTTTCGGCCCCAATGACCTCAAGTCACTGGGTGGCCGTCCGGCCATGGGCTGCGTGATCAGCAAGCTGCTGGGTTCGACCGAGGACACGGCGCCGGCGTTCGTCGACCTGATGCAGGGCCGTCCGCTGGTCCGCAACAGCGGACGTCCGGGCTTCCTGGGCCCCTCCTACGGCCCCTTCCGCCCCGATCTCTCGAAGATCTTCGCCCGTGAACTGGAAACGGCGATGAAGGGCGAGTTGGCCAGGCTGGGGAACAACCACACCACCAGCCTCACGCTCAACCCCAACCTCTCGCTCGGACGTATCCACTCGCGACGCCAGTTGCTGGCCGGACTCGACCGCATCAAGAGGAATGTCGATGCCAGTGGCATGATGGAAGCGATGGACCGGTTCACCCAGCAGGCCGTCGGCATCCTGACCTCCGGTCGCTTCGCCGAAGCCCTGGACTTCAGCAACGAGCCGACCGAGGTGATCGCCCGCTACCAGGCTCCGCCGGACAAGGTCGAGCGATTCGTGACCAGCGAGAGTCCCGAGGGCTCGATGAAACTGCTGCTGGCCCGACGGTTGATCGAAGCCGGAGTCCGCGTGGTCAGCCTGACGATCAGCGACTTCGACACGCACTCGAAAAACTTCCCGCGAATGCGACAGATGGCACCGATCATCGACCAGGGCCTGACCGCGCTGGTGGACGACCTCGACGAACGGGGCATGCTCGATCACGTCACGATCGTGGCCTGGGGCGAGTTCGGCCGGACACCGAATATCAACAAGAACGGCGGCCGTGACCACTGGCCGCGGGTCAGCCCGGCGTTCATCGTCGGCGGCGGCTGCCAGTCCGGACAGGTGATCGGCAACACCGACCGCCAGGCGGGATCTCCCACCGAGCGGCCGATCCACTTCAAGGATGTCTTTGCCACGCTCTACCACAACCTCGGGATCGACGCGTCGAAGACGACCATCGACGACACCCGGGGACGTCCGCAGTACCTGCTGGACGACGGCGAACCGATCCGCGAACTGGTTTAGGCGGTTGCATACGGGTGTGTGTCCCTGACGGGCGGCCGCCTGGAGAGTGGAAATGCTGAGCATCCTGGAACGCCAAGCCGATTCGCGACGGGCGATCTCGCGGCGCGAACTGCTGAGCATCGGCAGCCTCGGACTCGGCGGACTCACGCTGCCCGCCCTGCTGTCCGCGCGGGCCCACGCCGGCAGCGGCAACAGCGTCCTCTCGGGCAAGAGCGTGATCTTCCTGTTCCAGCAGGGCGGCCCGAGCCAGTTCGAAACGTTCGATCCCAAGCCGGACGCCCCTGGCGGCATCCGCACGGTCAACGGCACGATCCAGACCAGCCTGCCGGGGGTCTTCTTCGGCGGGACAATGAGCCGGCTGGCCCGGCACGCCGACAAGCTGACCGTCGTCCGCAGTTACCAGACCAACAACGGCGGCCACAACATCAGGCCGTTCGTCGGGGCCGAGTCCCTGGATGCCAACATCGGTGTCCACTACGCCCGGGTGGCCGGCACCACGCGGACCGGCACCGGCATGCCAACCAACATGGTGCTCTTCCCCCAGGCCGTCAGCGACCAGGTGACCAAGGGCAGGGCCCGCGGCAACCTGTCGGCCACGGGCGACTACGGCGACACCTACGCCCCGTTCGTCCCCGGGGCCGGCGGGAAACTCCAGGAAAACATGACCGTGCGGCTCGACCGCGACCGCCTGTTCACCGATCGCCGCGAACTGCTCACTCAACTCGACCGGCTCAACAACCGGCTCGACGCCTCGGGACAGTTCGACACGATCGACTCGCTGACCTCCCAGGCGTTCCAGTTGCTGCTCGGTGGCGGAGTCCGCAGCGCGCTGGACCTCTCGCAGGCCGACCCCAAGACCCTGGCTCACTACGACACCGCTCACCTGGCCCGATCCCACAACTGGGACAAGGTCAACCGGGGCAAGCGCGGCTTCTACACCGGCCACGCCAAGACCCTGGGCCGGTTGTTGCTGACGGCCCGTCGGCTGTGCGAAGCGGGATGCGGGTTCGTCACGCTGCACGCCAGCTACGACGGTGTGTGGGACATGCACGCCGACTCCAACAATCTCAACATGGTCGACGGCATGGAGGCGGTGGGAACAACCTTCGACCACGCCGTGGCGGCGTTCATCGAGGACATCGAGGCACGCGGACTGCAGGATGACATCCTGCTGATCTGCAGCGGCGAGATGGGCCGGACGCCGAGGATCAACAAGCGAGGCGGCCGCGACCACTGGGGCCGGCTCTCACCGCTGTTGCTCTACGGCGGCGGGCTGAAGGGGGGGCGGGTGATCGGACAATCGGCCCGAGACGGCAGCCAACCGACCTCAGACGCTCTCGGACCCCGCCACCTGATCTCCTCGATCCTCCACACCGTGTTCGACATCCCGGAACTGAGGCTGGTGCCCAGCGTGCCGACCCAGATCAACCGCCTGGCCGAACACGCCACGATCCCCGGCGTGGGCTAGGACGCCGTTGGTCAGCGGGCTTCGGAGATCATCACCGCGGCCGGTTCGCCGCCGTCGTTCCGCAGTCGCTTGGCCTGGCCGGCGCGGACACAGACCGTGTCGCAGAAGCTCTCCATGTCGAACCTCTGCTCACCGATCTCGCACACCGCCGACCCGGCCGCCAGGAACAACGACTGGTCGTAGCTCTCGGCCGGCAGGTCCAGCCCGCCACCGGGAGACAACCGCACCACTCGGGCCGAGACATCGCGGTCCGAATCGATCGGATCGGTCAGGCTGCTGACCTCGGCCGACTCGCCCAACGGCACAACCTGGGCTTCGCCGTGCACCACCAGGCTCTCGGGGACAGATTCGTCAGTCGAGGTCCGATCGACCACTTCCCAGCCGTCATCGAAGAAATCGCGTTCGGGCGTTCCGATGGGAAACACCGTGTGCATGATCGCCGGCTGATCCGAATCGTTCTTCAGCCCGTGAGCCACCCCGTCCGGGACGTGGATCGCGTCGTAGACATTCATCCGGTACCGCCGACCCACGACAAACACGTCGGCCTGCCCGGATACGCAGATGATCAACTCGCCGGTCGGATGAGTGTGATAGGGGAGTCCGCCACCGGGTATGACGGTGGCCGATCCGCTGTTGAGTCTCGGTGACCCCAGTTCGGTCGAGAGGTAACCCCTGACCTCGAATCCCGGGGCCAGTTCGCGGGCCTCGACCCCTCCGGATGTCATGAAAGCGACATGTTCCGGTCTGTTGTCGTGTCCGTCAGCCATGCCTCGTGTTCCTCGATCAAGTAGCCGGGTTACCAGGCGGGGTGAAACGCCGGCATCTTCAGCAGCAGTGACATGCCTGAAATGTATAGAATCGTCTCCCCTTGGACGACTCGGATTTCCGGATTCACTCCCCGTGACCAAAAGTCCTTCCGACCTCGGCTCGGCCGATGACCAGCAGGTGATGTCGTCGTTCCGCTACACGCAGGAACTGCGACGTACCATCCGTTTCTTCGGTTCGTTCGCCGTGGCTTTCTCGTTCATCTCCATTACCACGGGCATCTTCGATAATTACAAGTCACTGCTGGAGAACTCGGGGCCGGCGGGGATCTGGACCTGGCCACTGGTCACCTGCGGACAACTGCTGGTCGCCCTGGTCTTTGCCGAACTCGCCTCGAAGATCCCCCTGACCGGCTACTCGTACCAGTGGGTCACCCGGCTCGCCGGACCGGCCTGGGGGTGGCTGGTCGGCTGGATCGCCGTCTGTTTTCTGGTGATCGTCGTTCCTTCGGTCGATCACGTGATCGCCAACATCCTGGGCCACGTCTTCGACATCCCGACCGATTCACACTGGCCCAAGGTGATCGTCGGCACGGTGATCCTCCTGCAGGCGTTGATCCATGTTTTGGGTGTTCGCCTGGCCAACGCGATCAACACGGCCGCCGTCTTCACCGAGGTCGTGGGCATGGTGGGACTGGTGCTGGTGTTCGGGGTCCTGGCCCTGAGAGATCGGCCCGACCCGGAGATCCTGTTCCGGCCGAGTCCATTGCCGGATGCCGACAGCGGCCTGTTGCCGTGGCTGATGGGTTGCCTGATGGGGGCCTACACGCTGGTCGGCTTCGAATCGGCTGCCAACCTCTCCGAAGAAACCGTCGACGCGGCCTCCACCGTGCCACGTGCGATCATCTGGTCGGTGGTGGTCAGCGGCGGAGTCGGCACGCTGTTCCTGGTGCTGGTGACCCTGGGCATCTCCGACCTGGCCGCGGTCGTGAATTCCGACTACCCGCTGCCGATGATCATCGAGTCGCATCTGGGCGAAGTGATGTCGCTGGCGTTCTTCGGACTGGTCATTGTCTCGGTCTTCGCCTGTGGACTGATCATCATGGCCTCGGGATCGCGGCTGGTGTATGCCATGTCCCGAGATGGTTTGTTCCCGGCCAGCAACCTGTTCCGCCGCGTCTCGCCGCGATCGGCCGTCCCCGTCCCGGCCGTGCTGATGTTCCTGGTCCTGGGCATCCTGGCCACCATCTTCTCGGGATCGATCCAGCAACTGCTGCTGGCCGCCTCGGTCCTGCCCGCCTCGATCTACCTGATCACCGTCGTCGCCTTCCTTGTCCGAAGATCCCGGATCACCGGCCAGTTCGGCACGTTCACGCTCGGACGATTCGGAACACCGATCGCGATCGCCGCCGCGTGCTGGCTGGTCGCGACGATCGCCATCCTGACCATCCCCGAGACGTTCCGGACACCGTCACTGGTGTCGCTGGGACTCTGCGCCGCCGGACTCATCCCATGGTTCGGGTGGTTCCGTGGTCGGGTGGCTCGCGGGGAAGCGGGTTCCACTGATTCCCGTGTTCCGCCGTTGCCACCCTCTACGTCATGATCTCGGTGATCGGACGTCCGTAGTCCACGTCGAGCCGCTTGCGACCGGGAATGTCGAGCCGGCGCGAGTCGAGGCCCAGCAGGTGCAGGACCGAGGCGTGCAGGTCGGTGACGTAGTGCGGATGCTCGACGGCATGGAAACCGAGTTCGTCGGTCCGCCCGTGGATCACGCCTCGCTTCACCCCCGCACCGGCCAACCAGACGGTGAACCCATGAGGGTGATGGTCACGACCGGTGAACTTCTGATTGGTGTCGCGGACCTCGAGTCCCGGCGTCCGGCCGAACTCGGTGCAGCAGACCACCAGGGTGTCGTCCCACAGTCCTCGCTGCTTCAGGTCCTTCAACAGCCCGGCGATCGGGCGATCGACCCGTGCACACGAGCGGGCGTGGAGTTCCTGCAACTTGTTGTGAGAATCCCATTCGCCGTAATCGCTGAGATAGACCAGCGAATACCGCACTCCCCGCTCGGCCAGGCGTCGAGCAGCCAGCAGCCGACGTCCGTAGACGGCGGTGGTCTTGTTGTCGATTCCGTAGAGCTTCTGCGTCGCCGCGGTTTCTCCGGCCAGGTTCACCGCCTCCGGCACCGACCTCTGCATCCGGTAAGCCAGTTCGTACGACTTGATCCGGGCCCGCACGTCGGCGTCCTCGGGATATTCGACCGCCGTCAGCCTGTTCAGGCGATTGATGAAATCGAACTGGTTCCGCTGTTCGGCCGCCAGCACACCCGGGCGACGACGCCCGAACGGCAACGGGTCCCCGGGATCCAGTGACAACTCGACCCCCGAATGAACCGGCCCCAGGTAGTTGGCGTCGAAGTTCCAGCGGACCCGCGTGTCCTTGTACTTGCCCAGGAAGACGAACGACGGCAGGTTCTCGTTGCCCGTGCCCAGCCCGTAGTGGATCCACGATCCCAGCACCGGCTCGGGCGGATCCAGCTTGTGGCGGCCGTGGTGCATCTGGAACTCGGCATTGTGGTCGTTGTCGGTCGTGTACATCGACCGCACGAAGGCCATGTCGTCGACACAGGTGGCCAGTTCGGGCCACCAGTCGGTCATGCCGATTCCCAGTTCCCCGTAGCGTCGGAAACCGACCTGCATGGGAAAGATCTTCGCGTGAGGCCTCGTGCCACCGACCACGTCACGCGACCGCAACTCGAACAGCGGATCCTTCAACGGGTTCGGCAGGGGGGTCTGTTCGTAGGTCTTGCCGGCGTACTTGTTGAGTGCCGGTTTCGGGTCCCATGTCTCCATCTGGCTGTAGCCGCCGGAGAGGAAGATCCAGATCACGTTCCGGGCCCGGGGGGCATGATGGGGCCGACCGTCGGGAACGACGTGGGGCTTCTGGTGCGGATCCTCAGTGCCCGCGGCCACGCCGTCACGATGCAACATCGCGCCCAGGGCCAGCCCGGTGAAGCCCAGGCCCACGTCGGCGAGAAACTCACGACGGGGTCCGCAGCACACGGCACGGTCATCACCGGCAGGCCGGAAATCGTTCATGGCTTTATTCTACGCGACGGATCAACGGATCGTCAGAAAATCGGTATGACTGAACAGGGCCTGGACCAGGCTCTCCCGGGACCGCTGGCCACGGTCGGTCGCGGGGGCCACCGGCACCTGCTTGGGATCGACGGCCAGTTCGGCCGGCGTTGCCCCGGAAAAGACAGCGGCCTGCCGGGCAAGAAACTCGAGGCTCGCTGCCCGCTCGGCCGACGACGGCCTGCGGGCCAGCACCTGGCGGAAAGCCGCATCCACGAACGCAGGATCGTCCATCGGAACGACCGCCAGTCGTCCGGCCAGCAACCGGCCCTGCCGCAGTACCAGTTCGCTGTTGACCATCGCCAGGGCCTGCTGGGGCCGCACGCTGCGGGTTCGGCGGTAACAGTCGCAGGGATCGGCGGCATCGAAGAGGTCCAGGAACGACATCCGTCCTTCGCCGTGGTGATCGAAATAGACGCTCCGCCGCGGCGTGGTCAGGCCCTGGGGCTGAGGGATCTCGCGGCCACCGATCTGGCCATCCAGGCTCCCGGAAATCCTCAACACGCTGTCACGAACCACCTCGGCCTCCATCCGCGACGGCGAAAACCGCCACAACGAGATGTTGTCCGGGTCGTGCGTGAAGTTGGGGTGATTGGTCGACCCGGTCCGTGACGTGGTGCGGTAGGTACGGCTGGTGACGATCAGCCGGTGGATCGGCTTCATCCGCCAGCCCCGCTCCATGAACTCCACGGCCAGCCAGTCGAGCAGGCCGGGGTGGGTCGGGCGATCGCCGTTGTTGCCGAAGTTCTCGGTCGAGGCCACGATCGCCCGGCCGAAGTGGCGGCCCCAGATGTGGTTGACCGCCACGCGGGCCGTCAACGGGTTGTCGCGACTGGCAATCCATCGGGCCAGGGCAGTGCGACGGCCCGTGCTGGTGCGGGCGTACTGGTGAGAAAACAGCGTGTAGTTGACCGCAGCGGACGCGATGGCCTTTTTCAGTGCGGTCTCGGCCGTGGTCACGGCTCCGTCGGCTGTGGCCAGCGTCTTCCGGGCCGCGGTCACCGCCGCCTTCAACTTGCCGCCGGTGGCCTTGGCGGCCAGGGCCACCTCGGCCACGACAACGGCTCGCCTGGCCCGGGCGGTTTCGACGCGGGCCATCGCCACCTTCGCCTCGTGTTCAATCCGCACGGCCTGGCGGGCCACTTGGTCGGCGTCACCGGCATGGCCCAGGTACCGCACGTCGTCGGCATGAATCCGGGCCTCGACAGCCGCCACCTTCAGCACCACGGCCTGCAGGTTCGTTTCGTCGACGACCAGTGTCAGCCGGATCTGTTCCAGTTTTCTTCGAGCCGGCTCCGAACCGTTCGCGGCAATCAACTCGGCCTGGGCCTCGGCCACCAGCCGCCGGGCGGTGGCGAGTACGCCACGTTTTGCGGCCAGTTCCTTCTGCACCGCCTGACGTGCCGCCTGACGCACGAAGTCCTTCAGGCCCGGGTACCAG
>Ga0310123_10001116_pt1 | contig 22877 bp, 17 predicted proteins | sample CB6_AW_1057_MG_FD_203505 | JGI IMG/M metagenome (GOLD analysis project Ga0310123, IMG submission 203505) | Marine microbial communities from Western Arctic Ocean, Canada - CB6_AW_1057 | ecosystem: Environmental > Aquatic > Marine > Oceanic | place: Canada: Western Arctic Ocean | collected... | reverse complement strand
TCTTTCCCTTACCGAGTTCGACATCGGCTCGACGCAACATCGGGATAATCTGGTCAACTCCATGACGTTTCTGTGCCATCTAAAAAAATCCTTTCCGGGCTAAAGCCCGGGCTGGATTCTCTCACATACACTGGTACTTTTCACCGGGGGAAGGTCACTCGCCACGGACGGAGCGTTTCGTCCCGATGGCACATTCATGTGCCTTCCCGAGGGGAGCACCGAGTTATTGCTCGAGACCTGGCAAACCAAAATTTTCGATCTACTTTTGGCAGCCGAGAAGATCGATCAACTGACGGTCGATCCGATGCGGTCACCTGCCTGCACACTTTGGCGGTGAACCTGATACTGTTACCTTGCCCACTGAGACCCGGCTGGTCTTGCCGGATCTCGTTGTTGACGGCCGGAGTTTTCTTTCTGGCGGTGGCCACCACGTCAACGTGCACGACGCTCAAGGCGCGGGGCGTTATTTGAGGAGGTCTGTGAGTTGGTAGGTCCGTTGATACCGCTACAGCTTGATCGCGCAGTGGACTTGGCGACCTACTTCTACGAATCCGCACGCAGCATACAGATGTTGCCCAGCGTCGTTCTGCGCCAGGCCAAACGTTTTATGCGGCGGTGTAACGGGCCATGGCAAGCAGGAGGATTAAACCGATCGTGGCGGCGAGATTCGTGCCCCACCCGTTACGGTGCTGGCCCATGATGTCCCGCTGGTTGGTGAGCCATAACAGGGCTCCGGCCATCAGGGGTGAGGCGCTCACCGTCACCGCTTGGGCGGCAACGATTGCTGTGACGGGCCGCATTCCTGTCTGGATGACATACAAGGCGTTCGGGCGGAACGTACGGCCAATGCTGGCTCCACTCGCCCCCTTGCGCAATGCAGCGGTGAAGCACCTCGATCTGATCCGCGGAAAGCTTCTTGCCGCTATCGGGAGGGGGCATGACCTCATCTTTGCAGGTCGGGTTTCCCGGCGGCTTCCATGCATTTCTTGACAACAAAGCTTTGACCGGTAGACTAAAGCGAATTCTTTCAGGTTGAAACGCATATCAATCGATTCGGCCTCGGCGGACCTCATGCACATTGGACCTCATGCACATTGGACTCACATCCTACGCGGCCTGCCCAAAGGCTGAGAAATTCATTGAGAACGCGGCGCGGATGGGAATACACGGTGTCGAACCATACGTCCGTGGTCCCGACGACCGCCTCCTCATGATGTCGGAGGACGAACTGCACGCCCTCAGGGATCACGCAGCAGCGCTTGGCGTTCGAATACCGTCGACCTGCCTGAGCGCATTCAACAGAGATTCGAATCTGGTGGAGTCCGCCGGGAATCCGCAGGCGGTCGAGTTGATCCAAAGGGCGCTGGACCTGAGTCATGCGCTAGGTGCAAAACTGATGCTGCTTTGCAGCTATTTCAATTCGCAGCCGGACACTGAGATCAAAAAGACCAACATGATCCGCGTGGTCGAGGAAATCCTTCCCTATGCAGCCCAGCGGGATATCTTGATTGGACTGGAGTCCCCGCTGCCGGCCGATGAACTCAAGAAAATCGTCGGGACCATAAACTCCGAACAGGTCGGCGTCTACTTCGACACCGGAAACGCGGTTGCGAACGGGTACGATCCCGCAAAGGAGATTGACGTACTGGAAAAGGACATCTTGGCGGTCCACATCAAAGACTGCCCGGCGCTGCAGCTCAGGGGTCTGCACATTGGGGACGGAAACGTCGACTTTGTTGCGACTGTTGCGGCGCTGAAACGAATCGAATACGACGACTGGTTGATGATCGACACCCCCGGCGAAGACGAGCAGGCGGTTCGGGAAGACATTCGGACGCTACGTGAATTGTGCGATGAGGACAATGTGAAGTGAAAGCAAGCGCGGTCGTTTTTCCCGAACCAAACAAGGTGGAGTTTCGGGAGGTAACCTGTCCCGACCCGGGACCGCAGCACGTGGTTGTGAGGCTCACGCACAGCTGGATCAGTGTCGGAACGGAGGGATCGTTCCTCCGCGGCGAACGCATCACAGGCGATACGCCCTATTGTGAAGGTGGCCCCTGGCCGTTCCCCATCGTGCCGGGATACCAGGGTGTCGGTGTGGTTGAGGCAGTGGGCAAGAAGATCACCGATCTATCTCTGGGCGATGCCGTTTACAGGAACTTTGGTGCGGTAGAAGGCATGTACTTCGACTTTGGCGGTCACATATCTCCTTCGGTGTGTGAACGGGACTGGGTCTGGAAGCTTCCCCAGTCGCCGGATCCCGTCGCTTTCAGTGGCCTGCTCCTAGCGCAGGTCGGCGTCAATTGCGGAACTCGCGCCTCGAACCTCGAACGCGACGCCTCGGCGCTGGTGATCGGTGATGGGCCGGTGGGACAGTGGACCGCACAAACCCTGGCCAGGCGAGGCGCCAGGGTCTGCATGACCGGCATGGAGGATGACCGACTCGCGCTGGCCGAGAAGCTGGCCGGCGCCAAAGGCATCAATGTGCTGAAAGAGGAATGGGTGGATGTGGTGCGGAAATTCGCTCCGGATGGTCTCGCGGTGGCGGCAGATGCAGCGGGTTCCATTGAATCGATAGAAAATATTATTCCGTTGATGCGCCGCCGAGGCCACATCGTCAGCGCAGGGTACTACGGAAGCAACGACAGGATCTCGATTCAAAGCCTTCGCGACTTGGAACTGTCTGTCGAGTGCGTCTCGGGCGCGACCCCGGAGCGCATTACCCAGACGCTCGATTTGGTGGCCGAAGGCTCGCTAAAAACGTTGCCCTTGATTACACACCATTTCCCGGTCCAGCAGGTGCAGAAGGCGTGGGCCACTATCATCGCGGACCTGCCATGGAAAACAACAAATGCATACGGCCAGCGCGGTGGGCGGCGGCTGTTTTGGGTACAGCGTGAAGAGTCGCTGCTCGGTGTAATACTCGACTGGGAGTGAAACAGGTGATAAGATGGTAATCCGATACCGGTGAATTTCAACGGTCGAGATGGCGAGGAACCTGGCATGAGGACCATTTGTTTCCTGGTACCGTTTGTCACGGTCATGGCGGGGCCTGTGGTGGGCGCGGCCATCGCGCCTGCGGACGATTCTACAGCGGCGAAGCAAGCGCAGCCCGGGTGGTGGGCGGTTCAGCCTCCTCGCCAGGTGGCGGTCCCGGAAGTCGAGGACGCGGCCTGGCAGGCCCATCCGATCGACGCGTTTATCGCCCGCCGACAGACCCAGCAAGGCCTCCAGCCAGCTCCGCCGGCGGATCGCCAGACGCTTTTGCGTCGGGTTTCGTTTGACCTCCACGGGCTGCCCCCCTCGCCGACACAGATCGAGCGATTTCTGAACGATGCCTCGCCCGACGCCTACGAAAAGCTGATTCAGCGGTTGCTCGATTCCCCGCGCTACGGAGAACGATGGAGCCGATATTGGTTGGATGTTGTGCGCTACGCCGATACGGGTGGCTTCGAAACCGACATCTATTTTCCCAACGCCTGGCGGTATCGCGATTACGTCATCAAATCTTTCAACGACGACAAACCGTTCGACCGTTTCGTCACCGAGCAAATCGCCGCGGACCAAGTATGGCCTGATGACATCGAGTTGCGCGGAACGTTCGACATCCCGCCAGAAAAAAAGGAGCACCTGGACGCCCGCGTGGGGACCACGTTGTTTACTATCGGGCCGGTTTATCACGAGGCAGCGCTGAATGGACACCAGCTCCGCTACGAATGGTTGAGCGACGTGGTCAACACCCTGGGAGAAGCCTTCCTGGGGCTGACGATCTCCTGCGCGCGATGTCATGATCACAAGTTTGATCCGATTACCCAGCGCGATTATCACCGTTTAATGGCAATCTTTGCCAACAGTTGCATTCGCGATGTGCCGGTGGTGCACAAGATGAGCGAGTTCGGCTATTACTCTGCGTATCCGCTGCGATTGCGTGTGGAGCAACTCAAGTCCTCGATTCAACGTCTGGACGCCGCAGTCCGAGACCGCGCGATTGACGAGATCAAAGCCGGCTTTCCGGCGGAGGTCGTGGCGGCCTTCGATACCCCCCGCAGCGAACGTACCGCCCAGCAGGCTCGACTTGCCAAGCAGATCGAAGAGGCGGTAAGCGAGGCGGGACTCAATGAAAACGCGGGTGGGGGGAAGACCGAGCTACCGTACCAGGAACAGGAACGCCAGCAGCGGCGTTCGTTGTTGCAACAGGTGGGCGAAGCAGTGCTGAAGGCGAATTTCGATTTGCCGCGGGCCACGGTCCTGGGGCGGGCCGAGGTGCATTACCCGGTTCACATTGCCGAGCGCGGGGACTGGCGCCAACCGGGTGAACAAGTAGCGCCCGGTTTTCCCAGCGTATTCAACGGAGCCGGCCTGGCGGCGCTGGACGTTTCGGGCCAGACCTCACAACCCCCGTTAGCCCGCAAGCTCCTGGCCGAGTGGCTTACTTCGCCAGCACATCCCTTAACGGCCCGAGTCATCGTTAACCGGGTCTGGCAGGGTCATTTCGGTCGCGGTATCGTCGCCACGCCCAACAACTTTGGCCTGCAAGGTGAACCGCCATCCCATCCCGAACTACTCGATTGGCTAGCAACCACCCTGGTGGAAAAAGGTTGGAGCATTAAGGAAATGCACCATCTGATCATGACGTCGCGCACCTATCGGATGTCGTCTGCGTTCGAACCGACCAATGCCCAACGGGATCCGGCGAATCGGTTCTTGTGGCGAATGAACCGCCGCCGTCTGCAAGCCGAAACGCTCCGCGATGCGGTTCTTGTGGTCGCCGGATCGCTGAATCTGGAAATGGGTGGCCAGCCGGTCGTGCCACCCCTAACGAAAGAAGAACAACTGGGAATGTGGAACCTGGACCAATGGCCTGAAACCCTGGACGAGCGGCAACACACCCGCCGTAGCGTGTATCTTTACGTGAAACGTTCCTTTCTCTACCCGATGTTCACCACCTTCGATTTCCCCGACAGCAGTGCCAGCTGTGGGCGACGCAACGTGTCGACGGTGGCGCCCCAGGCGCTGATGCTGCTCAATAGCGAATTCATGCAGCAGCAGGCACAGGTATTCGGCGAGCGCTTGCAGAAGGATTATGGTGACAGCCCCGAGAGTTGGATTGAGGGAAGCTGGCTGCTGGGACTGGGACGAGCCCCGACCGAACAGGAAGCCGCCCTGGCGATGGCTCTTTTTTCAGGGAGTGACGATTTAAGCACAACTGGCCAGTCGGATACGCTACTGCCGCTCAAAAAACTGGCACTGATCGTTTTGAACATGAACGAATTTATATACGTGGACTGATGGGCTTTCACGATTCATGGAAAAACGCGGAGGACGCTGCCCCCTGCCGCCTCGTGCACACAAGGCGGCAGGGGACGGCGAAAACAGCGCGTCAAATCGTTATGGAAAAGTTATCTGCTCCCTATCAGTTCTGCTGCAAGGAGACTTTGGTCACCAGCCGGCGGGAGTTTTTGCAGAAGGCTGGATTGGGTTTTGGCTCGCTGGCAGCGTCCTTCCTGATGTCGCGCGACGGCGCCGCCACCCAACCCTCCACCCAAACCCCCACCCAACCCGAGACGGCATCCCCGTTCGCGGCAGGCATGACGCACGTTCCGGCAACGGCGACCAACGTGATCTTCTTGTTCATGCACGGTGGCCCCAGCCACATCGACACCTTTGATCCCAAACCGCTGCTCACCGAACTGGACGGCCAACCGGTGCCGCCTAGCTTTGGCGCCGAGGATTTTCAATTTACCCGGGTGGCGAAGGTCCCGCTGATGGCTAGCCGTCAGAAATTTCAACCGCGGGGAGAGTCTGGGATCGAGATTTCGGATTTGTTCCCGCAGACCGCGCAGCACGCCGACAAGCTTGCGGTGATTCGATCCTGTTATCACGATGGCTTTACGCATGTGACCGGCCAGAACTGGCTCAATACCGGTTGGCCCCGTGTGGGGCGCCCGAGTGTGGGGTCATGGACCGTCTACGGATTGGGGACCGAGAACGAAAACCTGCCGGCTTTCGTGGTACTGTTGGACGGACCGATCGCGGCCGGCGCGCCAGTGTATGGTCCTGGTTTCTTGCCCGGAATGTATCAGGGCACGGTGCTCCGCAGTGACGGCCCGCCGATCCTGAATGTCAACCCGCCGACGCAACTTCAGGGCGAGGATCAACGTCAAATCATGAAGATGCTGGCCAGATACAACCGGTTGCATTTGGAGCAACGTCAGGAAGATGCGGAACTGGCCGCCCGGATCGCCTCCTATGAGCTTGCCTTTCGGATGCAGGCGTCGGTACCGGAGTTGGTCGATCTGTCGCGAGAGACCACAGCGACCGAACATTTGTACGGGCTTGACCAGGAAACCAGTCGTGAGTTCGGCACGCAGTGCTTAATGGCCAGGCGGATGGTCGAGCGGGGTGTCCGCTTCGTGCAGGTGTACTCTGGCGGCCGCAAAGGAGGCGGAGGGGCTGGTTGGGATGGCCATGTGGAACTCGTCAAGAACCATCGAACCATGGCTGCCCAAGTCGACCAACCGATCGCCGGTTTGTTGAGCGACTTAGAGCAGCGCGGACTCCTCGATTCGACGTTGGTGATCTGGGGAGGTGATTTCGGACGCACACCGTTTGCCGACGGCCTTAAGGAATCGAGCCAGGGTCGCGACCACAACCCTTACGGATTCACGGTCTGGATGGCGGGTGGCGGAATTCGCGGCGGGAAGGTGATTGGAGCCACCGATGAAATCGGTTTCCGCGCCACCGAGGACAAGATTCATGTCCACGACTTGCACGCGACCATTCTAGGACTGCTCGGAATCGACCATGAGCGGCTGACCTACTTCACACAAGGTCGCGAATTCCGTCTGACCGATATCGGCGGCCATGACCATCTGACTCAACGGCTGCTCGCAAGTTGAGCCGAACTGGGTCTTTGGGTTGTTTTTGTTAATCCGATCGAGATTAAGAGGACAAAAGTGAATTCCTGGACCCAACGGGATTTGCTCCTGTCCCAATTTCACAACGACATGGGAGGCCTGCGTAATTGAGTCATGCCGCTGGCGTCTGACGCCATACTCCCGCTACGCCTGTGACTTCCATCCTTCCTTTATATGCGGAATACTTTCAGCAACGGGCTAAAACTCGGAGATTGCGATGAATGTTCACCAAGTCACTGATCCTCATCCAGAATTGTCCAATGAAGAACAGGCGGCGGAGATTCGGAAACTACTTAAGTCCGAGCCATTGCCGATGATCCAGAAATCAATCGAGGCATTTCGTCGCGATCTGCCACAAATACTAAAGTCGCATCGCGGCAAATGGGTTGCTTACCACGGCGACGAACGAATAGGCTTCGGGAAAACTCAGACCGAGCTTTACCGAAAATGTTTTCGTCGAGGGTTGACGCGAGACGATTTTATGGTCTGCGGCGTCAACGAAGGGACGTTCGATCCGGACGACGTGACCGAGGTTTCACCGGGCCTTTAAAGCAAGACGCTCACAGTTGCCGGCAGTCATTCGGAATCTACCATTTTTCGATTGCTCAACAACCGTTGAAGTCCGTGGACGCGCAGTTCCCATAAGACGTGACCTGATTATTGTCTGGATAAGTCTCTCGGAAGCGGGCGTCGACGAGCTTCATGCCAACGCAACTAGGATTCCTGCGGTTCTTGATACCGGATGCAATCACAGTTTCGTCATCCGGGAGCAACAGTTGATTCAGTGGGCCGGGATTAAGCCGGCTTATCTTCGCACACTTCGGCCTACGCGCATCTACGGCGTCCCCGTGCCACAATTGGCGGCGAATCTTTGGTTGCATCGTAATCGCCCCAGCCATCGGGACGAGTTTTCCGGCTTCCCTCCGAAACTTGTCGAAGCCGAGCCGGGAATCGCCGTTGTGCCTGATGCCGTGGGAGAAGGAAATCCACGGCTGCCTTTGCTTGGCCTGCGGGCGTTTCGGCAGAACGGATTACGCTTGGCGATCGATGGTGATCGGCAACGTGTCACCATTCGCACTCGCTCCAAGTTCTGGATTTTTGGATGAGCTGCTCGGAGATGAACTGATGGAATTCCATCCTTGAGCTGACCGCCACGCAAACGAGACCTCTTCATAGCCAGATTCGAGCGAGACATCGTCTGCAAGCCCATAGCCGATCGTGGCAAATGCCTGAACATATAAATCAACTGATGCGCTGCTGTCTTTGATTGGCCAATAATCGCCCGTAACTGGCCACCACCAACGGGCAACGTCACCGGCGGCCCAATCGATGGAGTTTTAAGTGAGGGAGAATTCGCTGGTGATATCGAACCCGCTGGACGACAGATTTGGAAAACGAAAGGTTTTCTCCGCTGTCCAATGTCGTGGACGGATTCTGGTTCTCGAAGCCAAACCTTACTTTGGCCCACCTACTGCCACGACGCCGGCTCGTTGAGCCAGGCGTAGTTGAACTGGTAGTGCTGCTGGCTGCTAAGCAGTTGGACCACCCCATCCGGAGTCTGGATAGCGAACAAGTAGCCGCGGAGTTCGGCATGGGTTTGATCCATCTCGAATTCACCCGTGTTTCCACCACCATGATATCGTCGGCGGGGTCCGCCCAGGGTGACCAACCGCTTAACCGGCCAGGTCTGGCCTTCGTCGAAGCTGAGCGCCGAGAACAATCCAAAGCCATCAAACGATCGACCGTCGGGCCCGACGAATTCCATGCTCTCGTATTCCTGACCTCGTTTGTGAGAAGTAAAAGCGACGTACAACAGCGGTCCCTCTTGGAGCCGCATCAGCACCGACCGCTGACCCATGGCGGTTTTGGGCAGCGGCAGGCGCTTATAAGTCCACGCGTTGCCAAGATCGGGCGTCAAGCTGACTGGCAATCCGTCACCTTCCACTGGCGGATAGCACCCCCAGTCACCGTCACGTCCGACGATCATTATCGTGCCGTCTTTTAGCAGCACGGGTTGCGGGTGTTGTCCGGCGATCACCGGGCCGGTTGCATTCCAAGTTTCTCCGCCGTCTCGGCTCAGCAACATCTGGCCACATAGTTTGTGTCCCTCCATGTCCGTATTCGCGTGATCACAAGTCAACACCAACTCACCGCCGGGCATGCGCAGGATTGTGTGAGGATTCAGAAAGCGGCGCCGCACGCGGTCGATGATTCGTGGTTTTGTCCAGGTAGCGCCGCTGTCGTCGCTGGTACGTAAGAACAGAACCTGTTTGTGACCCGTACTGTCGCTGCCCACACCCTGAAAGTGATGGATGCGGCCGTTGTCGTCGATCCAAAGCGTGGGTGCATGGTCGTTACGATCGGGGGTGGCGTAGAAGAGGGAGGGCATATCCCACTGGCTGTTGCCGCGACGAAGTCGCGCACCTGCAACATTGAGTTTGCGCCCCGCCTCGCCCAGATAATCGGACTCGTCGCCCGTACTGGTGTACCAGATGGCCAAGAGATCGCCATTCGGGCAGGCCACGACCGAGGGGTAGTGATTATGCACCAAGTACACCGGGCCGTTGGCTTCCTTACGGACGCGCACGAACTCCCGCGGCCCGCGAAAGAACGGTTTAGAGGGGTCGGGTCCGTCTTTCATCCAGTCGGCATATCGCTCTTGGGAAACGTGACGCATGCACAAGGGCACCTCCGGCTCGTCGACATAGCGCTCGGGCATTTCGCCGATGACGACGCGGAAGCCAAGCTTGCCGTGCCATTCCTCTGGCAGTGTGCCCATGCGGTTCGCGCTGCGAAGGAATTCTGGTGCGGTCCCGTAGCTGCCGCCGCGGCTTACCTTGATCAAGCCTTCCCGGCAGCCAGCGGGGTCGGTCCGCGCAACAGGCGTTTCCGGCCGTCCTGACTCCACCAAAGCGCATGGCCCATACCAGTCATGTGCCAGCGAGGCGCTCATCCCAGGATACGGCCCGTACCAGTCCAAGCACCATTCCTCCACATTGCCGTGCATGTCGTGCAGACCCCAGGCATTGGCTGGGGTACGGCCGACCTTCAAGTTGAATTCCCAGGGCTGATCGTTCGGTGATTTGTGCGGCTGTTGTGACTTGTGAAAGGCCGTTGGTAGCTCAGCTCCCTGATGGAACGCCGTCGTGGTGCCAGCCCGGCACGCGTACTCCCACTCAGCCTCACTCGGCAACCGGTAAGGCTTGCCCTCCTTTTCACGCAACCACTGGCAGAACCGCATCGCGTCATGCCAGCTTACGTTCACCACGGCTTCTTCGTCATCCTTGGAGATGTACCTGCCTCGCAGCTCTTGATGTTTCGGATCAAACTGCTCGTACTGGGTGTTCGTGACTTCCGTGACCGACATGTAAAACTGCCGGCTGATGTTGACCTCATGCACCGGCCGCTCGTCGTACTCACCGTCGGACTGCCCCATCATGAAACGACCCGCGTCGATGCGCACTAGCTTGATACCCAACGAATTCGTGATGACGTCGTGCACAGCCAACGCCTCCGCAGTAAAGGCCAGAGCTACAAACGCAGTTGTCATGTAATTAAGCATTTGGTCTCCAGGGTTTTGTCAGGCCACCGCGATGCGGGCCCAGCAGCCGTGCGTGACGCCGTCGCGAGTGCACCAGTACGAGACCAAGAGATCGCTGTCAGGAAGCCGCACGCCGTTCGGCCGGCCGAAGGCGATCTTCATATTCCGGTTCAACACCGTGTCGCTCGCCGCCTCACCCGTCGTGGTTTCTCCAGCGGCGTCGAACACCACGATTTCGTTGTCGAGGTCGAACTCGGACTGATTGGACGAGATAGCCAGTCGGACACCGTCCGGCGGATGACGAAAATTGTAGATAGCGGCGACACGTCCGTCCGGCAAGGCAATCGGACAACAGACCTGTCCGCGCAGGTTTGTCGGTTGCGGCTTGGACCAGGTGCGTGCCAAATCCTCGGAAACGGCCCAGTGGTTCGACATGTCGGACTGTTCAACGTCATCCACCGCCCAGAACATGGTGTAGAGATTCCCGTTCGGCAGGACGGTTGTGTTCTGGTCGTGGTATTCGACGCGGCCGTTGGGATCATCCGCGACCACCGTCAAGTCGCCCCACGTCTGGCCCCCATCGAAGGAAAAAACGGCTGCGGCTTTGTGATCACGCCGCGCGGCGCCTTTCGGCATGCCGGTCTGCAGTGGATACATCCAGCGATCGGACGCGAGAGTCAACAGCCGGCCCATTCCGTGGCAAGTATAACGGTCGGAGGGAAGGTCGATCGGGACGACTTGGGGAGCCGACCAGGATGTGCCGCCGTCCTCTGACCAGAACAATACGCGTTCACTGTACTGCGAGGCGCCGGTGGTCTCATCAAATAACACTTTCCCGGCGAAGCGGAAACGATTGGACATCATCACCAGTCGCCCTTCGGGAAGTTCGGTAATCGCAGACTCGCGATAGGACCACTGGTCGGCCTCCGCTGCCGCTCCCAGTCCAGGCTGTTGGTGCCAACTCGCACCCTGATCTTGGGATTTGTAAATCTGCACCTCGGTGTCCGGGGCGCCCAGAGCCGAGGCGGTATATTGCACCGCGATCCAGCTGCCGTCCGACAGCGGCGTGAGCACGGGCATAAAGGCCGAGGTAGAAGGGTCGTGGGAGATGATTCCTTCGTCGAGGATGCGAGGTTTCATAGTAGCAACAGTCTGTTAGTGTCTCAGTTCGTAAAGTGCGCGCGCCGCGCGTGCATCCCTAGGTAAATCGATGCTAGATACTCGATACTGGATACTCGGACAACAGCTCTTTGCGAGCATCCAGCATCCAACCATGCTTGTGTCCCGCAACGTCAGTGAACATTCACTCAAACCGAAAAGAGTACAAGTCCACTCTGTCCAAGGCGAACAGCAACCGGACCGGCTTGTTGGCCAATGCCCCGACGTCCGAACCCGCTTGCCAGCTCACGAGGTGCGCGATCTCGTCGCCACGGATCTCAGCCGAATCGGCGAGTGCGAAGCCCGGCAACGGCTGGCCCTCGGCGTCTTGTATCTCGACCCGCAGTCTTCCCCCCGCGGATGTGGCGAAGTTGATTAGCAATTGCTGGCCATCGAAAACCAATGGCTTGGTCCGCAATCGGCCAGGTGTCGTCGAGGCGTGGACAGAGACAAAACCGTCCGCGCGCCACGTGAACCGCCGCAGGCGGCTGCCCACACCCTGTCGATGGCCTTCGTTCGCGTAGACGGCATACTCGCGGTCGCTGTGTGGCAGTTTCACCAGCCCCCAGGACATGTAGTTGCTCCGATTCTCAGTGCGGCCATCCGTCGCGTCAACGGGGATCACAGCCCCAGGCCACCGGCGAAATGTCCGACCATCCCGGCTGGTCATGAATGTCGGCTCCGTCTGATCCGGGCGGTGCGGAAACAAATGTTTGGGAAAGATACGCGTGGGGAATCCGATCAGGAGGTGCGGCGCTCGGTCATACCGCTGAATCGCGTTCGTGTAGAGATGGTCCCTGGGGGCTCCGTAATACTCTAACCAGACCGGGTCGCTCCAGTTCCGAAAGTCGTCCGATGTAGAGGTCTTGATATCGCGAAAGCCGTCTCGCATGTCGCGGAAATAGAGAACGTAGCAACCGCGTACCGCGTCCCAAAAAGCGACGTTTTGAGAGTCGAACCTGCCCTTGGTGAACACTGGATCGTCGCTGATCAGTGACCAATGAATCGCGTCGGGTGATTTGAAGGCGTAGAGTTTGTATACGTTGCCAATCTGACCGTCGGGCGTCCTTAGGCCACGGCCGACCGCCTTGTATTTGGCGTCCGAGGCACAGTCCGGGCTGGTATCAAGGAATGGCGCGAAGTTGTGCGTGCCCACGCCGCTGAGCACAATGTTGTTCTGCTTGGAACCGTTGAACTCGAATAGTCCTAACTCGGGCCTGGTCCAGTGAATTCCGTCGCGGCTTTCGGCGTAGCAGGTGACTTCTCGATGCGGTGGCTTTCGATGCGAGCCTCGATAGTACAGGCGATAGCATGGGCCATCCTGAAAAACGGTGTAGTACAGACACGTGTTGCCTTCCCAAGGGTTGTCGGTAAACAACACGACCTCGCGCGGCGCTGGCTCGTGCTGACGCAGTTCGGCACCCCCGGTGATATCCTCGATCAGATAATCGTCGACAAACAGCTCCAACCGCGAACCAATTTGAATCGGCTGGGCGGCCAACCGCAAGGGCAAGAGCAAACCGACTATCGCCAGGCAGACCACTGACGACGTCGCTGCTATCTGAAACTGCATGGTCGTTGTGTGCGTCGTCATTTATTCGTTTGGAATCTCAATGTCGATCCGCCCATCCGAATCGGCCGTGACCTCCATAACTAGTGGCGATTGGTCACCAGCATAATGCGGTGGACCGACCGTGACGGTCTCGTCGACCAGGCGTAAGCCTGAGCCGTCGTCCTCCTCGACTTGATTGCCCGTCTTTTTGCGGGCGTCGATCTCCACTCGATGTTTTCCCACGGGCACGCCGCCACGGGTGTCAATTCGGTACTGGCCATTGTCGATCATGGTTCCAGTCGTCGGCCCAGGTGTTCCGTCGATAGGAACAAACGAGATCACTCCGGTGTCCACTTTGTCACCTTGAAAGGTGATGGTGCCGTGAACGACTTTGGTCTGTAGTTGGTTCTTTCCGCAACCGGGCAATGTCAGAAGGTAGGCGGCGACCCCCAGACAAGTCACCGCAAAAACGGACGTAGCCGAAGTCGTGAGACTTTGGATGCGATGCCCAAAAGTCCGAATTCTTACGAATCCGGCTACCAAACTCCTTAAACCGTTTTCCCGTCCAAGTATCACTGCAGCGGCAGGACCTCGCGCTCGACAACTAATAGGCCGTGCCATCAAGCACCTCTCCGCCTTCGCGGGTGGTTAGGGCCCGGACCGTCAGTTGGTCCAGGGTATCGTTTAGCAGCGCCACATGGCCATCACAGAAAACGAACTGGACCCCGCCGGGATGATGGCTGAGCGGACCCGGATATTCCAAACCGAGGCTTCTGTTAAGGCCGTAAAACATGCCCACCCGGTTTTCCGATACCCACGACTTGCAAGCGGTACACTCTGGGCACCAGCTTTGTCGTTTGTCCGGGTTTTCCAAATCAACTTCGGCGACCAGCAACGTTTTGCTCGTGCCGTCGGTGATGCGTTTCAGCCGCGTTTTGGAATTCAGGTACATAGCCCCTGATCCCTCAGGATCTCTGGCAAAGCGAGCGGTTGACCGGCCACGGTGGGTGGCCACTGCCGCGTAATTGGTCTCCGCCCCGTCGCCCAGACCGGGTATGGAATCCGACATCTCGGCCCAACTCGGCTCGGGCGCCGAGGGGCAGAGGTAAGTCGGGACATACGTCTTTATCGCCTGGTTGTTCGCGGCATGCGCCACGTTGTAGCGAACGGAAAAATCGAGGCTTTCGTAGAGGTTGTTGCCTTCTAGAAAGGGCAGCACCAACGCCGACCAACTCCAATACCAACCGTTGTTAGCGGGACCGGCTGGGTCGCTGCCTGTACCGTAGGGGAGCACCCCAATCGCGCCATGATAGTTGTGCAACGCGATCCCGATCTGCTTGAGGTTGTTGCTGCACTGCGTGCGGCGAGCCGCCTCACGGGCGGCTTGCACCGCAGGCAGCAACAACGCCACCAAAATCGCGATAATCGCGATCACTACCAACAGTTCAACTAAGGTGAATGCCTTCCTAGCCATATTCACACAACCTCGTTTTTATCGACCTCCACGTCGCAAGCCCCACAGTGCCGCAATCATCCCGAAACCTAACAGCACTCCTGTCGCCGGCTCGGGCACGGCGTCGAAGAAGAATTCGCCGGTGGTTTGCGCAATGCGCATATTGATAAAGGCCAGCGTCGGATCCTCGATGATCGTGTCCAAGGGTGCCGATGAGTTGCCATCGACCGTGACGATGACCGAGTCAGTGCCGGTGAAGTTGTACTCCAGCTTGTAAATCTGCCACGTATCGTCCACAAACGAGACACCTGTGTCAACGTTGCCGCCCGTCGATGGCCTCCAATACAACTTATTATCGTTCGTATTCCACCGCAACTGGAAGGCTATGTCGTCGTCGGATCCCGGGACCCCCTCATCGTCTTCGTCGAAGCGGACCTGGATCGGCACAGCGTTCCCTGGCACACTGCTGGGAACGTAACCGGCGAACTCGACTGTGAGCGTGCCGTCCGTGATGTCCGTCGCGAAATCGGCGTGCACCTCCGACGTGCCGCCCGGACGACTCAAATGTGCAAATTGACTGCCTTGGAACGCGGATGGAGGATTGGTATTGACCGCTTCTCCGACGCCAGGTGATGCCGTGGCGTCGGTTATCCACTCTTCGCTGTTTCCACCCGGATTGATGTTTGCGGTGTCGAGGGTCGCATTCAAGGTCTGCGACTCATAGTCCTCGTTAAACAGTGTACTACCACCGCTGTGGGTAATTAGTACTGCCTGGGCCGTCACCGGGCATAGCGCCAGGACGGCAGCTGCTGCCGGAATCAATAGTTTCTTCATCAGAACAATCCCCCGTGAAAAAAGTAGTGAAAAGAATTTTTGCGACCACAGCCTACGTACAACCGACTATGGCCAAAAAAGGTTGACTAAATCGACCTGCACTGCCGCCTCGATCGCGCCGCCGAAAAACTGCAGCTGACCAAACCAGCAAGCAAGATCACCCAAACTGACGGTTCCGGAACGACCGACAGGCTTCCGTTAATTAACAACGCGGATTCATCCCATGCCAACGCGCCACCCAAGGACGGCAAAAGGATCCGTCCGAAGTCACCGCTGAGCGCGCCAAATTGCAAGATGTCGAAGGTATCACCCGCTTGCGGCTCAAACCCATCCAACAGGCTCACCTCCAGCGTACCAGCCAGCGACGCTTCGCCGGCTACGATGAACTGATCGTACTGGCTGCCGGCCACGTTACCCGCCAGTTCCATGTGGAGTGTACCCTGCTCGCCTTGAGCAAAATCGCCTTCCACCGCGATCACCCCCGGGCTGTTGCCGGGAGAGATCGTGCCGCCTTGGTTGTTAACGTTTCCGCCAACTGTCCCATTGCCGGATACGGTTCCCTCTTGAATGTTGATCGTCCCTCCTCCCGTTACCAGGTCATTGCGAATCGCCATCTCACCGGTGCCCGTCTTCGTCAAGTTGTTGCCCGCCAGGTTAAGGGCATTGTTGAAAATCAATGTCGAGCCACCGGCGACGTCAACGGACGTGTTCGCCGCGAGGTTGACGATCGCCTGGAACTGGTGTTCGCCTTGTGCCACCGAGACGCTGGGCAGTCCGCCGCCGCCATCGTCAGCCAGGTTCACGCTGCCTTGTCCCGCCACGGCGTAGCCGAAGGCGTTTTCGAACTGGATCGAGTTCACCGTGACGGCTGCATTGGTGAACACCGTCTGCGGCGAATCGATAGCGTTGCCGAAAATGGCAGTGTGCCCACCGCTGTCGGGAGGTCCTCCGAGTGTCCAGTTATCCGCGTCTCCCCAGTTGCCCGAGTCATCGACGGCCCAGGAAAAAGATGTCGGTAATGAGGGAGCAAATTGTGGCTCGCCCACTCGGTCAAAGAACAATTCTCCTCCATCTTGGGCAACGCGAAACATGACAAAGTCGATCGTCGGATCTTCAATGATGGTACCCAAGGCACCCGACGAGTTACCATCCACCGTGACGACAACCGAATCCGGATTCGCACCGTTGAAATTGTAATCGAACTGGTAAGTCTGCCACGTATCCCGCAAAAACGTGACACCGGTGTCAACGTTCCCGCCAGCCGCTGGCCTCCAATACAAATGATTATCCATCGTGTTCCAGCGCAACTGGAAGGCTATGTCGTCGTCGGATCCCGGGACCCCCTCATCGGCTTCCTCGAAGCGTACCTGAGTCTGCACGACGTTGGTAGCGGGAACGCTACTGGGAATGTATCCGTCGAACTCAACGGTGAGCGTGCCGGAGGTAACGTCGTCAAAAAAGTCAGCCCTCCCCTCGGCCTGATCGGCTGGCAGATCCGTGGCCTGAATATGCCCCACTACATTCGTACCCATCACCTCTCCGAGAGAATTCACCTGACCGGTACCTACGACCTTTGTAATCCACTCTTCGAAGTTGCCGTCCGGACTGATGTTATCGGTAACAAGGGTCTCACCAAGGACCTGGTTTTGAAAATTCTCGTCAAACACGGTCGTTGCATTGTGCGAGATCGTGACTGCCAGAAGGGCAGGGGAAAGAGCGAATACGAATCCTACGAACAACAAGAGGGTAAAAGTCGTCGTTGCCTTCATTAGTCTTTCGCTCCGCGTGAGGTTATGGGAAGAAACGAATTCGTCATCGCCGCCGTTCGGCGCATGAAATCAGCCGCCCCGTGGCGTAACGTCCGATGTTAAAGTAAAGGGGGGGGGGCGGTCAAGCAGAAAAACAAGGATTAAGGAGAAAAGAAGGGTAAACATTGCAGCAGCGTGCGTTGTTGTGATCTAGAATAAGCTCTTTGCCAAACCGTCTCAGCCAGGATGATTGTGCCCGTTTCGAGTTGACTATTGACGCGTGGCTGGGGCTTCCAACCACAGCAGTTTTCGTGTTCATTCTGCGGCTGGAAACCCCAGCAAGGGGCACAATCCGACGTAACACGTGTCAATATCGAGACTTACGTTGTGAGACTCGGCCCTCTTTGTTGTACCGTTGGAGTTACAAAATGAATTCGAAGGCAATCTTATGTTGCCCGCTCGTCATATTCTTGACCTGTTCACCGACGTTGGCCCAACAGTTGTTGGTTGAGGCAGAAAGCTTTGCCACCCATGGCGGTTGGAAACTGGATACGCAATTCATCGAGAACATGGGTTCGCCCTATTTGCTGGCTCACGGTTTGGGACGTCCAGTAAAGGATGCGACGACTAAGGTATCGTTTCCGGAAACCGGCCAGTATCACGTGTTCGTCCGCACCAAGGATTGGGTCGCGCAGTGGAAAGCGCCTGGTCAACCAGGGCGGTTCCTTCTTCTCGTCGATGGCCAACCTTTAAAGGAAACCTTCGGAACGCGAGGTGCCGAGTGGTTCTGGCAATACGGCGGCACTGTCGAGATCAACAACTCCAAGGCAACGGTCGCTTTGCACGATTTGACAGGATTCGACGGCCGCTGCGATGCGATCCTGTTTACGAATGAGAATCAACCACCGCCCAACACGTCGGACGTTCTGCCGCCATGGCACCGAGAATTGCTAGGACTCACGGAGGCGCCGATCGAGATGGGGGGCTACGATCTGGTCGTGGTTGGCGGCGGCTACTCAGGCATGGGGGCCGCGATATCGGCTGCACGGATGGGTTGCCAAGTCGCCTTGATTCAAAACCGCCCGGTCCTAGGCGGCAACGGTTCCAGCGAAGTGCGGGTCTGGTCGCAAGGCCTTATTCGTCGCGGCCGATATCCGCGGATTGGGGAAATTATCGAGGAATTCTGTGATCATGCCACAAAGTCCCCAGGTACCTACGAAGAATTCGAGGACACCAAGAAAGAACGTATCATTCGCTCCGAGGAAAACATCGACCTGTTTCTGAATCATCACGCGTACCAGGTCGAAAAGGACGGCAATCGAATCAACGCGGTAATCGCCTTGGATACGCGGACCAGTGAGCACAAGCGATTCGTCGGCCGTTTGTACGCTGATTGCACAGGACACGGCACGGTCGGCTACCTGGCCAGCGCAGATTGGGAAATGACCCCCAAGGAACGCATGGGCATGAGCAATATGTGGGCTTGGGACGAAGCGGACGATCCGGTTACGTTTCCTGAAACACCGTGGGCGTTGGATCTGAACATGGGAGATTTTCCCTACCCCCGCGATCATCACGGCGAGTGGTTCTGGGAAGGGGGCTTTGACAAAGATCCGATTCGCCAGGCGGAAGCGATCCGCGATTGGAATCTGCGAGCGGTTTATGGAGCGTTTAATGCGATGAAAAACCGCGATGGTGCGGACAAGCATCAGAGGGCCTTTTTGACGTGGATCGCCTACATCGGCGGTCCCCGCGAATCACGTAGATTGTTGGGTGACATGGTGTTGACCAAAGAGGACGTTATCACCAAGCGCCAATTTCCCGACGGTTGTGTCCCCAGCACCTGGTCTATTGACCTGCACTATCCAAAGCAACAATACGCGAAGAATTATCCGGACAATCCGTTTATCTCAATTGCTAAATTCGACGACCGCATTGACCGCGCCTATGGATATCCCGTTCCGTATCGCTGTTTTTATTCGCGGAACGTCGAGAACCTGTTCATGGCCGGGCGGTGCATCAGCGTAACACATGAAGCCCTCGGCACGACCCGCGTGATGAAGACCTGTGGAATGATGGGCGAAGTTGTGGGGCGTGCAGCGAGCCTCTGTGTCTTGAATGACTGCATACCGCGTGATGTGTACACTGAGCATTGGTCGGAATTCGACGAACTGTTGAGATTGCCCGGTAAAGCCCGCCGCAAAACGGTTCATGACGATGTCTTCATTCCCGACGACGCGCTGCCGTTGGCCGGCACCGCCAGTCTTTCGAAAGGGATCGATGTGGCGCAGCTGGCGGGCTTGGTGATCGACGACAGGCAGGCGAAAAAGTCGGGTAAGTGGTATGAGGGAAATGGCTTGGCAGGCTACGTCGGCTCAAATTATCTCTACGCTGAGGCCGATTCGGGTGCCAGCATTCGCTTCGAGACGAAAGCCCCGGAAACCGGTCGTTTCGACATTCGGCTGGCATATCAGCCGCACGCGAATCGCGGCCGGCAGGTTCCCGTTTCCGTTCACACGGGTCGTAAAGCACATAGTATGTCGTTGGACATGAAGATACCACCGCCGCTCAAGACTGGATTTATTTCACTCGGTCAATTTGAGCTACGAGAGGGAGAAGCCGTATCGGTTGTTTTGGCGACCCACAACACGGGAGGCTTCGTTCATGCTGACGCCGTGCAAATCGTGAGAGTTGCTGAGTGACTTCTACATTCCCGCCTCGACGTGTTCGAAGGATCACTCTGCATAGCGCGCGAATCGCCCTCTTTGTCCTGGTCATATGGCTGATTCATTTGCAGCATGCGCGCATCTTCGCGCTGCGGAATCGCCAACCGCCCGCCACGATGGACCTGAAACGGCTGCGAAACTTTTTTCCCACTGCAGAGTCGCTTGAGGATGACGCGCGCGGCGACGGTAAGCGCGAAGTTCTCGACGCGGTCGGTAAGTCGCTGGGATACATTCTGCAAACCTCGCCCGACAGTGATCATCTGCTCGGTTTCTCCGGGCCCACTAACACGTTGATGGCGTTTGCTCCGGACGATCGTATTGTTGGCGTCGACATTCTCTCCAGCGGCGATACTCGGGATCATGTCGCACAGGTCCAAGAGGATGCGGAGTTTCTAAATTCATTCAAGGGAATGACTTGGGAAGAAGCGGCGGCGGCCGATGTCGATGCCGTTTCCGGCGCGACGTTGACGAGTCGTACGATTCAAGAATCCATCATCCACCGTCTCGGTGGCAGCCGGACTTCGCTCCGGTTTCCGGACCCGCTGACAGTTGACGACGCTCTGAAGTTGTTTGAGTTGGCAACCGTCGTCGACCAGGATCCGGACCATCCTTCACTGTGGCATGTCCAAGATGGGCGCGGCGAGGAGATCGGTTCGATACTCCGGACTTCGCCCCACGCCGACAATATCATTGGCTATCAGGGCCCGACGGAGACGCGGATCGGTTTTATGCGCGACGGACGTATCGTGGGGATTTCGCTGGGCAAGAGCTACGACAATGAACCGTATGTCACTTATGTACGCGATGACGAATACTTTCTTACGTTGTTTAACGATCTCGTCTTGGCGGAGCTGGCCCGGCTCGATCTGGAAGCAGCCGGAGTCGAAGGTGTTTCGGGCGCTACAATGACTAGCATGGCGGTGGCGAAAGGGCTGCTGGTGGCGGCGGACCGGCAAAGGCAATCCTCCGCCACCGGGACAAGGGTCCGCAAACCGAGGTTTTCGTGGTCGCTGCGGGATCTGGGAACCGCGACGGTGATCCTCGCGGGACTGGCGATCGGTTTGTCATCACTGCGCCGAAAGAGAGCCGTGCTTATCTGTTTTCAGCTCTTGTTAATCGGCTATCTGGGATTGATCAACGGTGACATGCTGTCGCAAGCGATGATGATTGGCTGGGCTCAAAATGGTGTTCCATGGAGGAGGGCTGGTGGATTGGTCATGTTGACCATGGCAGCCTTTCTCATCCCCTTGACGACTCGGCGAAACATCTACTGCACGCACCTATGTCCCCACGGCGCGGCTCAGCAATTACTGAAGAACCGACTGCCATGGCGAATCCACATATCTCCCAGGATGTCACGAGTGATGAAGGTGATCCCGGCACTGCTCCTGCTCTGGTGTGTCATCGTGGCCATGCGCTCGCTACCTTTTAGCCTGGTTGACATTGAGCCCTTTGACGCGTGGGTCTTTCGTGTCGCAGGTTGGCCCGCCCTTACCATTGCCATTGTCGGGCTCGTCGCATCGATGTTCATGCCGATGGCGTACTGCCGATATGGCTGCCCGACCGGTGCACTATTGAACTATTTGAGATTGAACTCCAGGAGCAACTGCTGGACATGGCGCGACTGGTTGGCTGTTTCGCTCGTCGTTTTGACCTTTGGGTTTTGGATCGCGTTATGAGAGTGCGGCCATTGAGAAACCGATCGTGGCTCCGCTTTCGCCACGCCATTTCAGCATTGCTGTTAGTGGCGGACCTCACTCTGAGTGGATGCAATTCACACGAATCACGCAGGGCGTTGGTACTCCGTGGTCAGGCGATGGGCACAACTTGGCGGGTAACGCTGCCGCGTCGCCCCGATTCGTCGGCCGCATCCAGGTGGCGACAAGAAATTGCAACAAGACTTGAACAATTAGAAGCGGAGTTGTCTCATTGGCGCGAGGATTCCCTCGTCTCGCAGTTCAACCGAACTGATTCTACGCGCCCGTTCGAGATCAGTTCGGCGTTTGCCGCCATCATTGGAGAAGCACAAGGCACTTACGAGTTGACCCACGGCGCCTTTGACATTACGGCTGCCCCATTGATTGAGATGTGGGGATTTGGGCCCCCGGGCCGACAAAAGGAGCTTCCTACACCGAAAAGAATTCAGCATGTTCTCGGCCACATTGGCTGTGACCATCTTCAGCTCGGCCAGTCCGCTTCCGGTTCCTTCGTTCTAAGCAAGCGGAATCCCCTCGTACAAATCGACCTGTCGGCTTTGGCGAAAGGTTACGCCATCGACGTCATTGCGGAATATCTCAGCGCTGAGCAATTCGACAGTTATCTCATCGAGCTGGGCGGTGAACTTCGAGCGCGAGGTACCAGTGCCAGTGGAAATGTGTGGAGAATAGGTTTGGAACAGCCCGATACTCGATTAATCGATCACGTCCGTCGCACGATTTTACTGCGAGATCGGGCGATTGCCACGTCGGGCGGCTATCGCAATTTCATTCACGATGCGAAGACCAGTGCGAATCCGCATTCACACATCATCGATCCGCGAACCGGTCGTCCCGTTGATCATCATCTCCTATCGGTAAGCGTAATCGAGTTCAGCGCGATGCGCGCCGATGCCTGGGCAACGGCCTTGATGGTCCTGGGGCCAGAGGAAGGCTTTCAACTCGCCACAGAGCGAAAAATGGCTGCCACGTTTGTCATCAACACAGCCAGCGGCATGTTTGAACGGATGACAAAGTCCTTTGAGAATCATGTGGAATACTCACGTTCGCTTGACGGACTCACGGAGCAACAATGAACGCACCATATCCTTTAGTGACCTTCCCCCTGTGAAAAGTACCAGTGCATGTGAGAGAGTCCAGCCCGGGCTTTAGCCCGGAAAGGATTTTTTTAGATGGCACAGAAACGTCATGGAGTTGACCAGATTATCCCGATGTTGCGTCGAGCCGATGTCG
>Ga0310123_10001115_pt1 | contig 22877 bp, 23 predicted proteins | sample CB6_AW_1057_MG_FD_203505 | JGI IMG/M metagenome (GOLD analysis project Ga0310123, IMG submission 203505) | Marine microbial communities from Western Arctic Ocean, Canada - CB6_AW_1057 | ecosystem: Environmental > Aquatic > Marine > Oceanic | place: Canada: Western Arctic Ocean | collected... | reverse complement strand
AGCTACTGGCCCGCTCGACCTATGAGCCCCCGACGGAGCCGACCCAAATGACTTGGATACTTAGCGCCTTTGCCGACGAGGCAGGATCCAGTATGGACGAGCAGGTTGCCGCGTGTACCACGGCCGGTCTTAAATATCTAGATTTGCGTGTGGTCGACGGGATCAACATCAGCGAACTGCCACTGGACACGGCGCAGCAGGTACGAGGCAAACTTAATAACGCCGGACTGCGTGTAAATATGCTTGGTTCGCCCATTGGCAAGATCGACATCGCCGAAAAGTTTCAGGGTGATCTGGAGTTGCTGCAGCACTTGGCCGAGCTGTCCGAGGTGTTTGATTGCAAGCAGGTGCGAGTTTTCAGCTATTACAACCGGGCAGGGGCGGATGAAGAGAAGTGGGCCGAGGGTTCCATCGACCGCCTGCGCCAACTCACCGAGCAGGCCAGCGAATTGGGGCTAGTGCTCTTCATCGAGAATGAGCTGGGGCTCTATGGTCAGACATTGCAGCAAGTGGCGCGTCTGGCCGAAACCTGCCGAGATGGTCAAACCTGTCGGATGATCTTTGACTTTGACAATTACAATCAGGCAGGGGAAGACCTCTGGGAGGTGTGGATACAACTGCGGAACTGTACAGATGCCTTTCATCTAAAGGATTCGACAGCTCCACCCGAACCGATGCATGTGCCCATCGGCCAGGGCAACAGTCGGGCCCGGGACATCCTGCACGATGCGCAGCGATCTGGATGGAGCGGTTGTTTGTCGGTTGAACCGCACCTGACCCACAGTGCCGCAGTGGCATCGATCGGTCGGGCCGGCCAGACAAACCAGGCAATGAAAGACTTAGGTCCGGCCGAGTGCTTCCAAGTGGCAACTGCCGCTGCCGGGCAGTTGCTCCACGAAATTGGTGCAACGTTCGAGTAAGATCCGCACGAAGGAGAGCTCTGATGTCCCCGATCGATTGGCGAAGTATTTTCGTTGCGGTGTTGTGCGTCACCGGCCTGTTCCTGCCGCTAAGAGCCCAGGACCAAAAAACCACCACTCTTGGGGCGATGCAGCCGGCCGATGCGACGCAGGAACCGGCTGCAGCCACACAGCCGTCGGCCGACGACGTGATGCGCCAACTGTTGCTGGATCGCCGCGAGCCCTTGTTGGTTCGGCCTGCTGCATCGGGCCCGGACTCGGGCTCGAACTCGATTCCTTCCGCAGCGGAAACTCCGGTGAAGCGGCCACCGGCCTACGAGATACCCGAGCTGCCTGTGATCGGGGTCACGATTGATCCAGCAGTGCTCGGGCCGGCGCCGGGTGCCCAGCAACCACCCTTGCGCCGCGAGGGCGAGTTCATCTTCAGCCGCCATGGTCGGATCGTGTATACCGATACTGGCCAGCAGATCTTTGTTTTCGAGGCTGACTCCCAAGAAGTACCCGAACCACCGATGATTCTGCAGCCGTGCCGGCTCCTGCAGTCAATGGAGGACATCATTCAGCGTCGTGGCGATACCGTCGTGTTTGTACTCTCCGGTCAGGTCCACGTCTATCGGGGTGCCAACTATTTGCTGCCCACTATGATGCGAATCACACTCAATCGCAGCAATCTGGAGTAGCCCCCCAGGAGATGGAAGGCCCAGTGCACCCATCCAAGCGAACTTGTAACCCAGGTTAGGGGTTTTGGGGCGGCCAGAAGCCAGTTGCGGGGGAATTTTCATCCGGTTACTGATTGATTGGACTGCTGAATTCCCAAATACCACCTCCAGCTACTTTGTCAGCGTTGCATCGCAGCGAGCCAGATCTGCCAGGGCAGCGCGGCCCTCAAGGGCACTGAGTGTTAAATCATAATTGACTGTCTGACCAGGTCGCAGCGTACGTTTGGCCAGTGGACTTTTGTCATCATCGCGCAGGGCACCATTGAATGGTTCCAGTCCACAGACATACGAACCTCGTGGGCCGAAATGTTGCCAGTTGGCCAATCGTGGCAGCTGTGAGCGCAGGAAGGAAAGTTCAAAGCCGATACCGCGTTTGGCATTGATCAGGCCTACGCGTACCTTGCCGTTGCGCGTAGAGGCAGGTCGAATAATCAGTCCACGTTCGCCGGAGCCCGCATGGCTTGCTAGTGCGTCCGGTACCCGCTTGTAACTGGGAAACCGAATTGAACTGGGTTTGTACGGTGGTGTGGGCAAGTCCCAACTGGCATCAAAGTGGCCCCCGTAAATCAGCCGGACCCCGCGGTCCAGAAGCGGATGACCAAGATTTACATGGTACAGATATTGGTGTGGCATTACGCGGTCACCGATGTTGCTCACGCGGTCGTGAATCTCAATAACCGATTCGCCCAGTCGACAAGCGATGCGGCGTCGTACCTCCACGTTGGGGCCGAAGAACCTTGTATCGCGTACGGTCAGGTCGATGGACATCTGCGGTTTGCGTTGCCACGGATCGGGATTGATGATCGCATTCACTGCAGCGGGCGTATTCGAAAAGTGTCCGTGGAGACTGCTGTGGCGATCCCCGGGCGTGGGCAATCCAATATTCAGCGGGCCGCAGGTTGTCACCAGGCCGCCCGGCCAGCCGCTGAGCCATTCCAGATCGGCATGGTGCGCATGGCTGGGTGGAGTGGGCCCATTGGGTGTGAGATAGGCCAGTGCACAGCCCTTGTACGAGGCGTCTAGGATATCACCGCCGCGATCCAGGGCCACGGTAAATCGCAATCCAGACCCGGTGTCAACCATCGCTACGCGGCAGGACCCACCACCGTTGGGTTGTGGCCAGTCGATCGTTCCGGTTGTGATGCCACCGACCTGAAAGATGTTCTCAAATTTTTCTGGATCAAACGGTGTCTTGGCTTTGGCCATGGGGCGTCTCCAATGCTATGCTTTGGTCAAGCTGCGAGTGTAATCATGCCGGTATATGAATACGAGTGCTCCGATTGTGGCCAAGTCACCGAAGTAATCCGCTCGATGTCCCAGGCCGATGCGCCTTTAGCGTGTGAGTCGTGTGGGGCCAGCAAGACTAAGCGCAAGCACAGCATTTTTGCAGCTCACAGCGGTCATGGGGGGGGCTTGGGCACTTCGGCTGACGTGCCACCCTGCCAACGCTGCGGGGGGCCGCCGGGTTCGTGCGCGATGTAAACCTACTTCTTGGGTCAAGTCAGGCGGTGTCACAGTGTTGCACACACGGCGCCGGGTGGCCGGATCAGCAAGGCCAAACGACTGGGTTGCCGATCCACTGAAAAATGACAAGAAATTTATTGTGCTGCACAGGGCCACGGCTTGCATTTACACGGCAGATCGGTGGTGAAAAACACGGGTCAGATACCCCCCAACTCCGTGGTCAATTCAGCAACCACTTTCTTTGCGTCCCCAAATACCATGCCGCAGTTGTCTGTGAAGTACAGCTCATTCTGGATGCCGGCAAAGCCAGGATTCATCGATCGTTTGATCACGAACACTTGGCGCGCCTTATCCACGTCCAGGATGGGCATGCCATAGATCGGTGATGCCTGGTCGTGGCGCGCGGCGGGGTTAGTCACATCATTGGCACCGATCACTATTGCAACATCAGTTTGTTCAAACTCGGGGTTGGACTGATCCAGGTCCAGTAGCTGATCATAGGGCACTCCAGCTTCGGCCAGCAGCACATTCATGTGGCCAGGCATGCGTCCAGCAACAGGATGGATCGCATATCGCACCGTAACGCCTCGCCGGTCGAGTTCTTCAGCCAGTTCCTTGACCACATGTTGGGCCTGGGCGACAGCCATACCGTAACCAGGCACGATTATTACCTGCTGGGCCGCTTCCATAACGATCGCGGCATCTTCAATACTGGACTCGCGGTGTTTGCCCTGAACAGTTGTGCCACCGGAAACGGTACCTCCTACACCGCCAAACAGGACATTCATGAGCGATCGGTTCATCGCCTTGCACATACTGCTGGTCAGAATCAGGCCCGAGGCCCCGACGAGAGATCCCGTGATGATTAGGACCGGGTTGTTCAGTACAAAGCCTGCCATGGCCGCAGCCAAGCCCGAGTAGCTGTTCAATAGCGCGATGACCACTGGCATGTCTGCACCACCGATGCCGATCACCAGAAGTACTCCGAGTACCAGCGATAGAGCTGTAACCACGAGGAGGGGCCAAGAATCTGGCGTGGCGATCAGGTAGAACGACAGGAGCAGCGAGCCCAGTAGCATCAGGCCAATGATTGCTTTCTGCCCGGTGAATTGCACGGGTTGGTCTGGTGCCCACTTGACCCCTTGAAGCTTTCCAAAGGCGACAATGGACCCGGTGAAGGTGACTCCACCGATCAAAGTGGCCAGGCCGATGGCGAGTAGTTCGTGCCAGTCCCGGGGCACAAGACCTTCTGTCGGATGAACATAACCGCCGCGAATCAGATAATCACCGCATGCCACGAGCAATGATGCGATGCCGCCGAACCCGTTGAGCAATGCCACCATCTGGGGCATGCCGGTCATGGGTACGGTCAGTGCCAGCCATAGCCCCACCACGACGCCTATTGCAATCGCTACGGAAATCCAGATCAGGCTGACGATGGAGCTCTGCTCGCCTTGATTGATCAGAAAGAAGGTGGTCGTCACTGCGATCAGCATGCCTAGGGCCGAGATCAGGTTGCCATGGGCGGCCGTCTTGATCTGGCTGAGCATCTTCAGTCCAAAGATGAACAGAACCGCCGCGAATAGGTACACGATGTTCAGAGCGTTAGTTTTATCGAGGGCGAGGGCGAGGCTGAGCATGATGGTCATTTCAGGAAGGCGAGGCAGTGTAGGATGAGGGTGCCGACGCTGTGGTGTGGAGGCTTACTTCTTTTTGAACATTCTTAGCATCCGGTTGGTCACGACGTAGCCGCCCACCACGTTGATGGTGGCAACGATTACGGCAAAGAAACCCAAGATCACGCCGGTCTGGAAGAATGATTCATTGAACGAGCACAATAGGGCCCCGACGATGGTGATCCCACTGATCGCATTGGATCCCGACATTAGCGGCGTGTGCAGTGTGGAAGGCACCTTGGTGATGACCTCGAAGCCGATGAAGATCGCCAGGACGAAAATAATCAGGCTGGTAACGAATGGATCCATAGGAAACTCCGGTTTCGATAGTCTCGCTGTACGGGGCGCCGGTGCGGTCAGCTTCCGATCGCCTCTCGAACCATGTCATTGACAATTTGGCCATCATGGGTGATGGCTGCTGTGTTCTGGATCTCATCGTCCAGATTCAACTTTAGATGACCATCTTCGATGATCTCTGAGCAGAATGCATACATATTGTTGGCATAGACCTGGCTTGCGCTTAGCGGTAGTAGCGTGGGGAGGTTCGTCTCGCCGATGATGACCACCCCGTTATCGGTGGTGTATGTTTGGCCTGGTTTGGTGCATTCACAGTTGCCGTGGCCGTACTCGATATTGGCGGCCAGGTCCACGATAACGGAACCGGGCTTCATCTGGCCAACGGTATCGGCCGGAATTAGAATGGGGGGCGCTTTGCCAAATACCGCGGCCGTACTGATGACGGCGTCGGCGCCAATGACGTGTCGGCTCATCAGCGCTGACTGCTTCTGACGCTCTTCGTCAGTTTGCTCCTTGGCGTAACCACCGGTGGCTTGGTCATCCTGGCCTGTGGTGGGCAACTCCACGGAGCGGGCTCCGAGCGACTGGATCTGTTCCTTGGTGACCGAGCGGACATCGAAGGCTTCAACTACGGCGCCCAGTCGTTTTCCAGTGGCGATTGCTTGCAGACCAGCGACTCCGGCCCCGATCACGAAGATACGGCCTGGAGCGAGGGTTCCTGCCGCGGTGATCATCATTGGCATCATTTTGGGGCAGTGCTCCGCGGCCAGAAGCGCAGCTTTATATCCACCAATGCTGGCTTGACTTGAGAGTACGTCCATAGATTGGGCGCGGCTGATTCGCGGCAGGAATTCCATGGCGAACGAGGTCACCTTATTCTCGCACAGCACGCCGATCAACTCGGCTTGTGCCAGTGGTGCAAGCAGGCCGATGAGCACGGAGTCCGGCTTGATTTTCTTGGCTTGCTCGAGACCAGGTGGTTCCAGCGTGATGACGAGATTGGCATTGGACCACAGGGATCCATCGGTGGAGAGCGTGGCACCAGCATCGAGGTAAGCCTGATCGTTGGCGGCAGAGGCAAGCCCAGCGCCAGGATCGATTTGGACTTGCACGCCCATATCCACGAATTTCTTGACAACTGCCGGGGTCAGCGGCACCCGAGTCTCTCCGGGCTGGATTTGCTTAGGTACAGCAATGTTCATGGGGTGTACTGTACTGAATTTTCTGCAGGAGGGGCATTTTGCAAAACAGGAGGGAAATCCTGCCAATCGGAGAACGGGTCAGCGGTTATGATTTAGGTCATGCCTCGTGATTGTTTCGATGTTCCTACCCGCAACCGAAGCCAGATGATCGATGTCACTGAGCAGGTGCGAGGGGTGGTCTTGAGTCGTGGCGTACAGCGGGGTCGAGTGATTGTGTATGTGCCACATACCACTGCGGGAATTACCATCAATGAAAATGCAGATCCTGATGTGACCCATGATATGCTTGAGCAGCTTGAGCAAATGGTGCCTTGGTCGCAGCCGTTCTATCGACATGCGGAGGGCAACAGTGCCTCCCACGTGAAGGCGTCGATGATGGGCTCAAGCGTGACGGTGCTGATCGAAAACGGACAATTGCAACTGGGAACTTGGCAGGGGATCTGGTTCTGCGAATTCGATGGTCCCCGGACGCGCAAAGTAATTGTTCAGGTCGATGATATTCGCTGAAGGTGCAAGGCTTCGGTTCTAAAGGTATCTTGACCGGCTGAATCGACAGTATTGATCCACATAGATCGTGATCTTGAGATTAGATAGCCCTTCAACCAGGAAACCATCATGACGGATTACCCGGAGGTCAGCATTGAAACCAGTGACGGGGAGCTGATTGTCGAACTTTGGGATGATGTGGCGCCCAAGCATGCTGCCAATTTCCTCCGGCTGGTCAGCGATGGGTTCTATGACGGCTTATCGTTTCATCGCATTTTGCCCGGATTTATGATTCAGGGTGGGTGCCCTCGCGGCGACGGCACGGGGGATCCCGGTTGGACGGTTGATGCCGAATTCAACGACCGCCAGCATATGCCCGGGGTATTGTCGATGGCACGGTCGTCCGATCCAAACTCGGCCGGCTCGCAGTTTTTCATCTGCTTGACTCGTGACAATTGCCAGCATCTGGACGGGCAGTACACCGCGTTCGGGAAAGTGACCACGGGCATGCAGATTGTGGAAAAGCTTGCAACAACCCCTCTATCAGATGCTAGTGCCGGCAAACCCGCCCAAGTCCCAACGATTATTCGGGCAGCGGTCCACAAAGGCGCCAACTAGCGAGCGAAGATCTTGGGTGGGGGGAACCTTTATTGCCATAGTAGCTTGTTGGGCAGTTGAATTTGCAATTTTCCTTCTGGGGACATGTATAAATAGGAACAAAATAATATTTTATAATTTTTCAGCATGGAGAAGGGTGGGTGATACAAGAAAACCCCGCTGTCGCCGAAGCGACAACGGGGCGGAGGGGAGAAAGCGAATATGTACATTGAAAATCGACAGCTACGACTCACCTACTCCAATTTTTAATACAGCGCGATTCCAAGATCAAGGCTCAAGTTGGGTAGGTTAGCACATTTCCCAGACGCATCCAGTCACGGGGTTTACCCTAAGTGGCGGGCGTGTTCCGCTCCCGATTTTCCCATTCGTGATCCGTGGTCATTGGCCCGGACATGCTTGGTCCAGGTGCTGCTGCGCCAACAGGGCGGCGCCAATAACCCCAGCATCATCTTTGAGACAACTGGCAACGACCTTGCAATGCTTTAATTCGGAAGGAAAGACATGTTCTTTGAAGGACTGGCGGATCTGCTGCATCCAATCCGTAGACAGGGCGTCCGTCACACCACCACCGACAACGACGCAGGACAGACTCAGCAGTGTGACTGCGTTTGCAATCGCAATTCCTATGTGGTTTGCAGCAGCGCCGATGACCTGCTGCGTTAAGGGATCGTTCTGCTGCATGGCGGCGCTGAGCACTTTGGAGCGGATACGCGTTAGATCTCTACCAGTGAGTTTTTCGATGATACTCGGGTGGTTTGATTGAATCAGTTGCCCGAGCAGATTGGCCATGGAGTTACGGCTTGCCAGATGTTCGAGACGATTGCGTCCGGTGACAGCTCCGGCTTCTATGATGGTGTGACCGATCTCACCGGCAGTCATATGGTGGCCGTAATAAAGATGCCCATTGATGATTAGGCCACCACCAATCCCGGTGCCGATGAAGATACCGAGCATGTGGTCATGGCCCGTACCCGCGCCGGCTTGGTATTCGCCCCAGGTACCGGCGTTCACGTCATTATCGACAACAACGGGCAAGGACAGTTCCTTACCGAGTGCTTCAGCCAGTGGGAAGTTATTCCATCTCAGGTTCACTGCATTAATCACCACGCCGGTTTTCGCGTTGACAACTCCCGGTGCCCCGATGCCCACACCACCAATCTCGATGCCATCATTCTCAGCCTGAGCGATCACCTTCTGGGTTATGTGACCAATGCGTTTGATCACAGCGTCGGCACCGCTTTCCGCCTTGGTCTTGGTCTTGTCTCGGGCGATCACCTTGTGGCCGACCAGCACTGCTGCCACGATGTTTGTCCCACCCAGATCGATACCGATGTAGGATTTATTTGTCGTGCTCACCACTTAATTCCTTCGGGTGCCGGGCGCATTCGGTGGTGTTCGGTCTGGCGTTCATACAGACGGGCGAATCGTAGCAGTCTGACTTCATCGAATGCTCGGGATAGCAATTGCAGGCCAATCGGTAGCCGACATCCTTCAACCTCAGCAGTGCCGGCGGGCAGGCTGATGCCGGCGATTCCTGCGAGGTTGGCATTGACCGTGTATACGTCATTGAGATACATTTCGAGGGGGTTGTCAATCTTCGCGCCCAGACGGAAAGCGGGCCCGGTGGTAGTGGGACCAAGGATCACATCGCAGCGTTTGAAGGCGGCATCGAAGTCATTTCGGATCAGCCTGCGCACCTTCATCGCGGAGCGATAGTAGGCGTCGTAGTATCCACTTGACAGTGCGTAGGTTCCTAGCATGATGCGCCGTTGGACCTCGTCGCCGAACCCTTCTGCACGACTGCGGCAGTAAAGATCGATCAGGTTGTCAGTATCAGTTGCGCGGCGACCATAGTGCACGCCGTCGTAGCGAGCCAGGTTGCTCGATGCTTCTGCAGTGGCCACTATGTAATACACCGGAATGCCGTATTCGGTATGTGGGAGATCGACGTCAACGATGGTGGCGCCTGATCCGCGGTACACGGAGATTGCTTCTTCAATCGCCGCTGTGATTGCGGGATCATTGGCATCGGTCAGGTACTGCTTGGCCACCCCTACTCGTGGGGGATCCACCGGCAGGTCAACTTGGTCTAGATCATCGGGTACCGGCTCCGGTGCCGATGTTGAGTCCAGCGGATCGTGGCCACTGATCACCTTCAGTAGCAGGGCGACATCAGCTACGGTGTGAGCAAAGGGACCGATCTGGTCAAGACTCGATGCAAAGGCCACCAGTCCCCATCGTGATACGCGGCCATAGGTGGGTTTCATGCCGACAACGCCACACAGGGCTGCGGGCTGGCGGATCGAGCCGCCGGTGTCGGAACCCAAGGCCCCGGCACATAGGTCTGCGGCCATGGCGGCTGCCGACCCACCGCTGGAACCGCCAGGGACCCGGTCCATGTCCCATGGGTTGCACACGGGGCCGAAGGCGCATGTTTCGCTGGAAGAGCCCATCGCGAATTCGTCCATGTTTGTTTTGCCGAGGATGATTGCTCCAGCCTCTTCCAAGCGGCGTACTGCGGTACTCGTGTACGGAGCCCGAAATTGTTCGAGCATGCGCGATGAACAGGTGGTATAGCCGTAGTCAGTGCACAATAAATCCTTGACCGCTAGGGGAACGCCCGCCAGTGCACCTTTGAGTCGGCCGTCATCGACCACGGCTGCTCGGTCTAGAGCACGCTCGGCATACACTTCGTGGTAGGCATTGATCTTGCCGTTGCAACGCTCGATGCGGTCGAGATACAGTCTGGTCACAATCTGGGATGAGATCTGCTTGGTCGCGATCGCGTCACGCAGTTCGACGAGGGTGGTTTGGGTCGGATCCATCGCGTGGGAAGTTGCGGTTCTCCAGGTGAATTCAAGGCCAGCGTACTGGGCTTGGCAACTAAGAATCTGGATCTCTTATCATTGCTACTGGTCAGCTGCTGGCCGTATCGCCTAGTACCTTGGGAACCTTGAAAAATGGCGGAGTCTTGTCAGGGGCATTGGCCAAGGCCGCATCCACCGTTATCCCGGGCTCTTCCCGGTCGGGGCGCAATGCGTTGGTCAGGTCCAGTGGATGGGCCAGCGGCTCAACTCCTTCGCAGTCCAGTTCGTTGATCTTGCCCACGTAGTCGAGGATCGTCGCCAACTGGCCGGCCAGGTGTGTGACCTGATCATCGGTCAGATGCAGACGGCTGAGCTTGGCCACGTGTCGGACCTGTTGCTCGGTGATTTGGGTAGGCATGCCGGTAAGGATATCAGAGTCATGATATCATTTGTCCATGGCTGATCCGTCACTCCTAGAGTGCTTTGAGAACCCCTGTCCGCAGCGTGAGTACGTGATCGAGCATCACGCCGATCCATTTACCATCGTGTGCCCCAAGACGGGTCATCCAGACTTCGGTTCGGTCTTGTTGCGATATGTGCCCCATCAGCTTTGTGTCGAGCTCAAGAGCCTCAAGCTTTATTTGCAGGCTTATCGTAACGAAGGGATCTTTTATGAAGCGGTCACCAACCGGATTGCGGAAGACTTGTATCGCGTGACCGAGTCCAGGTGGCTCATGATCGAGACTCGTTGGGCCGGACGTGGTGGGATCCAATCTACGATTCGCGTGGAGATGGGACATATGCCAGAACAGGTCACCGAAGAGTTCGATGATGATGCTCCCTTGGAGCGCCCCAGCGACGACGACCGCGTGCCGCCGGGATATTAGGCTTCATCTCAAAAGTTGTGATGGCGTCGATCAGTTGCGTCGCCTTGCATCGACGGGTGTGCTGCGGCATGCTGCCTCGGGCCTTTTGCATGCAAGAAATTCGCTCGATCTTGGAACCACGAGTAACCATTAAGTTCGAGTCTAGTTTGGATTGTATGTCCATCACGTTGATAGGCTTTGTGGCGGTGGTGTCCAGTCGCTATCCTACCCAATCATGAGCATCCTGGTCGACAAGAGCACCCGCTTGATTTGCCAGGGCATCACCGGCTCGGCAGGTGCTTTTCATACCAGGCAGTGCTTGGAATACGGCACGATGGTGGTCGGTGGTACTCGGCCTGGCAAGGGAGGACAGACCGATGACAACGGCCTGCCTATTTTTAACACGTGTCACGATGCGGTGGCCCAGACCGGGGCTAATGCATCGATGATCTTTGTCAATGCTGCTTTCGCCTCGGATGCGATCTTGGAGGCGGCAGATGCCGGTATCGAACTGATCGTGGCCATTACGGAGCATATCCCCGTGCTGGACATGATGAAGGTGCAGAGACTACTGGACCGTCCGTGTTTCAATGGCCTGCGACTGATCGGGCCCAACTGCCCGGGGATTATTACTCCAGGAGTGGCGAAGATCGGCATCATGCCAGGCTACATTCACAAGCCGGCGGACCATGCAGAGAGCGGTAAGAGTGTGGGTATCATTAGCCGTTCGGGTACCCTGACCTACGAGGCAGTCTGGCAGTGTTCTCAGCGCGGTATCGGTCAGACCACCTGTATTGGGATTGGAGGCGATCCTGTCCGCGGCACTGGATTTATCGAGTGCTTGGAACTATTTGCAGCCGATCCACAGACCGATGGCATTATGTTGATTGGCGAGATCGGTGGCAGCGACGAGGAGCAGGCGGCCGATTTCATCGCTACTTTCGTGCCCAAGCCGGTGGCAGCATTCGTGGCGGGGCGCACGGCGCCGACCGGGCGCCGGATGGGTCATGCGGGCGCTATTATCTCTGGTCGTGAAGGTGGCGCCGGAGCCAAGATTGCTGCATTGCGAAGTGTTGGATGTCAAGTGGCTGACTCACCGGCCGACCTCGGGGCCACGATGGCTGCGGCACTGGGGATCGAGGAACCTATCGCCTGAGACTGGGGCCATGTCACCCGTCATTTGAGCCGCCTTTATCAGCGACCGCGTCTGGGATTGCGCCCCTGACTGGCTCGGGTTGGTCGGCGGGTGGTTTCGGTGGCGATTGATTGGCTGGGCTCGACGAGATCGGTGGTATCGGGGTGGGGAATTGGCTCCGGAGCTTGTTCACTTGGTGGCTCGCTGTGGTCGTAGCGACCGAAGATCATTCGGCCCGCTGAGGTCTGGAGGGTGCTCGTGACGACGATGTCGCACGATTCTCCCAGGTGCATCTTGCCCCCTTCGACCACAATCATGGTCCCGTCTGTCAGGTAAGCAATTCCTTGTGTTGGACTTTCACCGCTTTTGACCAGCTTGACCTGCAGATGCTCACCGGGGAGTACCACCGGGCGAAGCGCTTTGGCCAGATCGTTGAGATTGATTACCTCAACGCCGTGGAGCGTGGCGATCTTATTCAGGTTGTAGTCATTGGTCATGACCCGCCCTTGGATGGCTTGGGCAAGACGGATCAGTTTCTGGTCGACGTTACCGCCCTCGACTTCGCGCTCATCAATCAGCACTTCAAGAAGATGGCCGGCCTGCAATTTTTGGAGCACCTCGAGCCCCCGCCGCCCACGGGCGCGACGTAACTTGTCACTGGAATCAGCAATAGTTTGCAACTCATCCAAGATAAACTTGGCAACCACGAGCACGCCCTGCATGCTTTTGGTTTCGATAATGTCCAGAATCCGCCCATCCACGATCACGGACGTGTCAAGGAGAGTCGGCCGATTGCCCCGGATTTCCTTGGCAAACTCGACGTAGGGAATGACAAATCGAAAATCGTCTTTGGTTTGGATCACCAGCGAGATGCCGATGTAGCAGGTGATCAGTCCAATCAGCACCTTGACGCCTTGGAGCAGATTGTGGAAGGATTCACGGGCTGGTCCGTTGACCGGCGAAAATAATACACCAACCAGATCCACTACGAAGCTCAGTGCGTATGCCGCCAGCAGGCCGGCAATCAGGCCAAGAAACACCCCCGAGACCGCGGCTAGCTTCTTGCGCTTTGCGAAAACATCAATCGCAATAATGGCACCCGTGACACCGAGGGTCAGCCCCAGCATCAACACCACGGTGAGAAAGTCGACCTGCCGGTTCTGCTCAGCCAGTTCTGTTTGCCAGGAGATTACGTAGAGCGTCGTTACCGACGTTGCGAGCAGGATGGATGCGCCTCTAAGAATGTAGAGAATCATGAATAAAACCTCAGAATAAATGATGTACAAGGCAGATGTATCTAGCGAAGGATATACGCAACGGCGAGCAAAACCAAGAGATTTGCTCCGACCAATCCGGGCAGGTAAAATTGGGGTTAGGGTGCTGCATCAGTGGGCGCATGAACCAGTATTTGGCGGTTGGGACGGGTCCAGTCCCCTTGCCGGTGCCCGCGGATCGAATTCCGGCTTCGCAGTCGGTACCCGCCCCGAGGGCAGGCGGCTGGGCCCGGTGCAAGGGTCGGCTCGTGAACCGGGTCAGGCCTTGACCGGAGCAGCCCTAAGTGTCGTCGGCCCTGTGCCGCCGGTGTCCTGGCCGTCTGTCCTCGGGGCGATGGGTAAGTAGCAGCTTATTCCCATTGCGATGGCGCGGGCCCGACGTCAAAAATGATCTCTCCCCGCCCCCTTGCCAGAAGATCTTCAACGCCCAAGCGCCCGGTGTCCGCTTCCGGCGGTGGTAGACGCCCCTCGTTTTACACCTTACGCTCTGCGGTTGATGGCTTACACCGTTCTGGCTCGACGCTACCGATCGCAGTCGTTTGACCAGTTGGTCGGGCAGGAACCAATTGTGCAGACACTCCGCAACGCTATCACGACCAATCGTGTGGCCCACGCGTATCTGTTCTGCGGCACTCGCGGTGTGGGCAAGACCTCCATGGCTCGCCTCTTCGCTCGGGCTCTCAATGCCCCCCAGTCGCTGGACGACGGATTGATCCCTGCCGGTGAGGACACCTCGCTGTGGCCCCCGCCTGACGTGCAGCGGAGGATGGCCGAGGCGATCATGGTAGGGGAGGACCTCAATGTTGTTGAGATTGATGGGGCATCCAACAACAGCGTCGATCAGGCTCGCCAGTTGATCGCCAATGCCGGGCTTAGCCCGACGGGGCAGGCACGGTACAAGATCTACATTATTGACGAGGTGCACATGCTGTCCGGTGCCGCGTTCAATGCGTTGCTCAAGACCATGGAGGAGCCCCCATCGCACATTAAATTCATCCTTTGCACAACCGAGTCGCATAAGGTGCCGGCAACCATCCAGTCCCGGTGTCAGCGGTTCGATTTCCGCAACATTGCCACCACGAAGATCGCGGCGCATCTGGCCCAAGTGGTACAGCAAGAGGATATCACCGCTGATGAGCAGGTTCTCTGGCGGTTGGCCGGGCTGGGCAACGGTTCCATGCGCGACGCCCTGACACTGCTGGACCGTTTGCTCGCCACGGGGCAGTCGGCGCTGACGGTTCAAAATTTCGAGCAGATGTTCGGCCTGCCTGATCAGCAGTTGGTGGTTCAACTTGTTGATGCCGTTGCTGACGCTGACGTTGCCGAAGTGCTTCGGCGTGGTGCGGCGATACTGGATTGTGGGATCAGCCAAGACCAGTTGGTAGAGGTCCTGGTTGAGCATTTTCGTCACCTGATGCTGATCTGCGCCTGTGGAGACGAGTGTGAATTGGTAGAGCTGTCCGATGAGGCTCGGCGCCAGGCAGCGGAACAGGCGCAGCACTTCGATGCGTCAGCTCTGAGCTATATGATTGCATTGTGCGAGAATTCGCAGCGGCTGAGCCGGTCCAGTTCCAATCCGCGGGCCTTGCTCGACGCGACCTTGGTTCGCCTGTCATTGGCGGAGAAAACAGCCGATGTCAGTGCCCTGCTTGCTGGTGGCGATGCCCCGGGTCCGGCGGTTATGTCGCGCAAAAAAAAAATCTCAGAAGCAAAAGATAAATCGCGACCGCAGGTAGCCATTGGTTCCTTGGGAAGTCGGCGTGATCCGGTCTCGGACCCGAGGGTGATGCAGCAGTCACCGTTATCGTCGACTGCAGTCGCCAAGGCACCGGATCACGGCCCTGGCAGCCAAGTCGCGGATGCTTCGGTCATGTCGTCATCGGATCCTGATGAAATCTGGACCGGCTTGCAGCATCGCCTTGACGATCGGCCCGGTCTGGCGTGGGTTAATCATCTAAGGCTGGCATATTTGGATCAGGGAGTCGGCACCGTAGTGCCGATTCCAGGGCATCGTGAAGTTGCTGGTTTTGCCACTGCGCAGCGCCTGGAGCAGATCGCTGTTGAATTGCAGCCATTGCTGGGGAGGCCGATTCGTCTGGTCTTGCGAGCGAGCATGGCAGCTGAGTCGCCGAGCTCGCCGATCCAGACCGACGCCCGTCGTGAAGCGATGGGGCTTCCCTTGGTGCAGGCGGTTCTGGAGGCCTTTCCCGATGCGGTACTCACCGATGTACGAAAACCGAAGGAGTCTTGAAGGTACGTTCCGAGCCCTCGGGTAGTGTACCGTCTGTTTCCCAAGACTCTTGGGGTGCCGCTGACTGACCACAACACCGGGGTTCGATTCCCCCAGTTCCAAATCTCAGGCTTGCGTACCGGAGTGCCAAACACCCTTGCGTTGTGCTCAGTCGACATCTGCTGCCCAGATCCGAGATTTTGTTTATAATATAGTCATGTTTGACCAGATGAAAAACATTAAGGCTCTGACATCGCTGTTGGGCAATACGGATGAGATCCGAAAGCGATTTGATCGTGTCCAGTCCGAACTGGAACAGATGCGAGCCACTGCCGAGGCGGGGGCTGGCGCGGTGCGGGTGACCGTCAACGGTAAGTATCGGGTCATCCGAGTGGAGTTGGATCCCGTCATGCTGGGATCGCTGGCCGGCCAGGGCGCTGACACGGATATCGAGATGATTGAAGAGTTGGTTGCCGCGGCAACTAATGCGGCGCAGGACAAGGCCAAGCAGGAGATGGGCCAGCACATGTCCGAGCTGACTGGCGGGCTGAATCTCAATGTGCCGGGGCTGGACCAGATGCTTAATCCTGAAGGAGCATGACCCAGATCACCCCACTTGTAATCAAGAACTTAGGCCGGCGATGTGCGACCACGTCGACCACAACCGAACAGGAGCAAATCTCATGAGGTCGATAGCGTTTGTTTTATTAGTACTAATGTTTGTGGTGGCCGGTTGCAATTCAGATTCAAAGCAATCAGTGGCCGCTAGCGATACGGCATCCACTCCAGCCTGTGCCTCTTGCGCAACCGGCAAGTCGGGGGGGACTGCTTGGTGCAAGTCATGCAATATGGGATTCGTCAAGGGCAAGAAGGTCATGTGCCGAGCGTGCTATGTTGCCAAGACCGGCGGAGCTGCGTGTGCCGTCTGTGCCAAGAAGAACTAGCGGCCGAGAGCGAGATTTTCAGCGTATGATCCATGGGTTTTTGGTCAGGCCCACTGTGTTGCCCGACAAGTGCTACGCGACGCTGCTGAAGCATCAGACCAACGGCGTGCTCGCCCTCGTCTCGAACTTGCGGCGGGACGCGCAAACCGTGACCGTTTAGTTCGACAAGCTCGGCCTGCGTGATTAGAAGCTCGACGTGTTCGATCCGTTGACCGATGAGCCGGTGGCCATGTCTGCGGACGGCAGGCTCTCCGTGTCTCTCGGGTCAGAAGAATGGGTCTACGTCTGGCTGCGGCCAATGTCCGCAATAGGAGAATGACGACATGTTGGACATCGAACTACAGGCCATACACAGTGGTTATGATCGGAAGACCTGCTGGGTGCATGCCCGACCGGGGATCATTCCGGGCGATCTGCTGACCGCCGTCGTTACCATGCCGAAGATGAGTCTGAGCGGAAGCGACGTGTACTACTCGATCCACGAGATGCGCAGCGGAGTGATCCTTTGACCGCAATTACGGTTCATGCAGCCCGGCGATGGGACACCGAAAGCGGGAGTGCGCCCAAGGTGTATGGTGCCTGATCGCCGACCGGTTCGGGATGGATCTTCTGGCGGGCCGGCAGCATTTGGTTGAGGAAGTCCAGTAGTTGTAAAGCTGCGCCAGATGGACTGCGGTGATCGATAACCCAGTTTCGAGCGGCACCACCAAGCTGCGATCGTACTCCCGGGTCGTGCCACAGACGCCAGACCGCTTCCACCCAGTCTTCAGGAGAGTTGCAACCGTAGATCGGAACCTGGTTTGCAGGAATTTTCAATCCACTATGGACACGATCAGAGGTGATGATGGGTTTGCCCATGGCGGCGGCTTCAAGAATCCGAATGTCACCTTCACGTCGGCCGCGCATGGGCACCACCGCCAACTGGGCGCGATGAGCAAAGGGACGGATGTCTTCGATTTGCTCATGGACGATGATTCCGGTGACGGTGCGCAGGTGGGTGATCTCGGGCGCCCGATTGTGTGCTACCACATGGAACTGTGCGTCGGGCGCACGCCAGGTCAGACGGGGCCAGACCTTGGCGGCAAACCACTGCACGGGTTCGATGTAGGTTCGTTCATTCATGGGGCCCCAGAATACGATCGATCGAGGCTGTTGTGCAGACGGTTTTGGATGGAAGGAGTCGGTATCCACCCGAACCGAGATGGTCGTGTGGTGTGTGGCGCCGGCTAGCCAGATCAGGCTGCGCGTGTCGGTTGGACTGGCGCCGATCGCTCCATCGATGCTATTTGCGAACAGCCGCTCAATACCGAGGGACTGGCGTACCAGGCGCAGGCGAGCCGACCAGAGTGCGGCCGGGTCACGTTGTAGGTGTCTTAGCTGATAAATTACCGGTTCTTCCATGGCATACCAAACCGTCTTGACCAGGGGACAGACGGCGGCAACGGTGCGTAGGAAAAATGGTGCATGCTGGCCCAGACCGATGACGACTTTTGGCTGTTGTTGGTGAATCAGGGGAGTGATTCCGGCCAGTTGTGCCGGGTTCAAAGCCTGGTTGCGACTGAGCCGGAGACGTGTCGCTGCAAAGAGCCCACGCCAACTCTGGTGAAGGTCCTGGACATCTTCTTGTGAGGCAGTCGGCCAGGGAATCGTCACTGAATCCAGCCACGCGGGTAATGCCGATTGCGGATCGGGGCACATGCAGGCGTGTCCGACCCGCAGGCCTAGCTCGTGGCAAGCGCAGGCCAGGTGATATCCCTGGACTTGGATGGGGTGGTGATGGGGCCAGATCTCCCGTTCACTGACAAACAGAACGTCGAGTTTGAAATCGTTTGATTTCATGGCATGTTTTTTATCCGGGGTTGTCGTCACGCTGCCACCCGGTCGCTCCGAGCTAAGTTCACCGTGGACTCAAGTGTCTGGGCAAATGTCTCGGCAATCTGTGCCCAATCAAATGCCTCTGCGTATCTGCGCCCTCGCTGTACACAGCGTTTGCGCAGCATGTTGTCGGTCAGAAGTCGTTGAATGGCGCCAGCCATTGCCGCCAGATTCTCGGGGTGGATTAGAATCGCAGCATTGGCCGCGAGTTCTGATGTAGCGGTGCGATCACTGGTTATAACAGGCGTACCCGCGGCGAATGCCTTCAGGATCGGCAGTCCAGAGCCCGCCGACGGGTTAGGATAGATCAGGATTTCAGCCAGAGAAAAAATCAGTGCCAAATCTCGTTTCGAGGCGTGGCGGTGCAGGCGGATACTGGACAAAATGCCTAACGTAGTGGCTGTTCGAGTAAACCGTTCCTGAGTCTGATCGTCCATTCCCAGGATCAGCAACTGCCGGTTCTGCCGCAGCGCCGACGGTATGACCGACCACGCTTCAAGCACGTGGGCCGCGTGCTTGTATGCAGCAGGCCTACTGAAGTACACGACGAATCTTGCCTCGAGGCCATACTGTTGATGCAATGCGTTTGCGATGCGTGCATCCGGTGCCGTTGCGGGTGTCTCGGTGCCCCAGGGGACCACGGTGATCCGGGTACTGGGGGCCCGCTCGGCAATCAATCGATCACGGAGGTGCTTTGAGGGGCAGATGATGGCCGCAGCTCGATGGCAGGCACAGTGCAGTGATCGGGAGAAATCCTGGACTTGATTGGGTGGGTATTGACCGGATTGATCCAGAAGGTGTAGGTCATGGATGGTCACTACGGTGGGCACAGGCATCCAAGTCGGGCAGTGGCCGTCGGGGCAGTGCATCAGATTAGCACCGTCGGTCCATACGGCCAGTGGTAGTCGGGATCGGGTCCAAGAGTCGAATAAGGTGCCTGGGGTGTCGATGCAGCACAACTTCGAGAAGGGTTCGGGCAAAAGATTATTGTCCAGGGAACCGCGTTTTCGGACGTATGCATTGACTCGCCAGTTTGGTCGCCGCTGGGCTAGGTGGCAGTATAGATGGGCTAGGTAGCGTCCCGGGCCGGTTTGCTGGCATCCACAGAGACTTCGAGCATCCAATGCGATGTGCATGGCAATTTTCCCACCCCTCCAATCGGTTACTTGCAAGGTTTAGTTGACCGCATAATCGTTGCAGGCATCAAGTATTCACGACCCAGTCAACCGCAACCTAGGGGCACGGATCCCGGCGGCGGCTTTCGAGGGTCGTGAGGCCTTCCGGCCCCAAGACGACGGGGAACCAGTGGCCTGTGTATCATTTTTCAGATGTCGTCCGCATTCCTCAGTGATCTGAAGCAGTTTGGCCCGCAGCGCTGCGAGCAACTGTCCTATGAGCAGGCGACCGATTACGCGTGCCGATTGGCCCACTACCGCTACGAGAACTTCACGCTCTGTTCCTGGTTTCTGCCGCGGAGATTGCGCAATGATTTAAGCCATGTGTACGCGTTTTACCGGTGGACCGGCGATCTGGGCGATGAGGTAGGTGACGGTTCTCATTCGATCGCACTGCTGGGGTGGTGGCGTCGCGAGTTGGAGCGTTGTTATGACGGTAACCCCCAGCATCCGGTATTTATCGCTCTTGAGTCGACTATCCGCAGGTACGAGATCCCGATCGATCCATTTGGAAATCTGATCGAAGCAGTTGAACGGAATCAGTACATCACTCGTTATGCCACGTGGGATCAGTTGTTGGACTACTGCATTGGTATTGCCAATCCGATGGGAAGGCTGTTACTTTATTTGTGCGGGCACTGTGACGCCAAGCGACAGGAGCTGGCCAAGCAGGTGTGTACGGCGCTGCAGCTAGTCTATTTTTGGCAGAACATGCACCGCGATATCGTCAAACGGGACCGCGTATACCTGCCTTCCGACGTTGCGGTCGAACACGGACTGAGCATTGAGCAGATGGCGAGTGCTGTTCGGATCAATGCTGCGGCACCATTGGCTGTTCATTGTGCCGCCTGTCCCGCCCCGGTGGCTCTTACCGCCTTGCGGCCGGTGTTGGTCGGGGCCTGTCGTAGTCTGGTCGACCGCACTTGGCCGTTGTTCCGAGCCGGACGCAGGCTTTGGCCCCTTCTCGAGTCAGATGTACGCCTAGGTTTAAAGCTGTTTACACTCGGCGGCGAATCCACACTGAGAAGGATTAAGAGGCAGGGATACAACACTCTGGCCTGTCGTCCGCGACTGAGCCATTCGACCAAGCTCATACTGATGTTCCGGGGATTCGCGGGTAAAGTGACAGGGTGAGGTAGGCAATATTCTTTGCTCGAAGCCACCAACCGGAATCCTTCGAGGCTCTTGTCTTCACCGTGACAGGATTGCAACCGGCTGGCTTTCATGCATGGAAGGCGCCGCCCGCAACCGGTACCAGGATGCGGCGATATCGCATCTGCATCGGAGTACGCCCAAGTTTCCCCGTGCTGGATCTGGAGTCCCTGCTACATGCTGCGACGTTGGGCGTCCATTTTGGCTAATAGTTAGAATTGTCAGTGATGCCCGTCATCGTTGCGGAATCGCTGAGCAAGACATATCAGGTGGCCAACAAGGCCCCCGGATTTCGGGGGACGGTGCGGCACTTCTTCAAGCGGCAATACCGCAACATCGAGGCGGTCAAGCAGATCTCGTTTCGCATCGCCGGAGGCGAGATTGTCGGATTTCTTGGCCCCAATGGTGCGGGGAAAACGACAGCGTTGAAAATGCTGACGGGGCTGATTCACCCGACCGCTGGCCGGGCTGAAGTGGTTGGACATACGCCGGCCCGAAGGGAGTCAAACTTTTTGCAGCAGATCACCCTGGTAATGGGCCAGAAACAACAGCTGATCTGGGATCTGCCAGCAATGGACTCACTGCGGATCAATGCCGCAGTCTACAATTTGCCGGACAAGGAAGCATGCCAACGCATTGACGAACTGGCGGGTCTACTGGAACTCGATGAAAAACTTACGCAGCCGGTGCGCAAGTTGTCGCTGGGTGAACGGATGAAGTGCGAGTTGGTGGCGGCACTGCTGCATCATCCGAAGGTGTTATTTCTTGACGAACCAACGCTGGGCCTAGACATCAACGCCCAGACGGCGGTGCGCCAGTTCCTGCGTCGGTACAATGCTGAGCATGGCGCCACGATTCTGCTGACCAGCCATTACATGGCCGATATCACTGCGTTGTGTGAGCGGGTGGTGTTGATTCATGAAGGGGGGCTGATCTATGACGGGTCTCTTGACGGTATCGTGGAACGATTTGCCCCATTTCGTGAGGTGAAGATTGAACTGGCTGAGGACCTTGATGGAGTCGATCTGAAATCCTTTGGTGAGGTCGAATCACAGGATGGTCGGGTTGTCCGATTGCTGGTCCGCCGTGACCGGTTGACCGGTACCATCGAGAGTCTGCTTGGGCAACTTCCGCTGCGTGATCTGACAGTGACAGATCCACCAATCGAGCAGGTGATCGGTCGGTTGTTCGAGCAGGGCAGATTTGATGAGATCGATTGATCCAGCGAGGTTGGCATTGGGTGCGGACTTTGGCGAGGTCCCAACGGTACCACCGGACGGGATGGATCGAGAGATTCACCCTAAACGAACTGTTTTGCCATGACATTGACACCGGGAGTCATTCTTCGGCGAGTTCGCGTCCTGGTCAGCGTTTATTACTCGCTGATGGTTGAGTATCGCGGCGAGATTTTTTTCTGGGCGATCGCCACCAGCCTTCCGCTGATCATGATGGGGGTCTGGGTTCAGGCCGGCCGGAGCGGACAGTTCGTATTCAATGACGTGCAGATGGCAAGATATTTCATTGCAGTGTTCGTGATCCGGCAGCTGACCGTGGTGTGGGTGGTTCACGACTTCGAGTATCAAGTGATCAGCGGTCGGCTTTCGCCGCTGTTACTGCAGCCGATGGATCCAGGATGGCGATTCTTCCTGATGCATGTGGGCGAGCAGTTGTCGCGCCTGCCCATTGTCCTCGGCATGGTCCTTATGTGCTTTGTGCTGTACCCAGCGGCGCTTTGGGGACATGGGGAAGAAGCAGACTTCTGGCTCCCACCGTGGTGGCGGGTTTTACTGTTTGTGGCGGCGGTGTACATCGCGTTTGTATTGCGCTATGTCATGCAATATACCTTTGCAATGGGAGCGTTTTGGTTCGAGCGCGTGGCCGCTGCGCATCAGTTGCTATATCTGATGTACCTGTTCTTTTCTGGGATGGTATATCCGCTGGTCGAGTTGCGTGACAACTTCAACGGTCTGTATCAGGCGCTGATGCTGACACCGTTTCCATATATGGTCTGGTTTCCGGCCTCCCTGCTGATTGAGT